>ENA-ORXI01000144-ORXI01000144.1-sediment-metagenome-genome-assembly--contig:-NODE-144-length-54979-cov-4.404138_pt1 | contig 54979 bp, 51 predicted proteins | sample MGYA00237861_ERZ511468 | MGnify/ENA primary metagenome ERZ511468 (study PRJEB26299, sample SAMN06266213) | sediment metagenome | isolation source: Hudson Canyon methane seep mesocosm | place: USA:Hudson...
TTTTGTAACCACTCAGCTAATTTATTAGACCTAATATCCAATTCAGAATAGGTTAACTCTTTATTAACACTTAGATCTCTTATAGCAATTTTATTTGGACGAACATTAGCATGGTAAGCAGACCAATCGTAATAGTTGACCGTCATATTCTTATCCTTAAAAAACCATAACCATTACAATGTAAAAGACTATGACCACTCCCCAAATTCCAGCCAAAAGTCCTAATCTAGTCCCTATTTTTTCACCTTTAGAGAACTGCCATAAAAGAAACAGAACAGTGATGAAGAATAAATATACTATTACACCTAACAAGAACTACTCTCCTTATAATTTTATTAAGAGAAACATATCATTAAGTTGAACAAAATAAAAACTCAAAATCGTATCCGACTACTAAAACATGCGCCATAAAGTATCAAAAAGAAAGAAAAGGCTTAGGAGAATTAAGAAACCTAGTTCCCACATTGTTGGAATTCTTCAAAAGACAAAAAGTAACAAATACCGAGTAAAAAATATTTCTACTGAAGAGTCTTACAAGATATCAGTAAGAGAATTACGCAAAGCATTTGTGGGTGATAAGGTCCAATGCTCACTATCTCCAAAGCGTTGGGTACAAATAGAGAAGGTCTTGGAATCTAACACTTCTGTGTTCATTGGTAAGCTAGAAAAATTTGGTAAAGGATATAAAGCTTTGCCCCTGGATTCAGGTAGATACAATTATGTAAATATCAGCGGAAGCATTCCTACTTCCTTAAAAACTTCTAACCTGGCAAAGGTTAAAGTCACCCAACAACCTACGCCTAATTCTTCAGCTAAAGGATACATTGAAGAGATGCTGGATTCTTCACATCCAGAAACTGCAGCAAATGAAATTGCTATCTCTCGTTTTAATCTTAGACACAAGTGGAACAGAAATATAGTTAATGAGTTAAAAAATATTCAAAGGTCTGATCTCCCAAAATCTAACACCAGGATAGATTTGTCTACACTTCCATTTGTAACTATTGATGGAAAAAATGCTCAAGACTTTGATGATGCCGTATACGCTGAAACAACTGATACAGGAGGCTTTAATCTATATGTAGCCATTGCAGATGTAAGTCATTATATTAAGGTTGATAGCTTTACAGACCTTGAGGCAAGAAATAGAGGTACTTCTATTTACTTCACTAATAAGGTGCTGCCAATGTTACCAGGTGAAATTAGTAATAAATTATGTTCTTTAAGGCCCAAGGAAAAAAAAGCATGTTTAGTTTGTAGAGCCGAACTAGATAATAAGGGAAAGTTAAAAGAGGCTTACTTCTTCGAGGCAATTATCGAATCGAAAGCCAGACTCACTTATGAAGAGACCGGCAATTATTTTGAAAAAGATGATTACCCCAGCCATCTTTCAACTTGCTTGATCCCACTTAAGAAAATTTACGATTTGTTAAAGAAACAGAAAATCTCAAGATACGCTTTAGAACTTGAAGTACCTGATTATTTCCCAAAAATAAAAAATGGTAAAATTCAAAGGTTTATTAGAAGCCAAAGAAACGTTGCCCATCAAGTAATTGAAGAATGTATGTTGTTGGCAAATATTTGTGCTGCACAGCTTCTCTTTAAATCTCAAATCCCTTCTATTTACCGGATTCATCCCAAACCGGATGCTATTCGCATCAACCAACTTGAGCTATTTGCTAGATCAAGAAGGATCAACATAAAAATTCGACCTGAAGGCAAAGTGGAAGATTTTTATAACTTAATTGAACTGACTTCTAACAGAAAAGATGCAGAGGCCATTCATATGCAAATTCTTCAATCTTTTAATCTGGCATCTTACTGTGATGAATCGTCTGAGCACTTTGCTTTGGCCTATGAGTCATACACACACTTCACTTCGCCCATACGCAGGTATCCAGACTTAATGGTGCATAGGGCTATTAAACAACTTTTAAAACAAAGCTCTAAAAAAGAACTAAAAATTAGTGAAATTCAAAAAACTAAAATAATTGAGAAAGACTATCCTTTTAATCAAAAAGAAGTAAAAGAGATAGCAGAACGATCATCCATTAAAGATCGTGAAGCTGAGATGGCAACTAGAGATGCCATGAATACTCTTAAATGCGAATTAGCACTTAAACACAGACAAAAAACTTTTAAGGGAAGAATCGTGGGCATTACTAATTTTGGTATATTTATTCTTCTACAAGATTTAGGCATTGAAGGACTATGTCATATAAAAAATTTTCCGAATAATGACTACTTTGTGTTTGACCAAATTACAAAAAGTTTAGTAGGAAAATCTTCAGGAAAAGGATACTTTTTAGGAGACACAGTCTCGGCGAGAATCAAAGATGTTGATGTCTCCTTACAAAGGATAGATTTGGATATTACTAGATGAGAATTGAAGAAGATAAAGAAATTATTTGCGGTATTAATATTGTAGAATCCGTCTTAAATTCAAGACCAAAAAGTGCAAAAGTCCTTTTTATTTTAGATTCAAAATCAAACTCTAGAGTAAAAAATATATCTTCTAAGGCGCAATCTTGTGGAGTTGAGACTACCGTAAAAACCAAAGATTTCTTTTCAACTTATTGTAAAGATCAGAACCATCAAGGATTGGCACTATTATGTAATAAAAGAATAGAAGAAAATGAGTTTTTACTTGATAAGTTGCTTAATAAGGAATCTCTCCTTTTATTAATTCTTGATCACATGACTGACCCTCAGAATGTTGGAGCATGCTTAAGAAGTGCTGCTGCTGCAAATGTGGATGCAGTAATTGTTCCCAAAAATAGATCCTGTCACCTCTCTCCAACAGTAAGAAAAGTTTCTTCAGGTGGGTCTGAACTTGTTCCTTTTATAGTTGTCACAAATTTAGTAAGAACTATAAAAAAAATGAAATTGTCTGGGGTGAATATTGTAGGTGCTGAGAAGAATGGAAAAGAGGACTATAAAGATATAGTTTTTGGGAAAAAGAATGCCTTGGTCATAGGCTCGGAAGATAAAGGGCTCAAGAAATTGACGGCCGAGAATTGTGATAGTTTGATTAGAATTGATTTGCCCGGAAATGTAGAAAGCTTAAATGCTTCTGTTGCCTGTGGCATTTTATTGTTCGAATTTGTTAGGAAAATTTAAAATTTTATTTAGAATACCTCGATGCTGGCACAAAGAACCCTAACAAATTCCATAAAAGCATTCGGAGTTGGTCTTCACAGTGGCGATCCTATCTCTTTGGAACTTAAGCCAGCTCCTCCAGATACAGGGATTATTTTCAGAAGAACTGATTTGGATCCGCCTGTTGAAATAAAAGCCAGAGCTGAAAACGTTGGAGATACTACTCTCTCAACCACACTCTGTAATGAAGATGTGCAAATATCTACTGTAGAGCACTTACTTTCTGCTATGGCCGGATTAGGTATTGATAATGCCTATGTTGAAGTAAATGCATCTGAGATACCTATTATGGATGGAAGCGCTGGACCTTTTGTTTTTTTAATTCAATCTGCTGGAATAGATGAGCAACAAAAACCCAAAAAATTTATTCGTATCAAAGAAAAAGTGAGAGTTGAATTTAATGACGCGTGGGCTGAAGTTTCTCCTTTTGAAGGCTTCAAAGTAACTTTCACCATGATATATGACCATCCAGTCCATAAAAAATATACTAATGTTGCTTCTGTTAATTTTAATAGCACCTCTTTTGTTAAAGAAGTTTCAAGGGCAAGAACTTTTGGCTTAATGAAGGATCTTGAAATGCTTAATGAAGAGAATTTAGCCTTAGGAGCTAGCATGAAAAATGCCATAGCAATTGGAGATGATGCAATCCTCAATGAAGAAGGTATAAGATTCGAAGATGAGATGGTTAAACATAAAATTCTAGATTCAATTGGAGACCTCTATTTATTGGGTCATAACTTGGTAGGATCTTTTGAAGGCTATAAATCTGGCCATACAGTTAATAATGCCCTTTTAAGAGAACTTATCTCTCGGCCTGAAACATGGGAAATCCTTTCTTACGATGACCCACAAAGCTCACCAATAACCTATTTAGACCCCATAATAGACCCTAGTCTTGGATAGTTTCTGACTCTTATTCAGAAAATAATCCTTACAAATTGATAGAATTCGCTTGATAGGTTAAAGCAATGAATATTTTTGGGAAAATTTTTGGTTCTACGAATGCCAAACAGCTTAAGAAGATTGAGCCTTTCATTAAATCTATTAACAGGTTAGAAGATAAATTTTCTAAACTTAGTGATTCAGAACTCAAAGAATTGAGAGAAGAATTCATTCAGAAATATAAAAAGGGTGAGAGTCTTGATAATTTACTTTCTGAGGCTTTTGCTGCAACTCGAGAAGTAGCAAAAAGGAAACTTAACCTTAGACATTTTGATTGCCAATTACTGGGCGGCATAGCTTTACATAACTGCCAAATTGCGGAGATGGCGACCGGAGAGGGAAAAACTCTAGTGGCCACCCTTCCTGCTTACCTCAACTCTTTCACTGAGAGAAAAGTAGTCTTAGTAACAGTAAATGATTATTTAGCTAAAAGAGATGCCGAATGGATGAAACCCATATACGAAGGCCTGGGGATGAAGGTTAGTTTTGTGGTTTCAGGTCAGGGCATGGAAGAAAGGAAATCTGCTTATGAAGCCGACGTAATTTATGCAACTAACAATGAGCTGGGTTTTGATTTTTTAAGAAACAATATGGTTATAACTAAAGAAGAGAGAGTTATGACTGACTTTTATTTTGCCATTGTGGATGAAGTTGACTCTATCTTAATAGATGAAGCAAGAACCCCGCTTGTAATTTCAGGAGCGGCAGAAGACACCTCTAAAATTTATAACCAGATTGCGAGATTCATCCCTGAACTAAAAGAACAGGTGCTTTCTGAAGACAAAGAAGGTAATAAAGAAATAACTGAAGAAGGACATTTTTTAATTGATGAAAAGTCCAGACAAGTAGAGTTAACTGAACTAGGACACGATCATGTGGAGAAGTTACTTCAATCAGCTAACATGCTGAACGATCAAAAGAGTCTTTATTCTTCTACAAACTTAAGACTTCTCCACTACATTCAGTCTTCACTAAGAGCTCATTTCCTATTCCAAAAAGATGTGGACTATTTGGTCCAAGAAAATCAGGTAGTTCTAATTGATGAAAATACTGGTAGAGCTATGCCTGGGAGGCGACTTGGTGATGGTCTTCATCAAGCAATAGAACAGAAAGAAGGTGTCCCCATTCAGATGGAAAGTCAAACTCTGGCCTCCTGCACTTTTCAGAACTATTTTAGGCAATATGAAAAGTTGTCTGGTATGACTGGTACGGCCATCACTGAATCTCAGGAATTTATGGAAATATACGGTCTTTCAGTTCTTGAAATACCTACCAATCAACCAATGATCAGAGAAGATAATAACGATTTAGTTTATCTAACCGAAAAAGAAAAATTTGAAGCGGTTGTGAAAGAAATTGAAGAATACAGGAATAAAGGAAATCCTGTGCTAGTAGGAACTGCCTCTTTGGAAAGTTCAGAAGTTATTTCTAACCTACTCAAACTAGAAAATATAAACCACGAAGTTTTAAATGCTAAAAATCATGCGAGAGAAGCTGAAATAATAGCTCAAGCTGGACAGTCTGGCATTGTGACTATAGCAACGAATATGGCAGGAAGAGGTACAGACATAGTTTTAGGAGGTAACTGGGAAGCTAAACTTCAAAAACAAGAAGGTGGAAATAGTACTTCTAAAGAAAATTTATTTTTAGATTGGCAAGAAAGAAATAAAAAAGTTATAGATTGTGGTGGTTTGCACGTTATAGGAACTGAGAGAAATGAATCCAGGAGGATAGATAATCAATTACGAGGTAGATCTGGAAGGCAAGGAGATCCAGGTTCATCAAGATTCTATCTCTCCTTAGAAGACTCCTTAATGAGAATTTTTGCTAAAGACCAAATTAAAAACATGATGCAAGGTCTAGGATTGGAAGATGGAGAATCGATAGAGCATAGAATGCTTAGTGGAGCTATCGAAAGGGCCCAGAAAAGAGTTGAAGGCAGAAATTTTGATATAAGAAAAATGTTGCTTGAATATGATGATATGGCTAATGAACAGAGACAGATAATTTATTCACAAAGAAACTCAGTACTAGAATCCGAAGATATCAGCGAGTTGCTAGACTCTATGAGACAAACAGTTATTGAAAATGAGGTTAGCACTTTCATTCCCGAGCAATCTCCTGAACAGCAATGGGATATAAAAGGACTGGAAGCATCAATTCATCATAATTTTGGTTTGCAAATTCCTGTGAAAGGTTGGTTAGAAAAGGATAGCAATATGAATGATCAAGACATCACAGAAAAAATACACTCCGCTGCTACCGCTAGTTATAAAGCAAAAGGAAACAGCTTAGGCCCAGTCATGAGGGACTTTGAAAAACAAATTCTTCTTCAAATAATTGATAATGCTTGGAAGGACCACTTGGGTTCAGTTGATTACCTAAGGCAAGGAATAGGATTGAGGGGCTATGGAAGTAGGAATCCAAAATTAGAATTTAGGAGGGAATCTTTTGGATTGTTTGAAGAGTTACTTGAGAATATTAGAATAGAAGCAACAAGGTTCTTAGCTAGGGTCGAAATAGAGCTTGATGCTCCAGAAGAACTGGAAAGAATTCAAAAGTTAGGAAGAAAAAAGACTGTCGAGCATCAAAATTCAGAATCAGCCTTTACCGCAGAAGAAGTTGAGAGCAGTACTCAACAACAAAATCCAAACCAGCCAGAACAGGGGAATAGAAGGCTGAGAAGATACGAAGCCAAGATGGCTAGAAAAGGAAACAAGAAATAAAATTACTATTTTCCAATACAGAAGAAAAAGCCTTCATGAATCTGAAGTTAAGGAAGACTTATCTGAAGCTGAAAAAAATGGTGCTTATGGGGTTTGCTGGAATAAGCAGATTTTGGTCTCACTAGTGCTTAGTTATTTCCTTTAAGTCTTCTTCTGAATCAAATAAAGAACTTCCTGCAATTTTATTCCTTTCACTAGCCCAAGCCCCTAAATCTATGAGTTGACACCTCTTCGAGCAGAAAGGTCTGTATGAATTATCTTCAGCCCATTCCACTGAAGTCTTGCATTGAGGGCACTTAACTTTCTTGTTCATTCCACCATTTGTATGTATTTTTTATGTAGCTCTTCTACCTGTTTCTCTAAATCTTCTATTGTTCCGCTATTTAATAAGACATCATCTGCCTTTTCTAGCCTCTTCTCTCTTTCCATCTGGGCAGCAACCATCTGTTCAACTTGATTTGGTGAAACTTTATCTCTTTTAGCTGTTCTCCGAATCTGAACATCTTTGGGCACATCTACTACTACAACCCGTGAACACATTTCTTGAGAATTAGTTTCCAGCAACAAAGGAGCTACGAACAGGGTGTAAACACTAGTGGATTCAGATATTTCTTTAGTTATCTGTTCTCCTATTTTAGGATGAGTAACAGATTCAAGCCATTTCCTTTCTTCAGGATCAGTGGCAATAATTTCTCTAAGATTGTTTCGATCTAACTTTCCTTCCGCAGTAATAATTCCAGAGCCAAAATGATCTTCAATTTCTTTAAGCGCTGGTTTACCTGGTTCTACAACTGTTCTGGAGGCAACATCAGCATCAACAATAGTTATACCAAGAGATTTAAATTTATCGGAAGCTACAGACTTGCCGCTCCCAATACCTCCAGTGAGTCCAATAATTAACATAGGGAGATGGTATCAGATAGAAAATGCTTTTTCTTTTAAAAAACTAAAGAGATCTTAAGAATTTAATGGCTTCCTCAGCAAAAACATCATTTCTGTCGCCTGCTATCATGTGGGCTGCTTTTTCAATTTCTACAAATTTAGCGTGACCTATCACAGATGAGAAATATTCTACGTCTTCCATGGTAACAACATCACTTAAAGCGCCTCTAATCAATAAGGTCGGAACAACCACTTTTTCGGCAGCTTTTAATTGAAGATCGAAATTTCCTTTGTCTCTCGAACCCGGTCTTCTCCGAATAAATCTAGGATCCCAGTGCCAGTAATATCTTCCATCCTCTTTTAATCTTAGATTCTTTTTTAAACCTTGAAGATCTTTAGGTTTTTGCCTATGCGGTAAATAATTAGAAATGGATTTAGCGACATCCTCTAAAGATTCGAAACCTCCTTCGCCCGAAAGCATGAAACTGACTATTCGATCTGACCCCGCTGGATCTGGATAAATTCCTATGTCTACCATTATGAGTGCAGTGCACAAATTTAAATTAACTTCATCCCCTGCTAATAAAAGTGAAGCCATGCCTCCTAATGAAGCACCAATTAAACTTGCTGGCTTATTTATCTCTTTAATTATGGAGACTAAATCCTCTTTATAGGCCTTGATTGTATAATCGCCATCAGAGTGCCACTCACTGTCACCATGTCCCCTTAAATCTAAAGCTACTGCATGGTAACCAGCTTCTGCTAATTTCTTTCCAGTTTCTCCCCAAGCGTGTCGAGTTTGCCCTCCTCCATGCAATAAAATAACTAGTTTTTTATTATTGGAACCCCAAACATCCGCTGCTATCTTTAAGCCTCCGTGTCCTTTAAAGTGCATATGTATAAATGATCGTGTTAAAAAAATATGAATTGTTTCATAAAATAATACAAAATCCATTAATTAGTATTCTCTTGTAAAGAAAGGAATTATGAGAAAACCACCTCAATCTCTTCTGCAACGCCTTAAATATATCGGACCAAGCATTATAGTGACTGGAAGTGTGGTTGGCAGTGGATCGATAGCCCTCACTCCTCTTCTGGGGGCTGCTGCTGGTTTCACTCTACTTTGGTGGCTGCTTCTTAGTATGTGGAGTAAGCCCTTAATCCAAGCTGAGATAACCAGGTATGTCATAGTAAAAAAACAAACCTTCTTGGAAGCCTTTGCTCATATGCCGGGTTTCAAAACTACTATTCGAGGTAAAACTACGTCGTGGCTGGTGTGGTTCATGTTTATAGGAGTTATTCCTTCCATAGCCGGAATGGGGGGGCTGGCTGGTGCCGTGGCACAAGCTGGTAACCTTATGATCCCTTTTATAAGCGTGGAGGCTTGGGTAGTTACTAGTTGTCTTATCACTTGGCTTATTTTGTATTGGGGATCCTATAAAACCTTGGAAAAAACTTTATTGGCCATGGTCGCCTTCTTTTCATTGGTTACTTTGATCATTGCCATATCCATGCAAACCACTAGTTATCAGGTGACTGGTCAAGATCTCATTCAGGGATTGTCCTTCTCTTTTCCCTTGGATCATGTGGCGCTGGCGCTAGCAGTTTTTGGATTTACTGGAATAAGTTATGGAGAAATCATGGCTTATACCTACTGGTGTTTAGAAAAAGGATACGCTAAAGAGGAAGGAGAGAGCCTCCAAGACACACGGGCTTGGATAAAGGTTATGCAAACGGACGTTTGGGTTACGGTTCTATTTGTCACCATTGGGACCGTTCCATTTTTTCTATTGGGTGCAGGAGTGTTAAACGAACTAGGTCTTTATCCTCCCCCTGATGGAGATATCATCAAAACCCTCCTAAGTATGTTTACTGGTATCTTAGGAAATTGGGCTAAATGGCTTTTTATCCTACTTGCCTTCTTTGTTTTATTTTCAACTTTTATCTCGGGTACTGCAGCTTTTACAAGAACCATTTCTGATTACCTAATATCTATGGGCTTGGTCTTAGAGAAGCCAAGTACACGACAACAACTCATAAAATTAATTGCTTTTCTTGTGCCTTTATTTTCAGGCATAGCCTACTTCCTTCTTCCCAATCCTTTAACCCTAATTATGATTGCTGGTGTATGGGCTGCTTTAGGTTTACCTATAGTAAATATAGGGGCTTTATATTTGGTAAATAAATTAGAAAAAGAACTTCAACCAAAGAACTCAACTAAGACCATCTTGTGGTTAACTCTATTGCTTCAAGTGGCCATGGCTGTTCTCATACTTTATAGCCAAACAATAGGTATTTAACTTCGAATGATATAAAAAATCTGTTAACTTATTCATCAACAGGGAGAAATATATGAAATTTGGAATCTTTTATGAACATCAATTACCCAGACCTTGGAAGGAAAATGATGAATTAAAACTTTATCAAGATGCTTTGGATCAAGTGGAACTTGCAGACAATCTTGGAATAGATTATGTCTGGGAAGTAGAACATCACTTTCTAGAAGAATATGCGCACTCATCTGCCCCTGAAGTTTTTTTAGCTGCTTGTTCTCAACGAACCAAGAATATACGCCTAGGACATGGAATTAAACTGATGCCACCCAACTACAACCATCCAGCAAGAATAGCAGAGGAAATAGCCACTTTAGATCTGGTTTCGAATGGTAGGGTAGAGTTTGGAACAGGAGAATCTTCCTCCTTGGCTGAATTAGGGGGATTCAAAATTCCTGTAGAAGAGAAAAGGAACCAATGGCTAGAAGCGGTCGAGCAAACTTGCAATATGATGGCAATGGAGCCTTATCCAGGATATGAAGGCAAGTATTTTTCCATGCCTTGTAGAAATGTCGTACCCAAACCAACACAAAGACCCCACCCTCCTCTATGGGTAGCATGTTCAAATAGAGAAACAATTAAATTGGCTGCTAGACTTGGTATTGGAGCCCTGACCTTTGCTTTCGTAGACCCGGACGAAGCTAAACTCTGGGTGGATGATTATTATAGAATCTTAAAAGAAGAATGTATTCCCATTGGACATTCCATCAATCCTAATATTGCCATGGTAACTTCCTTTGGATGTCATCAAGATCATGATGAAGCAGTCAAGAGAATGAAAGAAGGGTTTCAATTCTTCAGTTACGGTCTTGGGCATCACTATATTTTTGGGATTAACAAACCGGGTAGAACCAATATTTGGGAAGATTTTCAAAAGAATAAAATAAAAACTCAAGGTAGGTCTACAATTGAGCAACAGGTATCTCCTGATATCGAAGCTCCTGGAATTGGAACTCCTAAAGAACTTTCCGCCTACCTCAAAAAATTTGAAAAGGCAGGGGTTGACCAAGTAACCTTCATTCAACAAGGTGGGCGAAATAAACATGAACACATTTGTGAAGCACTTGAACTCTTTGCGTCAGATGTTATGCCTGAATTTAAAGAAAGGGAGTCACAGAGAGAAAAGGAAAAAATGGAAGAGTTAGCTCCTTACTTAAAAGAAGCGATGAAACGAAAAAAATGGATGGCAGAATTAAAAGATGATGAAATACCAAATGTAGAAGCTCTAGGTCGTCAAATTATAGAAGAATCCAAAAATAAAGAAGCAGCTAATAAGAAGAAAAAAACAGCTGTTTAAAGCATTTTCAATAATTAATTTTTCTAAGAGAAATGATTAAATGGCCTTTCCTTCCAAAAGATGCCGGTTTGGACATAGTAAAAACTGAAGGTGCTTATCTTTATACTCGTCAAGGTCAAAAAATTCTAGATGCTGCAAGTGGCGCAATCGTTAACAATATAGGATACGGAAGAGAAGAAGTAGCCGAAGCTATAAAGGAAGCTGCTCTAAATAATACCTATGTTCTCCCTCCATTTTTAACTCCCGAAAGAGAAGAGTTATTAGATGAACTAAGGAACCATTGGTTACCTCCTCACCTAACACGTGTACATTTATCTTCTGGAGGATCAGAGGCCAATGAATCTGCGGTTAAGCTTGCGATTCAATATCAAGCAAGCAAAGGAAAGCCTGAAAAAAATATAATCCTGACCAGAACCCTTTCCTACCATGGAACAACCCTTAATATGTCCGGAATATCTGGTCACGCAGCAAGAAAGAGAGGGTTAGAAAGTTATGTACCAGCTCCTATAACAGTTGAAACCCCCTATCCATTAAGATGTCCTTTAGGCAGCTTCCACCCCGAAGCAAAAGACTATTATTTAAATAATTTAAAAGAAGTAATTGAACAGTGTGGAGCAAACCATATTGCTGCTTTATTAATGGAACCAATTAATGGTTCAAGTGGAGGTGCTATTTATCCTCCAGAGGGTTATTGGGAAGAAGCCCAAAAAATCTTAATTGATAATGACATATTATTAATAGCTGATGAGGTGATGACAGGATTTGGTAGAACCGGTGTTGATTTCTCTTGTAACTTTTACAATCTAAAGCCTGACATACTGGTTGCGGGGAAAGGAATGGCTGGTGGTTATGCTGCTATTTCAGGCACTTACAGTACTGATGAAATCGCCGAATCAATTTTAAAGGCGGGCTTTGAGGTTATGTTCCATACTTTTGCCGCACTGCCCCAATCATGTGCCGCCTCTTCTTCTGTATTAAAAATCCTACGAAGAGAAAACTTATGCGAAAAAGTTAATCCATTGGGTGATCAGTTAAAACAAAAACTAATCTCCGAGTTAGGCCAACATCCACTGGTAGCTGAGATAAGAGGAAAAGGTCTACTCATTGGAGTTGAAATAGTTAAAGAGAAAGAGGGCCTAGTAAGTTTTGATGAGAAGGAAAAAATTACAAATAAAATAGTTGGTAAAGGCTTAGAGAATGGAGTTTTCTTTTACCCAGGAGGTACGGGAGAGTACAGAGACATAATTTGCCTAGGACCTGCCTTCATTATCAATGATGATGATATTGATCTCATGGTTAGTTCATTGAAGAAATCCTTGGACCATATAAAAACAAAATACCTATAATTATCTCGCCACATATATCTAAGTGAATATTGGAAGCGTTAGATAAGCATGTCCTAGGGTGCGCGCTAGAAGAAAATAAAGGATAAAAAAACCTGCCCTAAGGCAGGTTTCTTTTTGCTCTACTTATTTATTTACTAAATTTATAAGTGAAGCCTATACCTGCCATACGTGGAAGGGTTGGAGTTATAGATCTTTGATATCCTTGATCCTCTCCTTGACGCCACATGTTTCTAACACCAATTGTATCTTGGACGTTATTAACAAAAGCCATGATTTCCAGATCTTCTTCGTTATTTGTGTACGTAACCTTAAAGTCCATCCTGCTAAAATCAGGCGACTCGTCTATGGATATTTGGCTATCGTCCCAATTTATAGAAGATGTCCAAGAATAAGTGAGAAGATAATCTACGGTTCCACCTAATGCGTCCGTAGTTAGATTCCCATAAAAAGCCATCTTGCTCTTAGGAATCCTGAGCATTTGCAAACCTTTTATATCTACATTTCGCTCAGCGTCCGAATATATGGAAGTAGGCGCTAAAGGGTTATTTACATCAATAACACCTACGTGTCCTGTAGGCTGTATGTAGCTTTCAGAATACTTAGCATCCGTATAACTGGCGTTTCCTCCAATTAAAAGATCAGCGGTTGGCGCGTATACGAAGTCCATTTCCACACCGTTCGTGTCAGCTTCAGGGAAGCCTTGTACGGACGTACCGGTTCCACCTAAGAAACTCGCAGTTGTCATTTGCGCGTGTATATTCTCATACACATATTTATAGATAGATGCATTCAATTGCAACTGGCCATCTAAGTGAGTTCCTTTATACCCTAACTCGGTTGAAAGGACTTCTTCTTGGTCGTAAGAAGGGAACGGAGAGAAGTAACCTAAGTTAAAACCTCCCGCTCTATATCCAGTAGTATTTGACAGATATAAAAGAATATTATCTACCGGAGTGTAATCAACATTCACACGCCATGTAACATCTTCAAAATCTCTCTCCATCGCCCTGTAAATAGAACGACTCATTGGAATACCTCTCAAACGAACGTGTTCATTGCCAGTGGGCGTACCGTCTGCATTAAGTGCTCCAGTGGCTACGTTAAAAGCAAACAAACCAGCTGGAGTTAATTGAGTTTCTTGGTAAAGAAAAAGGTTCTCTTGTGCTACCTTCTGATCTTCGTGCCAAGAAGCTCCAACTGTCAGTGCCCAAGAATCATTTAACTGAGCTTCAGTTTGGAAATAAACAGCATAAGCGTCCGTCTTATTTTCGGTTTGCCAAATAAAGGTCGTTCCAGGTGTAATCGGTCCATTACTAACTGAACCTCCAACATCTCCAGTCCAAGGACCTTCCAAGAAACAAACTGATGTTAAATGGGGATCACTAAAATCAGGAGTGGGTACTAAACCATATAGATCAACTATGCCACAACCCACATCTCGAGCTGAATAAGGACCTACCTGAGTCTGAGAAGCTCCCACTACAGGAGTGGTTCCAAGTGCCGGTCCAAATAATCCAACGCCTGCTGGAAGACCTAAAGGACCTGCATCTCTTCCAGCTACATACCAATCAAGGAATGCGCTGCCGATAGTAGGTAATCCGGTAGCTCCTAAAATCCCATAATTGGCTGCACCAGAACGCTGTGTTCCAGCTTGATCTGAGGTGTGAGTCCAGAAATCCAAGTCCTGATCAATTTCATTATGGTACTCAAATGCCCCAACGGTTAAATTCCAGTCGTCGGTAATATCCCAAAATAGTTGCACCTCATTTTGCCAGTTCTCATTTTCTTGCTCAGCATAAAACTGCTCGTCCAAGACAATGCTTCCTGTTAGGTCATTATCTGTAATACGGGTATAGAGATAATCCGTGTAAGATGAAATGTACTTAAGAGTTAAACTATCGTTGACATCCCAAGACAGATTTATGGTTCCAGCTGAATGATTAAAGTACTCGTCATTAAAGCCGTTAGTCGCAGTTACCAAATCGCTTCCTTTTAATTTTGGAACGCCTGTTCCATCACCCAAGGTCGTTGCATCAAGAATACTTTGATCGTATCCATACGCATAGTTGGGATCAGCAAAACCACTGCCAATTGCGTCTACTCCAGGAACAATGTACTGACCAAACCTTTCTATGCCGTTGTGATTGAAAGAATGAACTGTCATTCCGGTAACAGGACAAAGATTATTTGTTCTGTCTACTAAGCTACCGCAAGCGGCAACAGTAGGATCAACCAGACGATAACCATGAGCCATCAGATCATTAGGCCTGTGAGCGCTACCGTACTGACTGGTAACAACCGCTCCAGCACCTTGTGCACCACCAAGAACCCTTCCATAACTTCTGGCATTACCTCTTATGTCAGCCGTGAAGTTATCGTTTTCCCAACGAAGAGCTATGGTGTGGTTTTCATCATCATAACTGTCCAGGTCCTCATGTCCTGCAAAATCCTCGATGGTTCCACCTCTCATTCTATGTGTCGTAATAAATCTCGCACTCAAGTTATCCGTTATTGGCCCATTGATTAATGCATATACTTCTGCCGTGCCATAACTTCCGCTTATAGTCTTAAGCTCAGCTTCAAAATCTTGTGAGGGTTTGTTGGTTATAAAATTAACTGCACCACCAATGCTATTTCTGCCATACAGCGTTCCTTGAGGTCCACGCAGTACTTCAATTCTAGCAAGGTCATAAAGAGCATTGTCAGTAGAAGCTATACCAAAGTCTTCAGAATAAGCTCCGTCTTGATAGGTACCAATACCTGGGTCTCCGCCCAGTGCTCTAAAAACCCTACCTATTCCTCTTATCGAAATATCGTAAGGTTGGATGGTAGTTGCAGGAATAAAATTCTGTAAATCTTCCTGGTTCCTTAAATTTAAAGTTTCGATAAGCGATTCATCGAAAGCCGTGATTGATATAGCAGTATCCATGATTGAAGCCTCACGCCTTTCTGCCGTGACTATAACTTCTTCAATACCCTGCCGCACCCCTTCATCCTCATCGGCTGAAAAGACTGGTAGCACCATAAGGCCTGCAATCAACAAGTATAGAAATTTTTTCATAATTTTCCCCTAAAAAATAAAAAATTAAGCTAAAGCTAAAAAAACCTGCTTTTGCTTATATATAAGTGTGAACTTACTACTTATAAGGCTTATATACAAGTTTTTGGTGAAAAAAGTATCTTCAACACTTTGGTGGAGCCAGTCGGGATCGAACCGACGACCTCCTGGATGCAAACCAGGTGCTCTCCCAGCTGAGCTATGGCCCCAAAGGGAGCGTAGATTAACAAAAACCGACTAATTATGTAATTAGTTTGCGGAGTATATTTTCTTCTTTTGACTACGAATTGCCAGATATTGCTGATAAGACCTTATCCAAAGTATCTTTCTGGTCTAATTCTTTTGTTATTTTGTAGTGTGGGTGTCCTAATGTAGCTAAATCAGTAGCTACTTCCATAGCTCTACTAGATAAATCTTCTTTATCAACTACCTCATCCAAGTAACCTGCATCAATTGAGTCCTCTATATTGTAGGCTTCAGCGTTTAATATCGCTCTGTACCAATGTGCTTTAGCAATTCTCGATCTAGAAATCTCTAGGATTGGAGTCGGAATGGACATGTTATTTCTGGTTTCGTTTGCCTGAACTATAAACTCGCCCTTTACTCCGACTCGATAGTCAGCACAACAAAGCATAAAAGCACCCAGTGCAATTGCATGACCACTGCAGGCTGCCACTACTGGTCTAGGAAACGCAAACACTCTAGCCAAAAGTCTGAAGCCACCAGAAGCCATTTTTGACATTGCTTGCGTGTCTCCACCCTGCATAACTTTTAGATCAAAGCCAGCAGAAAACATTCCATCTTTTCCTTGAATTAATAATGAACCACTGTCTTCTGGAACTAGATCCAAAAGAGCATTTAATTGCTCGATCATGGCAGGCGAAAAAACGTTAACCTTTCCATCATCTAATGTAATAACCGAAACATCCCCTTCTTTTTCTAATGTGGCTAATTCTGTCATCTAGTTTTTCCCTATAAGTTTTGATTGGATATCCTAGCACTTAGCTTAATATGAAAAAATAATTTAGACTAATTTTCTTAACAATGACAAAACTTACTAAACTGTCTAGATCAGTCGAAGGAAAAGTAGCTTTGATTACTGGTTCGGGCAGCGGAATGGGAAGAGCAACTTCCTACGTTTTTGCTGAAGCAGGAGCTAAAGTTGTTGTTTCCGACATAAACGAAAAACAAATTGAGGAAGTTAGTTCTGAAATTAATTCTTCTAGTGGCACTTGCCTAAAACAAATCTTAGATGTCACAAATCAAGAAAACATTAAAGAAGCCATTGCCAATGTAATTGAAGAGTTTGGGCAGTTAGACATACTCATAAACAATGCTGGTATATCTATTCCAACTACCATTGATGATGAAAATTACGAGGAAAGCTGGGATCGAACTTTTGACGTTCTTCTTAAAGGACAAGTTAACTTAATCAGAGCTGCCCTGCCTTTTATTAGGGAGTCTGATTGCGGAAGAATAGTCAATATTTCGTCCACCGAAGGTTTGGGGGCAACACCCAGAATTAGCCCTTACACTTCTGCAAAGCATGGAGTAATTGGCCTGACAAGGTCTTTGGCTGCTGAGCTTGGATCCCAAGGAATAACAGTTAATTGTATTTGCCCAGGCCCTATTAATACTGCTATGACAGCGGCTATTCCCATAGAGGATAAACAAATTTATGCCAGACGCAGAGTTCCTTTAAAGAGATATGGAGAGCCAGAAGAAGTTGCACATATGACTTTGAGCCTCTGTTTACCTGCTGCTTCTTTTGTAAACGGTGCTGTCTTGCCTGTGGATGGCGGGCTTTCAATAAAAAGAGCTTGATCTTAAGGAGATGCTAATGAAAATTTTATTCTTGATTCTAATATCTTTAATCATCCAAGGCTGTGATCAACCAGCCAATGAAATCAAAGAACTCAACCTTCACAAACATATAGAAATTCTTGCGTCAGATGAGTTTGAAGGAAGAGGACCGGGTAGTGCTGGCGGCGAAAAAACAAAACTATACCTGAAAGAAGAGTTTAAGAAGATGGGTCTGCCCTCAATAAAAGGTGATTATTATCTGGAAGTTCCTCTCAGTAAAATGACCGTTGATTTAAATAGCTCCTTTTTATCTATAAGTAAAAATGACAAAGCAAGAATACTTGAAGCGGGACCTGAAACTGTCTATTGGACTAAGAGAGTTGTAGAAGGAATTTCGGTTAGAGCCAGTAAATTGGTCTTCGTTGGTTATGGAATAGTAGCGCCTGAATACGGATGGAATGATTACAAGAACCTAGATGTGAAAGGAAAAACTGCAGTAATGTTAATAAACGATCCTGGTTTTTGGACAGAAGACCCCAAGATCTTTAATGGTAAGTCTATGACCTATTATGGAAGGTGGACTTATAAATTTGAGGAAGCAGCCAGACAAGGAGCCGAAGCTGTTTTGATTATTCATGACACTGCTCCAGCTTCTTACCCCTGGCAAGTTGTGGAAACCAGTTGGGCTGGCAAACAAATAGACCTTAAGCGAGAAGACATGGGCAGAAGTCGAGTCAAGGTTGAGGGCTGGATCACTAGTGAAGTTGCCGAAGATATCTTTGGACAGGCAAATCTAGACCTAAAGGCTCTCAAGCAAGCAGCTCTTAAAGCAGACTTTCAGTCAGTAGAAATGACAGGCTTAACCTTAGACGCGGCTCTAAATAATAAAGTTGAATTCTCTATCTCTCATAACGTTGCGGCAGTTAAGAATGGTTATAAAAAACCTAATGAATATATTCTCATGATGGCCCATTGGGACCATCTGGGAATTAAAGAAGACCAACCTGGCGACAATATCTACAATGGAGCTGTCGACAACGCCTCAGGAACCGCTGGGTTATTGGAATTAGCTAACTACTTTAGTAACATTGAAACCGAACGGTCTCTTTTGTTTCTGGCTGTAACTGCAGAAGAATCAGGACTCTTAGGGTCTCAATACTTTGCAGAATACCCACCTATAAAACTATCAAACATAGTTGCTGGTTATAATTTTGATGCAAGTTTGCCAGTGGGGAAAACCAGGGACGTCATTGTTGTAGGATATGGAGCTTCCGAACTGGAAGATATTCTTAAAGCAGAACTCGATAAAGTTGGTAGGTACATAGTCCCCGACCCACAACCTGAAAAAGGATTCTTTTACCGATCTGATCACATAAGTTTTGCTAAGAAAGGAGTTCCTATGCTTTATGCTGATGCCGGTTTTGACAAGATCGATGGTGGGAAGGAAGCAGGAAGAGCTTTTGGGGATGAATACACTGCCAAATATTATCATCAACCATCTGATGAATACGACCCCGATTGGGATCTAAGTGGATTTGCTGACCAATTAACCCTTACTACAAAAATGGTTAAATACTTGGCTGATTCTGACAGATGGCCTGAATGGTATGAAGGTAATGAATTCAGATCCATAAGAGAAGAATCAAGAAAATAAAAGTAGAGAGTTCAAACTGATGCCCAAAAGGATCATCATTGATACTGACCCAGCTATGGGAACAAAAGGGGGTGACCCTGAAGATTGTTTTGCCATCATGTTAGCTCTTAATTCACCAGAACTGCAGATAGAAGGTATTACTACTGTGCAAGGAAACGTTCCTGTTGAGAGAGGTTTCAGTAATGTCACCTATTTACTCAATGAGTTAAAAAAAGATATTCCCATCCATAGTGGTATGCCTGGGACCTTTGATGAAGACAGAAGCAAAGAGAGAAGTTGGTTAGGACAAAGAGAAAATATGGAACAAATCACTCCCTTGTTGACAATAGACAAGGAAAAAATTGATGCTCCATCTTTTATTTCTTCCACCTGTAATGATAATCCGAACGAAATAGAATTAGTCACCATAGGTCCTTTGACTAATGTAGCAAAGGCCTTGGAGTTAACTCCAGATCTAAAAAAAAATATAAAAAAGATTACTATGATGGCAGGTGCCGCCAAGGTACCAGGAAATATCACTCCAGCTGCAGAATTTAATGTCTGGGCAGATCCTGAAGCAGCAGCCAAGGTTTTTGAATCAGGAATAGACATCACGATGGTGCCTTTAGATGTATGCCATAAAACAAGATTGAGTAGAGACGAATTAATCTCGATTGGAGAACATAAGCACCCCTTCTGCCAATTTGTTAAAGAATCCGTTGAACCTTGGATCAACATCAGATCAGATCTTGTGAGTGATGAAGGTTTACATCTTTATGATTCTCTGGCCATGGCAATCTGTTTTGCACCTGAACTAGTTGAATCCGAACCTGCTTATGTAGCAGTGGAAACTGCTGGGGACCACTCAACAGGGGAAACTGTCTGCGAATTTAATCAATCTATTATGGGAAGAATAACAAAACCCAAACCCAATGCAGAAGTCGCCTTAAAGTTAGATGTTCAGGCTTTTAATAAAATCTTCTACGAAAGGGTAATAAATTTCCTCAAGAGCTTATAGCTTATAAAAACTTCTTACTTCTTCCATTTTAGGCATCGAAGTAGCAGCTCCTTTCTTGGTTACAGAGAGCGCTGCAGATTTATTTGCAAACTCACAAGATTCTTCTAAAGACCTACCTTGTAACAGTGAGTAAGATAGAGCTCCAACAAAGCAATCACCTGAACCTACTGTATCCACAGCATTTACTTTTACCGCTTCTATGTAGTCCATTTTATGATTTTCATAATAGACTAACCCCCTTTCTCCTAAAGTGACTATTAAAGAGAGTTTATGGTTAAGATTTAGATTCTCCAGTTTCTCTTTTAGGCTATCTAGTTCAAGTGGGATAGAAGTATCTAAGCTTGTAAAAAGAGAAAATTCTAATTCGTTAAAAACCAAGATGTCTGTATGAGCAATCAGCGTATTACTTGGCTCCTTAAAAGGTGCCAGATTAAGAACATTTATACAGTTTTTGTTCTTTGAATTAGCAAATAGTTGCTCAACCTCTTTAGGGTTAACCTCCATTTGGCTAACAATTATATTAGCTGCTTCTAAGCTCTCTGAAGTGGCCTGTTTATGGCTTGTTAATTTATTCGCTCCCGGAATATAAATTATCTGATTCTCAGAATTTTCAAAGACATTAATCAGAGCAGTTCCTGTTTTTTCATTTACAGAACCTAACATTGAAAGATCTATACCTTCACTGGATAAGGAGGCAGTAAGTTCTTCACCAAAGGAATCTCGGCCCACATTACCTACAAAGGACACAGATGCTCCCAGTCTTGATAATGCTACAGCTTGATTGGCGCCCTTCCCTCCCAGGAAGGTTTCTATATTCTCCCCTTCTAAAGTTTCTCCTTCTTTAGGTGGCCTGGATAGATAGACAACCTGATCTAGGTTTACCCCTCCAAAAACAAGAGCTTCAGACATAAATTATGATTTTTTATCCTCAAATTCTGAAAATTTTGTGACGAGTGAAGTTGTTCTGTTGACTAGGTCTTCTAATACCAATTCTCCCAATCCGGAAATGGAGGTACAGACTCTTCCCTGCCAAGGTTCATGCCATTTAGATGGAATTTCAGATTGATGCAACCCCATTAGACCGCCCACGGTAGCTCCATTACAATCGGTATCCCATCCAGCTGTGACTGCCTCTCCCACTGCTGCGTCATAATCTTCAAAAGACAGAAAAGCCCAAACAGTAAGGGCAAGATTATTTAAGCTGTGAACCGGAGACATATCCTTGTACTTTTCAGCAATAGGGCTGAAATCCTTATTCATATTCTCGATACCCAGTTGGATGGCTTCAAAAGTTTCTGTGCTCTTGTCTATAAATTCAAGCGCAGCTTCTATGGCAGATAATTTATCTTTGTGAGAAGGAATTAAAGCCCCTAAAGCGGCAATAAAAGCAGAACACTCTACGCCATTTCTTCGATGAGAAAGCATGGCATCCTGCCGAGCTAGATGAGCAGCTAATCCTGGCTTGCCAGGCAAAACCCAACCATAGAGATCAATCCTGATCTGGGCTCCTATCCAGTCGTTGTATTTATTGTCATTGATGTCTGATATCTCAAACTTTTTTGGTCCCCCAAATTGAAATTCCATGTCTGCGTATTTCAAAATATTAAGATAGGCTTCTCTCTCGGCTGTAAAAGTGGCTCCTGCAGGCAACAGGTTCAGCCAAGTTCTGGCGACATCTTCACTTTTTAATTCGAGACCATATCTTTCCAGCATCATGAGACATAAAACCGTGTAAGTTATGTCGTCATCAATTTCTGCCTTTTCTATTTTGCCCTTCATGCATTTCTTGTTAACTCCCCTTATGTAATCATGCTCAACATAATTAATGTAATCCCTCAAAGGTAAAGACTGGGCTTCATTTAAAAAATTATTTAAATTTTCTTGGCCTTCTCTCATCGAAAGACCTTCAACAGGTTTTCCCAGTAAACAACCAGAGATTCTTCCTTGCCAGGCTGCCGTTATTCTTTTTTCTACATCCATAAGTTTTCCTATTGATTTATAACTCTTTTTCTTCGTCAGATAATATTATTTCTTCTTCAAAAGACAAGGTAGTTATATCATCAATTCTATCTATAAAAAGCTTACCAAATAGGTGATCTAACTCATGCTGGAATACGGTTGCTAGAAAATCTTCAGCTATCAAAGTTTTTTTATTAGCCGATTCGTCTAAAAAATCTACTTGTACTTTTCTGGGTCTAAATACTACACCGCGTAGACCTGGTACACTCAAACAACCCTCCCAAAAGCCCTGTAAAGTCTCGTCCAGATTCGTTATTGAGGGATTAAAGATAACAATTTCTTCCGATTTTTCAGCATCCGGGTATCTCTCGTTATCCTCTTCGATTCTAATGACTGCTAATTGTTTGGAAACCCCTATCTGGGGAGCTGCTAAACCTACGCCTCCGTATTCGTCCATGGTCTCCCACATATCCTTAACTAATTCTTGGGTTTCTACAGAAGTAATTTCATCTGGTTCAAAGAGAATCGACTGTTCTCTAAGTAGGGGATTACCCATTTTTTTTATTTTATGTATCGTCAATTTATTCTATTTTTTTGTTCATTATACAAATAACCTTTCCCTTGATTAAAAGTCTGTTGGTGATAGATTAAGTGAGGGAGAAAAAAGAAATGATATTTAAGAGTGCACATGAGTTAGTAGACCTTATAAAGAAAAAAGAATTGTCGTCCGTAGAGCTTTTAGAAACTCTGCTAAAGAGGGTTGAGCAAGTAAACCCTGACCTTAATGCAGTGGTTACTTTGGATGCAGACAGGGCAATGGATAAAGCTAAAAAAGCAGACGAAGCTTTATCCAAAGGTGAAGATCTGGGTCCTCTTCATGGGATGCCAATGACTATCAAGGATGCTTATTCTGTAGAGGGAGTAGTTTCAACAGGAGGAAACCCTTCTTGGAAAGATTATGTTCCAGAGAAGAATGCCGAAGCTGTGCAACATTTGGTTGACGCCGGTGCAATTATTTTTGGAAAAACAAATGTGCCGCTGAATTCTGCCGATATACAAAGCTATAACGAAATCTATGGAGTGACCAATAACCCCTGGGATCTTGAGAGAACACCAGGAGGATCTTCAGGTGGTTCTGCAGCTTCATTAGCTTCCGGTATGTCACCTCTGGAACTGGGTTCTGATATAGGTGGTTCAATTAGAACCCCTGCTCATTTTTGTGGACTGTATGGTCACAAGCCTAGCTACAACATTGTTTCTGAAGTTGGACACTTGCCGCCGCCTCCAGGACACATATCTGTAGGTAATGGTCTTTCAGTTGCTGGCCCTCTAGCAAGATCACCTGAAGACATAGAAATTGCTTTAGATATATTGGCTTCTCCTCAAGAACAAGACAGTATTGCATGGAGTTTTAAACTTCCTAAAGCAAGATCAAATAAGATAGAAGATCTTAAGATAGCCGTTTGGCCTGAAGAGGAATACGCTGAAGTAGATTCAGAAACCTCTTCTTTAATATCAGCTACGGTAGAAGATTTAAAGTCTGCTGGAGCAAAAATTGAAAACGTAACGCCTCCTTTTTCTTTTAGAGATTCTGATGATGTTTACAGCAAGTTATTAAACCCACTTATGATAGCTGGAGCCCCTCAAAAAACTCTTAATCAAATCGATGAAATAGCTAAAACTATAGAAGATGACGATATGTCATCCATGTCCAAGACAGCTAGAGGGGCTAGCTTATTGGCTAGAGATTGGATTGTGGTAAATGCTAAAAGACAATTCATGAGACAACAATGGAGAGCCTTCTTTGAGAACTATGACGTAATCTTATGTCCGGTCTGTGTTCTGCCTGCTCTGAAACACGATCACCGGCCTTTTCACGAGAGAAGCTTGATGATCAATGGCAAGGAAAGAGAATATTGGGATACTACACTATGGGCAGGTCCAGCAGTTATGGCCAATCTTCCAAGTACAAGCACTCCCATTGGATTAACAGAGTCAGGCTTACCTGTTGGCCTTCAAGTAACTGGTCCATATTTAGAAGACAAAACCTGTATTGAAGTCTCTAAAATGATAAGAGATGTTCGTGGTGATTTTAGGATTCCACCTAATTATCAATTATAAAGGAGAGACAATGAGCGAAGACAAAAACAAAATTTCCGAAGCTATCCAGCTTTACTTTGACAGCATGTATGAATCGAGCGAAGAAAAAGTTCGTCAAGTTTTCCATAAGGATGCAAAAATCACTGGCTATATGCAAGGAAGCCTTATGGAACAATCTGTTGATAGTTTTGCTAAATTTGTAGCCTCTCAAACTCCTTCAGCTGCTGAAAAAAATGAAGAAAAACTATTGGAAACTTTATCCTTAGAGGTAGTAGGTTCAACGGCTGTAGCCAGAGTTAGAGATGGATATCTAGGAATGGTTTTTCAGGATACCTTGTCCTTTTTGAAGATAGGCGATGACTGGGTTATTTATAACAAGCTATTTCACGTAGAAAGTTAATTCTATTTTTTCTAAAAATAATGAGAAGTAATCTCATTCTCATTGGAATTCTATAAGCCAAAAACATGTTATGTTTCTTTTTTTAAAGGAGGAAGAAGATGTCTGAACCTAAAATAGCTCAAAAATTTCCATATAAAGAAGCTGTTGTAACTGATAAAAGTTACTTTTGGTGTCGATGTGGCCAAAGTTCTAAACAGCCCTTTTGTGATGGGTCGCATGAAGGGACTGACTTTTTGCCGGAAAAAATAAACTTTGATGAAGCCCAGGAAGTGTACTTTTGTGGATGCAAAAATAGTTCAAACCAACCTTTCTGCGACGGAACTCACAAAGACTTATAAAATTTTTTGCCTTTTCTAGAAAAATGAAAAACCTATTTCTATTTGTTTTTCTATCAGTCTTCTCTGTTAGTACTTTTTCTGATTACAAATCGGACCAAGCTACCACCATTGTAGATGTAGATGGAGTGTCCATTGCTTACACAACAGCAGGGGAAGAAGAGTCTCCATCTGTGTTGATGATCATGGGGTTGATGGCTTCGCATCGAGTTTGGCCTGAAGAAATCGTAAATGAGTTCGTTAATGCTGGCTACAGAGTCGTGCTCTTTGATAACAGAGACACTGGCGATTCAGATCGCTTAGATAGACTTGGTAAGCCAAGACTGTGGTGGAAATTTTTGGTTAATAGCCTTGGTTTCGGAGTTAACGCTCCATACACGTTATTGGATATGGCAGAAGATGGTATTGGTATTTTGGATGCGCTGGAGATACAAAGTGCTCACATTGTAGGAGCCTCGATGGGCGGTATGATTGCTCAGACTATCGCGTCTGAGTACCCAGACAGAACAAAAAGTCTGGTTTCTATCATGTCAACAACAGGGGCAAGGCATCTTCCTGAAATGACTAATGAAACGGAAGGTAACTTTAGAAATTTTGGAGAAGGAAATTTTGGAGAAATTGATGTTGAACAGATGCATTCCTATGGATTTTACCCAGAATCAATGCCGCGCCAATTAACAGCTATATTTCATGCAGGGGATCGTTCTGAACAGGTGAAAAATATAAATGTTAAAACTTTGGTTCAACATGGAGCAAATGATCCTCTTCTACCGCCGGACCATGGGAGGCACACAGCGGAACTTATCGAAGGATCTAAACTAGTGATTTACGAAGGGATGGGTCACAACTTACCTCCGGAAGTCCTTCCTACAGTCATATCTGATATGTTGGATTTTTTTGGAGAAACCTAAAAGAAAAGCTGAGTTTGTTAACAAAGATCACTTAAAAATTTAAGTTATCGATCTCGTAGGGTAAGTACTCCTTCACCTGTCATTGGGACAAAGCGAACCGGCAATATATCTTTGGAGCTAATCTCACTAGAAGAAAGACGAGTTATCAAGACAAGTTCTTGATTGCCACGAGGATGTCCCACCGGCATAACTAACCTACCCCCAACTGCCAGTTGAGACAGAAGCTGAGGTGGAATCTCGGGAGCCACGGCCGTGACTAAAATCCCATCAAAAGGCGCAGCCTCTGGCCATCCGTACCAGCCGTCACCTGCTTTAACTAAAATATTAGTATAACCAATTGATTTGAGTCTTTTATCAGCCAAGTCCGCAAGCTCTGAGATGATTTCTACTGTATAGACCTGAGAGGCAAGTTCAGCTGCGATTGCAGCTTGATAACCAGATCCTGTACCTATTTCAAGAATCCGGTCATCCGGCTGAATTTCAAGAAGGTGAGTCATTAAAGCAACTATGAAAGGTTGCGAAATGGTCTGACCATATCCAATCCTAAGTGGATGATTTTCAAAAGCATCCTCAATAGCATACGCAGGCACGAATTGGGCTCTATTTACTTTAGACAAAGCCTGCATAACATCATCACTGATGGTTTTGACATCAGTGTAGAATCTTGTCGCTCGTGTGGTCTTTTCAATGGCTGCTACCATATTCTTTAATTCTTCATTCTCCAAAGACTGAGGTTCTGCAACAATATCCGTTGCCAAAAGAAGACAGCAAAGAAGGATTTTGGCTATTAGGTTAAACCTTTTACCAACTGTTTCTAAGTTCACGTAACTTTATGAATACTTCTTTTTGAGAAGGTGTCTCAGACATATTTGGGAATACCTCTCTAAGCCTATCTATCACTGTAGAGTTGGTTAGACGAAAAAAAGTATTGATCTCCTTTTCCATTGCAAGGGTTGTCACCAAGGGCTTTTCAGGATCATGAGAAGCGTCTAGGTCTTTTTTGAGACCCGCAGCCACTTGATTATCAGGTTCTCGATCAAGAGTAAAACTCAAATTATTAGTTATGTAATCATGCCCAGGATAAATCAAGGTGTCTTGTGGCAGTTTTTCTAATTGTGAGACAAAGGTGTCATAAAGCTCTTCTGGATGCCCCCCACCATGACAGTTTCCAGCTCCGGCATTAAACAATGTGTCTCCAGAGAAAAGTGCAGGCGTGTCTGTTTTGGAAAGTAGACAGATGTGACTCATGGTGTGACCGGGTGTATCAAGGGCCAGTAATTCCACAGAGTTTCCAACTTTGACTACATCCCCAGCCTTCAACCCTACATCCATGCCATCAATTACTCCATTGGCATTTTCGTGAGCTAGTAGTTTTGCTCCAGTAGCTTCTATAACTGCATGATTTCCGCCTGTGTGATCACCGTGTTCATGGGTGTTGAGTATCTGAGTAATTTCCCAACCTTTTTCTTTAGCTTTTGATAAGCATTTATCATAATCTAAAGGATCTATTGCTAAGGCTTCTCCAGTTTCAGGGCAAGCCAATAAATAGTTAAAGTTCCGGTAAGCATTACCAGTCCAAATTTGTTCAATCTTCATAGTTAGTCTTCCTTATTTTCGTTTAAGATTCATCGTCCTTATCACAGGAAGGTGGAATATCTAAAGTTGGATTTTTATCAAAAAAACCAACGGGTATTAAATGAAATCCGCAATATTCAACTGGCATAACTGGCCAATCTTCGGGTCTCGGTACATGATTTAAGCCAAAGGTATGCCACATCACCAAGTCACATTCACTTATGTCCCTATCTTTTGAAGTATAAACTTCTAATCCGGATTGGCCTTCGTGCATGACTGTGTAAGGGCCAGCTGCAGTTTGCTCTTCAGACTCATAAGGAGTAGCCCATAAGTTGTGTTTTGCAAAGGCTGCTCGTTTTGAAACAACGGATTCTGGATGGGACAATAACTTAGGTGTAGCTCCTGGCATAAGTTTGTAAGCAACAGGAATACCTAATGAATTTTCTTTATTTGGATTGACCACTTTCCAGATCCGACTTGATTGCGGCGATGCATCCCTTTTAGCTTCACTTTCTCTTTTCAAATGACGCGAAATGGATTGAAATTGAGTCCCATTAGGGTTGTTCTCATTTATTGGAAGTAGTTCTATCTCACTCTCAAATAGTTGATTGTTGCCTCCATCTAATTCCCAATCCAAACGGAAACAAAAAAGATGTTGGTGAAGAGGGGCAGCAATGTTTTTGGCAACTTTTGGAGCTTGTGAAGGATTATAAGTTTCATCTGTTATGGCTGAAATTCCCATAATCCCTGTTAATTTAACCTCCATTTGTACTGTTCCATCCAAATACAGATACCAAAAAAAGCCGTAGTCGTAGTTTCCTACCGTAAACATTGAACTGATGACTAATCTTCTCGACCTTCTAACTTCATTTGCTCCTCCGCCTTCATCTGTATGTTTCCATTGAATGCCATAATCTTCTTCATGTAGACAGATAGCTTGTTTGATCTTGGTTGCTTCTCCGTCCCAGCTAATTTGATTTATATCAAAATAATAGATTTCACCAAGACAGTCACATCCAAGAGTAAGGCTGTTAATGAATCTACCTAAACTGTATTCACTGCCATCGAAAACGTGTTTCCACGAGTGCATGGGATCTGAATCACCATATGGGACCACCATGTCAGACAAAGCCGCCCTATAAAGAATTGGCCTGTCATGAAGTGACAACTGGTGAAGCACAAGACCTTCGACATCATGAACGGAGATCCTGAACTTCCATCCCTGCCAAGATATTTGGTAACCATCCACCTCAAAGCTTGAACCTTCTGGTTGGTTAATATCAATCGGCTTTAAACCTTCTCTTAAATTAGGTTGTGAGCCCGCATCATATCGGGCATGCTCTGTTGGCATAGGTATAACACCATGGTCTTCCACATGCACTACTTCACCCAGAGTTAAATCCACCCAGGCAATAACTCCCTGGATGGGTCTAGCGTAAGCATTATCTTCTAGGCTTTCTTTAAGAAAAGAGATGCATTTAAAGGCTCTATGTCCTGGTTTTATGGACTCGTGAGTAAATCCTCCTGCTGGCCAAGGATCTATCTGAACTAGCCCTAAATCAGTAATGCCACGCTTCTTAAGAGCTTCTTGATATTCAGCATTTTCCGTAGTTAACATCATAGCAGTTGCAAAATCACCCATGGCATAAGGAACCTGAGCATTTCCAGGTAATCTCTCAAGACTTACAACTTTTTTTGTAAGAATATCTATTTCTGCACAGAATCCTCCGTCTTGATGAGAATCAATGCCGAGAAGTCTAACGTTTCTAGGAAAAGAAGAACCTTCATTAAAGTCTTGAACAACTGTTTTCCCAGGTTCAACCAATATTGCTGAACTAAAAGTTGAAGTTTTATCGTAACCTTTGTCCGCCTTCAGAATATCTACAGCTGACTTGATTTCTTCTTCATTTAAAGGATCCAAAGGGTGATCAGTTTTTAAAGTCATCTCTTTTCCTAAATCTATTTAGTTAATATACCCAATCTTTTAGCTTCATTGATAGCTAATTCTAATACACCAGGAATCATAGAATCATACCCCAACTCTTTTCTATCCTCTGCCCATCGAAGAATCATCAAACTTCTGATTAATAAAAAAAGCTCGATCTTCTCAATTACAGAATCTGAATCTTCTCTCGTCTCAATGTAACCCGCCACAATTGACTCGTAAGCAGTCTTGTATAGAGGTGAAGAGAGTAATTCTGGATCCCAGAGGGCATGAGCTAGATCACAAGCATGCCAGCCAAATCCTGAATCATCAAAATCTATCACTGTTAAAGAATCGTCAAAACTTAAAATATTATCTAAATGGAGATCAGCATGAATCATGCTGAATTCATTATCCTTGGGTAGCTCTTTCAGAGTCTGGTAGATGTTATTTCTAATTTTTAAAAGGTCATTTCTTTGTTTAGAGGTTGCCTTTTCTATTTCCCAGAATCTTCCCCAAAAAGGGTTTTCCCCTACGAGTCCTTCTTCATCCCACGAATGCCTAGAGAAAGAAGTAGGTTTTTTAAAATTTACAGAGACTTTGTGCATTTGGGCTATTATTTCTCCAAGTTGTTTATAAGATTTTGAGATAAGCTCTTCACTATAATCTTTCTTGATTTTATCTTTTAAACGAACCCCTGGTATCCACTTAACTAAGCCAACGTGAAGAATTTTTTCAGAGTCCTTTATTTTTACTTCGGCATAAGCTTCATTTTCAATTGTGTTTAAAGCTTCTGGCACATGAACTCCATTGTCTTTTAAAAAAGAGGTCCATAAATGCTCTGATTTAAGGGAATCTAAGTCGTGATAACCGGGTCGATGAATTCTCAGTGCAAATAAGTTTTGATTAGAATCCTCAACTTGATAGACGGTATTTTCGCTCTGAAAATAGAAAGATAAATTTTTGCATTCAATATCCCAAAACTTTATTGCGTCTTGAGCTACTTGAAGAAGAGTTTCTTGATTACTAGACATTAACTGACTTCTTTGAACGATGCTCTTAACTCATCTAACAAGAAATCCGCATGACTAGAATCAAAAACTAGAGGTGGTCTTAATTTTAAGACATTTCTGTATTGGCCAGCATTGGAAATAAGAACGCCCTTACCTTTTAAAATTTCGACTATTTCTATCGCTTTTTCCCTATCAGGATTTTTATCCTCTTTGTTATCTACTATGTCTAATCCTATAAAAAGACCCGGTCCTCTTATGTCTCCTAGATAATCAAAATCATCTTTTATTTTTAGTAATTCAGCTTTTAGATACCCTCCTATCTTTTCTGCATTCTCGATAAGGCCTTCATCTTGAATGATATCTATAACTGTTCCACCCACAGCTGCTTGCAGAGGTGTTGCTGCCGTCGTATTAAAGTAGAAAGCTTTTTCATGAAAACTATCCGATATTTCCTCAGTAGTAACGACTCCACTTACCGGTAATCCTGACCCCATCGGTTTACCCATGACGGCTATATCTGGGCTTACGTTTGATAATTCATAGCCCCACCAAGTCCCAGTTCTACCGAACCCTGCTTGGACTTCATCTAAAATTACCACTCCGCCTGAATCTCTTACTAGTTTCGATACCTTGGATAAATAATCTTTGGGGAAGTCTGGCAAACCTTCATTAGCAAAAATTGAACAAAAAATTAGTCCGGCAAATTTAATTCCGTCTTGGTTGAAGCCTTCAATCTGTTTTTCTACTTCTTTTATATAAAGCGCACACAAGTCCTCTTCGAGTAGACCCTCTTTAATTGGCCGATAAGATTCTGGATAAGTCACCCTCCTAAACTCAGGTTCAAAAGGTCCAATTGTCATTCTAAAGGTTTCATGACTATTTCCGTGATAGGTTGCATTTGAACAAATGATGCCTTGTCCACCGGTGTATATCCTCGCCATCTTTATTGCAACTTCTACCGCTTCTGTACCACTGCATGCCATTTGTAATTTTGATAGGTTGTCTGAATGGAGGGAGATTAGCTTTTCAGAATAATCAACCACCACATCGCTCACGTAACGACTATGTACATTTAATTTCGATGCTTGATCAGTCAAAGAAGCAACTATTCTTGGATGACAATGTCCAGCTACAGGCACATTGTTGTAAACGTCCAAATATTTCTTTCCTGATTTATCATAAAGCCAAACGCCTTCACCAGATTCAAGGTTGATAGGTTCCTTATAAAAAAGAGGACTATCTCCCATAAATTGATTTCTTTTATTTGGGGTTTTGCTCATTTGAAAAATATAATTTTATATTAGTTAGGAATTTTTACTTTTGCAATAACAGGAAAGTGGTCGGAAACCCCATCCATAGAGATAGCATCAAAACCTTTTGGTCTACCAGAGTCCTTCAGAGAATTAGTTTCATTTATCAGAACACCTATAGAATTATCTGTAAAACTTATTTCTCTTCCTTTTGAGGCCAAGATAACATCCAAGAAAGACCAGTCGTCTTTGGGTTCGTAATAATAAGTCCCCCGGCACTCTTCGCAGCCTTCTCGATGCGAAACTTGCCAAATACCTGATTGGTGTTGAAAAGTGCTCAACTCCAATTCTTCTTCAGAGGTAACATTAAAGTCGCCCATTGCCACTGCAGGGTCATTGTGGGATTTAAGTAAACTTTCTAAAGAATTAAAAGCATCGTTTCTCATAACAGAATCAAGAAAGGGTGCAGGAAAATGTACACTGTAAACTCTTAATATTTTTCCGGATAAATTTATTTGAGCTTCAAGAATAGGCCTGGTGTCTTTAGTTGGAAAACCAGGTGAAAATTTAATGAAATGAAGCTTAGATTGTTTAATGGGGAATTTTGAAATAATTGCGCTATCTATCCCGCGATAATCTTTACCTTCCAATAAAACAAAGTCTAAATAGCCAAAAGGTTTCAGTGCTTTAAATAAATCTTTGAGAACATTTATGTTTTCAATTTCTTGAAAAGCCACGATATCTGCACCATCAAAATCATAAGAAGAGACTACTTTCGCTATATTTAATATTTTTTTTGTCTTTGCTACCTCGCTCCAATCTAAATAAAGACATTCATCCCTCCATTTTTTTACTTCTATTCCTCTGCAATGACCCTTGTGATAAGCATTCTTCTTAAAGGAGGCAGGAAGAAATGCTTTGTCATCTTTTCCCATATCATCTTTGGTATCGAAGAGATTCTCTACGTTGTAGGTCATTAAAGATATTTCTGTGGTAAATACAGGTAAAGCAAAGAATAAGCTAAGGAAAAAAATAAGGGTTATGGATTTAGTTTTCATAATATTCTTGATGAGTAGTCCAGGCTATTTTTTGTAAATTTAGAGCCATTTTTTTATCCAGATCAAACATGTAAGAGTTGCCTACAGGCGAAGTCTGAAAAACCGAAGCAAACATCACGCAGGCTGAAAGGTATGTACCCGCTTTGCTGGGATGTCTTTTATCTGAAGTGTATAAATCAATTTCAGGATGAATTTTCATTGAATTTGCATAAGCTAACCCGACAGGCATGACTAAGACATTATTTTTGTTTCCAGCGACTGTATATTCTCTTGCCAATAGACTGGTCATCTCAGGTTTATCTTTGTAAGCCCAAGTCATCATTAGCGTAGGTTCTATTCCATTTTTCCGTAAAAGATTACTGTGCTTCTCAACGTAATCATGAAACAAATTTTTTCTTTCTGGGTGAATGGGGCACTGACTGCAATCTTGCATAATAGCCAGGTCAAAGCCAGTGAAGTCGTAGTTACTTAAAACATTCTTTGAACTAATTGAAAAAGAACCAATGTTTGGATTGTTTATATAAGAATTAACGTCATGCCAACTGAGTGAAGAACCGTTAATGGTAACTGATCTTATCTTATGCCCTTTACCAAGTTCCTCGTTGGCTCTAATAAGTCTTACTAAAGGGTTATGAACTCCGTTGTTGTAATACATGAAACTGTTTCCAATCATCAGAAGTGACTTTGGATTTTCGCCCTTAGGCTCTTTAACTACTGGTATTACTGAAGAAAACCCAGTTGAAAGTTGCAACAGCAGAATAAGGGTTAAGAAAATTCTCGTTAATATCATTTAAATGCTTTATCTCTCTTTGCTTTCGTTAGTAGAATAACAAAGATAATAAATGGGGAGAAATATAATGAGTACTATTGATACTGGAACACAAGATCTACTTGCTTCAAAAGAAAATGGCGTAGGAATACTAACCATGAATAGGCCTGAGGCAAGAAATGCTATGTCTGGAGAAATGAATGCTGCCATGCAGGATATGCTGGCTCAATTTGAAACTGATACAGAGGTTCGTTGTGTGGTTTTAACAGGAGCGGGAAAAGGATTTTGCGCAGGAGGAGACGTTAAAGGGATGGCGGCTTCTGGGGATGGCACCGTTGGAACAAATACCATTGATTCAGCGATACATAGACAAAGGGTTCATCAAAGAGCTACTTCAGGAAAACTCTACAAGATGCCAAAGCCTACTTTAGCTTCATTGCCTGGAGCAGCAGCAGGTGCAGGACTTTCCTATGCTTTGGCTTGTGATTTAAGAATTATGGCAAGCAATGCCATCCTAACTACTGCATTTGCAAGGGTAGGATTTTCTGGTGATTACGGGGGAAGTTACTTTATGACTCAACTAATTGGTTCTGCTAAGGCTAGAGAGCTCTATTATCTTTCTGACCGAGTAAGTGCTGAAGAAGCATTAGATTTAGGTTTGACGAATTGGGTTTGTGAACCTGAAGAGCTTGAAGAAAAAACCTTGGAGATAGCTTTGAGACTAGCAAATGGACCTTCAGTAGCTTACAGATATATGAAAGAGAATCTCAACAGAGCGATGTCTGGAGAAGTAGATGATTGCTTAGATTTGGAAGCAACCCATCACATTCACTGCGGTCAAACGGAAGATCATCGAAATGCAGTCAAAGCTTTTGTAGAAAAAACAGAGCCCGTTTTTAAAGGAAAATAGGAAAAATAAAGATGACAAATAAAATCAAAGACGATCCCAGGATAGATAAACGATTAAAGGCTGTTTTCGGAGACATGCCCGTAGACAGCGTCATGAATTCTGCTGCTAAAACTCGTGAAGAGATACTGGAAGAACAAAATTCTGAAGCAGCACAACAAGGAAAAGATGTGATGCAGATGATTAACAATTCTCCACATTACAAAGAAGTTGTTCCTGAGGAGGGTCTGGTTACAACCACCAAAGAATTTACCTCCCAACCAGATGGCAACACCATCAAAATTCAATACATTAGACCTGACTCTGATGAAACATTGCCTTGCATCTACTACATCCACGGTGGAGGGATGATGATCAGTTCATGTTTTGATGAGCTTTATGGCGCTTGGGGAAGGTGTATAGCTAGACAAGGTGTAGCTGTTGCCATGGTTGATTTTAGAAATTGCATGTGGGCTTCTTCAGCACCTGAAGTTGCTCCATTTCCAGCTGGACTCAATGATTGTGTATCGGGAATTAAGTGGGTGCAGGAAAATTCAGATGATTTAAATATTGATAAGGAGCAAATCGTTATAGCTGGTGAGAGCGGAGGAGGAAATCTGACTTTGGCTACTGGATTAAAACTCAACCAGGATGGAGATATAGGAATAATTAAGGGTCTTTATGCTTTGTGTCCTTACATTGCAGGTTACTGGCCTTTACCTGAGAACCCTTCCTCGGAAGAAAACGAGGGCATTTTGTTAACTCTTCATTCGGAAACCAACGAATCCTTTGGAGCAATTATTTACGGTATTGAGGAATATCACAATAAAAATCCACTTGCCTGGCCAAGTTTTGCCTCTATAGAAGAGCTAAAAGGACTTCCTAAAACTTATATTATCGTGAATGAATGTGACCCCTTAAGAGATGAGGGAGTAAACTTCTATCGAATGTTGAGAGAAGCTGATGTCGATGCTCAGTGCCGACAAGTCATGGGGTCTATCCACGGTACTGAAATTTTCTTGGGCTTACCAGAAGTAAGCGATGAGACGGCGATGAGTATCGCGAGTTTTGTAAAAAACTAACTTCTGTCTAAATTTTCGTTCGAAGCAATAGTTGAGCCCGATGAAGCATATCGGGCTTTCCTTTCTTCACTCCATTGATCTATTTCTTCCTTGGGAACTCCATAAGCTAAACCCCTTCCCACAGCCGGCCTAGCTCTAACCCTATCTACCCAGTCAACAATTTGGGGGTATTTAGTTATATTAATTTTGCTCCATTTCCATCCTCTAACCCAAGGATATATAGCAATGTCGGCTATCGTAAAATTATTACTACATATGAACTTATGTTTAGACAATTGACCATCCATTACTTTGAGTAAACGATTGGCTTCAGTTCCAAACCTTTCTAAAGGATGAGACTTTAAAGATTCATCAATATCATCCATGTATCTGGTGTAACTTAATTTATTACCAAATACCGGTCCTAAATTAGCTACCTGCCAATACAGCCAAGGTAAAACTTCCCATTTTGAGTGGTCACTTGGAAGGAGGTTAGTAGGATATTTTTCGGCAAGATATTGCAGAATGGCACCGCTTTCCATAATGCTGGTTTCGCCATCAATTAATACGGGAATTTTTTGATTGGGATTATGTTTAACAAACTCCTCAGTAAATTGCTCGCCCTTTTGTAAGTTTATACTCTTGACTGTTATCTCAGGTAGATCCACACCTGCTTCAATTAATTCCTCCAGCATAATGTTAACTTTCCAGCCGTTGGGAGTTGGGGAAGTCCACAATTGCATTTTACTTTTTTAAACTTCTCAAATTATTGGTCTGCTATTTTAAGAACTTTGCATGCATTTCCGCGTAGAAACTTTGGCCAAACTTCATCTTTGAAAGTAACATTTGGCATATCTTTCATGATCCTTTCTAAGGAAAGCCCTATGGGAAAATAGCCAGCATAAATCACCTTGTCGGCTCCTCGAGTATTTGCATAATCTATAATTTCTTTCGGGTAATATTTAGGAGCAAAAGCCGAAGTAGAATAATAAAGATTTGGCCATTTCAGCATCAACTTAACAGCAAGGTCTACCCAGGGCTCACAGCCATGTCGTGTAACAAAAACTAACTCAGGAAAATCGTACATTACCTTATCAATGCGCTCCACATGTTGGGGCCACATAGGTAATCGGGGTCCAGGTACACCGGCACAGGAGAAAATTGGAACGTCGAGTTCCACACATTTGTCATAGATCGGATACATAAGCTCATCATCAATACCAACTTGAGGATCGAAACCTGAATTAAAAGCTCCGAATGACCGCACACCAAATTCCTCGTACTGGCGCACCATGTCTCGGATACCTTCCTTACCTTTATTAGGATCAACACCACCTTGTGCTATAAAACGATCTGGATAGGTCTGTAGTGCTTTTCGGCTAACATCCCCACCTGCTCCAATGAGACCAATCTCTACGCCAAATCTATCCATCTCATGTAAAGTTACTGAGATGGGATCTTTATTCCCATAGAGCTCTTTCGGAACATTTTTAAACATATATTCAACCGGAAAATCTAGATCAGTGGATCCGTCTTTTAGCTGTTTGCGGATGAAATCGTATTGAGAAAAATCGTTAGCTGGGAAGCCGATCATGGTATCAACTATGCCAATGCCTTTAGGCATAACCATGACTATCCCTCACTAGGCTGGTTGAATAGCGCATTCCTAAAAATAACACCTGTAGCATCAACTGGAATTTCTTCTCGAGCTAATGGTTGATCAAGTTGACTTGGAGTAGGCCCATACTGATTGGCTAAAGGTCGTAATTTTTCTAGGTCAAAGTTATATAGTTCAGCAGCGTTTTCACCCAGGAGCAAACACCGATCTTTCTCGGATATATCATTAAACGTTAAACGAAGCGATTCCAGATTATAAGGAAACGTCCCTTCATTATGAGGGTAGTCATTCCCCCAAAGGACTCTTTCAACACCAATTTTATCGATACCATCTAGCTCAGCTTTACTGGGAAAACTAGCTCCATACCAACAGTTACGTTGAGCATATACACTGGGTAATTCCTTTAAACCCCATTCGCCTTCGTAATGCATTTCTCCTATTGCTCCAAACTCTATACCCAAGTGGATACCGTCCAGTTGAGCTAACATCGGAGCTACCCAAGCACAACCTGACTCAGTAAGTATGTACTTCAATTTACTAAAACGCTCGAATACACCGCTCATCAGAAGATGACGGAAACCTGCCTGACAGTAGAAAGTTACTTCTGATATCCATAAAGCTTGTCCAACCAAGCTATTACCGTACCTAGGAGAACCTTGACCCGAATGTTGGTTTATCACAAGATCGTGGTCTTGTATGGCCGCAAAAAGCTTGTCCCAAGAAGGGTCATACAAGGGAGTAAGCCATTCACAATCTGGCGGTATAAGAGGTAGTAACACACCGCCGCGCAAATTTGCTTTTGCTATAAACTCAATATCTTTTACAGCCTCATCAATATCGTTCGGTAAAATTAAACCAACACCGGCACGCCGGTCAGGATCTTCTGCACAAAAATCTTTGAGCCAGCGATTATGAGCCCGAATGCCCTCCAAACAGAGTTTGTATTCTTCAGGCGATGGGGGCTGTGCTGTAACTATACTTTTATTAAAAAAAGGAGGCACTGTGTTGGGGAAGACAACCTCGCCTACCACTCCTTGGCTGTTTTGATCTTTTGTACGGATATCTAAATCCCAATTACGCTTTTTCCTTTCCGCGTAATGTTCTTGAGACGGATTCTTATAACCTCCCCTCCATTCATCGAATTGATCTCGATACTTAGGGTCTAGATAATCTCTATATTGAGCATGGCTACCGCCTGCGTGGGTGTCTGCGGTAATAAGAATATATGGTTCATTATTCATATTGGCTATTCTATCACTCAGTAAATATGCGTTATATCAAAGGAATATCAACCAGAATAATGCACATCCATATGCTTTATGCTGTTCAGGAAATTTGATTGCATCCATTTGACCTCTCCTTTAACCTCAAAGTCAGGGAAACGTTTAAGTAGTTCTTCGATACAGACGGTAAGTTGGATCTCTGCAAGCCGCCACCCTATACATAAATGCTGGCCATAGCCGAAGCTTAGGTGACGTGGACCATTTCGAGTGACGTTAAACGAAAATGGATCATCCCATTTATCTTCATCACGGTTACCCGACATGTACCAAAGAATCAGCCTATCTCCTTTCTTGATATTCTTGTCTCCTAGTTTTATATCTTCTAGAGCTGTGCGAGCCATATAGATTACCGGATGTACCCAGCGAATAATTTCGTCCACTGCGTTATTTATGATCGATGGATCATCAAGTAATTTTTGTCTTTCTTCTGGGTGTTGGCTTAACGCAAGAACACCGCCACTAATTGAATTTCGAGTCGTTTCATTACCAGCAACGATTAAAAGAATGAAAGCAGATACGTAATCATTCATACTCATTAATTTCCCATCTACCTCAGTATTAGCAAGCATAGAAATAAGATCATCTCCGGGTTCTTCACGGCGTTTCTGGTGCACATTGATCGCGTACTGATACATCTCAGTCAATGCTGTAATAGTATGATCAGTGTCTATTCGGATGTCTGGATCATCCCCCCCTATTATGACGTTAGACCACTCAAGTAACTTGGTTCTTTCTTCTTGGTCTACACCAAAAAGTTCTGCAAGCATCTGGATCGGTAACTCCGCCGCTACTGAAGATATAAATTCACATTCTCCTTTGCCTGAAATCTGAGTGAGAATATCGACACAACGCTTACGAATTTGAGGAGATAGATTTAAAAGTTTTTTCGGTGAGAATCCTGGTGCCACCATGCGTCTATGCATGGTATGAATAGGAGGATCCATCTGGATCATGCTGTCACCTGCCTCTAATATATTTAAATCCTTAAACTTATCTTGTACTCCCTCACTTCTAGAGATCTTACGTATGCGACGGGTCTCAGCTGTTTCAAAAGTAATGCCACCATGCACTCTATCTGAACTAAATAATTTTGGGTTTTTTGATACAAACTGGATGTCATCGTACTTAGTAACAGACCAAAATCCTCGACCACCATCCAATTCTGGACACCAAGCAACTGGATCCTCTCTTCGAAGTTCCGAAAATATTTCATGGACAGCATTTTGATCTTGGAAAGTTGCTGCCTTCGACAATGAAGTTCTGGCTTCCTTGCTCAATTCACACCTTTAACTTTTCTCATTTCTCATTTCTTAACACCCAAGATACTCTTTTATTCTAGAAATAGTACTGAAAGGTAAATATTGATTACTCAGGCGAGTAATCTATTTCTTTTTTAACTCGTTTAGAGTGAAGTCTATTCCTCCGAGTAAGATATTCATCTTCAACAGTCCCTTTTCCATACCTATTAATTAATTCTTGCCGAGGATCAGAAGCAAAAATGTGACCTGCGCCCTTACACAACTTAAACCCTAAGATGTTTTGAAGTTCTTCAGGAAAAGTCATAATTCTCTCAGGTTTTATGCCCAGCATAAGATTTTCCTGTTGTCGCATTGAGCCATTGCAATAGTTGATGGTTAAGGCCCATCGAACCTCTTCTGTAGTATTAGCTCCAGCTCCGTGATAACTAGTCCCAGCGACAAAGGCAATACTGCCAGCGGGCATTTCTAAAGCTACAGTATCGTAATTTTCTCCCGTAACTGGATCGTGATCCCATTTGTTACTTCCAGGTACAACACGAGTTGCTCCGTTTTCAATAGTAAAATCTGTAAGAGCCCACATGGTGTTACAAACTAAATTGGGGTGTGGTCTGGGAAATTGATAAACCCCATCATCAACATGTAACATTTGGGACTTTTCCCCAGGACCTATTACTGCACTGCCCATGGTTGATAGCAGGAAGTCTTCTTCCAACACATGGGGTAAAACTCTTAAGACACCAGGGTGAATAGCTACTTGTTGCCAGATATCGTCATCATTTAATAAATCAAACCATCGTCTGGTAACAAAACCCGTGAAAGGCCCAGGTGGTATATCCCCTCCGGGACGCACAGATTCTAATTGCTCTAATTCATTAAGTATTTGAATTCTGAATTTGTTGTCTATCACTCCTTCCATGATTGAATAGCCTTGCTCAGCTATTTCGGAAGCGTGATTTAATATTTCTTTTTCAGATAACTGGCGCACAAGCTAGGCTTGTTTGGGTGCTCCAAAAAACTGCTCAATCAGAGGTTTAAAACTTTCTAAACTATCCACCTCAAAATCAGGATCAAAAGCTTGTTGATCCCAGTCATCAGTAAATTCAGTGGCTTTAGCATACCAAGGTTCATCGATGTATTGCTTCCTCAGATCCGTTGGCTTATCCATGTAGTGATAATAATGCTCCCCCTGAAAATCTTGGTGCGTCCTAATAATATGGTAAGCATCTTCGCTGACGTAAGGCTTAATAATCTCAGCACATATTTCGCCATGACCAATAACACTTATAACCTTGCCTATGTCATGTATTAAGCTGATTAAGACCATTTCATCACTAGCGTCGGCATTTCTAGCCATTGTCGCTGTTTGTAAGCAGTGGTGAAGTTGATTAACAGCAAATCCGCCAGTAAAACTTTCTAACTGCTCGAGCATACCTATTACCCGATTGGGCATATCTACGATATGCGGGAGATGCTCAGCCCCTATGTGCTCCCAATCTTCTTGTGAACCTTCGTCCATTCTAGTAAACATAAAAACCCCCCTATAAAAACGACTTTAGAATAATGTTAATACCATTTTCTGCCAAGTACAATGTAGAAGTAATATCTAAAAGGTAATTACTGAGGAAAAATGATTATAAATTTGATTAGATAGGATTATGACTAAAGCACTTGAGGGATTAAGGGTAGTAGATATTGGCGGTTCAATAAGCACTGAGTATTGTTCAAAAATTTTTGCTGACTACGGTGCAGAAGTAATCAATCTTGAGCCAGATTCAGGATTCGAAACTCGTAAATGCCCTCCCTTTATAAACGGAAGGGATGATAGCGCTATGCATGCTTATTTAAATACCAATAAACTCAGTGTTAGGAAAGATAAGCTCAGAAGAGAGATACTGGAAGAGCTGATTTCAAGTGCTGACTTGGTTCTAAACAATGGAAAGAAATCAGAACTCTCTTCAATTTCTAAAGGAGTTTTCTCTGATATTAGTTGGTATGGGAAAGGTGGGGATTACGACAATTTTATCGGCACGGATGCGCAGTGTTTTGCATTAAATGGAATGCTTAGAGGGCTCGGTACTGTTGAAGGCCCTCCTATAATCCCTACTGGTTATCAGGCCCAGATTATCGGAGGAATGGCGGCCTTTGCGGGAAGTCTAGGACAAGTTTTAGGGGTTGAATTAGGAAATAAAAAGAGCCCTGCACTGGTAGAAACCAGTATTTATGAATCCACCTTATGCCTTACTGAAGTGGGAGCAGTTTCATTTTTTAATACTGGACTAGAAGGAAGAAGGTTGGGGGTGAATAGATTTGCCCCCACTTACCCTCTAGGTGTTTTTCCTTGTAAAGAAGGATGGATAGGCTTAACAGTGCTAACCCCTAGCCAGTGGCATGCCTTTTGTAAGCTACTAAATATGGAACATTTTGCTTTAGTACCAGAATATCAAACCTCTTTAGGAAGATTACAAGACATAGACACTATAGAACCTGTTATACAAGAGAGCTTATTAACCTTTTCAGCAAATGATCTTTTTTACAAAGCGCAACAGGAAGCAATTCCTTTAGCCAGAGTTCCCACCATGGAAGAGCTTTTAGAAGTTGATCAGTTCATAGAACGAAATGCCTTCACTTATGCAATCTTGTCAGGTGAACAAAGGATAAAAGTTCCAAGCGTTCCTTTTAGATTGATGGATACACCGCCCACTTTTGGAGGCTATGTTGCTGAGCTGGGAGAACATTCTGAGAGATTTAATAGATGAAGACTAGTAGTTCACTAAAAGGGATACGGATTATTGATTTAAGCATGGGTTGGGCAGGACCCTTGGCTGCAAGAAACTTAGCGGACTTGGGTGCTGATGTAATTAAAGTAGAGAGTTGCGAGAACTTTGACTGGTGGAGAAGTTGGGAAGCAACTCAAGTATGGATTGATGAAGATGGAGCTGAGAAATCTCCTGCTTTTAACTCAGTGAATAGGAATAACAGAAATATCACCCTGGATTTATCTCATCCAGAGGGAAGAGAATTACTTCTTAAATTAGTTGGAAGAGCCAATGCAGTAATGGAGAATTTTTCGGGAGGTGTTTTACCAAAGCTAGATCTCAGCTATGAGGTTTTTAAAAAGGTTAAGGAAGACATCATTCTGCTTTCAATGCATGCCTTTGGTTCATCTGGCCCTTGGAAAATGTTCAGGGCCTATGGATCTACCGTAGAGCAATCATCAGGATTGCCTCATGTAAATGGGATATCGTCAGATCCACCCATGATGCACCACGTAGCTTATGGCGATAGTGTGGCCGGCTTAAATGGAGTTTCTGCTCTTTTGATTGCATTAAGACACCAAGCAAAGACAGGCAAGGGACAATTTATAGACTTATCACAAGTGGAGTCACTCTTACCCTTGGTGGCTCATGGCATTACTGAATTTACTGCTAATGGCAAGGAACCTGAAAGAAACGGAAATAGGTCAGAATTTTTTGCCCCGCATGGAGTGTATCCTTGTGAAGGAGAAGATAAGTGGATTGTGATTCAAATCTTAAACGAGGATCAGTGGCTGAGCTTTCAAGAATTAGTTGGAGCACCTATGCAACAATTTGGAAATTTGGAGGATCGACTCTCTAAACTTGAAGATCTGGATAAAACTATAAGTGAGTGGACTTCTTCAAAAGAAGCTCAAAAGCTAATGTATGTTCTTCAAGAAGCTAAAATCCCTGCTGCAGCTACTCATACTATGTCGACTCTGCTTAACGACCCACACCTTAATTCTAGAAACTTTTGGCAATGGCTAGACAGAGCCGTGGTAGGTAATCAGCCAAATCCTTCAGCCCCTTTTAATGTGAATGGAGAAAGATTACCAATAAAAACTCCTGCTCCGACTCTCGGGCAGCACAACCAAGAAATTCTTACAGAAATTCTAGAATTGAATCAAAAGGAAATAGACAGGCTTGAGAAAATTGGCATCATAGGAACCAAACCTAAAATGCCGTCCCCTTAGAGGCTTACTTATTTTTGACTGACTCTTTGGCTCTTTTAACTGCTTCCCTAACAGTGTATTTTTTGTTCAAGTCCTTTTTAGAAGACTTTCCTGACAATTCTCTAACTCTTTCGTATTCACCTTTATCATAGGCCGTTCTAAATTGTTTAATACTACCCCATTGATCTCCTACTCTTCCTGGAGCACCTAAACCAAAGCCCTCTATGGTGGAACCATAAGTTAAGGCTTGTAATCCAATCCTATGGAGTAGTTTTGGACTGGCATTTTCTAATACATCGGGTGCAACAGAAATTACCCAGTTTTCTTGGGTTCTAGTCCAAGCTTTCACATTACTCATGGTAGCTACAAATCTCTGTTTATTAGTTCTATTTGATCCGGTGCCATGCAACATTCTTCCATCAAAAAGCATGATGGTTCCTGCCTTTGCTTCCAAGTTTATGGCAGGAGGGAGCTTGCCTACCTTGCCTCCGCTTCCTGCTTCAATGAGTAACTTATGGCTGCCCGGAATGACTAAAGTTCCCCCGTTTTCTTCATTAATATCTTGTGGGATGTACATTGTGTTAAATAAAGCAGGCGCTTCTTCGGTAACCCATGGGAGTAGAGGACCTTGGTCAATATGAAGTCCTTGCGGATAACCTCCAGGGTCAGCCCCGTTGGAAAGAAAACTATGACATATCCATCCTTTTCCAAGAGTTTCGTCCATAATTTGTTCAATTAATGGACCTGCTTGAACCGCTTCTGGATTTTGTTCAATACATTGGGCAAAGACCTCTCCTTTATTAATTAGAGTATTTACGTATTGCCCTGAAGGGGTTGGTTGATCGACACCAGCAAGTCTTTCCCCCTCAGCTTGATCCAGTAATCTACCCAAAAAACGTGCGCATTGCTCCTTGGACATGGCATCTTCAATTAGACAAAACCCCCACTCTTTGATATCCCTTCGCATTTGATTAATGTCTTTAGTTTCTTCAGGTAAATCTAAGTCCTTCCAATAATCATGTTTTCTAGCTACTGTGGTATCCCAATATCTACCTGTGCCCCATTCGAGAGGCTTCTTGATATCTGGGGGCATTAACCAAGGGTTATTCTTCATGATTGAACGAAAGGGTTCACCTGAACTTAAGAAATCTCTGTATATCTGTTTATCATGAGGAGAGTTTTCCTCAACAAAGTCTTCAGTAAATTCAATTGGTACTTTCATAGTTTTAATGAAAAATAATTATCTTTAATTTAACTAGAATTATCTAATCAATCAACTTTTGTGATCTTGCCATTTCATCGGAATATGTTTCGGGGGCAGCATTTAAACTTTCTGACCAATCTTGCCACATGTTTTCTTGAGGAGGCTTGGCTCTATTCTCATCCAGATCCTGTTTAATAAAATCACCCAGAACTGCAAGTCTCATTTTGTTGGAATAGTTGTGTCCTGCCATGTGGCCTAATCGATGATGCCATAAAACAACATCTCCTTCTGAACCACAACAGTCAACTGGTTGGGTGTTCGCCATCACTTTCTTAATTTCTTCTTCATATGCCTCCGACTGAATTATGCCTTTATAAGATGGCAAGTGTTCGTAATAAGCTATTCTGGGTTGGTCGTACTGCATTTGAAATGTTGGGTAAAGTTTTTTATGCGAACCTGGCCAAACCTTAAAGGCACCTCCATTAGGGAGAACATCATCAATTAAACCAACCAAGCTCAAATTGAAAGGATGTCCATCACTGTGACAAAAATCAGGTTCCCTTTCTTTATCTCCATAAGGAAGTGTTGCGTAGATACCTCTGGCTCCCTCGTTGCCTAAGGCTGGATCTACTGGACCACCTGGCCATGCAGCACCTTGTTGCCCCATGGTCTTCCCGCCCACTTTGGGTTTCACTAAAGTATCTTTGCCCAAAAGCTCTTCTGCTATTAGCTGTAAGACCTCTGAATAGACAAGATCAATCATCAACTGATCGGTACCTATGGATCTAAGTTGCCACTTATATCCCTGTCTGAGATTAGTCACATCTTCTTCTGAATCTTTTTCAATAAACGGCCCTAGATGAGTTGAAGGGTCTTCTCTTTTGATATTTGTTTCTTTGGGTAAAGACGACCAAAGTAAATCACGTGCTTTCTCACAAAGATCCGGGTCTAAAATCTTTGGAAGTATGAGGTACCCATTTACCTTAAAAAAAGAGAGTTGTTCTTGGTTGAGGATCACTTTGCTTGTCTGACAGATAACAGAAAGGCAACCAAAGTAATAGGAAATAACAGATAAGCTCCTATTTCCCCAGGTGGTGTAACGGGTAAGGGCTTCCAAGTTATTAAAATAATTCCCATAATCTCAGTTATTCCAAGATATAGAAAAAAAATTGGGATCAAAGCCCTCCATCTAAAAATAATCAGCCAAGCCAATACTGCTTCTATCAAATGGTACCTTCCAAAATTACCTGCGTGCGTATTAATAACTTGGACAGCTCCTTCTGGGTAAGTTTCTAAAGGTATGCCTGCAATAATTCCATTACCTCCGTCCGGAGCAAAATAATGAACACAACCTCGAAAAGTAAACATACAAGCTAATAACACCAGATAATAAAGAGAAATTTTAGAGCCTGAATAGCTATTATTAGGCTGAGGAAGAATTGTTGACCAATTAAACATGATCTTCTAATGTAACTGAAACTTATAGGTCTGGGAAGACTTGAACCTCCTTAACTAGAGCAAAAATTGAGCACATCTGAAAATAATCCAGAAGTAAATCCTAAAAAATCTAATAGGATCGGAAAGATCTTGTTATTTGGAATAGCTATAGCGTGTTTTTATTATATTTATTACCGATTAAATGGAGCTGCCTTAAGAGAAGGCCTGTCTTTGGTTGAATATATGCTAATTGTTTTTGCTGCTGTTAACTGGATTCCTTGGCTTCTGATGATGACAGGCTATTGCCTCTTCTACTTTTCTATAGACACCTTAATAATAACTAGGGCTTTGGGCTGGTTTATCAAAGACACTAGATACACTGACATTTTGCCTATTCGTGCAAGCGCTTACATCATCTCAATGTTCAATGAACAAATTGGAAAAGGCGCTATGGCTTACTACTTAAATAGACGTGATCAAGTTTCCGGATGGGAAGTGTCTTCATTAATGCTGTTCATAATGTTTTGCGAAATATTCTACCTATTAGTTTGGGCAACTATTGGCTTTTCTGTTGGTGGGCAAGATTTACCAGAAGTATTTGGATTAATTAAATACATTGCTATTGGTGGTGCCATCTTTTTTACTCTCTGGGTATTTTTCTTCCGTGGACCTTTATTTCAAAACAACAGAATTAGAAATTTAGAAATTTTTCATGCTTTTAGATTAGCTAAGCTCAAGCACTACGGAGCTTTCTTCTTATTGAGATCACCCTTATTAATTGCAGCTGTATTTGTCTATTCAACAGCCCTTGGCTTCTTTGGGGTGGAGGTTTCATCATTGTCCCTCCTTCCTCTTCTTCCAGTCATATTTTTTGCCGCTACAATTCCTACCCCTATGCGAGCCGCAGCGATTACCTCGTGGATAATTCTTTTTCCTGAAAATGAAGGCCAAATGGCAGCTTTTGGTTTTTTACAGCATAACTTCTTCATTTTATTTAATGCCGTTATAGGTCTAATGTTTCTACCTAGAGCAAATAAAGAATTATTTGGTGATAAATCAAATTAAGTGAAGATCTCTTTTACCTTAGCTAATTCTTTAAGCCTATCTAGATTAATCATTGCGCCAGTAATCGCGTGGACTATTCTTTCTGACTGGTGGCTTACTGCTAGTTTTTTCCTATTACTGGCTATTCTTAGTGATCTGTTGGATGGACCCATTGCAAGAAAGAAGGGTCAAGAAACCGCAACCGGAGGACTCTTAGATCATTCTTGTGATGCTCTTTTAGTAGCTGTTTTGTTATTTGTGCTAAACAAAACTCACGGAATACCATTGCTTCTTCCCATATTAGTATTAGGTTCTTTTCTTCAATATGTCTTGGATTCCAAAGCATTATCTGGACACAAGTTAAGGACCAGCTTTTTAGGTCGCTCAAACGGAATTGCTTACTATATTTTGGCGAGCATCTGTATATTTTCTCAAGCTCTAGGGATTAATCAGCTTGATAAATTTTTTATTATTTGTGCTTGGATTCTGATAGCTTCAACTTTAGTGTCCATGTCCGAAAGATTATGGACTTTACTAACTAGATAAAAATATGAAAGACAAAATCTTAGTAACAGGTGCCAATGGAAATTTAGGTAAGAAGTTCATGCTCTCCAAAGGGGAAGTGGATGTTTGTGCTTTAGTAAGATCAGAGAAAGCTAAAGATGATTTGATGAGTTTCGTACAGGCTCATGATATTCAAGATGTTCAAATAGTTAAATGTGATTACCTTGATAAGCAAGTCATTAAGGAGTTAGCTAGATCATGCAGGTATATGTTGCATCTAGTGGGCATAATTAAAGAAAATAAAGACAATAGATTTGATGTAGTACACAAACAAACCACAAAGGCACTTGTGGAAGCTATCAAAGGTAGTGGTATCAAAAAATGTTGTTATATAAGTATTTTGGGTGCTAAAGAAGGCTCTGAAAATACCTGTTTTTCTTCAAGAGGGTTTGCTGAAAAGCTTTTCTTAGATTCCGATATGCCTTCCCTAGTTCTCCAAGTCCCAATGGTACTTGGAGAAGGTGATTATGCTTGTGAAGCTTTAAAAAAAAATGCTCTTTCCAGAATTAATTTCACCTTTCGGAAACTTAGTTTAGAACAACCCATTTATGCCAAAGATATCATTGATGTTATAAACATAGATATAAATAGAACTCTCAAAGAGAACCATTCCTCGATTGGGATTAAGGCTCTTGCAGGTCCAACTTCACTAACTAGAGAAAAACTAATTTTGAAGGCAGCCAAACAATTAGGAGTAAAAGTAAAAGTTTTTTCTCTCCCTCTCTTTCTTGGTTACATATTAGCCAGAATATCTGAAATGCTATTTTCCCACCCTCCCATAACCAGGGCCATGTTAGGAGTGCTAGATCATGACGATGATATTGACCCTTTGCCTTCTAGCAAAGAGTTGGGTATTAACCTAACTGCTCTGGATGAAATGCTAGAGGCGACTATCAGTGCTTAGAAAAATTTAAAGATAAAATTTAATTCTTTCTTGGTTCCAACTCAAAAATCCACAAATCTCCGGAATCTATATTTTCTTGAGAAACGGGGAACCCTCCAGCATATTTTCTGCTTAGTTCTCCTAAAACGCCATTTAGGATCTCACCTTCCTCTATCCTGACCATCTTTCTTTCATAAAGTTTTCCATCTACTCTTAAAAGAGCCCTGCCATCTTTTTCAGCTTCCATTGGCCAATGCTTCCAAATCTTACCCATTGTGCTGTTCATATAGCCTGAGGGAATAAAGATCCTCCCTTCAGTTTCCATAATAAATGTAGTTCGAGAGCGAGGAGGGTCCAATAGCTGAAATTGCACGATAGGATAGTCTTTCAGAAAACTCCAATCAGGTTCATCCCCACCAACCTGTAACTCGCCTGTTTTAAAGGGTCCTGCAGTTACCATTTCTATAGGTGGTCCATTACCTATAGGACCATCACTGAATCTAGCCACGGCGAAAATAGAAAACACAACTAAAACGATTAAACCTACAATGCTACCGATTGTTTTTGCTAAAAATACAAAAAATTTCTTCATATATCCAATACTGGCATAAAAGACAAACTAATAAAAGTTTGATTAAGGTTAACTTAGTCCTTTAAGTCTAAACGAATAAAATACCTAGGAGGAAAGCCCGTTAGTATCCTGAAAGTTAATGGATGAGCATGTTCTTTCATAAGCCTATCATGTTCCTCGTCCTCAACAGAAACCGCTAAATAAGATTTTTTTTCCCCTTTATACAATACTTCCACATTGGGATTAGATAGGGCTTGCCTATACCAAGATCGGGGCCAATGGTTCGCTGAAACATAAAGTTTACCGTCATTATTTACTGCGGAGAGTACCCTGTCCTTCGTTACCTGATCATCGAAAGTAGTGATTACTAAAGAGTTTTGATTTGAAGGTTGTGAATAGCCTAACCAAGATTCGAACAAAACCACTAAACCTATGTAAACAACTACTAGGCCAATCGAAATTATTTTTAGGATCTTCATGTTAATTATCTTTACCAACTTTATCTTGGTTTTGTTTCATTTCAAAATAATTTTAACCTCAAGTTTTTTCTGGAACTTCTTTCGTCTGACTAAAAAGATAACCTGGTCTCAATTTAAGATTATCTGGAAAAGTTGGAGAGTCGAGTGTTTTTTCTCCTTCCCAAGCAACTTTTTGAAAGGGCATTTTAGGAAACCCTTCTGCTCCATGATCAGCTGATTCAATGCCTTGTGGTTTTTTTAAAACACAAGCTTCTTTTATCTTCTTATCCGAGGGCATTTCTATAACATCATCTCCATGCCCCTTACCTAACCTGACAGCTTCTGGTAAACCTAAACGTACATATTGTTCAGAAGGACATTCGTTTCTAGCCATCTCTCTTATCATCAATTTAATCATATGGATTTCTATCTCTTGATCATCCAAAGGCTTTGTTTGCCCGGGATCTGCTTGTACATCGAATAATAAGGTTGCGGTTCTTCCCTTTCCCATGGGGTTATCTTTAGAATAGAAAACAGGAGGAGTTCTAGTAGGTATCTGCATGACTTTACAGCCTTTCATAAATCCAAAACCTTCTACCCTCTCCCATTCTTGTAATTCACGAGGAGAAAATCTTTTTTTCATATGTGTGGGCATTAAGGTGTAGTCAAAAAGAGGGGTGTTATCTTCTGTGGTATTAGCTCTCATGTATACGTATTGGCCATCGGTAACATTCACCTGACCTCCCATAACACCGTAAAGAGAAGCTTTACGTATTTCTTTATCTTCAGTCATGGAATCAAATATTGGTTTTCCTTGCATGTCTTCGGTTAAAGATATATCAAAAAAATCTAAGATGGTGGGTGCCAAATCTATGGTCTGAACCAAAGCATTCCTTTCTTGATTAATGTTTTCAGGATTACGAGGGTCGTAAGCCCAAAAAGGTATGTGAGCTATTTCTTGAAAAAAAGGAGTTACTACTTTTGCCCACCAATCATGTTCACCCATTAAAAATCCATGATCGGTATTAACTATCAGCATGGTATCTTCCCATAAGTTATGCTCGTCGAAAGCATCTAAGACCCTTCCAAGTTGTTGGTCACAAAAGGTTATAAGGGAAGCATACATATACCTTATATGACCTACCGTTTGCTCGTCTTCCCTTACTTCCCTGTAAGGAGGCCAATCAAAAGGTGGGCCATCGTATTCGTGAGGATATAATTTTTGAAATTCTTCTTGAGTAAAAAATGGTTCATGAGGATCAAATGTTTCTATCTGAAGATACCAATTATCCGCGTTCTTATTTCTATTAATGAATTCAAGACCAAGATCAAAAGTCTTGTATTGAGGTTGAAGTTCCACTCTGTCCATATGCTCACGATTTATGTTGTCTTGTTTCTGATATCTCAATCTTTGCTGTTCAGGCCATCTATCTGACCCAAAATTTGGGTCCCTAAATTTTTCAACGTCGCCTATCCATTTGTCCCCTTCTTGTCCTCTTACTAAATCAAAGGTTGTGTATCTTTGGTGATAAGTTGCTCCTCCATCTTCCCAGTAATGAAGGTGATCTGTGACCTTGTGAGAGTGGACTCCGTTCCTGTTAAGAATAGAAGGCATGGAATCATCAAATGGCTCTAAAGGCCCCCAAGATCTATGTAAAAAATTATATCTTCCAGTATGCATTTCTCTTCTGGCAGGCATACAAGGCATTGAACCAACATAAAAGTTTTGGAATTGCACTGATCTTTTAGCTAGTCTCTCAAAGTTGGGCGCCTTAACCCATTCATTGCCATAAGTAGGAATGAAATGACGACATAATGTGTCATACATAACAACCACGCATCTTTTTCTTGCTTCTTTACTCATTAGTTCTTTCTATAAAGAAATTTAATGGGTCAATTATGGGAACATACAGCCCAATCAACAACCTTTTTCATGAATTTGATAATGGCATAATTTGCTAAAAGCTATTAGTATCTAGTTTCTTATTTTAGAGAGTAAATATTATGGATATCGAACTTAGTACTGAAGATTTGGCTTTTAAGACAGAAGTAAATGAATTTTTTCATACCAATCAAATGGACAAGGGGGAGGATTATTTTTCGTGGCGTAGTAGGTGGTTTGAAAATGCCAAAACAAAGGGAGGCTGGGATGTGCCCAAGTGGCCAGTTGAATTTGGTGGTCCTGGCTGGACGCCAACTCAACATTACATATGGGAGCAAGAAACGGCCAGAGCTACCCTGCCCTTTGACCTTCCTTTTGGCACCAATATGCTTGCACCAATTTTGATGGGATACGGAAATAAAGAACAGCAAGATAGATTTCTTCCGGATATTAGAGCTAGAAAGGTTAATTGGTGTCAGGGCTACTCCGAAACTGGTGCTGGTTCCGATTTAGCAAACTTGAAAACAAAAGCAGAATTATCGGAGGATGGTACTTATTACACTGTTAATGGATCAAAAATATGGACCAGTGCAGCTCAAATAGCAGACTGGATTTTTTGTTTAACCCGAACTGACGATAGTGGAATCAAGCAAAAGGGTATTACCTTTCTACTTTTTCCCATGAAACAAGAAGGCATAGAGGTAAAACCAATTATTACTTTAGGCGGAGCCCATAGCGTAAACACTGTTCACTTTACGGATGTAAAAGTTCCCGTCGAAAACCGTATTGGAGAAGAGGGTAAAGGTTGGACCTACGCTAAAGGATTACTTCAACATGAAAGAACAGGGCTAGCTGGCTTATCTAGATCTTTGGTTGCCCTTGAAAGCCTTAAGGAAGATGCCCAGTCAGTAATAAAGGGCAATGGTAATCTCATGGATGATCCTGGTTATAAAGCAAAAATCGCAGAATTAGAGATTGACCTAATGGCGAGTGAATATACTGAGCTTCGATGTCTTGCCAGCGCAGCGGCTGGTGCTGAATTAGGCCCAGAATCTTCTATATTGAAACTGAAAGGAACTGAAATACAACAAAGAATTCAAAAATTAAAGGTGGAGGCTAGCGGAATTTATTCTCCAGCTTGGGGAGATCAAGCAGTCGGTTTGCCATTTGCTAAAAGTGGGACAGCAGGATACCTAGCGAGTCGAGCCTACACTATTTACGGTGGTGCCAGTGAAGTTCAACGTGATGTTATTGCTAAAAATGTTTTAGGGCTTACTAAAAAATCAACAAAATGAATTTTGAACTTTCGGAAGAACAACGAATGATTCAACAGAGTGTTGAGCGCTTTGTAGAAGATAATTATGACCTAAATAGTCGAGTAGCTTTGAGTTCCAATAGTCCAGGTTTTAGTACTGAGAACTGGCACTCTATGGCTGAACTGGGTTGGTTGGGTTTACCTTTTGAAGAAGAAGATGGTGGCTTTGGAGGCAATCAAATAGATGTTCTCGTAGTTATGGAACAGTTCGGTCGCGGCTTAGTTCTTGAGCCTTATCTAGCTAGCATCGTCATGGGTGGAGGTGCCTTAAAGAGAGGGGGCACAGATGCTTTAAAGAGTGAAATCTTACCTCAAGTTATTGAAGGCACCTTGCAATTAGCTTTTGCGTACGCAGAAGAACAAAGTAGATTTGATTTAGATGATGTCATGACATCGGCTCGAAAAGAAGGAGAAAATTTTGTTTTAAACGGTCAGAAATCCATGGTACAAAACGCTGAGACTGCGGATAAAATAGTTGTCTCGGCACGTACTAGTAGCGGCCAAGTTAGCCCACAGGGTATTACTTTATTTTTGATAGACGCAGATGCAGAAGGCTTATCCCGAGATAACTTTCCCACTGTGGATGGACTAAGAGCTTCTGAAATTACCTTAGAGAATGTAAGTGTAGGTCCAGACAGAATTCTGGGTGAAGTTGATCAGGGCTTCAGCATATTGCAGTCAGTTGCCAACGATGCAATGCTTGCATTAAGTGCAGAAGCGGTTGGTGCCATGGAAGTCTTATATAAAGATACGGTGGACTACACACAACAAAGAGAGCAGTTTGATCATCCTCTGTCTGAATTTCAGGTTCTGCAACATCGCATGGTTGATATGTTTATGGAATATGAACAGTGTAAGTCGCTGTTGTACCGTGCAACAATGGAAACAATTCAAGACCCAGAAGCCGCACAGAGAACCATCCATGCACTCATGCATTTAATCGGAAAGTCAGGAATGTTTATCGGTGAAAATGCCGTTCAACTCCATGGCGGAATGGGGATGACAGAAGAACTTAGAATCGGCCATTACTTCAAACGTTTGTTAGTTATTGATGCTACGTTTGGAAATGCGGACTATCACCTACAAAAATTCACAACTTTTTCTTAAGAAAACTTGGTGGGTCTGGGAGGACTTGAACCTCCGACCTCACCCTTATCAGGGGTGCGCTCTAAACCAACTGAGCTACAGACCCGTTTTGAAACGGAATCGCATTTTAGCTTTTATTTCTATAAGAAGAAATAAAAGAGTTAACTGTAGATACCTTATTTACTTTAATAATATTATTTTCGTAAAGTCTTAAATAAATAAAAAATAGGACCGGAAATTACATAAGCAAAAGCACAGGACACTAATACTATGGGTGGGTCTATAGATATCAAAGCTATTATAAAAACAGCAAATAAAATTACAAAAAAAGGAACTCTATTTCTTAAATTAATATCTTTAAAACTGTAATAAGGGATATTAACAATCATCAACAAAGTAACTGCGCCTGTTAAGGTTGCGGTTAATATTGCTAGAGGAAAAGAAACCAATTCGTTTTGAATGCCTGATGCACTTAAAGTCCAAATAAAATAAACAACAAAAGCTGCTGCAACAGGACTAGGTAGTCCAGAAAAATACTTATCGTCAGAAGATTCAATTTCTACATTGAATCTAGCGAGCCTTAATGCCGTAGCTGCAAGGTAGAGAAATGATATAACCCAACCTACTCTACCTAATTCCTCAAATCCCCATAAGAAGACCATAACTGCTGGGGCTATTCCAAAAGAAATTACATCGCACAAACTATCGTATTGAGCCCCAAAAGGACTCTCAGCATTTGTTAATCTAGCAACCCTTCCATCTAAGCCATCAAAGATTTGCGCTGCAAAAATTGCCATCCCAGCTAATATAAAATTACTGTCAATAGAAGAAATTATCGCAAAAAAACCTGAGAATAATGAAGCAGTAGTAAAAAGGTTAGGAAGTAAAAAAATTCCTCTTCTTTTAACCTTTTTGCCTTTCTCAGACACTATTTCTTCATGTTCATCATAAAGAGGAGGAATGGAATCTT
>ENA-ORXI01000145-ORXI01000145.1-sediment-metagenome-genome-assembly--contig:-NODE-145-length-54864-cov-8.994981_pt1 | contig 54864 bp, 51 predicted proteins | sample MGYA00237861_ERZ511468 | MGnify/ENA primary metagenome ERZ511468 (study PRJEB26299, sample SAMN06266213) | sediment metagenome | isolation source: Hudson Canyon methane seep mesocosm | place: USA:Hudson...
CATCGCCGATAATACTGCAGGGTCCCCTTGTGGAAACGTAGGTCGCCGCCAACTTCTAAGATGTTTTTTTTTGCCCGGTTTTCTGGGTGCCCTTTCTTTATTATGTATCTATATCCTTTTTCTGACTTTAACCGTTTATTTATTCTTATTTATTAAACTTATCTATGACATAGATATATTTAAAACTAGGACTGTATTTTTTCAGATTTGTTATATGTTTATTAGTATTGTGGTATAATCACGAAAAATAGAAAAGGTTACCTCATTTGATACAATTTTTTAAACAATATATACCTTATTATAAAGATTACATATCTAAATTTATATTAGTAGTAATCGGAATAATTCTTGTTTCAGCAGGTACAGCTGGATCAGCATATATTATCAAACCATTATTAGATGAAATATTTATTAATAAAGATGAAATGATGTTATCTATCATTCCTTTAATAATTATTGCTTTATATACTGGAAAAGGTATAGGTAGATATCTTCAAGCATACTACATCTCTTATATTGGCCAAGATATTATTAGAAGAGTTAGAGATAAATTTTTATCACATATTTTAAACTTAGATTTATTATTTTTTAATAATAATCATAGTGGAGAGTTAATTAGTCGTATTACAAATGATATTAATAGAATCCAAAGTGCCGTATCAACACAAATTGCAAGAATTATACAAGAGAGTATTACTATTGTAGCACTAATTGGTGTAACAATTTACCAAAGTGCAGAATTAGCTTTTTATGGTTTAGTAGTAATGCCACTTGCATTTTACCCATTGTCATTAATGGCAAAAAGAGTGAAAAAACTTTCATTTAAATCTCAAGAAAAAAATTCTGATATTACATCGCAATTAAGTGAAACATTTAATAATATTGAAATAATTAAAGCAAATTCAACTGAAACTTTGGAAATCAAAGATTTTTCAAAACATAACCAAGAATTTTTTAACGTAAATATTAAATCTGTAAAAATAAATGAATTAGTATCACCTTTTATGGAGATATTAGGAGCATGTGCTTTAGCAATTGTAATTACTGTTGGAGGGAGAGAAGTTATTAATGGTGATATGACTGTTGGTACATTTTTCTCATTTATGACAGCGTTGATGATGTTATATACCCCAATTAAATCTTTATCATCACTATTTAATCAGTTACAAGATGCAATTGCTGCAAATGAAAGAATCAATAATATTTTTGATTTAAAAGCGGAAATTTTATCTGGTGATAAAGAATTTGTAGATAACTGTACAAATATAAAGTTTACAAATGTAGGTTTAAAATTTGATGAAAAAGTTGCACTAAAAAATATTAATGTAAATGTACAAAAAGGTGAAACTATTGCTTTAGTTGGTGATAGTGGTGGGGGTAAAAGTTCACTTATTAATACTTTAATTAGATTTTATGATACAACTAATGGTGATATTTATCTTAATGATTATAATATTAAAGATTTTAAATTAAATAGTTTAAGAGACAATATTTCGATTGTTACACAAAGAGTTTATATTTTTAATGATACGATTGGGTTAAATGTATCTTATGGACAGGAATATTGTGAAGAAAAAGTTAAAGATGCTTTATCTAAAGCACATGCGTTAGAATTTGTTAATCAAATGTCTGAGGGAATAAATACTGTATTAGATGAATTTGGTACAAATTTAAGTGGTGGTCAAAGACAAAGACTTGCAATTGCCCGTGCTTTGTATAAAAATCCGCAAATTCTTATTTTGGATGAAGCAACAAGTGCATTAGATAATGAAAGTGAATCTGCTATTACAGAAGTTTTAGAAGAAGTATCGAAAGATAAAATCACTTTTGTAATTGCACACAGATTAAGTACGATTAGAAATGCAAATAAAATTCTTGTTTTTAAAGAAGGTGAAATTATTGGCCAAGGTACTCAAGAAGAGTTATTAAATAATTGTGATGAATATAAACGATTACATAATTTAGCAAATATATAAAGGAAAAAAATGTTTAACTATGAAACAATAAAAAAAATAATGTTCAAATTTGAACCAGAAACAGCACACCATTTAGCCTCTTATGGATTAAAAATGTTACCACGTTGTAGAGTTATCAATAATATGATGGTAGAACGTAATTTTATCGATAATAATATATTAACACAAAAAGTTTTTAATAAAACATTTCATAATCCAATTGGATTAGGTGCTGGTTTTGATAAAAATGCCGAGATGATTGAATCAATGCAAGCTATGGGATTTGGATATACTGAAATTGGTACTATGACTCCTAAGGCACAAGCTGGAAATGATAAACCAAGATTATTTAGATATCCAGAACATGAAGCTGTACAAAATGCGATGGGTTTTAATAACGAAGGTTCATATGAAGTTATTAAAAATTTAAGTAAAGTTTATCCATATTCTATACCAATTGGTGCAAGTATTGGTAAAAATAAGTTAACACCAGAAAACGAAACTTTAGATGATTATGAAAAACTTATAGTTGGATTTAAAGATATTTGTGATTATTTAGTTGTTAATATATCAAGTCCAAATACTCCAAATTTAAGAGATTTACAAAATGAAGAATTTATTAAATCTATTTTTGGTCTAGCAAAAAAAATTACAAAGACGCCTATTTTATTAAAAATTGCACCAGATATGGAAAATGAAACTGCAATTACTTTGTGTCAAACTGCTGTTGAATCAGGAGCTGATGGTATTGTTGCTACTAATACAACACAAGATTATTCATTATTACCAAATCCACAGAATTTTGGTGGAATAAGTGGAAAAGTTATGAGTGATAAATCATATGACATTTTTAAAGCAATCGGTCGTGAACTTCATGATAAAACTACATTAATTAGTGTAGGTGGAATTAGTGATGCTGCTGATGTATATAGAAGAATTAAAGCTGGTGCAACACTTGTTCAGATATATAGTGCATTTATATATCAAGGTCCATCTATGTGTAAAAATATAAATGAAGAATTAATTGAACTAATAAAGGCTGATGGATATGATAATATATCTCAAGCAATAGGTTCAGATTTTAAATAAGGATTCAAATGTTAAAAAAAGTTTTACTTTTTAGTTTTTATCTTTTAATTATAGGAGAAAGTTTAATGGCAAAAAATAGCCTACCAAAATATTATGAAGAAATTTTAGATAATGGTTTAAAAGTAATTGCAATACCTTTAAAAAATAACTCTAATGTTATTACTACTGATATATTTTATAATGTTGGAAGTCGTGATGAAGTTATGGGTAAAAGTGGAATAGCACATATGCTTGAGCATTTAAATTTTAAATCAACTAAAAATTTAAAAGCAGGTGAATTTGACACTATTGTTAAAGGTTTTGGTGGGGTAAACAATGCCTCTACTGGATTTGACTATACACATTATTACATTAAATCAAGTAAAAAAAATCTATCTAAATCACTTGAATTATATGCTGATTTAATGGAGAACTTAACTTTAAAAGATGAAGAGTTTCAACCAGAACGTGATGTAGTTGCAGAAGAAAGAAGATGGAGAACAGATAACTCTCCAATGGGATATTTATATTTTAAACTTTTTAATAATACATTTACATACCATCCTTATCACTGGACTCCTATTGGTTTTATGAACGATATACAAAATTGGAAAATTGAAGATATCAGAGATTTTCATTCTAAATATTATACTCCATCAAATGCAATAGTAATAGTTGCTGGAGATATTAAAAAAGATGAAGTATTTAAAGAGGTGAAAAAACAGTTTAAATCTATAAAAAATACAAAAAATAGTAAAAATATTTTAAAAGATCTTCATACTGTTGAACCAAAACAGGATGGAGCAAAAAGAATTACTATTCATAAAGATTCTGAAGTAGAGATGTTGGCTATTAATTATAACATACCTAATTTTTTACATGAAGATCATATTGCATTATCTGCATTGAGTGAACTATTAAGTTCTGGGAAAAGTAGTCGATTAAATGAATTGTTAGTAGATGAAAAACAACTTGTAAATACAGCTTACGCATATAATATGGAACTAAAAGATCCAGGTGTTTATATGTTTATGGCGGTATGTAATCCAGGTGTTGATGCAACAGAAGTAGAAAAATATATTTTAGAAGAGATTGAAAAAGTTAAAGCTGGAGATATAAAAGAAGAAGAACTCAATAAAGTTAAAAAGAATACAAAATCTGATTTTGTGTTTTCACTAGAGAGTTCAAGTAGTGTTGCAAGTCTTTATGGTAGTTATTTAAGTAGAGGGGATATTTCACCGCTTATGAGCTATGAAGAGAAAATAGAAAAATTAAAAATTCAAGATTTAATTGATGTAGCTAATAAATATTTTAAAAAATCAAATTCAACTACTATAATTTTAAAAAAAAGTGAAGAAAAAGAATAAAGCTTTATTACTATATACACATGATATAATAGAAGCATAAAATAGAACAATATAAATATAAGGGATATTAAAATGACAATTGTAACAGGCGCAACGACGGCTATTATAACACCATTTAGAAATGGTAAATTAGATGAGCAAACATATGCAAAACTTATACAAAGACAGATTGATAATGGAATCGATGCAATATGTCCAGTAGGAACAACTGGTGAAAGTGCTACATTAACACATGATGAACATAAAAGATGTATCGAAATAGCAGTAGAAGTTGCAAAAAATACAAATACAAAAGTACTTGCAGGTGCTGGTAGTAACTCAACTAATGAAGCAATAGGTATAGCACAACATGCACAAAAATGTGGTGTTGATGCAATATTTTCTGTAAGTCCTTATTATAATAAACCTTCTCAAGAAGGTTTATATCAGCATTATAAAACAATTGCAGATTCTGTTCCTGATTTAGGTTTTATGTTATATAACGTACCTGGTAGAACGGGTGTTGATATTGAAGCTAATACAGTTGTTAGATTATTTGATGATTGTCAAAATATTTATGGTGTTAAAGAAGCAACAGGGAGTTTAGATAGAGTTACAGAATTATTGTCTAAAAGACCAGAGTTAAAAATATTAAGTGGTGATGATGCTATTGATTTTGCGATTATAGCAAATGGTGGAGCTGGATTTACTTCTGTTACTGCGAATCTACTTCCTAATTTAAAAAGTAAACTTGCACATGAAGCACTTGCTGGAAATTTAGAAGAAGCTAGAAAAATAAATTATTCACTATATGATATTAATTCAGTTTTATTTTGTGAAAGTAATCCTATACCTATTAAAGCTGCAATGTATATTGCAGGTTTAATTGATACATTAGAATATAGATTGCCATTAACTCCACCAAGTAGTGAGAATATGAAATTACTTGAAAAGGTAATGGAAAACTATAATATAGTTAAATAATGTATACTATAATTGGTATTTTATTATTATTTTTAATATCGATTTTTTCTATATTATTATTTTTCAAATCTAAAAATTCTCGACAAGCCCTTTTAGATGAAGGTACTTGTCCTGTATGTGATGCAACTACAAAAAGTTTTAAAGATGAAAATACTGGTGCGTTATTTAAAGTAGAAGCTATAAAACAAAAAGTGTTAAAAAATCATGGATGTAGTGGAATTATAGAAATAGAATACACTTGTAATCATTGTGGATTAAAAGAAGTTCATAATAGTGTAGGACAGAATTGTAGACTATAGAATAGAAACAAAAAAAGCAAGGCGATGCCTTGCTTTTTTTATTTCTAAAATATACTTGACAAAGGTAGACTAAAGTGTTATACTTTTATTAGCACTATATATCATATAGTGCTAAATATAAATAAGGATCTTAAAATGAGTAATAAAATTTTTGAAAAATTAACAAATCAAATGAGTGAAACAATCGAATCGGGATTAAGTTTAGCTCTTCATAATAAAAACCAAGAAGTAGAAATAGTACATATACTTTGGGGACTATTAACAAATACATCGAGTGTATTAAATCAATTATTAAATAAATTAAATCAAGATAAAGTTGCAATAGAATTAGAAGTTAAAAGTATGGCAAATAAACTTTCTTCAGTATCTAGTGTAACAAAAGAAAATATAAAAATTAGTAGAAATGTTGTTTCTTCACTTGAAAATGCACAAGGATTGATGGCTAGTATGGGTGATAACTTTTTAGCTGTAGATACATGGATAATATCAAATATTAAAAATCAAGTATTTAAAGATACTCTTGGTAAATATTTAGATTTAAATGAAGTTCAAAAAGAACTAGAAACAATACGAGGGGGAGCAACAGTTGATTCACAAAGTGCAGATGATAATTTAGAAGCATTATCAAAATATGGTATAGATTTAAATAAACTTGCAATTGAGGGAAAACTTGATCCTGTAATTGGACGTGATGAACAATTACAACGAATGATGCAAATTCTTATCCGTAAAACGAAAAACAATCCTATCTTATTGGGTGAACCAGGTACTGGTAAAACTGCGATTGCAGAAGGATTAGCACAACGAATTGTAAATAAAGATGTACCAACTTCATTACAAAATAAAAAAGTAATTACTTTGGATATGTCTGCATTAATTGCAGGTGCTAAATATAGAGGTGAGTTTGAAGATAGATTAAAGTCTGTTATTAAAGAGGTTCAAAAAGTAGGTAATATTATATTATTTATAGATGAGATTCATACAATTATTGGTGCAGGTGCTAGTGAAGGGAGTATGGATGCTGCAAATATTCTTAAACCTGCTCTTGCTAGGGGGGAACTTCATACTATAGGTGCTACTACATTAAAAGAGTATAGAAAATATTTTGAAAAAGATACGGCAATGCAAAGAAGATTTCAACCTGTAAATGTAGATGAACCAAGTGTAAATGAAGCTTTACAAATATTACGAGGCATTAAAGAAAAACTTGAAACATTTCATAATGTAAGTATTAAGGATAGTGCTTTAGTGAGTGCGGCTAAGTTAAGCCATAGATATATCACGGATAGGTTTTTACCTGATAAAGCAATAGATTTAATTGATGAGGCATCTGCTGAGTTAAAAATGCAAATAGAATCAGAACCAACAATATTATCAGTAACGAAAAGGCAAATAAGTACATTAGAAGTTGAAAAAGAAGCTTTAAAAATGGAAAAAAGTGAAAAAAACACAACAAGAATAGTTGAAATAGAAGAGGAATTATCAAATTTAAAAGAGAAACAAAGAAATTTAGAAATTCAGTTTAAAAATGAAAAAGAAACATTTAATGCAGTTTCACAAATAAAAATAGAGATTGATGAATTAAAAGGTAAAGCTGAAATTGCTAAAAGAGATAGTAAATTTGAAGAAGCAGCTTCCATTGAATATGGACAAATACCAGAATTAGAAGAAAAAATTAAAGAAAATGAAGAAAAATGGTCAAAAATGCAAGAGTCAGGTACATTATTACGAAATTTTGTAGATGAAGATGCCATTGCAAGCATCGTAAGTCGATGGACTGGTATTCCAATTCAAAAAATGGTTTCAAGTGAAAAAGAAAGAATTTTACAAGTTGAAAAGGTATTAAAACAAGACGTAATTGGGCAAGATGAAGCAATAAAAGCAATATCAAGAGCAATTAAAAGAAATAAAGCCGGATTAAGTGATGAAAATCGACCTATTGGAAGTTTTATGTTTTTAGGACCAACAGGAGTTGGAAAAACAGAATCTGCAAAAACTTTAGCTAAGTTTTTATTTGATGACTCAAAATCATTAGTTAGATTTGATATGTCTGAATATATGGAAAAACATAGTGCCAGTAGATTAATAGGAGCTGCACCTGGTTACGTTGGTTACGAAGAGGGTGGACAATTAACTGAAGCAGTTAGAAGAAAACCATATAGTGTATTACTATTTGATGAGATAGAAAAAGCACATCCTGATGTATTTAATATATTGTTACAAGTATTAGATGATGGAAGATTAACAGATAATAAAGGTGTAACAATAGATTTTAAAAATACTATAATAATTTTAACTTCAAATATTGGTAGTGATAAAATAATTAGTATAGATAATAAACATGAAAGAAAAAATGCAGTGTTAAATGAACTAAAACAGCATTTTAGACCGGAATTTTTAAATAGATTAGATGATATTGTAATATTTGAACAATTAGGAATAGAGGCAATTACTAATATTGTTGATATTTTATTTGAAGGGATTGCTAAAAAACTATCTCATCGTGATATCGGATTAACAATGACAGAAGATGCAAAAGAATACATTGCACAAGAAGGCTTTGATCCAGTATATGGAGCTCGACCACTTAAAAGAGCATTGTATGAAATTGTTGAAGATAAATTAGCCGATATGATTTTAGAAGATAAAATTAATGATGGAGATAAGATAAAATTTGATATAAAAGATAATGAAATAAGTGTTAGTGTAGTATAAAGAATAATGCAAGTTTAAATAAATAGGCTTTCAATTAACATATTCTTGGAATTATAAACTAATATTAAGTATTTTTTAATTATAATCGCAAACATAATTTAGGAAAAAGGAAATAAAGTATGAAAAGAACATACCAACCGCATAATACACCAAGAAAAAGAACTCATGGTTTCAGAACAAGAATGGCTACTAAAAATGGTAGAAAAGTAATTAAAGCTAGAAGAGCTAAAGGTAGAAAAAGATTAGCTGTTTAAGCAAATCACACCGAATAAATACTCATAAAGAGTTTAATCAAATATACAAAAGCAACAAAAAGTGGCATACACATAGTTTTGTTGTTTTTTTCAAAGAAAGCAACGACTTCAATGTTGCTTTTGTTTCTTCCAAAAAAGTAGGTAACGCTGTTCATCGAAATAAAGCAAGAAGGCTTCTTAGGGCTTTAGTTTTAGAAAAAGAACATGAACTTAAAAGTGGTAAATATATACTTGTAGCTAAAAATGCAATTTTTGAAAGAACTCACAAAATACTAAAAAATGATTTCAAATACGCTATAAAAAAATTAGATTTATTTAAATGAAACAAATCATACTTTACCTTATAACATTTTATCAAAAATATTTAACAGTAATCTCATTTGGAAGTTGTAGATATCATCCTACATGTTCATCGTATGCAAAAGTTCAATTTGAAAACAACAATATATTTTATGCATTCTTTTTTACAATACTAAGAATTTTAAAATGTAATCCGTTATTTCCTGGAGGATTTGACTATGTAAAAGTTAAATGTCCAGCAAAAAATCAATTAAATCTAAAATTTAAAAAGATTAAGGTAAAATACTGGAAAGTACCGGTAAAAAATAATTACTGCTTAATACTTCAACATAATACAACATGGGACACATAAATGGCACAACCAACAGACACAGTTAACAAAGAGAAAACTCAAAAACGAATATTAATGGCAACGGTTTTATCGTTTGCATTTTTTATAGCTTATGATTTTTTATATCTACAACCAAAGCAAGAGTTAGTTAATCAAGCAAATGCTCAAAATGCAGTAACAATGGAAAAGAAAAACATTGGAACTACTGGAACAAATTCTGCACCTGCAGTTAATGCAAACTCTGCACCCGTAACAAAAACAACAGCTGCATCTAACCAAGCTCCAGAGATGGTAACAACTTCAAAAATTATTGCAACTATTGAAACACTTAAAAATACTATAGAGATTGATAATCTAGGTAGAATTCACCAAGTAACTTTAAAAGAAAAACAATATACAACAGAAGATGGTGAACGTATTAAATTATTTAATTTAAATCAATTAAAACCATTAGAAGTTAGATTTGCTGATAGAAAAATCAATGAAGAAGCATTTAATATAGCTGTTATATCATCTAGCAGTAAAGTTGATGCAACTAAAAATATTACAGAGTTAACATTAACTCAAATATTAAAAGAAACTACATTAGTTAAAACACTTAAATTTTACCCTAATGGTCATTATGATATTAGTGTAACATCAACAAATAATGCGGATTTCTTTATTACTCCAGGATTTAGACCAGACGTATTAGCTGATATGTATGCTGATCATGGTGCAATGTTAGTTTTAAATGATGGAACATTAAATATCATTGAAGATGAAGATATGGAAAACACTGTAGAATTTGTTGGTATCAATGCAGCATCTGCTTTTGATAGATATTATGCATCTGTTTTATATAACTATAATACAAGCATGGCAATAAGTGTTATGAAGGATTCTGAAGATTCTCCAAATGTTTTTATTCACGGAAAAAATAGTATCTCATTAAGTGGATATGCTGGACCAAAAGAATATAAAACATTACATGCTTTAGATGAAAGATTAACTTCTGTTATTGAATATGGTTGGTTTACTTTTATTGCAAAACCAATGTTTATATTACTTCAATTTATGCATGATTATGTTGGAAACTGGGGTTGGACAATTGTTTTTGTTACAATTTTAATTAAATTAGTTTTATTCCCATTATCACATAAAGGTATGGTGTCAATGAATAAGCTTAAAGAACTTTCTCCTAAAGTTAAAGCTCTTCAAGAAAAGTATAAAGGTGATAAACAAAAAGCCTCTATGCATATGATGGAACTATATAAAAAAGAGGGTGCTAACCCAATGGGTGGTTGTTTACCAATTATCCTTCAAATCCCAGTATTCTTTGCTATCTATAGAGTATTATTAAATTCTATTGAACTTAAGGGTGCTGAATGGATATTATGGATTCAAGATTTAGGTGTAATGGATCCATATTTTATTTTACCAATTGCTATGGGTGCAACAATGTTTTTACAACAAAAGATCACTCCAAATACAATGGCTGATCCTATGCAACAAAAAATATTCCAGTTGTTACCAGTAGTATTTACATTCTTTTTCTTATGGTTCCCAGCAGGACTTACATTATACTGGTTCATAAATAACTTGTTTACTATTGCTCAACAATATTATGTAAATACAATTTTCAAAAATGCTAGAATAGCTAGACATGAAAAACATGAAGAAGAGAAGAATCACAACAAGACAAAATAAAAGGAACAAAGATGTTAAAAGTATCTAGTAATGAAGTAAACACTTTTGAAGCTAAAACTTTAGAAGAAGTTTATGAAAAAGCTTCTTCGTCTTTAAACTGTTCTATTACCAACTTGGATATTGTTTTAACACAAGCTCCAAGTAAGGGTATTTTAGGATTCTTTTCCAAAAATGCTATAATCACTGCACAAATAAAATCTACAAACACTGAAGAACATACCTTCCAAAATAAAAAAGCTAAAAATGATGTGACTGTTGAAACCTTAGCTTCAAGATTACATGCTCTTAATGAAGAAGAGAATAAAAATCAAAAGAAAACAGTACCAACTATGGTAAAACAAGTGCAAAAAGAAAAATTATTTGATGATTTTTATACTTCTAATGAAGAAGAAGTACATTTTGCACCAGTTATTAAATCATCGAATAAAGCTTTAATAGATGAAATATCTTTAGAAGTGAATAATTTATTTAAGCAACTGTGTTATGACATTGAAGAGATAAAAGTAGCAATTATTGATGATGAAAAAACTGTTTATATAGAATTTTCTGGAAAAGATAGTGCATTGTTAATTGGAAAAGAGGGATATAGATATAAAGCTTTATCATATATATTGTTTAATTGGATAAATGAAAAATACAATATGATGTTAAGACTTGAAGTTGCTCAGTTTTTAGCAAATCAAGAAACTGCAATATTTGCATACCTTGATCCTGTAATAGAAACTATTAAAAATGATGGGTATTTTAAAACAAAAATACTTGATGGTATTTTAGTGCATATTGCACTGACAAAATTAAGAGATGAATTCCCTGATAAATATGTTGCTGTAAAAACTACGCAACGAGGAGAAAAGTATATTTTGATTAATGAATATAGAAATTAAAATATGTATATAGAAGATACAATAGTAGCAATTGCTACAGCAAACGGAATAGGTTCTATCTCAATTGTGAGATTAAGTGGTACAAATGCTTTACAAATAGCACAAAAAATTTCTCGTGGGACTACACTACAACCAAGAATGGCAACATTGTCAAAAATTTATGATCTTAAAGATGAATTAATTGATGAAGCATTATTAATATACTTTAAAAATCCACATTCATTTACAGGTGAAGATATAGTTGAGTTTCAATGTCATGGTGGAGTTGCAATTACGAACTTAGTGCTGTCAAGTTGTATTGAAGCGGGTGCACGTGCTGCAAATCCTGGAGAATTTTCAAAAAGAGCATTTTTAAATGGTAAAATAGATTTATCTCAAGCTCAAGCAATTAGTAAAATGATTGAAGCTCGTAGTGAAGATGCAGTTAAATTATTAGCTCGACAATTAAAAGGTGAATTAAAAGATTTTGTTGATGATATTAGAAAAGATTTACTTTTCATGCTTGCATACACTGAAGTTAATATTGATTACGCAGAAGAAGATTTACCAAGTGATATATTTGAACAAATTAAAACAAAACTCGATGCAATTGCTATCAAACTAGAAAATACTTTAGAAGCTAGTAAAAGAAGAGAAGGTTTAATAGATGGTTTTAAAGTTGCAATTGTTGGTAAACCTAATGTTGGTAAATCAAGTCTTTTAAATAAATTATTAAATTTTGATAGAGCAATTGTAAGTGATATTGCAGGAACAACTAGAGATACTATTGAAGAGAGTGTTAGAATAGGTTCTCATATTATTAAAATAGTTGATACTGCTGGTATTCGTGACGCAAGTGATGAGATTGAAAAAATCGGTATTGAAAAATCTTTGGAAGCTATTGAAGAAGCAGATATTATAATAGCACTTTTTGATGGTAGTAGAGAATTTCATGAAGAAGACAATCAAATCGCAATGCTTTTAGAAAATACTTCAAAAGAAACAATAAAAGTCATCAATAAATCAGACTTAGAACAAAAGATCACTCTTGATAAACTAGGTACAGATTTAGTTTTTTTAAATGCAAAAGATGAAATAAGGGAACTTATTAATAAAGTAGAATTAATACTTAATCAAAATACAAGTGGTGATGATGTTACTTTAATATCAACACAACAAGTAAATGAAGTTGAATCAACACTGAAAAATATTAGAGAAGCTTTTTCTCCTTTATCAACAGGTGAGTTAGAGTTTTTTGCTCATCATATAAATGAAGCTTTAGCACATATGTCAAATATAACAAGACCATATGAACATACTCAAATGTTAGATGTAATGTTTGGTGAGTTTTGTTTAGGTAAATAGATGTTTAGAAAAGCTCAAATATTAGAATTTGTTGAAGAAGATAAAGAATGTTCATACTTCGATGATAAAATCTGTGATATACGTTATAAGTACATGGAAAGCTGTAGCCCAGAAGAGCAGATTAAAATGTTAGAGCGTGGTTGGCGAAGATTTGGAAATATGCATTTTGTTCCTGAATGTAAAACGTGTACTGCTTGTACAACTATTAGAATAGATATCGAAAAATTTGAATTTTCTAAAAGCCAAAAAAGAGTTTTAAATAAACATAAAGACACAGACGTTTATGTTCAAAAACCTACCGTGACATATGAACACATTGATCTTTTTAATAAATATCATAGTTTTATGACTGAAAAAAAGAACTGGAACGAAAATAAAATCAATGTTCAAGATTATAATAATTCTTATGTAAATGGTGCACATAACTATGGAAAAGAGATACTCTATTTTAGAGATGATAAATTAATTGGTGTTGCATTAAGTGATATGTTACAAGATGGTATGTCTGCTGTTTATTGTTATTATGATCATGATTACGAAGATTTATCTATAGGTCAATATTCTATATTAGCTCAAATTAGCATTGCAAAACAAAATAAGATACCTTATTTATATTTAGGGTATTGGATCAAAGATCATTTTAGTATGGGATATAAAGAAAGATACAAACCTTTTGAAGTATTAGAAAACAGACCAACATTAGAAGAAGAAACTATTTGGAGTATTTATGAATAGTAGACGAACTGAAATTAATGATTGTGAAATAGATGATATTGAAGAATATAGAGATGAAGTATTTTCTAAATTATCAGATGCATTATTAGAAGAAAAAAGACTTATGAGAAGATTTTACGACTTTTGTGAAGAGTATAATAATTTTGAATTTGATGAGATGGGTATAAATATTTATGGGGCGGATGATCTCTTGCGAAAAGCAAATAAAATACGAGATCTATTTTTATCTAATGTAGAAGATAGATTACTGTATATTTTTGATAATGTAGAATCAAATATGTTAGAAAGACGTATTTATATGGATTTAGATCTACCCGAAATAAGTTATAAACTTACTCTTGAAATTAAATTCGATAGTTTTAATTTAGAACTAGTCTAAGAGATACTATTGGCACAAAAATATATTTCAAATAAAACTTTAATTATTAGAATTGTTCTATCAGTTCTATTTACTAGTGTATTGATTTTATTTATATCAACAGAATATCTTAAAAAAACTGCTGTGAATAATTTAGCATCAGATGATGCGAAAAAGACTGCAAAACTAATTTTCGAAACTATGAATACTCGAATGCAAGAGGGATGGACAAAAGAAGATCTTAATCAAATAATTGAGCGTTTAGAAATAGTACGAGAAGGTATGCAAATAGCTTCATATAGAAGTCCTCAAGTCGAGGAATTATTTGGTGAAATTAAACACGATAAAAAGATTTCAGAATCAGATCCTCTAATTATAAAAGCTATGAATGGAGAAGAGGTTTTTCAAATTAATGAGGACACAGGTGAGGTTCGATTTCTTTATCCTATGAAAACCACTACAGAGTGTAACCATTGTCATATTAATGCTCTTGATGGATCTATTAATGGTGTATTGGATGTACGTTTTCCTCAAAGTGAAATAAAAATACCCTTAGATAGTGTTTTTATGTATATTATTATTTTCTTTGTAATATTTTTATTGGTGATTGCTTATTTATACTTTTATATTGTAAATAAAAAGATGGTTCAACCAGTAGTTACTCTTACTAATAGTATCTTAGATATACAAACAAATAAAGACTTTACTCAAAGAGTGGATATAAATACCAATATTAAAGAATTAGGTTTATTGCAAGATAATTTTAATAGTTTATTAATAACAATAAAATATTATTATGATAAATTAATTCAAAAAATTTATACTGATGAATTAACTTTAATTAATAACTTAACTAAATTACAACATGATTTAGATATTAAAAATGAAAAATTATCTTTGATATTATTAGATATTAAATCCTTTAGTAAATTACATAAAGTGTATGGAAATAATGTCTCAGACTTTATTTTAAAGAAATTTACAAATAATATAAATAAAGTTTTAAATAATGACGGAGTGGTGTATCGATTATACTCTGACCAGTTTGCTATAGTATATGAACGTAATATTGAAGAGAAAGATGTTTTATCTTTTACGAGTTCTTTAAAAAAGTTTATATATACTTATAAAAGTAGTGAATTTATTTTAGATTTAACGATTGGATATTCTTTTGGTACAAATGATAATGTATTAGAGAATTCTAGATTAGCATTAAAAGAAGCAAAAAAAAGAAAAATAAATCTTTTTAAATTTGATGCATCAATTGCAATTGAAGATGAGGATACTTACCATATAGAGTGGTTGACAAAACTAAATAATGCAATTTTGGAAGATAGAATAGTACCTTATTTTATGCCTATATATAATACAAAAACTAAAACAATTAATAAATATGAAACATTAGTACGTATTGTCGAAAATGATAATATTTATACACCTGATAAGTTTTTGGATATAGCAATATCAAGTGGAAAATATCATATTATTACGCAAACTGTGATAAAAAAAGCTTTTGCATATTTTAAAGATATCTCAGATACAAAATTTTCGATTAACATTGGAGTAAGTGATATTACAAACGATGCTACTATGGAAATTTTATTTAAAAATTTAGAGAATTATAAATACAGTTCAAATGTGATTATTGAGATATTAGAATCAGAAGAAATTGCGGATTTTGATTTATTACATAATTTTATTAAAAGAGTAAAGAGTTATGATTCTCGTATAGCTATCGATGATTTTGGTAGTGGATATTCTAATTTTAATTATATAATAAATTTAGATGTAGATATAGTAAAGCTTGATAGCTGTTTGATAGAAAATATGTATACAGATCAACATGCTGTTGTAATCGTTTCAAATATAGTAAAAATTATAAAAGAATTAGGTCTAGAAGTTGTAGCAGAAAATGTATTCTCAAAAGAGATTGCTAATATACTTACATTTCATGAAGTGGACTATTTACAAGGTTTCCACATAGGAAAAGCAAATAAGGATATACTAAAATAATATGAAATTTTCATTCGTAACATTATTCCCAGATTTAATAGAACCATACTTTAAAGATTCTATTTTAAAAAAAGCAGTTGAAAAAGACTTGATAAACTATACTTTTTATAACCCTCGAGACTACACATCTAACAAACATAAAAAAGTAGATAATACTTTATGTGGAGGAGGTGCTGGTCAATTAATATTTCCTCAACCTCTTTTTGATATATTGGATGATATTAAAGCTAAAGATGAGGATGCATATATTATTTTTCCTTTAGCAGCTGCTAAACCGTTTAATCAAAATGATGCTAAAAGATTATCTAAGAAAAAAAATATAGTGATGGTAAGTGGAAGATATGAAGGTATTGATGAGAGAGTAATTGAACAGTATGCAAATGAAGTCTTTAGTATTGGAGATTATATTTTAACTGGTGGAGAATTACCGTCTTTAATTATGGCAGATGCAATTAGTAGAAATGTTGAAGGTGTTTTGGGAAATATGGATTCGTTAGTAGAAGAAAGTTATAACCATAATGAAGATGCAAAAGTATTATTAGAAGCTCCATCATTTACAAAACCTGTTGAGTTTAAGGGTTTAAGTGTACCTTCAGAATTATTAAAGGGAAACCACGCTAAAATACGCCACTTAAAAATTAAGCTGTCTGAATGCAAAACTAAGTATTTCAGACCATAAATGGGGCACTTCTAACAATAGTTAGTACCCCCGAAACAAGGAAAAAACATGAAAAATAAATATATAGCTGCTTTTGAAGCTGCACAAGTTGAATCTAAAGAGGTTCCATTATTTAGAGCTGGTGATACACTAAGATTAGGTGTTGAGATTAAAGAGGGTGCAAAAACTAGAGTTCAGAACTTTGAAGGTATTGTTATCGCTTTAAAAGGTGAAGGTGTTTCAAATACATTCACAATCAGAAAAATCGGTGCTAACGGTGTTGGTGTTGAGAGAATTTTTCCTTTATACTCTGATAGTTTAAAAACTATTGAAGTACTTAGAAGAGGTGACGTTAGAAGAGCTAAACTTCACTACCTTAGAGGTCTTAAAGGTAAAGCTGCAAAAATTAAAGAACTTAGAAAATAATTCTTTAAATTGTAGATTTAAAAGGCAAGTATCTTCTGATACTTGCCTTTTTTTATGGAGATAAATAATATGATAAATATCAAAAACTCACCAATAGAAAAAATATCATTTCAAAATAAATCTTTTTTAATAAAAAGAGATGATCTTTTACATAAAGATTTCTCAGGAAATAAAGCAAGAAAATTCTTTTATTTTTTAGAAAAAGACTTTCCAAAAGTTACTACACTTGTTAGCCATGGATCTAATCAATCAAATGCAATGTATAGTTTATCTGTATTATGCAAACTTAAAAACTGGGACTTTATTTATTATGTAAATCATGTGCCATCTTATTTAGAAGATAATCCTCAAGGTAATTATAAATATGCCCTAGAAAATGATATGAAACTCATGACAGTAGATGACTTTTCAAAAAAAGATCTAGATTTAGATGAAACAACTCTTTTTATAGAAGAGGGAGGAGCTTTAGAAGAAGCTAGTTATGGACTGAATATTTTGGCTGATGAAATTGTAGAATATAAACAAAATAATAATATAAAGAACTTAAAAATATTTTTACCAAGTGGCACGGGTACAACATCACTTTTTTTACAGAAATTTTTAAATACTGAAGTGATGACATGTGCTTGTGTAGGAGATGAAAATTATTTAAAAAAACAATTTTTAGAGTTAGAAGAAAATGAAAACAAACATCCTACTATTTTAGAAAGAAAAAAGAAATATCATTTTGGAAAACTTTACAAAGAGAACTATTTATTATGGAAAGAATTAAAATTTCACACAAAAGTAGAGTTTGATTTACTGTATGATCCAGTAGGTTGGGATACATTACTTTATAATTATGATGATAGATATACTTATTTATATATTCATCAAGGTGGTCTCATAGGCAATGAGTCTATGTTACAGAGATATATTCATAAATACCAATTATAACTATAGAGTAAACAAATATATAGTATACTTGATAACTAAAAATAAATAGGAAAAATATTGTCAGACAAAAAACAACAAAAAAAGAATGATATAATAGAAGCATCATTAGAGTTATTTGCATCAAAAGGTTTTTATAATACTACTATTCCAGATATTGCAAAAGCACTTAAAATGAGTGTTGGAAATATGTATAATTATTTTAAATCAAAAGATATTTTGGCAAAAGAGATTATTAAGTTTATATCTATATATTTGGGAAATGAATTAAAAAAGATAAATGAAGAAGATATAAGTACTGAAGAAAAAACAAGAAAAATAGTAGCAATTTATTTTAAGATTGCATTAGCTAGACCTGAGATGATTGACTATTTTTTAAGAATTTATTTATCAAATAGAGAAGTTTTTAAAGATGGCTGTGAGGGTATGATTTGTGTAAATGAATTTGTTACAGAAATTATGATCTATTTTGAAGAGGGTGTTACAGCTGGTGATTTAAGAGATCAAGACTTTTTTAGTGCTTTTGGTCTTTTTATGGGATACCTTGGTGGTATGGTATTTTTAAAAGGTGAAGCAATTTTACCTAAACCATTAGATGAATATATTGATGATATATCATATAATATATATAAAGCGTTGAGCGTATAACTTATCATGCAACAAAAAGTGAAAGTATTATGGATTACAGGACTAGCTTGTAATGGTAATACACATTCATTTTTAAACTATCCAAATTTAGGACAATTTTTAGATAATTTCGAGTTTATTTATCATCCTATCATTGAATCCAAATATTCACTTGAAGAGATAGTCTCTAATACTATTCCTTGCGATGTATTATTAATTGAAGGTTCTATCTCTGCTGAAATAGAAAAAGCAGATAAAAAACTAATCGATATAATCTCCAATTATGCAAAAGTGGTAAATAAAATTATCACAGTTGGTACATGTTCTACCTTTGGAGGAATTTTTCGAGATAGTGAATATGAAGATATAACTGGTTTACATTTTAATGAAACTTTAGAAGTTGAAAGATTTCGAAAAATTAAAGATAAAACTATAAGTATCTCAGGCTGTCCAATACATCCAGAACTTTTAATAAATACTCTTTATTCTATTAAAAATAAAATAGAATTAAAACTAGACGAATATTTACGACCAAAAGAGTATTTTGCATATACTATTCATAATGGTTGTACAAGAAATGAATACTTCGAATACAAAGTAGATAATCATCAGTTCGGAAAAAAAGAGGGCTGTATGTTTTATGACCATGGTTGTCAAGCACCTTTTACTCATGGCAGTTGTAATAAAATATTATGGAATGAAGTGAACTCAAAAACAAGAGCAGGGCAACCTTGTATGGGTTGTACTGAACCAGACTTTCCTAAAAGTAATTTATTTAAAACAAAAAAGAATATGGGGATACCTGCAAACCTTCCTTTAGGTGTTGCTAAACGTACATACTTGACGTTAGCTGGAGTTACCAAAGCATTTACTATAAATCGATTAGAGAAAGATATATTTGATGATTAAATTAATAGAAAAAATAGAGGGTGAAGCAAAACTTCATTTTAGTTTTAAAAATAAAAAGATTGATTTTGTAGATATAGAGTTTTTACAAACAAGAAGTATTGAAAAAATACTTGAAGAAAAAAATGCTTTTGATGCTTTAGTTATCAATCCACGTGTGTGTGGTATCTGTGGACATGCGCACCTTATAGCTACAGTTGAAGCACTTGAAGATTGTTATGAAGATTTGGAAGTTTCAAACAAAGCTAAAATAATGAGAGAATTAACACTTAACTTTGAGCTTATTCAAAATCATTTTAAATGGTTTTATTTTACAGTATTGCCTCTGTTTGGATATAAACAAGCTGTATTAAAAGCTGCACTTCCCTCTCAAATAATGGCTAAAGCGATTGCTGTTATTGGCGGTCAGTATCCACATAATTCATATGCTGTAGTTGGTGGAGTGGTAAGTGAAATAACACATATGGATATTATAAAGTTAGAACAGTATATAAATGAAACACAAAACTTTTTTGATGAAAATTTGATACATTTAGAAAATGAAGATATTTTAAAATGTGAAAGTATAGATTCATTATTTAATAAAAAAGGTGACTTATCACAGATTTTAGGGGATATTCGTAAAAACAAATGGGAACAGCTTGGAAAAAGTTATGATCGTTTTATTGCTTTTGGTGAGAATAGTTACTTTACTAAAGGGAAATCGCTTAAAACAAGACGGTTTACTGATATTTCTATAGAAGATGTTGTGGAGTTTTCTACTCAATCGTCATATGCCAAAAATGTTACTTTTAAGGATAAATACTTTGAAGTAGGACCTCTAAGTCGTGCAATTATTAACAAAAATGGACTTATTAAAGATTCTCATAGTAAATTCGAGGACAGTATAGTGAGTAGAATAGTAGCACGTGTCTTAGAAATTCCACAATTGTTAAATCATACAAAAAACTTAATTAACCAAATAAATTTAGATGAACCCTCTTATATTAAACCAAAAATAGATATCTCAAAAATTACTTCATCAGGATATTCTGCTGTTGAAGCAGCCAGGGGAACTTTGATTCATAAAGTAAATTTGGAAAATGGAATAATCAAAAAATATGATATTATTACTCCTACACAATGGAATCTTTCTAATGGTACACGGGAAAATCAAGGGATATCACAAAAAGCAATGATAGGACTAAAAGATGAAAAAATAGCAGAAATAGTTTTTAAATCTTTTGATGTTTGTTCTGTCTGTACTACACACTAATAAAAATAATTCTAACTTATAACTCTTCATACTAAAATTTTTTAGTAAAAATAATTTTACCTTATACTTCTCCTTTACAATTTATTCTTTAAGTCTTTATAAAGAATAAATTTCTTAAGATTAGAAATATGAATGAGCATTCATTTACTTTAATGAATGAAAATTAAAAAAAGGACTACTTATGACAGATAGAAGAGAAGCCTTAGCAACAATGTTTAGTGCTAAAGGTTCAAAAGTCAATACAAATCGTGGCGATGTTTATTATGATAATCTCATGACGGAGATGACAACAAGATTAACAGAACTAGAAAATACTCCCGTAGCACACAAGGTATCTATAGATGAGGTACTTGATGCAGAAGGATTAACAAGAAGAGATTTTATGAAGTGGGCAAGTGCGGCATGTGCTATGCTTATGTTACCTCCTGTGTTTACTCCTACAATTATGAAAGCTGCAGAGCTTATGAATAGAGTTCCTGTTATTTGGTTGGAATTACAAGATTGTGCTGGTAACTCTGAAGCAATTTTAAGAAGTGATGCTCCCACTATTGATGAATTAATTCTTGAGACTATATCTTTAGAGTTTAATGAAACATTAATGGCAGCTGCTGGTCATGCTGCAGATGAGCATTTAGAAGAAGCGATGCATACATTTAAAGGTAAGTACTTATGTGTAGTTGAAGGTGCTATTCCTTTAGCAATGAATGGTCTGTATGGAACTATTGGAGCTCATGCAGAAACTTTTGAAGAGCATTTAATTAGAGTTGCAAAAGATTCAGCTGCGATTGTTGCTGTTGGGACTTGTGCTACATTTGGTGGAGTTCCTGCTGCTGCTCCAAACCCAACAAATGCTGTTGGTGTACAAGATGTTATTAAAAATAAACCTATTATTAATATTCCCGCTTGTCCTGCAAACCCTGCAAATATTACAGGAACTATTTTACATTATGTTTTAACAGGTCAAGTACCTGAACTAGATCATTTAAATAGACCAAAGTTTGCATTTGGTTATAGAATTCATGATAACTGTGAAAGAAGAGCTCACTTTGATGCTGGTGAATTCGTAGAAGAGTGGGGTGATAAAGGTGCAGAGCATAATTTTTGTTTATATAAAATGGGTTGTAAAGGACCTATGACATTCAATAACTGTTCAATTGTAAAGTATAACAGTGGAACTTCTTGGCCTATTGGTGCAGGACATGGTTGTATTGGGTGTAGTGAACCACAATTTTGGGATAAATTCGCACAAGAGAGACCAATGGCAGATACACATTTCAAAGCACCAACAGGTGGAGTTGAAAAAACAGTAGATGAGTTTGGTTTAGGATTATTAACAGCTGCTGGTATAGGAATAGGAATCCATGCCGTTGGTAGTGTTGTTGCAGGTAAAAAAGGGGAAGAGAATGAGTAAAAAACATATTATAGTAGATCCAATTACAAGAATTGAAGGTCATTTAAGAATCGAAGCAGTAATTGATGAAAACAATATAATTACAGATGCGTATGCAAGTTCTACAATGTTTAGAGGAATCGAAACAATTTTACAAGGCAGAGATCCTCGAGATGCTGGACTTTTATCTATGAGAATTTGTGGAGTTTGTACAGGTACACATTATCAAAGAAGTATTGAAGCTGTTGAACATGCTTTTAATGTAGATGTTCCTAAAAATGCAAGAATTGTAAGAAACCTTATTCAAGGTGCTTTATATATTCATGATCATGTTGTTCATTTTTATCATCTTCATGCTCTTGACTGGGTAGATATTACTTCAGCTTTAAAAGCAGACCCAAAACTTGCAGCTGCTGAAGCTCTCAACTGGACAGATACTCCTCATGGTGCTGGTGAAGGTGATTTACGAACTATTCAAGAAAGAGTTGGTAAGTTTGTAAAACAAGGTAGACTTGGAATATTCTCAAATGCTTACTGGGGAAATAAACATTATAAATTATCTCCTGAACAAAATCTAATTGCAGTTGCTCACTATTTACAAGCACTTGATATGCAAAGAGATATGTCAAAAATGATGGCAATCTTTGGTGGTAAAATGCCACATCCCCAATCATTAGTTGTTGGTGGTGTTACTTGTGTTCAAGATATTAAAAATCCTGCAAGAATTGCACAATTTAAATCACTTTTAAATAAAGCAAATAACTTTGTAAAAAATGCTTATTTAGTAGATGTACTTATGGCTGGTACTGTGTATGCTGATGAAGCATTAGATGGAACAGGTGCTGGACTTAAAAATTATATGAGTTTTGGTGACTTTAGATTAAATGATAATGGATTTTATAATTCTGAATTATTATTTCCTAAAGGTGTTGTTTTAGATGGTGATTTAAGTAAATTACATCCTCTAGATCAAACTAAAATTACAGAAGATGTATCTCATGCTTGGTATGAAGGTAAAGATGATAAAGGTTTACATCCTTATGTTGGAGAAACTATTCCTAAGTATACTGGACTTGAAAAGAAAGCCGATGGATACTCATATTTAAAAACAGAAGAGAAATATTCTTGGATTAAGTCACCATTGTATGATGATACTAGAATGGAAGTAGGGCCGTTAGCAAGAATTGCAGTAGGTTTAGCTGCTGGAGATGAAAGAATTTCAAAATATGCTACAGAATTTTTAGCAAAACTTGGAAATAAATTAGGTCTTGGAAAAGCAGCACCAGCGAGTGTGATTTTCTCAACAGTAGGTAGAACAGCTGCTCGAGCTATTGAAACAGAACTTATGGGTGATGTTATGATGGAATGGGTTGATGAATTAGCTGCAAATGTTGCAAATGGAGACTTAAGTACATGGACTGAATTTGATTTTGATACAGTTGCAAAAGATGCAAGAGGATTTGGTATGGCTGAAGCACCTCGAGGTGGATTAGGTCACTGGGTTGTAATAAAAGATGGGAAAATCGAAAATTATCAAGCTGTAGTTCCATCAACATGGAATGCAGCTCCAAGAGATTATAAAGGAAGATTAGGTGCTTATGAATCATCATTAGTTGGTACAAAAGTAGCAGATCCAGAACAACCTTTAGAGATATTAAGAACGGTTCATTCATTTGACCCATGTATTGCTTGTGCAGTACATATCGTAGATACAAAAGGTAGAGAACTTAGTAGTTTTAAAGTAAATACTAGCTGCGCAGTGTAGTAAGGATAAATTATGAATTACAAAAAAATTGAAAGGATGACGGGGATAATGAGACTTAACCACTGGGTAATTGCTATTTGTATGGTAGCTGCTGTGGTAACGGGTCTTTATATTGGTCATCCTTATTATCAAAGTTTTATAGCAGATCCAGCTGTTGATAAATATGTTATGGCATGGAATAGATGGGTTCATTTTATTGCTGCTATTATTTTTGATGTAAGTGCTGTAGTTGTTGGTTATTTATATTTCTTTTCTAGATTTGAAAAGCCGTATAAAAAAATCATCCCAAATGGTACAAATATAAAAGAATTTTCTGAAGTATTATTAAATTTAATTACATTTAATAGACGAAAAAAATTTGATAGTACACATTCTGATAGTTTTAATATTGTATTTTTTACAATTTTTCATTTACTATTAGTATGGATGCTTTTAACTGGACTACAGTTATATGTACATGGTTTAGCATCAGGACTAAGCTCTATAGGTGAATGGTGGCCTTCAATGTTACACCTTTTAACTGACTGGACTTTAGTTGCAACGGGTGGAACAAATGTTGATGTACGGCTTGCACATCATGAATCTATGTATTATATACTTGCATGGGTAATGTTTCATATTTATTACCAAGTATGGAGAACAATTTTCTGGAAAGAAGCTGATATCTCTATCGTTGTTGGAGGTTCGAAGTTTGTAAAAAAGGATTAAATCCTTTTTTACAAATTAGATCTTTTTAATGAGTTAACTATATGTTAATTCATTTAAATTATTTAAAGGAATTATTTTGAGAACTGCAATAGTAGGCGCTGGAACTGTAATATACCAAGACGAAGGTGTTGGTGTATATGCTGCTAAATATATAGAAGAGAATTACACATTTACAAATAATGATGTAACAATGGTTGATGGTGGAGTATTAGGATTTCAACTGATGGTGTATTATCAGGAATACGATAAAGTTATTATCTTAGATACGATTACAATGGATGATGAGGTAGGTTCTATTTATAATTTACCATCAGAAGAGTTATTAGGTTTAGGAAGTTATAAACAAACTGCACATGAAGTAGAGATTATAGAGATGCTTGAGATTTGCTCACTACTTGAAACAATGGCTGAAGTAAATATTGTAGGTATAGTACCTGATGATATTGAAACAGTAGTAGTTGGATTAACGCAAAAAATGAGAGATAATTTTTTTGCTTTAGTAAATGCTGGATTATCTGAGTTAGATAGAGCAGGTATAAAATATACAAAAAATGAAACAGAAGTTACATTGGATAAAATCATAGATAGTTATGCGAATCCTAAAGCACAAAGATATCAAGGAGAAGTATAATATGTCAATAGTACAAAAAATAGAATATAACAGCGATAATAAATATTTTGCAGGGTTTTTACAAAATATGATAAATGAATCATCATTAAATGCAAGTGTAGAACAAAACAATAATGAAATTGTGTTAACAATCGATGAGAAAGATGAAAATGCACTTGCAACATTTAGTGACTTAACATCAAAGTATTTACCACACTCATTATTTTTAGGTGAAATAAAAACAAATACATCAGATGTAGAGATTACAAGTTCTCAAGTAGATTCAGATCACTATGATATTACATTATGTACAAGATGTTTAGAGGAGCTACAAAGTCCAAGTAGTGAACACTATTTAGATGATAACTTAAAATGTAGTCATTATAACAATACAACACCCGATAATATAATTGATAACAATACTTTTACTCCAAATTTTAGTGAAGGTTCTACTCTACTAGTTGTTGATCCTACTAAAATAAGTGACTTGTTTATTATTACAAAAGATGAACACAAAGCACTTTTTTCTATAGAAAAACCTACAATTAAAGTAACGATAAAAGATGAAGAGTTAAAAGAACTTACTGGTAAAAAATTTATCAATATTAAATCAACATACAATATGAAAAGTACACTAGCCGCTATTAATGCAAAAGATAGTGAACTTTCATACATCTTTTTTAATGACTTAAATCCATCAAAAGTAGTAGTAGTGCAAAAAAATACTTCAATTATAAGAGATAATAAGTTTTCAAAAAAATTAGAAAATTTAGATAGTGATAAAGTTTTAAATAGATTTTTAAACATTGTAAAAGAAACACCAAATCCAAAAAATGCAATAGGTGTAAACTTAAGTGCAACAAATGGGATATCATTTTTAGTATTGAATGAAGTTGCTAGTAAAAAAGTGATCACATTTGATGAGTTTATCTTAAAAGATGTTTTATTAGATATGTTAAATGATCCTATACGAGGAAAACTATTAAAAAATTATGCCGAGAAGTATCCTGAAAAATATGACAATTTAAAGTCAAATGATTATGATATTTATGGAACTTTATGTGAAATTTTAGACTTAGAAGAGAAAAACTTTGAAAGTTTAAGTGATAAAGCTTTTGAGTTCCATGGTAATGGTGGATTAAAAATTGATATGAATTTTAAAGATGGTGGATTTGATTATAGTTCACTTATTGGTTCGGTGATTAGTTTTAAATTAGCTGACGTTGAGACTCATTATTTAGCATATTCAGTATTTGAAGCATATGGTGATATGATTATTTCAACACTTAATCAATTAAAAACAAAATTCAAAATTAGTAATTTTGTAATGATGGGTGATATGTTTGAAAATAGTATTATCTACAGTAGAATTTTAAGTAAATTTCAACTTTCGAATCCACATTTTAGTAAATCTATAGCGTTCGATGATTAAAAAATAGAATAAGAGAAAACCTCTTATTCTTTAAAACCTCTTGCTCCTATATTTCCATATCTATGGTATGAGTGAGAGATAGATTGTTCTATAAAATAGTTTAGAAGTTCTAGTCTTCCTTCCATCATAGGTTTTTGTCTTACGATAAAAGTCAAAGTTTTAGCAGCTGCTTCAAATATTAAAGTGGGAACCTTCGATATATCAGAATATAAAATTCTATTATATTTATCAAGTCCTTTGCTCATCTCTTCATTTGTTTGAGAAATTAGTTTATCTCTAGAAGAAAATAATTCTTTTGCATTTTCTAAGAACATTTTTACTGTATCATTATTGTCAATTGATACTTTAAAATGAACACCAGATACTTTTGCCGCTAATATTCTAGAAACTGTTTCAAATAAAGTATCATCACTTGAAACTCTTATAAGTATATTTTTTAAAGGTAAATATCTAAAGTGATTATCTTCCCCTCTTACTTTTGCGTAATCCTTTTCTTGACTAAATTCATTTTCATAATTTTCATAATATGACTGTAAAGATATGCTTAATTTTTCAAATTCATCTGCATTATTTTGACTTGTTTTACAAGAATCAATAAACTGTGTTAAAGTTGTAGAATACTTTTTATTTATTAATGGAGTATTTATTTCTTTAAAATCAACAAATTGTGTAATATAATTATGTATACCTACTTTTCTTCCTGCCCCTATTGCAGATTTTCCCATTCCACCAAATGGTTGTCGTAGAACAATTGCTCCAGTTGTACTTCTATTTACATAAAGATTTCCAGCTTTTAGATTTTCTTTCCAGTATGATACTTCTCTTTCATCAAGAGACTCTATTCCTGAAGTTAATCCATAACCTGTATTATTTACAATTTGTACAGCATGTTTTACATTTTTGGCTTTTACAACAGCTAGAACTGGACCAAATAACTCATTCATATGAATAAAGTTACCTTCTTCAACACCCCATTTAATTGCAGGTTTTAACATATACTCATTGTTTTCTGCATAAGAAGGAGCTAATGCCCATTCTTCATTTCCTTCGAGTTCACTGATTGCTTGTTTAAGGTTTCCAGTAACTGAGTGTGCTAAAGTACCAATTCGATTTTTAAGGTCCCAAACAGAACCGACATTCATAGAAGCAGCAGCATCAACTAGTGCTTTTCTAAAATTTTGATCGTTATAAACTTCTTCTTCTAAAACTAATAATGATGTAGCAGAACATTTTTGACCTGAATTACTAAAAGCACTTTGACATACATTTTTAATCGCTTGTTCTCTATCCGACATATTGGTTACTATAGTTGCATCTTTTCCACCTGTTTCTGCTGTTAAGAATAGGTCAGGCCGAGAATCTAACATAGATATAGCAGTATCTTCTCCACCTGTTAAAATTACAAAATCTACATCTGGATTTGAAATTAAATGCTCACCTGCAAGTGCTCCAGGACAAGGTGTAAATTGTAATACGTTTTTAGAAATACCAGCATCCCAAAAACATTTACACATTTCATATGATGTTAATGCTGCAACTGATGCAGGTTTAATAATTACAGTATTCCCAGAAGCTAAAACTGCAGCAATCCCACCTAAAGGAATAGCAACAGGGAAGTTCCATGGTGGTACAACTACACCAACACCTTTTCCTGTAAATTCTAGGTTTTTGTATTTGTCAAAGTATTCAGCAGAGTATGGATAAAATTCAATAAAGTCAACTGATTCAGATACTTCTACATCGGTTTCTATAAATACTTTACCTACTTCTGCAGCTGCAATACCAATTAAATCATCACGTCTTTCTCTTACTTTTATAGCAGCTTGTTTCAATAACTCATGTCGATCAGAATGTGACATATCTCTCCATCCATCAATATCCGCACGTGCTACACTAACTGCTCTTTTTAAATCTTCTGCTGTTGCATTTGCAAATCGTCCTGCTAGAACACCATCATTTACTTGTGATTTATCAATAGCATCAACAATTTTTCTTTCTTCAATTAAGTCTTCTCCTCCAATTACAACGGGTGTGACCATATGTTTTGTGTCAGCAGTAAATTTCCATTTCTTAGTAATATTTCTAGCCCATTCATGATTTTTTTGTAAAATAAAATCAGTATCAGCTTCTGGATGATAATCTTTAGTATCATAAGATGATTTAGAGAAAGTATCCCATTTCTCATTTAATCTATCTTGAGTTCTTTTTGCACCAACAAACGATGTTTTTATTGCATCAAATGAATTAATAAATAATTCTTTTTGTATATTCCAGTTGTCTGAGTCAACAGTAAGTCCAAATGAATATCTTATAAAGTTATCTGGCCCAGTATTTTCATCAAGTCGTCTAACTAAATATGCAATAGCATTAGTAAATTGTTCTTTTGATGCAGTTGGTGCATACAATATAACTTGTTTAGAAATCTCATTAATTGCTAATCTTGCTGCTTCACTCATCCCTTCTAGCATCTCTAGTGTATGATACTTACTCATATTATTATCTTCTGCTAATTGGGTTGCATAGGCGAGTTCAAATAAGTTATGAGATGCAGTTCCTATGTGCATGTAAGGTGCATTTTCAGGATTTAATGCATAATCTACCATTCTTTTATAATTGGCGTCAGTATCTTGTTTCGAAATATAAGTTACCATTTCCCAATGCTTTTGGCTAGCTTCAGTTTCTTCCATTTCCATATTAGCACCCTTAACAAGTCTAAATTTAATTGGTGATCCACCTTCTAATACTCTATTTTTAGCCCATTCACATAAATCTTTTTGAACATTAAATGAATCTGGTAGGTAAGCTTGGAGTACAATACCTGAGTAAAAGTTTTTAAATTCTGGTTTCTCTAATGTTTTTTTAAATACTTCTACGGTGATGTCTAGATCTTTATATTCCTCCATATCAAGATTAATAAATTTATTTGATTTTGTACCATCTTGTGCAATATATGAATATTTTTGAGCTTGTGCAAAAATAATTGTTAATTTTTCAACTAATATATCTACAGTTTGATCAAAATCAAGTGCTGAAATTTGAGAAAATATTGTTGAAATTTTAATAGATAAATAATCTATATTTGGATTTTTTAAAGCTTTTAAGTACTTTTCAATTCTCTCATTTGCTTCACTCTCTCCAAGAACTACTTCACCAATAAGATTTAGGTTTACCCTTGTCCCTTCCTCTTTTCTCATTTTTAAGTGTTTATTAAAAGGTTTATCTTCACCTTTAATAACTACAGTTTTTGTATCTTCTCGTATTTGACTGACAAATAATGGAACTGATAAGTCTGGAAGAAACTTTCCAAAGTTTTGAAATAACCATAATAGTGTTTTATCTTTTGTTGTAAAAAAGTGTGCCATCCCATGCTTTTCTAACAAAAACACAATTTGGTCTGCTATTCTTTTATTAGATTCTGCTCTAAAACATTGATCCATAAGTTCGATAAGTAATGCTTTATCCTTTGGGTGATCTAACATCTTATTCATTTTTAAATAAAATTCTTTATCAAAATCACTTACCAACTCAGTTGCTCTATTTTGCCATTTTTCGGCAAGCTTTATTGCTGAACTTATTAATTGTTCTTTATTTTCCATTTGTTACCCTTTAAATATTTATATTATGCGTATTTAAAAAGTTCCTGCGTGGCTTTGTGTAAGTCCTGTACTACAGACTGTATTCTTTTTTTATGTTTCATTATTCTTTACTAGTGTAATACTTTACTTAAGAACTGTTGTGTTCTTTCTTTTTGAGGATTTCCTATAACTTGATCAGGAGTTCCCATCTCTTCAATAACACCTTGATGAAAAAAAGCAACTTTATCAGATACTTCTCTTGCAAATGCAATTTCATGAGTAACTGTAATCATTGTCATTCCGTCATCTCTTAATAGTCTTAATGTATCAAGAACTTCACCTACAAGTTCAGGATCAAGTGCAGATGTTACTTCATCAAAAAGCATATAGTCTGGTTTCATAGCTAATGCTCTTGCAATTGCAAGTCTTTGTTGCTGTCCACCTGACATTCTTGTTGGATATACATCAAACTTATCTCCAAGTCCAACATGTTCTAACTCTTTCTTTGCTATTTCCATAGCTTCCTCTTTACTTTGTTTTAAAACAATTTGTGGAGCTAAAGCTGCATTTTCTAAAACAGTAAGATGAGGAAATGAATTCCATTGTTGAAAAACCATACCAAGTTTTTGTCTCAGTTTATCTTGGTTTGTCTCTTTTGCATGAACATCAATATCATCCACAAGAATTTTACCTTGTTGAATTTTTTCAATTGCATTGATACAGTAAAGTAAGGTAGACTTTCCACTTCCACTTCCTCCAATTACACTTACAACTTCACCTTTATTTACATCTAAGTCAATACCTTTTAAAACTTTTAAATCTCCAAATGATTTGTGTACGCCTCTAATATTTATCATAATGCCATTTTCCTTTCTACTCTTTTTCCATAAAGTGATAATGGATATGATATTATAAAATAAAATATACCCACGCCTATTAATATCTCTAAAGGTTGTTGAGTTCTAGAGATTAACTGTTCTGATGTTCTCAGTAATTCCATATATCCTATTACAGATACTAAAGCAGAATCTTTTATAACACTAAGTGCTACTCCTAACCATGACGGAAAAACTGCTCTTATTCCAATGGGTAATCTTACATATCTAACTGTTTGCCAATATGTCATCCCCAAACTTCTTGAAGCTGTAATCATTGAGGGGGGAACACTTTCAAAACCAGCCCTAAAAACTTCTGACATAAATGCCATCGTGTATATGGATAAAACAATTGAACCTGCTATAAATGGATCCAAAGGATATCCCATAGCTCCAATATAGGTTGTAAATAAAATAAGTTGAATAATTAGAGGAACAGATCTTGAAATATCTAAAACTGATCCAAGAAGCATATTTACATATTTGTTTGATTCTGCTCTAATAAATCCAACAATTGCTCCTAAAATTGTACCTATAACAATCGCAACAACCGATATATAAACAGTATTTAAAATACCTGCTAAAATAAAACTACTATCATTCCAAGATAAAGGAGTAAATAAAGAAAATCCCATTATATATCTCCTTTAAACATTTTCTTAGCTATTAAATCAGCACTAATCAAAATAAATTTTGTAATTATATAGTACATAACAGCAGCTACCATAAAGAACTCCAATGTTCTAAACGATAAAGATTGTAATCTTTGTGTTTCACCTGATAATTCACTCATACCTACAAGTATTCCAAGCGAACTCATTAATATAGCCCACACAAATTGATTTGTCATAGGGTAATGAATTTTCCTGAACATTTGAGGTAAGATAATATACCTATATACTTGAACTTTACTCATTCCTAATGATTTTGATGCACTATATTGAGTTTTAGGAATTGATAAAAATCCACCCCTAAATGTTTCAGCCAAATAACCAGCATTGATAAAAATTAAAGCACTAAGAACAGCAAAATAAGGACTTAGATGTATTCCAAATGCACCTAGTCCAAAATAAGCCATGTATATTTGAAAAAGTGCTGGTGTATTCCTTGCAATTTCTATCCAAGTTCCAGATAAATAATTGAAAACCTTAACATCAGACATTTTACCTAAAGCTAAAAATACTGCAATAATTATTCCTACTAACATTGACAGAACAGATACATGTAGTGTTACAAATGCAGCATTTAAAAGTTCTGGCATTTTATCAAAAACTATATTCCAATGATATTCATATTCCATATAAATTCCCTTTCTTAATTATTTTTATAAATCTCTAACGAGGTCTAAAATTAGACCTCTATAAAAATTTATGTATTTTAAATGATTATTTGTTATCTCTTAAAGATTGAATTAAAGCTTCTGGTGCATTACTTCCAAAGTGTTTGTTGTATGCTTTATTCATTCCACCATCTCTAATTTGGTGAACTAAAAATAGATTTAAGTATTGAATCCAAGCTGTTTCACTTCTTTTAGCAATTAAACCAACTACATCATCATAGTTTGGTACAAATGGACCTGCAACAAAATCTTTAAATTCTTTTGCTTGTAATTTTGTAGCTATATTTGTATTTGTTGAAACAAGAGCATCAATTTTACCTTGATAAAGACCTAAGTACGCATCATTTTCAGATTTGAATGCAGTATAGTTACTTGTACCCCAACCCATTTTTTTTGCGTATGCTAAGTATTCTGTTTCATATGTAGTACCAAGAGCAGCACCCACTTTTACGTTTTTTAAATCTGCAAAAGAGTTAATGTTTTTAGATTTTTTAGATATTACTTGGAATTTAAATACAAAGTATGGGTATGTAAAACCAACTGATTTAGCACGTTCTAAAGTATCAGAAGTAGAACCAATAACAACATCAGTTTTACCTGAGATTAAAGATGGAATTCTATCTCCCCAAGTAAGATTCATAACATTTGATTTTACACCCATAGCTTTTGCTAAGTCATTACAATAATCTACATCAAAACCTGCTGGTTTATTATTTTTATCAAAATAACCCATTGGTGGAAAATCAAGTACTACACCACAATTTAAAGTACCTTTTTTAATAACCTTATCTAATTGATCTGCACTTACAGAACTTACTACTCCAAGAGCTGCAACTGAAGCAACTACTAGTGAAATCTTTTTTAATATTTTCATTTCTTTTCCTTTTAATATTTTATTTTAAATTATACTATTGGTTCAATAATATAACATCCAACACACCATTCCCCAATGTTTTTAATCTTATGAATATCTCCCCCTTTAAAATTTGATTTTAGATTTTTATGAGAATCAACAATATTATCAAATGAATTAATAATCTGCTCAATTCTTTTTGCCGCTTTTATTTTAGAAGTATTTGATATATCTAGATAAAAGCCAAAAATTCCATAATCTAAAGTAGAATCTTGTTTTTGCTGTTTTGATAAAAGTTTACATAAAAGATCTATATCCTGTTTGTATTCTTTTTTTGCAGTTTTGACACCATTTCTTAATGTAATAATTGCCCTAGAAACACAATCTTCATCATTTTGATGTTCAAATCTTTCGTCTAAAGTGATAGAAATTAAATCTTGTGATATATTGTTTTTTGACATAAATTTTCTATAGTCATCTCTTTTTGCTAGGGATGATTTTAAAATATCTTCAATACTTGCGTCAATAAATATTTCAGGAAGGTCTCGAATTTTTGCAATCTCTTGCGCTACATGAATAGATAAAAATTTTGCTGGAGCATAGGATAAATATAACTCATGAGCAATCCAGGAATTATAATTTGACTGAGCAGTAGTGATACCTGTTAATACCGAATCAATTATTTGTTCTTTTAATGGAAATCTATTCACTGTAATCACCTATAAAATTTTCATCTACTTCATCGACTATACCACTTTCAAATAAAATATCTTCAACTAATTTATTTTTTGAAATATTTAATGAGGCACTTAAAATTAAAAGAGCAGTATCTAATTTTTTATCAATTTTGATTGTAAGTTGCGATACCTCACGTTTACTTTTTTTTAAATGATTATTAATAACTTTTTGTATTACAGTTCTTTTTTGTTTCTGTTTTGCCATAATTATCATTTCCTTCAATAGTTTTTAGTACTACTTTTGGTACTACCTTTTTATAAAAGCAATTATTTCATACTGAAACTTAAATTAGTCTTATGATTTTTAGGTCGTTTTGAGATAATTGAATGTTCTTTAAATAATTACCATTTTTTACTAATGATACTTCATGATTTTAGAATAATATATTATATAATAATTATGTAGATTTTTTTCAATTTAGAATGAATTTGCCTATTTAATGGGCTTTAATAGTTTATTAGTTTTAGTTTTTTTTTTATGTTTAAGTAAGTAATTTACTAAATTAATTTAAGTAAATAAATTTTACATTTTTTCATAAGATGTTACATATATTCACACTTTAAAATATATTGAATCTTTGTGTTACTTTTTAGGACAAAGTTTCTGTTGAATTATTAGTCCTATAATAATTAATATCAAACCATATATGGTAGAAATATAAATAGGTTCATGTAAGATGAAATAGATATAAATTAATGATAAAAAAGGAGATATAAAAATTAGGTTTGCAATTTTTGATGTATTAGTGGCATTTTGCATCGCTTTTAACCAGAAAAGAAAAGTGATACCCATTTCAAATAGACCTACATACATAGCACTTAAAATACCAGATATCTCAGGTAAAGATATTGGTTGACTAGAAATGTAATATAAAATGATAATAGGTGTGGCAAATAGAAAATTAGAAAAAATACCTACAGTTGAATCTACTTTTAGACGTGTATTAAAAATCCAATATAATGCCCACAAGACTGTACTTAATAATGCTAATAACACACCTTCTGTATTAGAAAAATTTAGACTAAAAGGTGCTCCTTTTGTGGATATTACTAAAACACCAAAATAACATACTATACCAGCTATTACATCTGTAATTTTTAATTTCTGATTGAGTAGAGGTACTGATAATAGTGATAACATTAAAGCCCAGGTATAGTTAATAGACTGAGCTTCTTGTGCTGGCAAGAGATCATATGCTTGGAACAATACTAAATAATATAGTACAGGATTAATTGCACCCAGTAATATAACTAACGCAAAATTCTGTTTAATGTGAAGAAAGACTAGATTTAATTTTTTTTGAACCAATATTATTATTAGTAAAACAAAAAATGATGTAAGGGAAGCAATTAATAAGAGTTCAGCAACTGATAAGTAAATTAACGAAAATTTAAAAGCAGTTGCCACTGTTGACCATAAGAAAACAGCAATAAATGCATATTTGTATGCTGATTTCATAGATTTCATCTTATTTCCTTAAAAATGGGAAAAAGTATACCATAAAAAATAGTAAAAAGTGGATATTATATAACCTTAATGATGGCTTAATAATATTGCGCTATACTGAAATATAAAATTTTAAATAGGATAAGTATGCATAAATATAAAAGAATAGTCTTAAAAGTAGGAACTTCAGTATTAACTCAAAATCGTGAAATTGCAAAAGAGAGAATGCTAAATCTCGTTTCTTTTATTGTGCAACTAAGAAAAAAATATGAAGTTGTTTTAGTCTCTTCTGGAGCGGTTGCTTCTGGTTATACTGCATTAAAATTAGATAGAAAAGAACATATAAGTAAAAAAGTACTAGCTGCTGTTGGTCAACCAATTTTAATGAGTGCATATAAGAAAAAATTTGATATTTTTGATATAGATATTGCTCAAATTCTTTTAACAGAAAATGATTTTGATTCTCGTCAGATGACTGAAATTTTTAAACAAATTATTAATACTTCACTTCAAGAAGGGATTATGCCTGTTGTAAATGAAAATGATATTTCTAGTACACCAGAGCAACTTTTTGGAGATAATGATCAGTTAGCAGCTCGTGTAACACATCATACTAATTCAGACTTATTAGTGATATTAAGTGATATTGATGGATATTATGATTCAGATCCAGAAAAAAATAAAGAAGCTAAAATGTTAAAAGAGGTAAATGAAATTTCAGAAGAAGAGTTAAATGCTGCATTTACACCTAAAAACGAGTTTGCATCAGGTGGTATAGTAACAAAATTAGTTGCTGCAAATTATTTAATCAATAAAGAAAGAGAGATGTTTATTTGTAGTGGTTTTGATCTTACTACGGCTTATGAATATTTAATAGATGAAAAGCATGTACAAGGAACTTTATTTAAATCAAAAAAATAGTCTATTGTAGACTATTTATTAAATTTAAAATAAAGCTTGAATGTTTAGATATCAGTATATAGTAAACGGCATCATTCAAGGTGTTGGTTTTCGTCCTTTTATTTATAAATTAGCACATCAATTAAATTTGAATGGATTTGTATTTAACGATTCTTCAGGTGTGACGATAGAATTACAGGGAATACTTTCTAGTATAGAGGAATTTGATAAATTACTCTATTTAGAATTACCACCATTAGCTCATATTACAAAACTCACAAAACAACAAATACTCATTGATAATGGTAAAGATTTTAAAATTATTGAAACAGTAAATAATACTACAAAAACTACTCTAGTATCAGCAGATGTAAAAGTATGTGATGATTGTTTAGAAGATATCAAAACCGATGGAAAATATAAAAACTACTTTGCCACAAACTGCACAAATTGTGGTCCACGATACAGTATTATTACAACTGTACCGTATGATAGAAAAAATACTTCTATGGAAAAGTTTGAAATGTGTGAGAGTTGTCAAATAGATTATATAAATCCTTTGAATAGAAGATATCATGCTCAGCCAATCTCTTGTAATAATTGTGGACCTGAAATTACATTATCTTCAAAAGCTAATCTCATAACCAATGTACCTGAAGAGATATATACTAAAACAGCACAGTACATAAAAGATGGAAAAATTCTTGCAATAAAAGGAATAGGTGGCTTTCATATAGTATGTGATGCATCATGTGATACTGTAATACAAAAGTTAAGAGAGTATAAACATCGTCCATCTAAACCATTTGCAATTATGTGTAAAGATATAAATCAAGTAGAACAACTTGTAAATTTAAATAAAAAAGAGAAAGAGATACTTACTTCAAAAGAGGCTCCTGTAGTAGTATGTGAAAAAATAGAAAGTGAAGATACGTTAATAAGTAAATATATAGCACCCCATATTAATAGAATAGGGTGTTTCTTACCATATACACCATTACATCATCTATTGTTTGAACATCTTAAAAATCCAATAGTAGCAACGAGCGCAAATTTAAGTGCTGAACCTATTATTACTACAAAAGAAAATATAGTTAAAAAACTACCATTTATTGACTATATTGTAGATTTTAATCGAGATATAGAAAATGCAAATGATGATAGTGTTCTTCAAATTGTAAATGATAATATTCAAATTTTAAGAGCAGGACGTGGATATACACCAAAAGTAATAAAACTCAAAAATAAAATATCTCATAATATTTTAGCAGTTGGAGCTAATGCTAAAAATACTATCTCTATTGCTTTTGATGATACTATTATTGTAAGTCCTTATATAGGGGATTTAGATTCTATTGTTGCATTTGAATACTTTTTACGAACAATAGATACCTTCAAAAAGTTTTATGATTTTGAACCTGATGTAATAGTTCATGATAAACATCCTAACTATGAAACTACAAAATGGGCAAAACAACAAGGTATAAAACTCTTAGAAGTACAACATCATCTTGCTCATATTTATGCAACTAAAGCAGAATATAATTTAGATAAAAAAGAATATCTTGGGTTTTCTTTTGATGGTACTGGATATGGTGATGATGGCACACTTTGGGGTGGTGAGATTTTTGTAGGAGATACAAGAAAATATCATTTTAAAGCTATAAAACTCTTAGGAGCAGCTAAAGCGATAAAAGAACCTCGAAGAGTTGCTTTATCAATATTATTTGACAGATATACTTTAGATGAGGTATTAACTTTAGAACTTGATACTATAAAGTCATTTAAAAAACATGAAATAATAATGTTGCATAACAGTTATAGTAAAAACTTAAATGCACCATTGAGTAGTTCTGTAGGTAGAATCTTTGATGGGATTGCTAGTTTAGCTGGTTTACTTCAAATTCAAGAGTTTGAAGGGGAAGCTGGTTTATTATGTGAAAATGATTATAAGGCTGGTGATAAAAAATTTGAATATACTATAACTGATGGTGAAATAGAGATAAAATATGATTTTTTTGCAGAAGAAATTGTAACTCAATTTATAAATACTTTAATTTCAATTATTATTGACATATCTATGATTGAAGAAAAAGAAGTTATTTTAACAGGTGGAGTTTTTCAAAATAAAACTTTGTTGACTAAAGTTATTGAAGAACTAAATAAAAAAAATATTAAGCATTATTATCAACAATTTACAGCTACAAATGATAGTGGAATATCTTTAGGACAAATATATAATACGATTTTAAATGATGAGGTATAAAGAGGTTTCTTTTTTGGAAAGTTAAAATGATATCCCTAGATAGATTCTAGGGATATTTAAACTACGCGTTAAGTGCAGCTTTTAAATCTGAAATAAGGTCATCAGCATTTTCTAGACCAACACTTAGTCTTACTAGACCTTCAGTAATTCCAATCTCTTTTTGCTCATCAAGAGGAATTTGTTGATGTGTTGTAGATGATGGGTGAGTAATAATAGATTTAGAATCACCGATATTAACAACAATAGAGAATAATTCTGTATTATCAAGAATCTTCCAAGCTGTTTCTTTATCTTCAACTTCAAAACTTAATAATCCACTACATAAACCATCTTTGAAATATTTATTTGCTAATGCAAAATATTGATTTGATTCTAATCCTGGGTAGTTTAAGTTAGAAACTTTTGGATGTGCATCTAAAAATTCTGCTACTTTTTGAGTATTTGCACTATGTTTTTCCATTCTTAAAGATAAAGTTTCTAAACTTTGGATTAATGACCATGAGTTAAATGGAGATGGAGTTGCCCCGATATCTCTAAGTAGTGCAAGTCTAATTCTTAAGTTAAATGCAGGGAATGGTAAGTCAGTATATACTAAACCGTGGTAACTTTCATCTGGTGTGTTAAAGTGAGAATATCTTGCATTATCAGCAAAGAATTCTGTTAAACCATCTCTATCAATAATAGCACCACCTAAAGCTAGACCTTGTCCTGACATATATTTACTACAACTATGTACAACAATATCTGTACCATGCGCAATAGGATTTACTAAAAATGGAGTTGCAACTGTATTATCACAAATAGAGATAACACCATGTTTTTTTGCTATTGCTGAGATTGCATCGATATCAGCAACCGCAATTTGAGGATTTGATAATGATTCAAAAAAGATAGCTTTTGTTTTATCATCAATTAATGGTTCCATTGAAGATGGATTATCAATATCAAAAAATCTAGCTTCTAAACCAAGTCTTTTCATTGTATATTTAAATAATGTAACACTTCCACCATAAACTTTATTAGAAACAAGGATATTATCACCAGCTTCATAAAGATTTGCAATTGAATAAAAAATTGCAGCTTGACCACTTGATGTAGCAATAGCACTAGCTCCACCTTCAAGTTCAGCTAACCTAGCTTCTAAGATAGCTGTTGTAGGGTTAGTTAATCTTGTATAGATATTTCCTAAATCTTGAAGTGTAAATCTATCTGATGCTTGTTGCGCACTTTCAAAAGCGAATGCAGTTGTTTGATAAATTGGTACAGCCATAGTACCTTGTGAATCTTTGTTGTATCCTGAATGTATTGCTATTGTTTCTTTATTCATTATTTTTCCTTTAATTCTTTTACTGATACTCTTAAAGCATCTATTAAATATTTAATATCTTCTTTACTATGTGTGTAGTTTAAACTAATTCTTAACCAACTTGGTTTCTCTTTTTCAGCATTACTTTCTGATATACCAAATAAGTCTTGTCCATAAGGTCCAGCACAAGAACATCCTGCTCTTGTTTGTATTCCATAGTTTATAGATAATTTTTCACATAAATCGAATGGTGTAACACCATGAAAGTTAATAGCAATTATTCCGATACTATCATGGATATCAGTTTGTCCATATATAGTATGCTCAGGTAGTTTTGCAAGTTCCTCTTCAAGATATCTAAATGTTACAGATTTTCGTCCCTGTATTCTATCAAGGCCTAGTTCATAACGTAATTGGTATGCAAAAGATGCTTTAATAAGTTGAAGAATTGGTGGTGTTCCTGCATCCTCTCTCACCTCAATATCACTGTTAAAAAAGTGCTCATCTTTAGATACATATGCTACAGTTCCGCCACCAGCAAAAGTTGGTGATAATTCGCTGTCTATAAGTGATCTTCTAATTGCTAATAATCCACAAGTTCCTGGTCCACCTAATAATTTATGTGGAGATAAGAATAAAGCATCAAATAGTTCACTATCTGGACTCATACATGGAGATGATGCAGCACTATCGAATGCTACTGTTGCATTATATTTTCTTAATAGTTTCGAAATTTTTTCATAAGGAGAAACAATTCCTGTTACATTTGAAGCTGTTGAAAAAGCTCCTATGATCTCTCTATCACTATTTTCTTGTAATGTTGTTTCTAAAAAGTCTAAATCTACATTTCCTGATACATTAAGTGGTATTCTAATAATATCACATAACGCTTCTCTATAACTAATCTCATTTGAGTGGTGCTCAAATGGTCCAACTAAAATAAGAGGTTTTTCTAAGTCGTCTACATTTATATTAAATCTATTTTTTGTTGCTGGTGGTATATAAAGACCAAGTAATTCTTGGAATTTTTTAATCGCACCAGTTGCCCCTGAACCACATGGGAAAATAACAAAGTCACTTGTTAATCCAAGATATTTCTTTAGGTTTTCTCTTGCAATATCATAATTAAATGAAGTTGCTTTTGCATTTCCTGCAAATTCTGAATGAGTATTCGCATAAGTATTTAAAACTTCTTGTAATCTCTCTTCAATAGGTCTGTAAGCTAGCCCTGAAGCAGTATAGTCAAAGTAGCTGTCTTTATTTTCACCAATTATACCAGCACTAATTTCATCAAATGTAGTTTCATCTGTTACAAATGGTCTAAATATTTCGTTTTTTGTTTCCATTATTTACCTTTTAATTAAAACAACTCTTATGAATATAGAGTTGTACTTAAATATCTTTCTCCTGTATCACAAAGAATAGTGATAATTGTTTTACCTTTATTTTCAGGTCGATCTGCTACTGTTTTTGCACCAAATACATTTGCTCCTGCTGATATACCAACTAGTAGTCCATCCGTTTTTGCTAATTCTTTTGATGTTGCAAATGCATCTGCATCAGATACTTGAATAACTTCATCATAAATATCTGTATTTAATACTGTTGGAACAAATCCTGCACCAATACCTTGTATTTTATGAGGACCTGGCGCTCCACCTGCTAAAACTGGTGAATTCTCAGGTTCAATAGCAACTACTTTGATATCTGGGTTATGCTTTTTAAGAACTTCAGAAATACCAGTAATTGATCCCCCTGTACCAATAGCAGAAACAATAATATCAACTTTACCATCTGTATCTTTTAATATTTCTAATGCAGTTGTTTGTCTATGTGCTTCAGGATTAGCAGGGTTATTAAACTGTTGAGGCATGAAACTATTTGGCATAGTCTCGTTAAGTTCCGCAGCTCTTTCAATAGCACCTTTCATTCCAAGTGCTGCAGGAGTTAAATCTAAAGTAGCTCCTAGTGCAGATAAAAGTTGTCTTCTTTCTAAACTCATTGATTCTGGCATTGTCAGAATTAGTTCGATACCTTTAGCAGCACATACCATTGCTAATGCAATACCTGTATTTCCGCTTGTAGGTTCCACAACAATAGTATTTTCTTTGATACTTCCATCTTCTAAAGCAGCATTTATCATTGCTAATGCAATTCTATCTTTTACTGAACTTGTAGGATTCATAAATTCACATTTACCTAAAATCTCAGTTCCTGTTTCATTTGAAAGTTTATTAATTCTTACTAATGGAGTATTTCCAACTAACTGTGTCGCGTCTTTTGCAATATTCATCTTTCTTTCCTTTTTATATATAATATACTAAATTGTCAGACTTTTTTTCTAAAAATTCTTCTAGTTCACTTATTGTAAGCATAAAAATCTTTTCTATCTTTTTTTGAGTATCTTCCCAAAAATGTTGTAATAGATCTGTTTTAGTTTTACCGTCAGTATGAGCTAAACAACATTCTAACGAGCTTAAAACTTCAAAAACTGTAATACTATTTGCATCTTTTAAAAGTTTATACCCACCATTTGCTCCTCTGATACTTTCTACAAGTCCACTTTTCTTTAAAGTTACAAGTATCTGTTCAAGATAATTTTGTGGTATTTCACCTCTGGCAGCTATCTCTTTTATTTGCAGCAAGTCTTTATTTTTTTCTTTTGCTAAAATTAATATTGCTGTTAATCCATAAACGCCTTTTGTAGATACAATTGCCATTTTAAATCCTCGATTTTATTTTACTGACAGAATACTATCATATTTTGTATTTTATGTCAAGTAAACTACTAGATTTTAGTGTGAATAAGATAATAAATGTTAGTTATCCCAGTACTTATGGCCTATTTTAAAAGACCCCCAAAGAGGGTGTTTTACTATAAATTATTGATTTTCTTCTTCTTTTTTATATTTATTTCAGCAATTAATGTTGCAAGTATAATTAAAACTGCACCCCAAATTTGGGTAATTGTTAATATTTCAGAAACTGTTATATAAGCAAATATAGCAGCACTTACGGGCTCCATTGTAAATATAATTGCAGTTTTTGTTGCAGTTGTAAACTGTTGCATATAAGTTTGGACTAAAAAGGCATAAACTGTTGCAAATACTGCTGTTACAATTACTGCTTTAAAAAAAGCATAGTTATAATCTATAGAAAATGTATGATTATCAAATCCTAAGGAAAATAGTAGAGATAATATAGATACAGTTATTAGTTGAAAGAGTACTAATAAGTAGACATTAACCTCTTTTGAATACTTACCAGTAAATATTATATGCAAAGCAAACAAAAAAGCACAAATCAAAGTTAATAATTCACCAGTTCCTATACTTAATGCTCCTGACATAGTAAGTAAATAAAGCCCTATAACCGCAACTAACGAAGCTATAAATACATTTTTCCGTACTTTATCTTGAAAAATAAAGTATGCTAAGAAAGGAACACATACAACATTTAAACCTGTTATAAAAGCTACAACAGAACTTTTAGTATAGCTAAGTCCAAATGTTTGTGTTGCAAAGGCTGAAAAAAGAAATGACCCTAACATCACACCATATAGGATAGTTTTTGTAGATATCTCATTTAAATATTTATAAGCAATAAAAAACATTAAAATTGATGCCAATGCAAATCTAAAAAACAAAAAAGAATAGACGGGTGTAGAGTTAATAGCCTCTTGTACCATTAAAAAAGTTACTCCCCATGCAATTGCAACAGTTAAAAGTAGTAAGTCTGCTCGATATTCATATATTTTTTGTTTCACGTATTTTCCTAATCCTAATAAAATAAGTCGGGATTATATCATATCAAAATAATATATACTATTTAACTATAATTTATAGTTTAGTTAACGTGAGTTTAACTATTATCCTTGTAGAATTTTAGCTTGATTCAAAATAAAGAGAGCAGATGAATAACGATATAATCTCAATGAAAAAAATAAATAAGTTTTATGATGATTTCCATGTACTAAAAAACATAAACTTTAGTGTGAAAAAAGGCGAAATTGTTGTAATTTGTGGACCTAGTGGTTCTGGTAAATCAACATTAATAAGATGTATCAATGGTCTGGAAGAAATTGACGATGGTACAATCATAGTTGATGATATTGATATACACAAAAGCAAAAAGAACTTGCAAGAGGTTCGAAGTGAAGTTGGTATGGTATTTCAACACTTTAATCTTTTTCCTCATTTAACGATTTTAGAAAATATTACTTTAGCTCAAAAACTAGTAAAAAACAGATCAAATAAAGAAGCAAGTCAAATAGCACAAGAATTACTTGAAAAAGTAAAATTAGGGGATAAAGCAGATTCTTATCCTAGTGATTTGTCTGGTGGACAAAAACAAAGGGTTGCAATTGCTCGAAGTTTAGCGATGAAACCAAAAGTGATTTTATTTGATGAACCAACTTCTGCACTAGACCCTGAAACAATCGGTGATGTTTTATCTGTTATGCAAGACTTAGCACAAGAAAATTTTACTATTGTTTGTGTGACTCATGAGATGGGTTTTGCAAAAGAAGTAGGGGATAGAATTGTATTTATGGATCATGGTGTAATTGTTGAAGAAAATACTCCCGAAGAGTTCTTTAATAATCCAAAGAGTGATAGAGCGAAAAAATTTCTAAAAGAAATTTTAACACATTAAAAAACAAGGAAAAAATATGAAATATTTAGTTAAAAAGTTATTCATAGCAGTTTTTGCTATAAGTACATTATTTACTGTAAATTCTTTTGCAGCTGACATTGAGTTGTGGAAAAATTCTACATTAAATAAAATTTTACAAAGAGGTGAGTTACGAGTAGGTATGGAACCTGGATATATGCCATTTGAAATGAAAGACAAAAAAGGTCGAATCATTGGATATGATGTAGATATGGCTAAAAATATGGCAAAAGCGATGGGTGTAAAACTTAAACTTGTTCCTACATCTTGGGATGGTATAATTGCTGGTTTACTTACAAACAAATACGATATTATTATGTCAGGTATGACAATTACACAACAGAGAAATTTAAAAGTTAATTTTGCTGACCCTTATGTTGTTGTAGGTCAAACAATATTATTAAGAAAAGAATTAGCAGGAAAAATTAAAACTGCTAAAGATTTAGATAAAGCTGGATATTCTGTTGTTACTAAATTAGGAGTTACTGGTGAAATTGCAACAAGAAAATTTTTCAAAAAAGCTAAAATTCTTACTTTTGAAACAGAATCTGACGCAATTAGTGAAGTGTTAACAGGAAAAGCAGATGCAATGGTTTATGATCAACCATATAATATTATTTTTATGGCGGGAAAAGGAAAAGGGAATTTAGTACATTTAGATACTCCTTTAACATATGAACCATTAGCATGGGCAGTTAGAAAAGGTGATCCTGATTTTCTTAATTGGTTAAATAATTATTTACGACAAATAAAAGGTGATAAAGTAATTGATTTTTATGAAAAAACAAATAAAAAATGGTTACAAAGTAGCTCTTGGTTAAAAAGAGTTCAATAATAAATGGCAAAAAAAAAATCATTAGCGCAAAATAAAACATTAGGGCATTCACTTGCCGTGATGTTTTTTATTTTTGTAGGGTATTCTTTTTATATTGCTGCTGGGAATATGAACTATGTATGGAAATGGAATAGTGTTCCTCAGTATTTTGCATATGAAGAGATACAATCAATAGAATCACCAATAGACGGAAAACTTATACTTGAAGAAAATAAGTATTTTGTTGAAGGTGATGAAAAAATTGAACTAACAACTTTAGATAATACTTTTGCATTTGATTATGAAATTGGTGAAGATGTATATGAGGGTGATTATATCGCTTCAAAAGAGGAGTGGAAAACAGGGCCTGTTTTATCTGGTCTTTGGATAACTTTAAAAATCTCATTTTTTGCAATGTTACTTACTCTAGTTATTGGAATTATTTTAGCACTTATGAAATTATCTTCGATGATTTTTTTACAAGATATAGCAACAGTATATATTACAATTGTAAGAGGTACACCTTTACTTGTACAAATATTTTTGTTTTATTTTATCGTTGCAAATATCTTTGAGTTAGAAAGAATAGTTGCGGGTATCTTATCATTGGGAATTTTCTTTGGGGCTTATATGGCAGAGATTTTAAGAGGTGCAATTGTATCGATTGATAAAGGACAGTTAGAAGCTGCTAAATCTTTAGGTATCTCTAACTTTCAAGCAATGAGACATATTATTCTTCCTCAAGCATTTAAAAGAGCTTTACCTACACTTGTAGGAGAAACGATCTCTTTAGTAAAAGATTCTTCTCTAGTTTCTGTAATATCTATAACAGATTTAACCAAAGTCGGAAAAGAGATAGTTGCAAATACCTTCTCACCTTTTGAAACCTGGATTGTTATTGCTTTACTATATTTATGTATCACTTCTGTTTTAAGTTATGTTGGACATAGACTAGAAAAAAATATGGCTGCAAAAGGCGGGAGTGCCTAAGTGGAAGCGTTTCTTTCTCAATTGCTTCAGCAAGGGATAACTTTTTTTGCTATTATGGATCCTATAGGAATTAGTGCTATTGCACTGTCTTTATTGAGTAATGACATTACAAAAGAACAAATAAGTAAAGTTGCATTAAAATCAACTATAACGATTATAATAGCATTTTTTGTTGTTTTAATTACAGGTGATTTTATTTTACAACTTTTTGGTATTGGTGAAAACTCATTAAAAGTTATGGGTGGTATCATTCTTCTTTTAATGGCTATCTCTATGGTAAATGGAACTGCATTAAATAAAAAACCTTCAAAAGCAGAAGGTAAAGACCTTGAAACTCATGAAGATCTATCTGTAATACCAATTGGAATTCCTATTGCATTTGGAACAGGATTGTTTACTACAATTATTATTTTCAAACATCAGGTTGAAGTTTTTTCTGATTTAGCATCTATTACTATTGCTTTTTTAGTAAATGCATTACTCTTTTATTTAGTACTTAAAAATTCTATTTATATTAAAAAATATTTGGGTCTTACAGGACAAAATATTATTACTAAATTAATGGGGCTTATTGTAGGTGCTATCTCTATACAATTTATAGTATCAGGTGTTATTCGATTGGCACAAACCTACCTATAATGGTTTTTGATGTTATTTTAAAAGGATTTATTGTTACGATTTCTTTAATTGTAGCAATAGGTGCACAAAATGCATATGTATTAAAACTTGGATTACTTAAGCAACATGTTTTAAAAGCTGTTGCTTTATGTATCTTATTCGACTTCTTACTTATTGCTTCTGGTGTATTTGGACTTGGTTTCTTTATTCAAGGTGATCAGTTCTTAGTAAATTGTATTGCAATTGTGGGTATTGCTTTTTTATCTTTTTATGCTTTTGTTTCGTTTCGAGCAGCTTTTAAAAATACAAGTTTAAAAATAGATAATGAACATAATACAACTCCACTAAAAGAAGTCATTTCATTAATTCTTGTTTTTACTTTTTTAAATCCTCACACATATCTTGATACTATTGTACTAATTGGTGGTATTGGGGCTAATGTTGAAAATGATTTAAAAATATATTTTTTATTAGGTGCTGTGAGTGCTTCAGCTGTATGGTTTTTATCTTTAGGTTTTGGTGCTAGATTTTTGATACCGTTATTTAAGAAACCAATCACATGGAAAATTTTAGATATCGTTATAGGGATTATTATGCTTTTAATCGCATATAGTTTAATAGATTTAATTAAAGAGATACCATAAAGTATCTCTTTAACTATTTTTTCTAGATAAGATTTTCGATAAAGTCTCTATCGTTTACTTTCTCTTTCATAAAGTCATGTATAACTGTATGCTCAGATTCAATATATGATGAAACTATTTTTTCTACTACACCATTTACTTGATCTGGTCTTACTTTTAGTTTTGCTTTTTGTCCAAAAGAAGAATTTGTACCTTCTAAGTTTCCACCTAAAATAAGGTCAAATCCAGGAATAGTAACACCGTTTTCATCTTTAACTTTAGCCCCTAATAACCCAATATCAACGATATGAGGATGAGCACATGAGTTAGGACAACCATTTAGTGATATAGATAAAGTATCTTCAAAATCAGGGAATTTAGCTTCTAAATACTCTGAAAGTTCAACTGCTTTATCTTTTGTTTCACTTACTGCAAATTTACAAAAATTAAGACCAGTACATGATAATGTTCTTGCTTTAAATGCACTTGGATTAGCATCAATTTTAAATGTTGCTAACTCTTCTACTAGAGCTTGAGCATTTACAGTTGGTACATCTAAAATAATAAAGTTTTGTGTCGATGTAGCTTTAATTGTTGTAGCTCCTGCAGATTCTAGAGCATTTGCTAAACTATCTAATCCTGATGCTCCTAGTTTACCACCATTTATAGCACAACCAATATATGAAGTGTTTTCAACTTTAGAATCGTGTACTCCAAAATGTTCTCTTTTTGCATATGTTGTATATTCTTGTGTTTGAGTTTCTTGTAATTTATAACCTAAATTAGTTTCAATCTCATTTGTGAATTTTTCAATTCCCCACTCCGCTATAAGATGTCCAAGTCTAGCTTTAGTTCTTTTTTCTCTTAGTCCATGCTCTTTATAAATAACAGATACAACTTTTACAACTTCTAAAATTTGTTCTTTTGTTACATAACCGATATGTGTAGCTATCTCTTTATTTGAAGCTAATCCACCACCAACACTTACATCAAAAAGTACAGTATCATTTACTTTTACTGCTGTAAAAGATAAATCTTGAATCTCGTGACCCATACAGTGTTTAGAACAGGCTGAAATACCAACTTTATATTTTCTTGGAAGATTAACTAAATCTTTGTTTCCTCTGAAATAATCATTAACAGCATCAATAGTATCATTTACATCAACTAATTCAGTATGATCTACACCTGCAACTGGACATGATGCAACATTTCGAGGAACATCACCAGCTGCAAATACTGTACTTAATCCAACAGTTTGTAATCTGTCAAATATTTCAGGTAAGTTTGATACTGCAATATTATGAAATTGTATATCTTGTCTTGTAGTTAAAGTTGCTTGTCCTTTTGCAAACTCGTGAGATAGTTTTGCAACTTCTCTCATTTGTGTTACAGTCATAGCACCTTTTTCAAGTTTTACTCTTAACATAAAATATAGATTTTCATCGTTGTCAGGTTGTAAGTTTTTATTTTGAGAATATAAACCATACCATTTAAATCTATCTATATCTTCTGGATTAAGTTCTATAGAAGAGTCAGCAGCATATCTTTTGATATCTGCTAATACTTCTAGTCCACTTTTTTCTAATTTAATTCTTTGTATTCTTGCTGCTGGTGATTCTTTTGCCACTTATTCTCCTAGAATATTTCTTTAGCTTCCCACTCAGGGAAATTACTTCTAATATACGCATTAAGTTCAATTTCTGCTTTTGTATACTCTCTTAGTTTTTCATCTTGATCACAAGCTTCGTTTGCAACTGAAGATAAAATCATACCAGCACCTACTGTTGAGTTTGTATATCTATCAATGATGATAAAACTTCCTGTATGTCTATTGTCATTATATGGATCAACAGCAATTTGTCTATCTAACGATAATGTACATTGTGCGATATCATTAAGCTCTAAAGAATCTGTATCAATCTCTTCAAAGTTATTGATATCTTTTTTATATGCGATCTCTTTAAATGTACCATTGATAACTGAAGTAGATCGTTTAATAATATAATTACTATTTAGTTCTAGTTTCTTTTCATCCATCCAAACAACCATTACTTCAAGTTTGTTTGATACATGAGGAATAGATGTTGATTTTACAATCATATCACCTCTAGAGATATCAATTTCGTCTTTTAAAGTAAGTGTAGTAGCCATAGGAGCAAATGCTTTTTCTATAGTCTCTACAGTTCCATCTTTTCCTATTGGTTTTAAATCTTTAATTTCATTTGAAACTATTGATTTTACTACCGATGTTTTTCTCGATGGTAACACTGTAATCTCATCACCAACTTTGATAGTTCCACTAGCAATCGTTCCACAAAAACCTCTAAAGTTAAGGTGAGGACGTGACACGTATTGCACTGGTAATCTAAAGTCATCATTTTCATCATGGTGAATCTCAACAGCATCTAATAACTTCATAAGTGGTAGACCTTCATACCAAGAACATTTCGGAGAATTAGTAAGAATATTATCACCATCAAGTGCTGATAGTGGAATATACTCAAAATTAATATCTTCATTATGTGGAAGATTAGGAATAATCTCTTGATAATCTTTTTTGATATTTTCAAATACTTCTTGAGAAAAATCAACTAAATCCATTTTATTAATAGCAACTACTAGGTTTTTAATACCAAGTAATGAAGCTATATAAGAGTGTCTTTTAGTTTGAGTTAAAATTCCTTGTCTTGCATCAATTAAGATAATAGCAACATCAGCAGTTGATGCACCTGTCGCCATATTTCTTGTATATTGTTCGTGACCCGGAGTATCCGCAATAATAAACTTTCTTTTTTCAGTTGAGAAAAATCTGTAAGCAACATCAATAGTAATACCTTGCTCTCTCTCAGAAGCTAAACCATCAACTAAAAGTGCTAAATCAATTTTATCACCAGTAGTTCCTGATTTTTTAGAATCTTTTTCAATTGCTGCTAATTGATCTTCAAAAATCATTTTTGAATCGTATAATAATCTTCCAATTAATGTACTTTTCCCATCATCTACTGATCCACAAGTAATAAATCTTAGAATCTCTTTATTTTCATGTTCTTTTAAATATTGTTCTATATTTTCTGCTATTAAATCTGATTGGTGTGCCATATTAAAAATACCCCTCTTGTTTTTTCTTTTCCATTGATGCATCGCCATCACTGTCTATTAATCTACCTTGTCTTTCACTTGTTGTACAAACCAACATCTCTTGAATAATTTCAGGTAAAGTTGAAGCTTCTGATTCTACTGCACCAGTTAAAGGATAACAACCTAATGTTCTAAATCTAACCTTTTCTTTTTTTGCAGTTTTTCTTAACTCTTCTGGCATTCTCTCATCATCAACCATGATTTTTGTACCCATATATTCTACTACTTCTCTCTCTTTTGAGAAGTATAAATCAGGAATAGGAATCCCTTCTAAATAGATATATTGCCAAACGTCAAGTTCTGTCCAATTTGATATAGGGAATACTCTAATAGACTCACCTTTTGTGTGTCTACCATTATAGATATTCCATAATTCTGGTCTTTGGTTTTTTGGATCCCATCTATGGTTTTCATCTCTAAAAGAATAAATTCTTTCTTTCGCTCTAGATTTTTCTTCATCTCTTCTAGCCCCACCAAATACAGCATCAAACTTTTGTATATTTAGCATTTGTTTAAGACCTTCAGTTTTCATGATATCTGTATGAACTGCAGATCCATGTGTAAATGGAGAAATGTCCATTTCTATACCTTTAGGATTAGAGTAAGTAATTAGTTCCATACCAACTTCTTTTGCTCTTTTATCTCTAAAGTCAATCATCTCTTTAAATTTCCATTTTGTATCAACATGCACTAATGGAAGTGGCGGAGGTGCTGGATAAAAAGCTTTTTGTAAAATATGTAACATTACTGAAGAATCTTTTCCTACAGAATAAAGCATTGCTGGGTTTTGAAACTCTGCAATTACTTCTCTCATGATATGCATAGACTCTGCTTCTAATTGTTTTAGATGGGTTAGTCTTTCTTGACTTATTTCCATTTTCTTCTCCCTTTATAATTTAATTTTTATTTAGCGTGTAACCCACACTCTTTATGTTCTGGGTTTTCCCACCACCATCTACCACTTCTTATATCTTCACCCTCTTTAACTGGTCTTGTACAAGGAGCACATCCAATACTTGGATAACCTTGTTTATGAAGTTTATTGTATGGTACATTATTTTTGTTTATATAGTCCCATACATCTTCTTCAGTCCAGTTAATTAAAGGGTTTACTTTAATAACATCAAAATTTTCATCAAATTCAACTATTGGCATATCTGTTCTTGTAACACTTTGAGATGCACGTAAACCAGTAAACCAAACCTTTAAAGGTTTTAATGCTCGTTTAAGAGGTTCCATTTTTCTAATACCACAACAGTTTTTTCTATTTTGGATAGATTCAAAATGTCCATTTATCCCTTGGTTATGATATAGGTTTTCTACATCGTCACTCTTTGGAAAAAATACATTTAACTTTACATTATATTTTAGATTTGTTTCATCCATAACATTATATGTTTCGGGGTGTAATCTACCTGTATCAAGTGTAAATACATTTGCGTCTTTTTTAGTTTTATACATCATATCTGTCAAAACTTGATCTTCTGCACCTAAACTACTTGAAAGTGCTGCTTCTGTCCCATAGTTTTCTAAAAAATACGATATAACGTCTTCCGCTTTAGAGTTTTGGAATTTTTCATTTAATTCATTAATATTCATCTAATAACTCCTTTGGTTAAATTTGATAATCTGGAGCTGTTGTTCTTCCAAAATTTGATTTATCCCATGCTCTTTCATGAAAATAGTATAAAATCATTTTTGTTACTACTTCAATAGATCCAATTGATGCAGCCATTGCTAAACTACCTGTAATTAAATAAGATATAACCATAGTATCAATTGTACCTAACACTCTCCATGAGATAGTTTTTACTACTGAACGATATGCTTTTTCTTTCATCTTATTTCCTTTTAATTTGAAGTTCTATCAAATTGTTGATCGAATTATAACCGAAACTTTAATCAATGTCAAGTAACTTGATGTGTTTACTGGGTTATACCCAAGTAATTATTATAGTATACTCTTTTTTTACAATACTATTGTCTCTTCTTTTACTACTTTATTATAGCATTTTAATCCGTAAATACGGCTTTTATAGTGTCTTTTTTGATTTCTGAAATCACTAAAATATTTAGTTATTTAAATATTTCAACAAGCAAACTTTTTTTGCAAATAATAACTGAAAACTGCAAAAGAATAGAAAAATATAAACAAACCCAAGTAAGATGCTTGTCTTTATTTACTCTTAAAATAGAATATAAATTACATAGATGTGAATTAACGTACATTTTTCATATAATAGTAAACCAATAGAGTATCTATAGTATGAAGATATTATTTTTATTTTTTAAGTTAAAAATACCTTAACAAAAGGGATTATAAAGCTTTTATAATCTCTAGTAAATATATTGTCTTACTTGACATAAAATCGAAAAGGAGCTATAATTCGAAAAATGAAAGGATAATAATGTTCGATTTAGAAAATTATGAAATATATGTAATAGTAAATTTATCAGCATTTATACTGGGTTTGTTATTTGGAGCAATTGCACAAAAAAACCAGTTTTGTTTTAGTGGTTCGATAAAAGACTACATATTAACAGATTCAACAAAAAGAGCAGCATCTGTAGTTATGGCTATCATTGTTGCCATTATATCTACATACTTTGTAGCCAATATAAATGAGATTGATTTAAGTGAAGCAATCTATTTAAAAGAAAACGTAAATTATTTTGCGATTATTTTAGGCGGTAGTTTATTTGGTATTGGAATGATGATAGCAGATGGATGTAGTAGCCGGCATTTGGTGAAATTTGCACAGGGTGATCCTTATTCTTTAGTTACTTTAGTATTTATTGCAATTTTTGCATTTGCAACAACTAGAGGTTTTGTAAATGAATATATTACTTTAATAACACAAAATGAAATATTATTAAGCATATCTTCAAATATTGCAAATGAACCATTAAATATATTTTTTGTGATTATTCCATTAGTTATATTTTTATTAATTTTAACAAAAAGTTTTTCAAGAATTTTATCTTTAAAAGATGGAGTACTTATGGGGCTTTTAGTTGCAGCTGGATGGTATATTACTGGTGTAATTGGTGTAGAGAGTATAGAACGAGAGATAAATATTACAAGTGTGACTTTTGTTTACCCTACAGCTCAAACTTTAGAATTTTTCTCGTTTTTTCAAGTTACTGAATTGTCATTTGGTGTAAGTGTTATACTTGGTGTTATAAGTGGTGCGTTTATTATGTCAAAATTTAATAGAAAATATAGTTTTGGATGTACTTCAAATCTACAACACAGCAAGATAAAATATAATATGATTGGTGGAGCAATGATGGGTGTTGGTGGAGTTTTAGCTATAGGTTGTACTGTTGGTCAGGGACTTACAGGTATTTCTACTTTAGCAGTAGCTTCAGTATTAGCTATATCATCTATTATGATTTCAGGTTTTATCACTGCAAAATATTTAGGGAAAAAAGATAAATTACCAATGTGTTTTATTTTTGAATGGGATGATAAAAAAGAAAAAGATGCTAAGTCAAATTTTCAAATTTAATATATAAAATCAATTAAGAGTTACGATTCAATATCTTTGAATCGATCTCGCACTTTTAAAAACTCTTCAAGATTATTAAAAAATATATCGATAAGTTTTGGATCAAAATGTTTTCCACATTCCTCTTTAAAGAGTTTAAATATCTTTTCATCATTCCAAGCTTTTTTATATACTCGATCACTACCTAATGCATCAAATACATCTGCAAGTGC
>ENA-ORXI01000146-ORXI01000146.1-sediment-metagenome-genome-assembly--contig:-NODE-146-length-54030-cov-8.462792_pt1 | contig 54030 bp, 49 predicted proteins | sample MGYA00237861_ERZ511468 | MGnify/ENA primary metagenome ERZ511468 (study PRJEB26299, sample SAMN06266213) | sediment metagenome | isolation source: Hudson Canyon methane seep mesocosm | place: USA:Hudson...
TGGTGGCCCGACCTGGAATCGAACCAGGGACACAGGGATTTTCAATCCCTTGCTCTACCGACTGAGCTATCGGGCCAATCAAGGTCGAGCATTAAACCCCGTGGCGGCGATACTGTCAAGTAAAAATATTGTTTATTTTGTAATAGAGCCTTGTTCACATTGTGTTCGCGTGGTGTAATGGCTGGCTTGTTTTATGGTTTTATTGATGTGGAAGTGTAATGACGTCACGTGGAAAATTTAGTTTAGGGTTTGTTGTTATTGTCTTGGTGGCCATTTTTATTGTGCCTATGGCGATGAAGTCGACATTGGTGGATGGCTGGTTTAAGCAATATTCTGAAGCAGTTGAGGCTGCTCAGAAAGACGATGACGATGACGATGATGATGATGATAGCGATCTTGAATCTGAGCTTGTAGAGAGTATGCAGGTAAGAATTAATGATGAGATCGGTGAATATGCGGGCGTTGAAACCATCGTTTTAGAAGGCTCAGAGTTCTTTCCAGAAATTAAGGCGCTAGCAAAAGTGGTGGATATTCGACCGCTATTGGCATTACACGCACGACATAATCAAGCGCTGGCGGCTTTCAATGTTGCCAAGGTGGCAGAACGTTCTGCAGCGCAGGAACTGACACGTTTAAAAAACCTTGTTAAAGGTGCCGGTAGTGTGGCCACCAAAAAAGTGAATTATGCACAAGCTTCTTATAACGAAGCCAAGGCAAAATTACAGGGTTTGAGTTTTGATATTCAGTCTGTGCGGGATGAGACGGTACAGTCATGGGGAAAAGAGGTTTCTACTTGGGTGTTAGGCTCAGGATCAAAATCTTGGCAGCGATTATTAAATCACCAAGATAGTTTATTACTAGTGACTTTGCCGGCAGATGTGTCACTGCCTTCTGAAGATGGTTTTATTCGACTGGCACGTGATGGACAACGAAACAAGGCACGTAAGGCTTATTTCGTTTCATCAGCATTGATTACGGATCAAGATAGCCAAGGTGAAACGTATTTTTTTAAAAGTGCGACAGGAAAATTACGTGTGGGTATGCGTTTAGATGCATGGTTACCACAGGGGGATCAGGCGTTAAAAGGTGTATTTATACCTGAGCAGGCAATGGTGTGGAATTCAGGTCTGCCATGGGTTTATGTTCAACTTGAAGATGATCTATATCAGCGTCGAGCGGTATCAACAGGCGTATCTGCTGCCGGAGGTTTGTTTATGCAACAAGGCATGGCGGTCGGTGAACAGTTGGTGATGCGAGGTGCACAAATGTTGTTGTCGGAAGAATTTAGATGGCAAATCTTGGATGAAGATGATGACTAGAGAGCTTTTGCTGGACTGTTTTCATCACCTTAATATTGCCTAAATAGAGATTAATCATGCTGTCACATGTTGTTGCCTTTTCTGTTCGTTTTCGTGGCGTAGTGGTTGCCTTAGCAATACTACTCATGGGCTATGGGATTTATAAATTATCTAATTCAAGTTTAGATATTTTCCCTGAGTTTGCTCCGAAACAAGTCATTATTCAAACAGAGGCACAAGGCCTTACTGCTGAGCAAGTTGAGGTGTTGATTACCCAGCCATTAGAAAATGCCTTGGGTGGTTTGGTGGGAACAGAATCGATTCGTTCGCAATCGATCCCAAGTCTATCAGTGGTTATTTTGACCTTTTACGATAGCACCGATATTTACCTCGATCGTCAGCTCGTATCTGAGCGTTTATTAGGCCTGACAGATGCCTTGCCAGAAAATATGGGGCCACCGTTGATGGTGCCGTTAGAGTCTTCATCGGGCACGATTATGACTATTGGTCTGAGCTCAGATAGTCATGATTTAATGGAATTACGAGGACTCGTTGATTGGACTTTATCTCCTCGTTTGCTAAGTGTTGAGGGTGTCGCTGATATTAATGTCTTTGGTGGTGAAGAGAAGCAATTACAAATCCAAATTGATAGCGATAAATTAGTTCGTTATGGCATATCTATTAATGAGCTTACTGAGGCTGCAAAGAGTGCTACAGGCATTATGGCCAGCGGTTTCATCGAAAATAGCAATCAACGCATGATGTTGAAATTAACCGGTCAGCCGGTGTCAGCTGATGACCTTGCCAAAGTGGTATTGAGACACACAGACACTGGCACTATTTTATTAGGCGATGTGGCCACAGTCATTGCTGCTCCAGCACCTGCTATTGGTGGTGCGGCGATAGCGGGTAAACCGGGTGTTGTTTTAATGGTGATAGGCCAATATAAGGCGAATACACTGGCAGTTACCCATGGTGTCGAAGCCGCATTAGCCGAGTTTAAAAGCGGCTTTGAGGCTGATGGCATTACTTTGCATGATGATCTCTTCCGACCCGCTAACTATATCGAGTCCTCACTGAATAATATCCGCGAACATTTAATGGTTGGTGGTGGTCTGGTGATGCTGGTACTGATTTTATTTTTGTTTAATTTACGTACGGCATTGATTTCAATAACGGCTATTCCATTGTCTTTATTTGCGGCTCTGATTGTATTGTTAGAAATGGGAGTGAACATCAATATTATGGTGCTCGGTGGTTTGGCTATTGCCTTGGGTGAGGTGATTGATGACGCGATTATTGATACCGAGAATATCTTTAGACGATTACGAGAAAACTCGGCTTTAGCGACGCCTAAATCAACCATGGATGTGGTATTTAATGCGTCGATGGAAGTACGAAGTTCAGTTGTGTATGCCAGTTTTATCGTGATGTTAGTATTTGTGCCATTGTTGACGCTAAGCGGCGTGGCGGGACGAATGTTCCAACCCTTGGGTGAGGCTTATATTTTAGCTATTTTTGCCTCATTAGCGGTTGCGCTGACCGTGACGCCTGCCTTATGTCATATCTTACTGACGCGCTGGGGTAAGTTAAGCGACAAAGAACCACCCTTAGTGCGTTTATTAAATCCACTTTATGGTTGGGTATTAGGACTGGTTAGCCGTTTCCCTAAAATTACCTTTACTGGTGTGGTGGTGTTTTGTTTGGCAGGTTTGGCCATCTTGCCCTTATTAGGTGGTAGCTTTTTACCTGAATTACGTGAAGGTCATTACATTATTCATACGGCGAGTGTACCGGGCACATCGATTGAAGAATCATTACGTATTGGTGGTCAAATAGAGAAACGTGTCGCTGAAATTGATGGCGTGCGATCTACTTCACAATGGGCGGGACGAGCTGAACGTGGTGCTGATACCTTTGGCACCCATTACAGTGAATATGAAATTGATTTAGTGCCAATGGATGGGCCACAGCAGCAGGACGTATTGGATGAAATTCGTGAGGTTCTGGAAGCCTTTCCGGGTATTAACTCAGAGGTTAATACCTTTTTAACTGAGCGCATTGATGAAACTATTTCAGGTTATACCTCACCTGTTGTAGTGAATGTTTATGGTAAAAATCTGGTCGACTTAGATCAAAAGGCACAAGAAATTGCTGCCGTGATGCGAGATATTGAAGGGGCAACCGATGTGCAACTTCGTGCCCCCCCTGGTGAACCACAGTTAGAAGTCCGTTTATTACTGGATGAGCTCGCTTACTGGGGCCTAAAACCTGTAGATGTGATGCATACGGTACAGACAGGATTTGAAGGCGCTGTGGTCGGCCAGGTGCAAGAAGGAAACCGTGTCTTTGATGTGGTGGTGGTATTGCCAGCTGAGCAACGTCAGCAACCTGAAGATGTGCTTCAACTACCAATTCAAACCCCATCGGGAGTGATGCTTCGTCTCCAAGATGTAGCAGAGATACAGCAAGTGTCGGGGCGTTATATGATTCTTCATTCTGGTGCTCAGCGATTGCAAACGGTGACCTGTAATGTGGTTGACCGTGATTTGGTATCCTTTTTTGCAGAGTTAAAACAACGTGTGCATGATGAAGTTGAATTTTCTGCTGATATTTATCCTGAATTTACCGGTGCAGCAGTAGCTCAAGCCCAGTCAAAAGAAGACCTTATTGTGCATTCTACTTTAGCGGGCATAGCTGTTTTGTTATTGCTTTATGTGGCCTTGCAAAGTCTACGTAATATGTCTTTAGTATTAATCAATTTACCCTTTTCGCTGGTGGGCGGTGTGATCGCGGTGTTATTTACTAATGGCGTATTGTCGATTGGTTCTTTAGTTGGTTTTGTTACCTTGTTTGGTATTACCTTGCGTAACTCCATTATGCTGGTGTCACATTTTCAGTATCTAGTGGTCGAAGAAGGTGCACCTTGGAATTCAGCAACCGCTATTCGTGGTGCTCAGGAAAGATTACCTTCTATTTTGATTACTGCTTTGGTAACAGCATTAGCGATGCTGCCAATTGCAATGAACTCAGATAGTCCTGGCCGTGAAGTCATGGGACCGATGGCGAGCATCATCATTGGTGGTTTGATTTCGTCGACAATACTTAATTTATTAGTACTACCTAGTATTATGTTGCGTTATGGTAAGTTCGAAAAAGTGTGATTAATCACGTTTAGCGACGATAAAGGCCGCGACAATAATCAGCCCGACAATGACTAAAAATAAAAGATCTAACATGTCGTTTAATCGGTAATCGCAAAGGTTTCTGTGCCCTGATTGCGTTTCTCGGAGAAGAATTGGTAGATAGTTTGTAATTCATTCGGAGAGAAGTGAATCAATACCAATTGCTGTCCGGGATGAATCATATTGGCATCATAGCCAATTGATTTAGTTTTAAGATTGTAGATATAACTTGTGTCGACTTTAGTAGTGAGAATTTTTCCTAAAAAAGAACTGAAGCCCGATGATAGTTTTTCATCGGCATCAGATGGGATAACGGCTTGAATGAGATCTTTATTTAGACTGACACCCTCAAGCTGTAATCCTTGTCTAAATTTATCAATCAAGCCTGTTTGAATAATGCCCCATAGACCTTGGATATCACGTTTTGTGACCCGATGAATATAGTAGAGAGCATTCACTGATTGTGAGTCTGCTGGCAGTATGTCACTCACCGCAAGCTCTTGCATACCATGATAGATAGTAGCGATAAGGGACTGTGTTGGTGAAATATCAATATTAGCGAGTTCAGAAAAAGCTGTTTCAATACTGTGCTGTTGGTTCAAAACGAGTGTGACCAAAGCATTTTGATCAAGATCACTTTGCATAAGTAAATCAGCTAATGGTGCGGCGTGTTGCGAGTCATCAGCAGTAATAATGGTTATGGATTCGGTATGATCTTCGATATTGTTGCTGAGTTCAGCAAGTGTTGTTTGAATACGCTCCTCATCAGTGAAATTAAGAATAATGGCAGTATCATCAGCAAGAGAATTATCTGCCATAAGCGCTTTAATTGTGGTTAAGCGGTGTTCTAAATTAGGTAAAGAGATGACACTATCTGAGCGGACAAATTGATCCTTATCGACATTAATAATAATGGGGCTGTTTGTTTTAGGACTTAAATGTTCAACAAAGACAGTGGCTTCTTGCTCAATGATTTGTTCACTGTCAGCTATTTCAGGTGCAGCAGTAATTACCGTGAGTGGCGTTTCGATAATCTCAATGGGTGGATTAATGGTGTGTTCTACCCGTGAAGGATTAAGATCTGCATAGAGTAAATAAGCAAGGAAAATAAGGACAAACAAAGCAAAAAAGGCGGGAACAAGAGAAGGTTTTGCAGATGCTGTTGCCATAATGAATGCCTAATAATTAGTGGTTAGCCTCAGAATAAGCTAACTAGTGTTTGTTGATCAAGTTGTTTGCACCAGACTTCATCTGTAGACAAGCCATATAACTGTTCGATTATCTGTTGTGCTTGCTCCAGATGATTTATTGTTATGAGTGGCAGATGTTGCTGCAAAATGGTGCTAAGTTCTTCGATACTAGGATGATCTTGGGCGAGTGTGTGGATAAGATCGATGATAAGCGGTTTTATATCTGCTTGTGCTAATAAGCTAGGAATGCTTTTGATCATCAGGCTATCTGCTTGCAAGGCCAAATTGATTCCGAGTGACTCTAATAGCGTTGCATGCTGTTTGATTACAATGATCAACTCTGCATCAACTGTGAGTTTTATAGGCACAAGAATTGGCCGAGAACGAAGTGTATTGGTCTTTAGTGCGGCTTGTAATTGTTGCCCTCGTAGCTGGCGTTCTGCTTGCTGCAAATCTAACAATAGTAGCATTTCGGCTGTTTCAGTAATCACATAACGCTGATGTAATAAGGTGACAGCTTTACCAAAAGGCGCATCGGTGACGTCTGTACGCGGCTGTTTTTTAGTGGTGCTCGAGGGAGCTTGATAGGCGCTGGAGGGGTCAGCAATATGAGATTGATCGACAGATGCTTCAATTGACTGACTAAGCTCTTCTTGCTCACTATTACCGTTTGCTAAAGCTTCTTCAAGTGCCGTTGTAATTAGACCATGAATTAAGCGAGCATCACGAAAGCGAACTTCATGTTTAGTTGGGTGAACATTGATATCGACACGATCGAGCGGGATGGTTAAATATAAGACATAGGCTGACTGACGACCCGCTGGAATTTGACTGCCATAAGCTTGTCGTATGGCATGATTGATAACACGATCACGGATCACCCGGCCATTAATAAAAAAATGTTGTGCATCTGTCTGAGCTCGATGTGCTTCTGCCTTGGCAATCCAACCGCTTAGTTTGATGTCATTGTAGTCTTGCTGTAGGTAAAGGCTATTTTCGATAAAACGTTTCCCACATATTTTACCAATACGTTGCTGCTGTTGTTCAGGGGTGTTGGCAATAGGCAGTTTGAGCTGACTATTGGCGGATATATTACATTGGAAGCCTACACCAAATTGACTCAAAGCCAGACGTTGTAGTGTCGTTAAAATATGATGCTGTTCTGTTTTATTACTACGCAGGAAATGACGTCGTGCTGGCAGGTTAAAGAATAAGTCACGAATTTCAAGTGATGTACCCAGAGGGTGTGCTGCTGGCGTCGGCTCGTTATCATCACCAATAATTTGCCAAGCACAGTCACTGTCAGCCTGACGAGAGGTGATGGTGAGGCGAGAGATTGAGGTGATACTGGGTAGGGCCTCACCACGAAAGCCTAGGCTGGCGATATGACTTAGTTGCTCACTTGAATGCAGTTTACTAGTGGCATGGCGACTGAGTGCTAGGCTTAAGTCGTCAGGGTGGATACCTCGGCCATTATCACGTACACGAATGAGTTGATTACCCGCCGCTTCGATATCGATTTCAATCAAGTTAGCACCGGCATCAATACTATTCTCGACCAATTCTTTGACAACCGATGCCGGTCGCTCAATCACTTCACCTGCTGCAATTTGGTTAGCTAGATGAAGCGGCAGGGCATGAATACGGTTATTGTCTGACATTGACTCAGGTTACCTAAATTTGCAGCTAGAAAATATTAAGGAATGAGCAATACATCGCCAATCTTAATTTCAGAACTACGTAAATTATTTTTGTTTTTTAATTGGCTCATGCTGACCTGATAGCGACGGGCAATAATGCTTAGTGAGTCACCACGGCTAACGGTATGTTGTTGGGCACCATTGCGGTTTGGCAGCGGATTCCGTTTAAAATAATTTTTAATACCAGACAACATAGCTCGGGCTAATTTATTTTGGTGACTGGTACTTTTCAGTTTGCGTTCTTCTTCTGGATTAGAGATAAAGGCTGTTTCAACTAAAATTGATGGAATATCAGGTGACTTTAACACCACAAAAGAAGCTGATTCGACATGTTTTTTATGTACATTACCAACACGTTTTAAGCCGGATAATACCGTGTTAGCAACTTCTAAACTCGCTTCAAGGCTGGCGGTTTGGGATAAGTCTAATAATACCGAAGCCAGCAGATCATCTTTGTCTTCTAGGCTAATACCACCTGCTAAATCGGCAGCATTTTCTTTATCAGCTAATAATTGTGCTGCTTCACTACTGGCGCCACGTTCTGAGAGTACAAATACCGATGCGCCTCTGGCCCGAGTATTTTTGAAGGCATCGGCATGGACCGAGATAAACATATCGGCGTTATTATTTCGGGCGCGTTTGATTCGTTGGCGCAAGGTAATAAATATATCTTTATCACGGGTTAAATATGCACGCATTCCTGGTTCTTTATTAACCAGTTTCGCTAAGCGTTTAGCAATAGCAAGAACGACGGTTTTTTCCATCGTGCCTTTACTACCAAGGGCACCGGAATCTTGGCCACCATGACCGGCATCGATAGCAATAATGATGTCACGTTTGACCATGGTTTTTGTTGATTTATTCACCACTGGAGCAGGTTCAACTTTGCTGATCACTATTTCAGCAGGTTTGGGGCTTATTTGAACTGGGGTTTCGACTTTAACAGGCGCCGCTGGTTTTACCGGCTTAGGTGTCGCGGGTTTAGGTTTTGCTTTGACAGCGGATTTTGGACTTGTTAGATCAATAACTAAGCGGTGTGGATAGATTTGATTTGGGGCTAATGTTTGACTCTCATATTTTACTGCCTGTTTGAGATCTAAGACGATACGCAGTGTGTTTTTATCCCATAGAGCATGGCGGATATTACGAATTGGAGAGGCGCTTAGATTGGGGATGGTTAATTTCTGCGGCTGCGAAGTATGGAGAAGGTCAAGGACGATTCGCTCTGGATTACTTAAGGTGAAGGTCTTGTATTCGATGGCCTTATTGAGGTCAAAGACGAGACGCGTATTATCCTCAGATTGCGATAAACGCAATCCTTCAATAGCTGCTGCCCAAGAGGTGAGCGAGGCAGTGAGTAATAATAAGCTCAGAAAAAGTCGGAGCATGTTTTTGATCCTATCAAAATGCAGGGGGTAGTGTGTTATTCCCGTCGCTAAAATGCAAGTCTTACTTACGAGTGCTGAACGAGTGCTGAATAGAATCACAAATTATTTTTGCTGGTGGAGATAAGGCGCTGAGTTCAGCATAGCGAGAATGATTGTGGTAGCTAAGCGTGATGATGAGATCAGGCTTAGGTAAAAAATTACCGCCCTGACTGGCCCATTCGATAATGCACAATGACTGATTGCTCAAATAGTCATCTAAGCCAAGATAATCTAACTCTTCAGGATCGGTCAGTCGGTATAAGTCAAAATGGAAAACAGATCGACTGGCGAGAGTGTATTGTTCAACAAGGGTATAGGTCGGGCTTTTAACATTGCCTTTATGGCCTAGTTTTTTCAGTAAACCACGGGTTAAGGTTGTTTTCCCTGCACCTAGATCTCCCTCAAGGTGAATAGTAAATTGCTGGGCAGGGCATTGCTGGGCAATGTGTTCGCCCAGCTTTAATGTGTCGGATTCATTTTCCAGATACAGTTTCATAGCACAAACGGGTTGGACTAGTAGATAAGGTTGGCTAAATGTCTTAGATGAGGAATAAGATCCATTGCTAACATGCCACGCTCACCATCTTTTTCTGCTGCTTTATCTGCAGCCATACCGTGTAATGTGACACCGACACATGCGGCATCCATTAGTGGAAAGCCTTGTGCTAATAAGCCGCCAATAACACCGGCGAGTACATCTCCCATACCGCCACTACCCATGCCTGGGTTACCCCATGTAGACAGACGTGTTGGTGTTGTACCGTTGTAGATCAGTGTGCCAGAACCTTTCAGAACAGCAACACCACCATAACGTTTTTGTAATTCTTGTACCGCTTTGAAGCGATCTGCTTGGATCTCAGCTGAAGTACAGCCTAATAAACGTGCCGCTTCACCGGGATGTGGTGTGATGATCCAGTTATCATATCGTTGATTTTTTTTGCTCAACATATTGAGGGCATCAGCATCTACTACCATTGGTAAGTTACTGGCAATGGCTTTATTGAATAGCTCTTCTCCCCAATCACATTGCCCCAAACCTGGGCCAACGGTTAATGAATTTGCTCGTTCAATAAGTGGATCAACATCATTGGTATCTTCAACGCCATAACACATGAGTTCAGGACGAGCCTGATTTAAAATAGGACTATGGACTTCTCGGGTGGCAATACTGACTAAACCTGAGCCAACACGCGCGCCCGCTTCAGCGGCTACACGAGCAGCCCCTGGCATGCCGTGGTCGCCACCAATAATGAGCAGATGACCATAGATCCCTTTATGTCCGGTACGCTCTCTAGGAGCAAGCAGAGCGCCATCATTTTCTAAACTAACACGACGCGCAATAGGCGGGAATTGTTTATACAGTGCTGATGGGATGTCTAATGAATCAAAACAGACTGAGCCACTGTAGTTGGGACCCTCACCAATAAATAAACCTTTGTTTAGACCTATAAAACTGAGGCAAACAGTCGATTTAACCGCAACATCCATCGCACTACCGGTATCCGCGTGAAGCCCTGAAGGGATATCTAAAGATAAAACAGGTGCACGTGTATTGTCATTGATCGCTTCAATGGCTGTTTTATATTCGCCTTCTATTGTACGGTTTAAGCCAGTACCTAATAGCGCATCAATCATTACATCGGTAGAAGGAAGTGTGTCTTCGAATTTTTGGATTTTGCTGCCCGCAGCGACTAATGCATCTCGAGCAGCGGTTGTTTCAGGGCTCATTTCATCGTCGCCTACTTGATAGACAACAACACGATAGCCTGCTTCAATTGCTTGGCGCGCAAGTTCGAAACCATCGCCACCATTATTGCCTGTACCACTGATGATAAGTAATCGTTCTGCTTGAGGCCAATGATTCTTAATAGATGTTAAGGCTGCACTACCCGCACGAGCCATTAACTTAGCTGTTGAAACATTATGTTGCTCTGTAACAATAAGATCTAATTCACGCGTCTGCTTTGCAGTGTATAAATCATGTGGCAAATTAAGCATACTTTTCTTCCAAGTCGAGATTATGTAGCTCTATAATAGCCTGCATGAGTGAAATAAATACAGCTTTGCTAATGAAAAACTTGCATGACAAGGTGCAATCTTGGGGACAATCTCTAGGATTTCAGCAGCTTGGCGTTAGCGATATCGATCTATCTGAATCTGAAACACGTTTTGTATCTTGGTTGGAGGCAGGTTTTCACGGTGAAATGGACTATATGTCTCGCCATGGAACGAAACGCAGTCGTCCAGATGAATTGGAGTTGGGTACCGTGCGTGTGATCACGGTACGAATGGATTATTTACCTGAAAATGCGGCAGATGCTTGGTCGGTTATTGAGGATGACCAGCTGGGGTTTATTTCCCGTTATGCCTTAGGCCGAGACTATCATAAATTGATGCGTAAACGTCTAGCTACCTTGGCCAATAAAATTAAAGATGACGTCGGCGAAATGGGCTTTCGGGTTTTTTGTGACAGTGCTCCGGTGATGGAAAAGGCATTGGCGGCTAAGTCTGGCTTAGGTTGGGTCGGTAAACATAGCAATATCTTGAACCGTGAACATGGCTCTTATTTCTTTTTAGGTGAGATCTATACTGACTTACCCTTGCCGGTAACTGAGCCTATATCAGACCATTGTGGCTCTTGTACTGCGTGTATTGATGTATGCCCTACCCAAGCTATTGTTGAGCCCTATAAGGTGGATGCAAGACGCTGTATTTCATATCTAACGATTGAATTAAGAGAGGCCATCCCTATTGAATTTCGTTCCATGATGGGTAATCGCATCTATGGTTGTGATGATTGCCAGTTGATTTGTCCTTGGAATAAATTTGCTCAGGCCACGGTTGAATCTGACTATTTACCTCGCCATGGATTAGATGCACCGCAATTAGTGGATTTATTTGCTTGGACGGAAGATGAGTTTTTATCGAGATTGGAAGGCAGCCCTATTCGGCGCATAGGTCATCAAAGTTGGTTGCGTAATATTGCCGTGGCTTTGGGCAATGCACAAACATCAGACTGCGTAATTCAAGCTCTGACACAAGGCTTAGAGTCTGCGTCAGAGATGGTGAAAGAGCACATTATTTGGGCATTAGAGCAACATGAACAGGATGTAATTGAACACAATGACTGATGAGGAAAAGCAGGGGGAAATGGATATTGAAACACTAATACAGTGTCGTTTATCCCGTCGGCAGACCATGCAATATGGATTGGGTGCGTTATTTTCATCGGCTGTGTCCTTGCCAGCACTTAGCAAAACGCGTGTTAGCCAAGCGGTGAGAAAGGGCTTGTTAGGGTTTAAAACCATTCCGATAGCTGACTTAATTGATGAGGTGATTGTGCCTGAGGGTTATGAGGTAGAGGTGTTTTATCGTTGGGGCGATCCGATTTCTGATGGCCCTGCATTTAAGATGGATGCGTCGAATACGGCACAACAACAATTACAGCAAGCGGGCATGCATCATGATGCACTTCAGTTTTATCCGCTTGCTGATGCTGATAATCCATCCGAGCATGGACTATTAGTGATGAATCATGAATATATTGATGCTCAAATCTTACATGCCGACGGTGGCATCTTTGATTCGCCTGAGACTTATACATTAGAAAAAACATTAAAAGAACAATACGCTCATGGTGTCTCAGTTATTGAGGTCAAAAAGTCTGTGCAGGGTTGGCATATTATCCGGCCTTCACAATATGCCCGTCGAATTACAGCCACCACGCCGATGTCAGTCTCTGGTCCTGTAGCCGGTACAGACTATATTAAAACTGCTGCGGATCCTGAGGGGGAGGAAATTTTAGGCACAGTTAATAATTGCTCTAATGGCAAAACACCGTGGGGTACTTATTTAACGTGTGAAGAAAATTTTAATGATTATTTTTTTGTGCCATCGTTAACTGGCATCGATCTCAAGCAGCAAGATGCATGGCAACGTTATGATATTAAAACAAGCTATTATGGCTGGCATAAAAATGATCAGCGTTTTAATGCCAGTTTGCATCCAAATGAACCCAATCGTTTTGGCTGGATAGTTGAGTTTGATCCCTTTGTGCCAAACAGCAAGCCGGTTAAACGAACTGCGATGGGACGATTTTCACATGAAAATGTAGCTCATAATATTGCTGCAGATGGACGCGTTGCTTTTTATTCTGGTGATGATGCTAAATTTGAGTATGTGTACAAATTTATTACTCAGGATGCGTGGGATGGAACACAAGGGCCACACAACAGTCATTTATTAGATAAGGGCATTTTATATGTTGGCCAATTTAATGAAGATGGTTCAGGCCGCTGGCTGCCTTTAGTCTTTGGGCAAGGTCCGTTAACTGGTGATAATGGCTTTGACAGTCAGGCTGATGTACTTGTCCATGCCAGAAAGGCGGCCGATACGCTTGGTGCAACGCCAATGGATCGTCCGGAATGGATAACAACACATCCTGAGAGCAATGATGTATATGTATCGATGACTAATAATAACAAAAGAGGCAAAGCTGAAAAAGCAGAAAAGAATGCCGCGAACCCACGAAATAATAATCAATTTGGTCATATCATCAAATTGGTGGAAGAAGATGCAAGCAGCATCAGCTTTAACTGGGATGTATTTGTATTAGCAGGTGATGAAAAAGGCCACGGGACGATTAATGGTGAACCTTATGCTAATCCAGATGGTTTAATGATCGACAGTCGTGGCGTGTTGTGGGTACAAACTGATATCAGTGCGAGTAAGCTTAATTCAGCAAGGTTTAGTCAGTTTGGTAATAATCAGATGCTGGCAGTCGATCCTGCCACAGGTGAAACGCGACGATTTTTAACGGGTCCTATTGGCTGTGAAATTACCGGTGTGGCAATGACACCCGACTTGCAAACCATGTGGGTCAATATTCAGCACCCAGGAGAAGATGTACCTGAAATATTAAAACAAAAAGGTGTTAGAAAAACAGTGGAAAATCCTAATGCCGCGAGTAACTGGCCTGATAAACATATTGATGGTCGACCACGTTCTGCCACCGTTATTATTCGTAAACAAAACGGCGGGGTAATTGGCGCTTAAGTAAAGGTGCTGGATGGCAATGCTGATCCACAGTTCAGCTTAAGTAGATACTCTGGTCTTGTTAAGCGTTTTATCAGCAGACATATGCGTTTCGGCGATAGCGAGTAAGGTATCCATACTTTCGCCATCATCAGGATAAACTGCAGTGCCAATACTGGGATTGAGCTTGACTGAATAGCCATCAATATTGACTCGATGTGGAAGCCCTTTTTTGAGTTTCTGTATGACCTGATCAGGTTGTCGATCATCATTGGTTATTTCAATAAGCACAATGAACTGATCGCCCCCAATGCGTCCAATAACATCACTTTTACGTAAAATCTGGCGAAGACTTTTGGCGACATTGATGAGTAGATGATCTGCGACCTCGCTGCCATATTCTGCATTAGTGTTTTTAAAATCATCAAGATCAATCAGTATTACAGCTAATTTATTTTTGTCTCGTTTACAGCGTGATACTAATAGTGTGAGTTGATCATTTACCAGTGCGCGACTTGCTAGTTCAGTTAAGGGATCATAATGAGCCAGTTGTTGCAGCTCTTGCTGTTGCAGCTCTATTTTTTGATTAGCCGCATCCAGAGCATCGCTACGTTTTTTGATGCGGTGTAATAGCTCTCGCTCAGTATTTTGTAATAAGTAGATAAGGTGGTGATTATCTTGTACTTTTTCTTGTTGTGAATCGTGGCTTTCTTGACTGAGATAATCAATTCGTAATGCTAAAGCAAAAGCTAATAAAATCATCTCTAAGGCACTGCCAAATACAATGCCGTAACGAGTCCATAGGGTGTCAGGTAACCAGCCCATATTGCGTGCTGAGAAGACGGCGAGGCCAATCATGAATAAGCCCCATGCAATTAGGTAGATAATAGCAATCTTATTTCCCTTAAGGCTAAGATAGATACCTGAGCTGAGGGCGGTGATGGCAAGTGCGATCCCGCATAAGGCTATGATAGGAGCGCTCGTGTTTAAAGCAATAAAAGGACTGCTGATGATGGCTAAAGCAAAACAAAGAGCGACAAAAGAAAAAGCGCTATTCAACAGTACTGAACTTGAGATTGTCTTTAAAAAAGACATAGAAAATAATGTGGCAAAAAGCCCCGTGAGACCAAAGCTGATGGGAATAGATAGATTATGCCAAAGCGGGAAATTTGGCCATAATAATTCAAACCAAAGCCCGTTAAATGAGCCTATGGCAAATAACAATGAGCCTGAAAATAATACGTAATAAAAGTAGCTGACTTCTTTCAGGGATGAAAACAGTAATGCATTGTATGCCATCAAGCCAATTATCAAGCCAAGGTACAGCGAGATGTAAAAATATTCTAAACGACTTTGTTCAGGAAAAATATCAGGATTCCACAGTGTCGCTCCAGCCGTCATGCTACCTTTGGATTTTATTTTAAAATAAAAATCAACTGTTGTTTGGGCAGGTAAAGTGATTGGAAATACAAAATTGGGGTGTTGGTAAACTCGGCGATTAAAGGGTTGAGTATCACCACCATCATAGCGAGATAAGATCCGTTTACTCGAACGATTAACCATATAAACACCTAAGTCATCCAGTAGGGGAAAATTAAATTCCAGTAGCTGTTTGAGGGCGTGAGGTGAAGGGTTGGTGAGTGAGACTTTGAACCAATGTGTTTCTGGGCGGTAACCCAGATTGAATTTTCCATCCGGTAAGGGAGAAAATAAAATGACATTTTTTTGGGATAACACATTCTCAATAGTGATTTTGTGCTGTGGATCAACATAGAGTTGGTAATGTGGGCCAAGTTCAATCGCTTGCGAATGAAGGCTATCAACAACAATTGGGGCTGCCACAGCATATGACAATGAACTCATTATCAGCGTCATCATAAGCATGAGTGTGGCGCAAAGACTTGTTAACATTCTCATCATACTCTAGGCTACCAGTGGACTAGCATCATCATCTAAATGACAATCATTACTGAGGTATGAGATGCGTGTACGGCTATTTTTGACAAGGTCTTTATTGTATTGATGTTGCTTGACCATGCAATTTTTCTCCTTCTGTCCTCAATTCCTGTTATTGATTCCTGCATATCTATCTCAGTAATAGATTAAGGAAGTTTAATGAAGTGTTCTCGATAATGTTGTAGTTCACGAATTGAATCTTTAACATCATCCATTGCTAAGTGAGATGATTTTTTCTTAAAGCTTTTCTCAACTTTGGGTGCCCAGCGGCGTGCCAATTCTTTTAATGAGCTGACATCAAGGTTACGGTAGTGGAAATAAGCCTCTAGCTCGGGCATGATGCGGGCCATGAAACGACGATCTTGGCAGATACTGTTACCGCACATCGGGGATACGCCAGCAGGAACATATTCTTTGAGGAAATCTAAGGTTTGTTGTTCGGCTTCAGCCTCAGTTGTTTTTGTCGCTTTAATACGATCAACAAGACCTGAACCGCCATGTTGACGCGTATTCCATTCATCCATCGCTGCAAGCGTTTCATCTGATTGATGAATAGCGATAATAGGGCCTTCTGCTAGTACATTTAAATCACCATCGGTGACAATAGTCGCAATTTCAATAATATAATCATTATTGGTATCAAGCCCAGTCATTTCTAGGTCAATCCAAATTAAGTTTTTTTTACTTTTAGCCATAATCGATTCTTTTTTTTATATTTAATAATGAACTTTTTTTCAGCAATTGCATCAAAGACTAAGCTGCATGACATTCATCGCCGAGTGAAACCCTTTTACAGTAGCTAGAGTTTAGCATGAACCATAGAGCAAGGCGCAACCTGCTGGAGATGGCTAGCCCTTGGTGAACAGAATAACGAGGCGTAAGCATTCATGCTAAACTCCTAGCGGACAATAGGACAAGCCCTTATTTTGGCCCTTTGACCGATTAAAATAGCATAATAAATTTTGGCTGTGAATGGCTAATAATTGTGTGGCTTTTTCTCTACGCAATCATGGCAAATGATTTACTAGATATAAATTTTCGAGTTGGATAATAAAATGAACGAATTTACATGGATATTTTTAGCTGCACTCGTTTTGATGACGGGCGTTGAGCTATGGTTATCATTAAGACAAAGTCGCTATGTGCATGCTCACCGAGATGCGGTGCCAGAAGCCTTTAAAGATCAGGTTGAATTGGCTGCACATCAAAAAGCGGCTGAATACACGGTTGCTAAAGGCAAACTAAATCGTATTGAAAATATCTTTGCTTTTGTATTGTTATTAGCGTGGACATTGGGTGGTGGGTTGGCCTTACTTTCCGGTGCTTGGGCAAGTTTAGCGTGGTCAGAAATGACAACAGGCATTGTATTTATACTCAGCTTTTTTGTTATCGGTACACTGATTGATTTGCCATTTTCTTGGTATAAAACCTTTGTATTGGAAGACCGGTTTGGTTTTAACAATAATACTCGGACATTATTTTTATCTGATATCGCGAAACAGACGGTATTAATGTTGGTTCTTGGTGCACCATTAATTTGGGTGGCCTTAACATTAATGACAAGCACGGGTGATTATTGGTGGCTGTATTTGTGGGCAGCTTGGATAACGTTTGCATTGGTGATGATGTGGGCATACCCCGCTTTTATTGCGCCTCTATTTAATAAATTCACGCCATTAGAAGATGAAAAATTAAAAAAACGAGTAGAAGCTTTGTTGGCGCGTTGTGGTTTTAAAAGCCAAGGTATCTATGTCATGGATGGTTCACGTCGTAGTGGCCATGGTAATGCTTATTTTACGGGGCTAGGCAACAATAAACGTATTGTCTTTTTTGATACCTTATTAAACACCTTAGATGAAGATCAAATTGAAGCAGTATTAGCCCATGAGCTAGGCCATTTCCGTCGTAAACATGTGGTTAAAAATATGGCTGTGATGGCTGTGCTCAGTTTGATTAGTTTAGCTGTGCTTGGTTGGGCGTCGGCAGAATCATGGTTTTACACCGGTTTAGGTGTGAATTCGCAAGAAAATGCGATGGCACTAGTGCTGTTTATGTTGGTGATTCCCGTATTTAGCTTTTTCTTACACCCAATGATGACGGCCTTGTCACGCAAATATGAGTTTGAAGCAGATGCCTATGCTGCATCAGTATCAAGCAGTGAGCATTTGATTCAAGCGTTAGTGGCGTTATATCAAGAGAATGCCAGTACTTTAACCCCGGATCCATTAGTCTCTGCTATTTATGATTCTCACCCGCCAGCGACATTGCGTGTGGCTCAGTTGCAAGCAGGGAATAATCTATAGCAATAACGGGACTTCTAGCTGAGAAAATAGTCATTCCTTTCAGCTAGAAGTCCTGCTATGAAATTAAGCTATATTGACTTGATTGTGACCATTGTCTTTAGATAGCGATAATGCACTATCTGTTCGGTCAACAAAATCTCTCGCTGAATCGCCATTATTCATCATGCTAATGCCAACAGATACCGTTACTTGGCCGATGGAATCATCACTTTGTCTTCTTTTGATACGACTATTAGCAAACTGAGCCCGAATTTCTTCAGCCGTTGCAGTGGCTTGTTGCAGGGATTTATTAATTAGCAATAGTGCCATTTGTTTGCCAGAATAACGCGCTATTATTGGACTTCTTCCTGCGCGTCCTTTTAGGAGCTCGGCAAAAAACTGCAACACACGATCACCTAAAACATGGCCAAAAGAGTCATTGATCTGTTTAAAATTATCGATATCAAATAAAACAAGTGCAGCACTATGACATGCCTGATCATGTTGGCAGAGGTTGTTTAACTCATGGTTAAATGCGCCCTGATTTAATAAACCGGTGAGAACATCTGTTTGTGTTGACTCCTTAACGGCTTGCAGCTCTGCTTTGAGTTGCTCTATTTCTTCAGATGATTGTTCAAGGCTCAGCTTTAGTTCATTGCTTGAATCAGACATTTTTTGTGTTTCGCTAAGAATGTCTCCTAGCAATGACTTGAGATCGTCGATATCGGTACATGTTTCTAGTGCCATTTGAGAATCACTAAAACCAGACAGGCATTGGTTGGCCGTTGATTCAACATGATTGATATTGATCAGTGTATTATCAACCACGAGTTTGAGACCATTATTGGCACTTTCAAGTCGTTCAGGCATGCCCATAAGTACATATTTTTCATATAAATACTGGGACATCTCTGTCGTTATCGCCCCGTTATTGCTTAAGATAGTATCAATCGCATTGGACAACTCTAAATTATCGCCTGATACATATTCGTACCAGACCGCATAATTGGCCGGTGTCACTGGCGACTTATGTTTATTGATGAGGGGGAGGGCAAGTCTTAGATTTTCTGCTGCTTGCTGAGATTCGTCATTGTAGAAAGGTGGGTATGAGTGTTGTTTTGCCACAGTAAACATCCTTGTTAAACGGTGATTAATATTTTAATTAACATAGGTATCATACGCTACGCTGGGTGAGCATAGAAGTAAATCCTATTTATTCATGTTTTGTGACCAAACTCACGAAACATTCCATTTTGAAGAAAATAGATAACATGAGCAATAACGTGTTTGTTTTTCATCATAAATGTATGAGTGACGGCTAACTCAATGTGATCGGTCATGCCCTCTATTTTGCTACTTTCAACAGATACCTTGCCATCATTTGGCTTGGACATCATCGAGGAAAGGATGGGGTTGAAACTACGGGTTCCAGCAATAATCCCTAATTCAAAATCTACTGCACCTAGCGTATTTGGAATACTTAGTTGTGTTGTGCCTAACTGCATGCCTGCTGGACCATTGATAAATTCAAACCCTGGCATATTACCGAGTTTGTCGACAATCTGAGAACCTTTGTTTGGTGGGCCCAGCATGACAACTCGCCCCAGATTGTCGATGGTATTGTTAGCTAAATATTGCCGAACTAAAATCCCCCCCATTGAATGAGTGACAAAATGTATCTTACTGTTTTTCGGACATTCGCTTAATGCTTTTTTTACGGTTTCTTCGGCTAATTTTTCAATAGGATGTTTGGTGGAAGGATAAGCCATATTGACCGTATGATAGCCCGTCTTTTCTAGTGCGAGAGACAGCGTTGCCATGGAACTCTCCGTTCTAGCTAAACCATGTAATAAAATGACACAGTCATTGGCATGAGCTTGTGAGGACAAGAATGTCATAGAAAGAAAAATCCATTTAATGATGTTTGTTTTAAAGCGCATTACTGTGTCCTAAGGCAATTTTCTTGGCGGTATTAAAATCACTTTTACCACTGCCTAATTTAGGGATGGCCTCTACTGAAATCAATAAGCTAGGTACCATTAAGCTTGTGAGCCCGGAATTTGCAATGCATTTTTTTAGTTCTGCTTGTTCAATCTCTCCGGCATACAATAAAACGACTTTTTCACCTTTTTTATCATCAGAAATAGTCGTTGTTAATACTTCAATATCTTCAGCTAAGGTCGGGTTGATGGCAGCTTCTATAGCACCAAGACTGATCATCTCCCCACCAATTTTGGCAAAACGAGAATAGCGATCAACAATGACTAAGAAACCATCTTTATCAATATGACCTTTATCACCGGTTTTATACCAGCGTTGGCCGTCTAATTCGACAATCACATCCTGTGTTTTATCAGGGGCATTTAAATAGCCTTGCATGACCTGGGTGCCACCAATAAGGATTAAACCATCTTGTTGCGGGGCTAAACTGGCCATATTGTCAGGATCAACAATGCGTACGCTACTACCGGGTAAGGGCAAACCAACAGTGCCTTTTTTATCCCCCGTTTGTACACGCCAGTCTGCTGCCATGCGATCAGGAATATTCACCGTCGCCACAGGTGTTGTTTCAGTGGTGCCATAACCTTCATAGATCGTTTTACCAAACTTGAGGCTAAAGCTATCCCGTATTTCTGGGTTTAATCGTTCTGCACCCGCTACGACAATGCGTAATGAATCTAACATCAGAGGGTGAATCCGACGGTTTTTATTAAACAGACGTAAAAATGTGGATGTGGCGCAGAAGATGGTTGCATTGTGTTGACTAATGCCTTTGGCAATAGTGACTACATCAGTTGGATCAGGATGACAAAGCGCCGGTACGCCTTCAACCATCGGTAACAAACCTGTTACGGTTAAACCAAAGGCATGAAATAGAGGCAGACTAGCAACAATGACATCATCATCACGGGTATCCAAAACATCAGAGACTTGTTTAATATTAGCAATGATATTTTGATGGCTGAGTACCACGCCTTTCGGTTCTCCTTCACTACCACTAGAGAATAATATAGCCGCAGGTGAATGAATATTAACTGACTGTCCAAACAGCTTAATAAGCCATGTACTTGGCAGGACATAGCTCGATATTAATGTCAGGATTTGTTCGGGTTTCTGAATACTTTGCTGAATATCTTCTAAATAAATGGGTGTTGCCAGTTCAAATAAGGCATCGAGTTCAACACTTTTTTGAGCGAGTTTTTTAATGAACTTGCGTGAAGTATAAATCGTTTTTATATCTGCCTTTTTAATGGCTGAGACTAAAGACTCAATAGGGGCGGTAAAATTTAGATTAACCACGGTTTTACCACTGATAAAAGCGGCCATATTGGCTAACAAACCAGCACTACTCGTGGGTAGTAATAAAGCGATGTTTTGTTCAGGACTTTGTTGTTTGAAACGGCGCGAGAACAGTAAGGCTGCTGTTAAGGCTTTGCGTCGAGACAAGGTATTATTGGTTTGAATATCTGTTAAACAATCTGCTGCTCCATTTTGTTTCACCCGATCGATCCAAGCATGAGCAATAGTTGCTAAGGACTCGGTGTATGTTTGCCATGTATCAATGGATAAATCAAAAACAGCACTTTTTACAGCGGGTGCTTGGCAGTCAATGCTGAGCGGTTTACCAAAGGCGACAATAATATCTCTTCGTAGGCTCGATGTTTGACGTAATGACTGCAAATTATCACTTGAACGTGAAAATCGACTGCCCCATAAACCGCGAAGATAAAACGGTAAAATAATGCCGTCAACATCTTCTACACAGCGTTCAAAGCCTGTTTTAAATTCACCTAATTGACCATTACGGCTGATCGCACCTTCTGGAAATAGGCAGATAACATCGCCTTGTTTCAACCGCGTATTAATTGCTTCTAATGCCCCTTTGCTACTCGCACTAGAAATAGGAATAACGCCAAATAGATCTAAGAACCAGCTTAAATACCAGCGTTGATAATATTTGTTTTCCATTACAAAACGTACTGGGCGAGGGCTGGCAATTTGAATCATTGCCCAATCCAACCAGCTGACGTGATTACCCAGCATTAACACGCCACCTTGTGATGGCATATTGTCAAAACCTTGCACATTGACACGGTATTTGCTGGAAAACAGGGCGCCAAATAGATAACGTACAAGTGATTGAGGTAGTTTCCATACGGTGTAGCCGGCACCGACTAAGGTGACAATCGTGAGTAGATTAAGAATAACTTTGCTATGTATATCAAGTAGAGAAAAAGCGACGGTGATCGTTAAAAAACTAAACATAACTACGTTTTGAAGCCAATTATTACCGGCAAGCACTGTGCCTAATTGATCTGAGCGAGCATGAAACTGGATTAGTGAATTGAGTGGGATAATAAATAAACCACCAAAAAAACCAAAGGCAAGAATATCGACGGAAAGAAGCGGTAATGAGGTAATCTGCGGCAGAAAGAACAGGGTGATAACCATGCCTAAGGCGCCAAGGGGAATGAGTCCTGTCTCAATATAATTATGTGATATTTTACCCGCCAACAATGAACCGGCGATGATGCCTAAACCTGAGCAGGCGAGCAGTCCTTGAATAATAATGGTGTTATTAATCGCTAAGATTTCCTTGGCGAAAGCAGGAAAGGTGGCTAGTACCACCTGCGACACACCCCAAAAAACAGATAAGCCAATAATAGATAACCAGATAACCGAGTCAGCATGAATTAAACGGATATTAAAACGTAATGCTTTACCGCAACGATAATGTTGCCAATTAAAGCTGTCGCCTGTTGATGTCTGTTTAAGCGATGGTAGACGGAATGCAAAATAAAGCTCTAGCAGACTACCTAAAACCAATAACCAGCCGAGAGGTGCAATTAGTTTAATGATGTCAGCCTCGGAGCTAAATACTTTATTTGCTAGGGTATTCTCAAATAAGATAGAGAAGACAAACATACCTAATAAAATAGCCACAATGGTAGTGGACTGAACAAAGCTATTCGCCGTGGCTAAATTATGTTTGCCTGCAACTTCACGAATATAACCGTATTTAGCCGGCGAATAAAAAGCACTTTGCACGGCCAGCATAAAGGTCATAAAAAAGGCCAGTTCAAACCAGCCAAGATAATAAGAGGTGGTAATCAGTAGGGTTAAGATGACTGCAGCAAGGGCTGCCCATTTCATTATTAGTGGCTTGTTAAACCGATCAGCCAAGAAACCTGAAGGGGTAAACATTAAAATAAAAGGCAGTAAAATTAAACCATTAACGATGGCGCTTAAGATGACCTGAGTTGAACCATCATAGACTTTGAAAATGGTGTTTTGAATAATGATCTTATGACCTAAATCAACAAATGCGTTGAGAAAGATCATGGCGATAAAAGAGATAAAGCCTGTCGTTTTAAGAAGTGTGTTCATGTTTGCTCTGCCTTGAGAAAGTGAGGTCCATCTTAGTGTTGAGAATCAGATAAAGCGACTATTTTTGTTAAGTTGTAATGTATTTGCTATTAAGTATTGATATGCGATACTTTTATCCGTGATTAGTATTTATCATGGCATGGGTGGCGAAGATGGCGCAAACAAAACAATTAATACAGAGTTTAAAGCGAGCGCTTAAAGCGCATGGTTTATCTTATAGCGATGTTGCTCAGCAACTTGATTTATCTGAAGCCAGTGTCAAACGTTTATTTTCTGAATCGAGTTTCTCCTTAAGCAGATTAGATAAAGTCTGCCAGATGATGGCCATGGAGATCTCTGACTTAGTGTTGCAAATGAATAATGATGCCCGTTTAATGTTATCGGGTCTATCATTGGAGCAAGAACAGGAAATCGCCAGTGATATCGCTTTATTGTTAATTACAGTATGTGTGTTGAACCGGTGGACAATGGCCCAGTTAGTTGACCATTTTCATTTATCCGAACATCAATGTATTCGTTATTTAGCGGTGTTAGATCGCTTAAAGATTATTGACTTATTAGCAGGGAATCGAGTCAAATTAAGGGTGTCGACCAATTTTAAATGGCTTGATAATGGCCCCATCCAGCAATTTTTCCAACAAAAATTAGCCGCCGACTTTTTTGATAGTCAATTTACTCAGCAACAAGAGCAACTGATTGTCATTAATGGCATGTTAAGCGATTCTGCGATGATGGTTTTTCACCGTAAAGTGGAGCAGTTAGCAGATGAGTTTAATGAACTCAATAATGAAGATTCTGCTCTGCCTCTTAGTCAAAAAAGTGGATCGACAGTCGTGCTGGCCATGCGTAGCTGGCAATATGGTTTGTTTGAAGGACTAAGAAAAAATGCTTAGTTGCGAATCATTTTTTTGCGCGACGAGGATAGACCGTTGTTTTGCATTGTGGATAATGTTGGCAGCGCCACACGTGTTTACCTGATGTTGAACTTGTTTGTAAGGCCATTTTTGCATTACATTTTATGCAGCTCGGTGTTGTGTAGTCTCCTCGCACAGCCTCTTTTAGTAAGCTTGTCTGCCTAGCCAAGGGAAGAGCTCGAATTTGTTTGAGTAGTTCTTCACCTGATATTAACTTTAGGTATTTTTTTTCACAAAAGGAAATGGCGGCTTTACTGAAACCAGTGGCAGAAAAAAATACAGCTAAAGGTGTTTTTGTACTTTTTTGCACTGTAAACAAGGCTTTGATGAGGTCAATGCCAACCGGTTTTTTCCACTGTTTACATTTTATGATGCCAAATACTTTGTTGGGCTGATCATGTTTGTAGAGGTAAATATCAACTTCTTTATTGACGCCCAATGGGGCCATTTTTATTGTGTATCCGAGCGATTCATAAAAGTGAGCAGACAATTGTTCGAAATGTTTCCAATCCATATCTTGTAATAATTGTAGTGACCACTGACTTGGCTTGTTGGGGTCAAGGCGATCTTCTAGATGATTATTTTTAGGCTGAGCAGCTTGAATAGCATTTGTTTGGCGAGGACGAGTTGAGGCGGCCTGAGTTGTAGCAGCAAGTGGTGTCGTTTTAAATACGGCCTTTTTCTTAGCCGTATTGGTATTGGGCCTAGGACTCACTATGTCGGAACGATGAACCGATGCTGACTTTTTGTTTAATAAGTGATTAAACAGTAATAATGCACTGCTACTGATTAGTAAAATCAACAGGGATAATTCAATATTGTTGATTAAGTGCTCAATATTATACGCAGCAAGAATTATCACTGGCGCTGATAGTGAGGCGAGGAGATCGCTCGATTGTTGAGAGGCCATTGTTTATCATCCTTGATTATATTGGCTTATTGGACTGTTTTCTAGCGGATAACTCAACAATAGAGTTGTCAGCTAGTGTTATTAAGTCTGTGTTGATGCCCTTCCATGGCCATCATATTCACAGCTTAATGATAAATGGGGCAGACATTTGTCTGCCCCGAATCTATTTACTTTTCGCTTTCTAAAAAGCGTTCAGCATCTAATGCTGCCATACAACCGGCACCAGCAGATGTGATAGCTTGACGGTAGATTTGATCAGAGACATCACCGGCTGAAAACACACCAGGAACACTGGTTTGAGTACCTTGTGATTGGGTGATGTAACCATGATCCATATCAACTTGACCGGCAAAAATATCGGTATTAGGTTTGTGGCCAATCGCGATAAATACACCTTGCACGGCAACTTCTTGTGTACTGTCATCCAAGGTACTTTTGACACGTAAACCTGTTACCCCAGCATCATCACCTAATACTTCATCCAGTTCATGATTCCACAAGATGTCTACATTAGCTTCTTCTGCTTTTTTCAGCAATTGAGCACTCAGTATTTTTTCTGAGCGGAATGAATCGCGACGGTGAATGACCGTTACTTTTGAGGCAATATTAGATAGGTACAGAGCTTCTTCAACTGCGGTATTACCACCACCAACAACAGCAACGGGTTGGTTTTTGTAGAAAAAGCCATCACAGGTTGCACAGGCTGATACGCCGCGACCTTTGAACGCTTCTTCAGAGTCTAGACCAAGATACATCGCGGAAGCACCGGTTGCGATAATCAATGCGTCGGCGGTATATTCACCAGCATCACCGGTGAGCTTAAATGGGCGTTGGCTGAGGTCTGTGGTATGAATGTGATCAAAGACGATATCAGTGCCAAAACGTTCAGCATGACGTTGCATACGCTGCATCAATTCTGGACCTTCTACACCTTGATCATCGCCGGGCCAGTTATCAACATCTGTTGTAGTCGTTAATTGACCACCTTGTTCTATACCTGTGATTAAAACAGGCTCAAGAGCAGCACGAGCCGCATATACAGCAGCCGTGTAACCTGCCGGACCCGATCCAAGAATAAGTAGGCGGCAATGTTTGCTTTCAGCCATGTTGATCTCCAATAAATTAGTTTAGTCGGGCTAGAGTACTTCATTGTGATTGATTTGGTAAAGTCTATACCTTTAAAAGCTGTGTTAAGATCATGCGTTAATTTGTTGGCTTTACTGGAAATATTACTTTGGCACAAGCAACACGACTCAAGGGAAATGATAAGCAAAAACCTGTTTCAGGCGCAGTGGGTTTTCGTTTGCGTGAAGCCGCACTTATATTAGCGTTAGCATTAGCCGCTTATCTCCTCTTATCTTTGTGGTCATATAACCCGACCGATCCCGCGTGGACAACAACGGGAACCAACGATCTTGTTGCCAACCGAGGCGGAATTGTTGGCGCATGGGTCGCTGATATGCTGTTGTTTATATTTGGCGTGCCGACCTATTTATCGCCTCTAATGCTTGGCTTCAGTGGCTGGTTATTATTTAGCTGGGGTAAAACAGCAGATTCTGAAGGTGCAATCCATTTCTGGGTGATTAAAACGATTGGTTTAATGATGGCTTTAGCTTCTGCAAGCGGCCTTTCAACATTAAGTCTGGTCCAATATGTGACTTTTTTGCCGGAAGGTGCTGGTGGGATTTTAGGTCAGGTCGTTGGTCATGGTTTTGAGTCCGTTTTTGGCTCTTCAGGTACCAGTTTATTACTACTGGCATTGTTCTTGACTGGGGTGACTTTATTCACCGGTTTGTCTTGGTTAATGATTATCGATCGCCTCGGTGCAATGACCATGACGGTAATGATCGTTATTTCTCGTTGGATCCGTGAATTCAAAGCAGAACTCACCGTTAAGCGAACTAAACAGCAACGAGAAGAATCATTCAAACAACAGAATGAAAAGATCCTCAAACAAGAAAAAGTACGCGTAGAACCAACTATTCAGGCGGTAGAAGCGAGTAAAAGAGAGGAAAAAGAACGTCAAGTACCTTTGTTCGAATCAGTGGAGGAAGGCGCAATGCCGGCACTTGCTTTACTTGATATGGCAGAAGCAAGTAAGGGCGGTTATAGCGAAGAGGCTTTACAAGCTTTATCTCGTCAGGTTGAGCTTAAATTAAAAGATTTTGGTGTTGAAGTACAAGTGGTTGAAGTTCAACCTGGTCCGGTGGTAACACGCTTTGAATTACAGCCTGCGGCAGGCATTAAAGTGAGCAGGATTTCGGGGCTAGCTAAAGATCTGGCGCGAGCTTTATCAGTGAGTAGTGTCCGAGTGGTTGAGGTAATACCAGGTAAACCGGTTGTTGGGCTGGAAATTCCCAATGAAAACCGCGATATGGTGCGGTTGCGTGAAATTTTGGGCTCGCCTGAGTATGAAAAGAGTAAATCTGTGTTGATGATGGCCTTGGGTAAAGATATTGCCGGTCGTCCTGTCTCAGCCAATTTAGAAAAAATGCCGCATTTATTGGTGGCGGGTACAACAGGTTCAGGTAAATCAGTCGCGGTTAACGCGATGATTTTGAGTCTGTTATACAAAGCAACACCAGAACAAGTGCGCATGATTATGATTGATCCTAAAATGTTGGAATTATCTATCTACGAAGATATTCCTCATTTATTGACACCGGTTGTTACGGATATGAAAGAAGCCGCCAATGCCTTGCGTTGGTGTGTGGCTGAAATGGAACGTCGTTATCCGCTGATGGCTGCGATGGGCGTACGTAATATTGCCGGCTTCAATAAAAAGGTTAAGGATGCCATTGACCGTGGTGAGCCTATTGTTGATCCAACCGTTGATTTAGTGGATGGTGAACCGCCTGTCACCCTCGAACCTCTGCCTTTTATTGTCGTGGTTATCGATGAGTTAGCAGACATGATGATGGTGGTGGGTAAACAGGTTGAAGAACTTATTGCCCGTTTGGCTCAAAAAGCACGTGCATCAGGTATCCACCTTATTTTAGCTACACAACGACCATCAGTCGATGTGATTACCGGACTTATTAAAGCCAATATTCCAACACGAATGTCATTTCAAGTATCGTCTCGAATAGACTCTCGTACCATTCTTGATCAAATGGGGGCAGAACAATTATTAGGTCAAGGGGATATGTTATATCTGGCGCCTGGTACCGGCATACCTGAACGTGTTCATGGCGCCTTTGTTGATGATCATGAGGTGCATCAGGTTGTTGATTTCCTCAAAAAGAATGCCAAACCAAATTATTTGGAAGAAATTTTACAAGAGCAAACGACTGATGAGGCGAGTGAGTCGATTGCTGATGCCAGCGATGGTGAGAAAGATATCTTATATGATCAAGCGGTACAAATTGTTACCGAAAGCCAGCGAGCCTCTGTTTCAGGTGTGCAGCGACGTTTAAAAATCGGTTATAACCGCGCAGCTCGCATTGTTGAGGCAATGGAAGCAGCAGGTGTTGTCTCAGCGATGCAAGGTAATGGTAGTCGAGAAGTCTTAGCACCACCACCTCGAACAGATTAAGGTGAAGTTCATCCATAGACTGGCAATAAAATGGGGTCTGATTAAAGCTGAAATGCCAGCAGAACTGCCCCATATTGCCCTGTACAATTTGATTATTTTAGATCGCTTAACACAGCAGGCGACCAATTTAGCAGGAATTAAACAAGCAATTGATGATTATCCTGAAAATACACATCGTGAAGGCTTTGTGTGTAAAAGTATGGGCGCTTTTGTGGCAGAATTTGCAACATTCGACTTATTAAAACAAGGTATTGAGCAACAAATGGACAAGAATGGTGGTCGAAGCTCTACCGAGAGTCACTATGACTCGATGGAAAGATTGGAGTCAGGGTATGAGGAATAAAAGTGGGCTGAAGACGTGTTTGGCTATAATGATGATGTTCTTGTCAATGTCATTATCAGCGACGGAGTCAGCAACTGAAAAATTAAATACGTTTGTGCAGACAGTCGTGACCTTTAAGGCGCAGTTTAAGCAAACAGTGGTGGATGTTCGAGGTCAAGTATTGGAACAAGCACAAGGCTTTTTCATTTTAGAGCGGCCCGGTAAATTTCGTTGGGATTATAAACTGCCGTATCCACAGCATATTGTGGCTGATGGTCAACGGATTTGGTTTTATGATGTGGACTTAGAACAAGTCACGGTGAAATCACAATTAGATGCTTTGGCGGATACACCGGCAACCTTATTATCCGGAGAAACATTGCCTGAGGATAAGTACTTACTTACCGATATTCCATCGCAAGACGGTTTGTCATGGGTTGAGCTTACTCCTAAAGATGTTGATTCTAACTTTCAAACAATAACGCTGGCCTTTGATAAACAAGGCTTGAATCAAATGATTATGAAAGATAGTTTTGAGCAGCAAACTAGATTAGTGTTTAGTCAAACTTCTGAAAATACCGAACTGCCAGCCAATGCCTTTGTATTTACACCGCCAACAGGTGTCGATGTGGTGGGCGATACCGGCTTGTGAATTAATAGTGAATCAGACAATAGTTAACATTTAAATAATAATGAACCTTTTCGAAAATATTGATGATCTTGCAGGGCGGCCTCTAGCGGATCGAATGCGACCGACATCGCTTGACGGTTATATCGGTCAAAAACATTTATTGGCCGAGGGAAAACCCTTACAACAAGCCATTTCATCAGGCCATCCTCATTCAATGATATTTTGGGGACCGCCCGGTACCGGTAAAACCACATTAGGAAAATTGATTGCGGGTTATTGTGATATGGAATTTATCACTATTTCTGCTGTCTTGGCTGGTGTCAAAGAAGTCCGTGCTGCAGTTGCTCGTGCCCAGCAGTTACAACAAGAACAAGGTCGTCGCACCCTATTATTTGTTGATGAAGTACATCGTTTTAATAAGTCACAACAAGATGCCTTTTTACCTTATGTTGAAGATGGCACCTTCACCTTCATTGGTGCTACCACTGAAAACCCCTCATTTGAGCTCAATAACGCCTTATTATCACGTGCGCGAGTGTATGTCTTGCAATCTTTGCAAGCAAAAGACTTACGTGAAATCATTGACCGTGCCATGGCTGACTCTACATTGGGAGTGGCTGATCGAGGTGTGCAACTAGCCGAGGACTTACGCGATCAATTGGCTGAAGCCGTTGATGGTGATGGCCGACGGGTATTAAACTTATTAGAAATCTCCATTGATTTAGCCGATAGTAAGGGACAAAAACAGGTTGAAGAAGCAGATCTTGCTGAAGTCTTATCGGGTACGCTGCGTCGTTTCGATAAAGGGGGGGAAGCCTTTTATGATCAGATTTCGGCATTGCATAAATCGGTACGAGGCTCCTCTCCCGACGGAGCACTTTATTGGTTATGCCGAATGTTAGATGGTGGCTGTGATCCTGTTTATTTAATGCGACGTATTGTTCGCATGGCATCAGAGGATATCGGTAATGCCGATCCACGCGGTTTACGCATTGCACTGGATGCATGGGAAAGTTTTGATAAATTGGGCCGTCCAGAGGGCGAGTTAGCCATTGCTCAAGCCGTAGTGTATTTAGCCAGTGCACCGAAGAGCAATGCTGTTTATACGGCGTTTAAAGCTGCCATGCATGATGTGCGTAGCCAAGGCTCAGCAGAAGTACCTATTCACTTACGTAATGCACCGACAAAATTGATGACCGAACTAGGCTACGGCAAAGAATATCGTTATGCGCATGACGAACCCGATGCCTATGCCGCGGGCGAAAATTACTTTCCAGAAAATATGGCGCCAAGAGAATATTATCAGCCGGTTAATCGAGGTTTAGAGATTAAGATTGCTGACAAGTTGGATCGTTTAAAGTTATTGGATAAGCAAGCCGGTAAATAGCCACTTTTAGTTGTGTCATTGCGGTGAACATAGGAATCTATGGGGCCGGCTGATAAATGGGGATAGTTTGTTTTATGGCTGGTCAAGGTGAGCTAACAATACCTATTTAGATGTGATGAATTAGGATTCATGACAAATAAATATCATAACGGGTATTTTTACTTTCAATGCTAGTGGCGGGTTTTTGTTCACCAACAAAGGGTGCTGATTTTGGTCGTTTTACCACTACACGCTTTAAAGCTACGTTTTGGGCGGTAGTAAGTAGTTGCTCACTATCAGTATCTGGTCCAGCTAACTCATGCAATAGACGCATGTCTTTTTTGACTAAGGCCGATTTTTCACGACTTGGATACATGGGGTCCATATAAATCACGTCTGGACGCTGCTGTTGTTCAAGTGTATCTAAATAGTCAATCGCATCAACATTATTGACGGACATACGTTTGATGACATCTGCAATATCAGCAACGTTACTGGCACGAAGCAGTGCATCTTCAAGTAATGTGGCTATAAGTGGGTTTCGTTCCAGCAATGTGATGTGACAGGCTAAATTGGCCAGGACAAATGCATCACGGCCAAAACCGGCCGTGGCATCAATAATGGTCGGCGTTGCTCCTTTCTTGAGTCCAATTGCTTTAGCTAGGGGTTGGCCTCGACCACCACCAAATTGTCTTCTGTGGGCATTCTTACCTGCGACAAAATCAATGAATATTGGATTACCAAGCTCTGGTGCTCGTATTTCGATATGTTGCTGGGTGACAACTAATTGGGTTTGCTGTTGATTTAAAACAGCAAAGGGCAGTGTTAGTTTGGCGGCTAATTTAATTGCAATGGATTCTTGTATGCTTGAATCACTGCTCACTGTGATCGTGTTCATGGGCTAATAAATTTACCAAAGGCGCGACTACCTTTGCCTGCGTCGATGGTCTTTTCGACTAGGTGAGAATCTGTGTTTATAACAGATACCGTCCCATCTCCCCAGTTAGATACATACACAAATTGACCGTCAGCGGTGATATCAATGCCCTCAGGAGAGTCGCCAACATCGACTGTGCTTATTATCGATGGATTGACGGTGTCCACTATTGAAATAGTGCTGTCATCTTGATTGGTGACAAAAAGGTGTTTGCCATCAGGGCTAACCACGGCACAATAAGGCCATGAGCCAACATTGATGCTATGGGTGACTTGTGCAAGCTGGGTATCAATTACACTGACATCACTAGAACGAACGTTAACGCTATAAAGTGTTGTTCCATCGGGAGATAAGGCTAAGCCAAAAGGGGCGGTGCCAACGGCAATAGTGTGCAGTATTTGCAGGGTATTAGTGTCGATGACCATCACCGTATTATCATCACGGTTAGCGACATAGAGACGTTGCTTATGAACAATCATGCCAGCAGGAGAATTACCCACATCAATAGCGGCCGTGATTGTCTGTGTTTGACTGTCGATGACACTAATTTTATGTTGATACCAATCCGCGACATAGACTCGTGTTCCGGTCTCATTAGTGGCAATTCCTACTGGACCAGCACCGACAGCAATATGTGCTGTTACGCTTAAGGTCTTGGTATCAAGGATGCTAATATCCTGACCCTCTGGATTGCTTATAAAGGCTTTATGACCTTGGTGACTAACGGCAACGCCGGCAGGGCGATGACCGATATCAATAGTTTTGATGACTTGTTGGCTTTGAGTATCAATAACACTGAGATTATCACTGAGTTGATTAGTGATGTAGGCGTATGCAGGCTGTTGTGGCTCACAGGCGGTGAGCACTAAAGTAAAGCTAATAAAAAAGGCGACCTTAACAAAGGCCGCCTTTAAAGTTTTCAGGCTAAAGTGCGTTGACACTTATTTTTCCATAACAACTTTCAAGTTTTCTAAACCAGCTGTGATAACGCCTTTAATTGAGTTAACGGCATCTTTATCACTTTGACCTTCTGGTACAGGAGGATTATCCATAAATGAACGGTAGAATTTAGATTTCCATTGAACTTCACTACCGCCATCAACTGCTTTCACTGTGATCCATGATTTGTAAGTGGCAACAGGTAGTGTGAAATACGGTGTATCTTTACTATTAAAGGTAATTGTTTTTACTACTGACATACCGGTGATTTTGTACGTCAACATCATTTTTTCATCATTAGCTGAAATTAATTTTTCAGTAATTGTTGGACTACCTTCCGATGCTAATGTTAAAACACGTGTGTCATCTTTTAATTCAGTACTTGCTACTGCTGGATGCCAGTTATGCAAACCACCAAAATCTTTAACCATTGCCCACACTTTGTCTGGAGAGGCATTGATCGTAATTGTTTCTTTTACTTGTTGGCGACTTGGGCCATGTGCTGATGCAATCATTGGCAAAGCAACCAGTGCTGCGACAATAAAAGTTAAAAATTTCTTCATTGTTTCTCTCCGTTTATTTCGGTGTTTTTTATAAGTATGAGCATATAATGAGAGCATTAAAATGCGTTAAAAGTTCCCATAACTAGAAACTGGTGGCAGCTACTGTAGCTGAAAGGCGGAGAATATTCCACACACAGATTTGACTTAATGGCCCATATTACTGAAAATTAACGTCCTTTTTTGTAATTATTTTCTTTGTTGGAGAGTTAAGTGCCACTGATAAAAATCAGGGATCTGCACTTCTATCGTGGTGATAGAGCGATTTTCGAAGGGGTAAACATTGATATTTACCGCGGAAAAATCACCGCCATTATGGGGCCAAGTGGAACCGGTAAGACGACTTTATTGCGCTTAATTGGCGGACAGTTGCGCCCAGACAAGGGTACGATTGAAGTTGATGGCCAAAATGTGCATAAACTTTCCCGCACAGAATTGTATGAATTACGTAAACGTATGGGCATGTTATTTCAGAGTGGCGCTTTGCTGACGGATATTTCCGTATTTGATAACGTTGCTTTCCCATTACGTGAACATACTAATCTGTCTGAAAGTATGATTCGTGATTTAGTATTGATGAAATTACAGGCCGTTGGCTTACGTGCTGCACGTGATTTGATGCCGGCTGAATTATCGGGTGGTATGGCCAGACGTATTGCCCTAGCAAGAGCAATTACCCTTGATCCTATGATGGTTCTGTATGATGAACCGTTTACAGGTCAAGATCCTATTTCAATGGGAACCTTGGTGAATCTAATTCATCGTATGAATGCCGCGATGGGCCTGACCAGTATTGTGGTGTCTCATGATGTAACAGAAACTGCTGAAATAGCGGATGTCATCTATTTATTATCTGAAGGTAGAGTGATTGAAAAAGGCTCGCCAGTACAGTTGAAACGTTCATCATCACAGTGGGTTCAGCAATTTATGCAAGGTTTACCTGATGGTCCGGTACCGTTCCATTATCCTGGAACCAGCTTAGCGGAAGATCTTTTCGAACAGGAGACTTCTTGATGATTGATACCATTCGTAGCCTTGGTCGATGGGGTTTAAGTTCATTTGAGAGACTGGGTCGAGGCCATTTATTTTTAATCCGCATAGTGGCTGGAATTCCTGAATTATTTTTGCGCTTTTCACTGGTGGTACACCAATTATTTTCGGTGGGTGTTTTATCCGTATTTTTGATTCTTATTTCAGGCTTGTTTGTGGGCATGGTCTTGGGTCTACAGGGATACAATACCTTAGTTGATTTTGGTGCTGAAGAGTCTTTAGGTGTCTTGGTTTCATTGTCTTTAGTAAGAGAATTAGGTCCTGTTGTCAGTGCTTTATTGTTTGCTGGTCGAGCAGGTTCTGCATTGACAGCCGAAATTGGTTTAATGAAAAGTACCGAGCAATTATCAGGTATGGAGATGATGGCTGTTGATCCCATTCGTCGTGTGATTGCGCCACGATTTTTAGCGGGATTAATCTCTATGCCGTTATTAGCCGCCTTATTCAGTGCCGTAGGCATTTTTGGTGGTTTCTTAGTAGGACATGGCTTATTAGGTGTCGATGATGGTGCTTTTTGGTCACAAATGCAGGTGAAAACAGATTGGTATGACGATGTCTTAAATGGAATTATTAAAAGTATCGTGTTTGGTTTTGTAGTGACATGGATTGCGCTATTTGAAGGTTATGACGCAACCCCAACATCGGAAGGGGTAGGACGAGCAACGACACGCACAGTAGTGCATTCGGCGTTTGCTATTTTAGGGTTAGACTTTGTGCTAACAGCGCTGATGTTTGGAGAAGAGTAAATGATGCAAAGTAAGAGTACAGAAATTACAGTTGGAATGTTTGTCGCTGCAGGTATTGCAGCTTTATTCATTTTAGCGATGAAGGTGAGCAATCTTGCCGAGTTTAATGATGAAACGGGGTATCAAGTAACCGCTGAGTTTGAAAATATTGGCGGCCTGAAAGTCCGTTCTCCCGTCACAATGGCAGGTGTTCGTGTTGGTCGTGTGGCTGATATAAACCTTAGTTCGGAAACATATAATGCGGTAGTGACGTTAAATCTATACGGCAACTTTGATGTTATTCCTACCGATACCGCAGCGAGTATTTACACTGCAGGTTTATTGGGTGAGCAGTATATTGGGCTTGAAGCAGGCGCCGAAGAAGAATTTTTACAAAATGGTGATGTCATAGACTTAACACAGCCAGCATTAGTATTAGAGCAGGTTATTGGCCAATTCCTATTTAGTAAAGCAGAAGGCGACGAATAATGAATCAAGGAAAGTTTATGCAGAGATTACTATTTGTTTTCGCAGCACTGTTTTCATTTGTTTTCCTGCCTACAGTAGCGGTTCAAGCTGATGAGTTAGTGGAGTCGGCAGAGCCAGTTGCTTTGGTTCAAGATGCAACAGAAAAAATGTTGCAAGCATTGAAAGATAACGAAGAACAACTGGCTGAAGACTCAAGTGTTATTTATGGCTTGGTCCAAGAGATTTTAATGCCAAACTTTGATTTTGATAAAATGTCGAAATTAGCTCTAGGTAAAAACTGGCGTAAAGCAGATGCTGATCAACGTCTACGATTCACTGAAGAGTTTCGTTTATTATTAGTTCGTACATATTCTACAGCGATGCTGGAATACACAGATGAAGAAATTAAATTTCTACCTTTTCATGATGACTTAAAGAAAAAGAAAGTTAAGGTGAGAATGGAAATATTGCAATCTGGTGGACCATCGATTCCAATGACATTATCTATGTATTTGAATAAAGAAGAAGCATGGAAAGTTTATGATGTGAAAATTGATGGCATTAGTTTAGTCACTAACTATCGTTCAACATTTGCTACTGAAATTCGTAATGATGGCATGGATAAACTGATTAAGAGATTGGCTTCTCGTAATGAGAAAGTAAAGGCATGAGCAATTATGCTTTAACATTTGATTCGAAAAATAATCTGATTCAAATAAGTGGCGAGCTCAGCTTTGCTACGGTTAATCAGGTCTTAGAGCAGTCAGAAAAAATGTTTGAACCTATTATTGATTTAGATATTGATTTGGCTGAAGTAAGCCGTAGTGATAGTGCTGGACTTGCACTATTAGTGCATTGGATAAAACAGGCTAATAGTAGCAATAAAAAGATTGTTTTTCACAATATACCTAAACAAATGTTGGCAATTGCTGATGTCAGCGGTTTAAATGAAATACTACCGATACAATAAATATAAAGCATGATGGAAAAATAGATGGAAGCATTACAAATTAAAAAATTGATTGAAGCTGGTTTGCCTGATGCGACAGTTGAAGTACTCGGTGATGATGGTCAGCATTTTGATGCGATAGTTGAAAGCCCTTCTTTTTCAGGTAAAACACTGATTGCTCAGCATAAAATGGTTTATGCAACATTGGGTGATAGCTTTGAAGGTGCATTACACGCACTATCTTTAAAAACTTCTGCACCGAGATAAACTCGGTAGCAAACTAAAATTTGAGACTGCATGGATAAATTAATTATCACAGGCGGAGGTCCTCTAGACGGGGAAATTCGTATTTCTGGTGCAAAAAATGCCGCCCTACCTATTTTAATGGGTGCCTTACTTGCTGATACACCGGTGAGTATTGGTAATGTGCCTCATTTACACGATATTACAACAACGTTAGAGTTATTAGGTCGTATGGGTGTGTCGCTTATGATTGATGAGCGTTCTGGTGTTGTGATTGATGCATCAACATTAACAGAAACAGAAGCCCCGTATGACTTAGTTAAAACAATGCGTGCTTCTATCTTGGTATTAGGCCCTTTGCTTGCCAAATTTGGTAAAGCTGATGTATCTCTACCAGGTGGTTGTGCGATTGGTTCTCGCCCTGTTGATTTGCATATCCGTGGCTTAGAGCAAATGGGTGCAGAGATAAAAGTTGAAAATGGTTATATTAGAGCGACAGATGGTGGAGGCCTAAAAGGTGCTCACATCTTTTTTGACCAAGTCACTGTAACAGGTACAGAAAACCTTTTGATGGCGGCAACGCTTGCGGAAGGTAAAACCATTTTAGAAAATGCTGCTCGTGAACCTGAAGTGGTTGATTTAGCTAATTACCTCAATGGTATGGGCGCCAAAATCAGTGGAATAGGAACTGCAACACTTGAAATTGAAGGTGTTAAATCCCTGAAAGGTGCACAACATAATATTCTGCCAGACCGTATCGAAACGGGTACATACCTTGTTGCAGCAGCAATAACGCGTGGTAAAATAAAACTTAAAGATACCGATGCTAATCAGTTAGAAGCGGTATTGCTGAAATTAGAAGAAGCGGGCGCTGATATCGAAATAGGTGAAGATTGGATTTCGCTTGATATGCATGGCAAACAAGCTAAAGCAGTGAGCATTAGAACCGCTCCGTATCCTGCTTTTCCAACAGATATGCAAGCACAGTTTACCGCTTTGAATTGTGTGGCTGAAGGGCAGGCAACCGTTGTTGAAACAGTATTTGAAAATCGCTTTATGCATGTGCAAGAATTACAGCGTATGGGGGCTGATTTACAGATCGAAGGGAATACAGTGATGTCTAAGGGGGTTGAGCAATTAACATCTGCACCTGTAATGGCGACAGATCTACGTGCTTCTGCTGCCTTGGTTTTAGCTGCTTTAGTTGCTGAAGGTGACACGATGGTTGAGCGAATTTATCACATTGATCGTGGTTACGAATGTATTGAAGAAAAACTACAACAATTAGGGGCGAAAATTCGTCGAGTCCCTAGTTCGGTAAGGGGATAAAATGCCTAATATGTTAACTTTGGCTCTGTCCAAAGGACGAATTTTTAAAGAAACCTTGCCACTACTTAAAGCGGCAGGTATTGAGCCAATCGATGATCCAGAAACAAGCAGAAAGTTGATTTTAGATACTAATCAACCTGATGTACGTTTGATTATTGTCCGAGCCTCTGATGTGCCGAGTTATGTTGAGTTTGGTGGTGCCGATATTGGTGTAGCTGGTAAAGATGTTTTGCTTGAACATCCTGAAGCAGACCTTTATGAACCGGTTGATTTAAGAATTGCTTGTTGTAAATTAATGACAGCAGGTCGAGTCAATGAAGAGCCTATTAAAGGCCGCTTAAAAGTAGCGACTAAGTTTGTTGAAAGCACACGACGATTCTATGCTCAGCAAGGTCAACAAGTCGATATTATTAAACTATATGGCTCTATGGAGTTAGCACCCTTAGTCGGTTTGGCTGATCGTATTGTTGATGTGGTTGATACGGGTAATACACTACGCGCCAACGGACTTGTACCGATGGAGCATATTGCAGAGATTAGTTCACGCTTAGTCGTGAATAAAGCATCGATGAAAATGAAACATACACGGATCCAACAATTTATTAGCCAGATTCGAGCAGCAGTTAAAGAGCAACAGAATGATTAATATTAAGCAGTTAAACAGTAGTGATAGTGATTTCCAACAGCGTTTAGATGCGTTGCTTGCGTGGGAATCAGTATCGGATGAAGCTGTTTCAGATACGGTAAAAGAAATTTTAGCCGAAGTTAAAAAAAAGGGTGATCAAGCGGTTATTGATTATAGCTGTCGTTTTGATCGTTTAGATGTAAAAACAATGGCAGAGTTAGAGATACCTTTATCTCGTGCTCAAGCATCATTAGAGCTTATTCCTCAAGTCCAACGTGAAGCGCTAGAAGCGGCAGCTGCACGTGTTCGTAGTTATCATGAACATCAAAAACAAGATTCATGGACATATACTGAAGCTGATGGCACGGTTTTAGGCCAACAAATTACTGCATTAGATCGTGCGGGTTTATATGTGCCTGGCGGCAAAGCTGCTTATCCTTCATCAGTATTAATGAATGCCATTCCCGCTAAAGTAGCTGGCGTTAAAGAGCTTATTATGGTCGTGCCTACACCTGATGGTGTGGTGAATGATTTGGTGTTAGCAGCCGCTGCTATTGCAGATGTTGATCGTATTTTCACCATTGGTGGTGCACAAGCTGTTGCAGCCTTAGCCTATGGTACAGAGACTATTCCTCAGGTCGATAAGATTGTTGGTCCAGGTAATATTTATGTCGCTACAGCGAAAGGCATGGTATTTGGTACTGTTGGTATTGATATGATTGCCGGCCCTTCAGAAATTCTAGTTATTTGTGATGGTAAGACTGATCCTGACTGGATTGCGATGGATTTGTTTTCACAAGCTGAACATGATGAAGACGCCCAATCAATTTTGATTTCGGATGATGCTGATTTCTTACAGCAAGTGAAAGAAGCGATTGAACGTTTATTACCGACAATGGAACGACAAGAGATTATTTCAACATCATTGAATGATCGCGGCGCTTTAATCTTAGTTAAAGATCTGGATGAGGCTGTTGAAGTCTCTAACTTTATTGCACCAGAACATTTAGAACTCTCTGTTGAAGAGCCAATGGAAATGTCTAAGAAAATACGTCACGCAGGTGCTATTTTCATGGGACGTTATACTGCAGAAGCACTAGGTGATTACTGTGCAGGACCGAACCATGTTTTACCCACTTCTCGCACAGCGCGTTTTAGTTCGCCATTAGGTGTTTATGACTTCCAAAAACGTTCTAGTTTGATTCAAGTGTCTGAGCAGGGCGCTCAAACGTTAGGTCAGATTGCGTCAGTGCTCGCTAGAGGCGAAAGTTTAACCGCACATGCACGTTCAGCTGAATATCGATTAAAAGACTAATATGAGCCAGTTTTGGAGTCCAATTGTCCATAATTTGGACCCCTATGTGCCGGGAGAGCAACCTAAAGTTGCTAACCTTGTTAAGTTAAATACCAATGAGAATCCTTATGGACCTTCGCCAATGGTATTAGACGCGATTCGATTAGGGGTTAGCGATCAACTTCGTTTATACCCTGATCCGAATGCAACACAGCTTAAACAAGCGATTGCTGATTATCACAATATTGAGATGAAACAAGTCTTTGTTGGTAATGGTTCTGATGAAGTTTTAGCGCATATATTTCATGCCTTATTCCAGCATGATGCACCGATATTATTTCCAGATATTACTTATAGTTTTTATCCTGTTTATTGCAAGTTGTATCAGATTGATTTTCAGACTGTGCCACTCGATAAGAATTTCTCTATTAATCTTGAAGATTATTCTGCAAAAAATTCAGGCATTATTTTCCCCAACCCTAATGCACCAACTGGCTGTCTATTATCGCTGAATGATATTGAACAATTACTGAAAAGAAATACTGAATCAGTGGTGGTAGTTGATGAAGCCTATATTGATTTTGGTGGAGAAAGTGCTATTTCACTAGTAAATAACTACCCTAATTTATTAGTTACTCAAACATTATCAAAGTCCCGCTCTTTGGCAAGCCTGAGGATAGGTCTAGCGATCGGTCATCCTGATTTAATTGAGGCGCTTGTGCGTGTTAAAGATAGTTTTAATTCATACCCAATGGATAGTTTGGCAATTAGTGCTGGTGTTGAGGCATTTAAAGATCAAGCTTATTTTGAACAGACTTGCCAGAAAGTAATTAATAGTCGTGAAAGACTGGTTTCTGAACTAAGCGAACTTGGCTTTAACGTCCTGCCCTCAGCAGCAAACTTTATTTTTGCAAAACATCCAGAGTACGATGCTGGGGAATTAGTATTAGGTCTACGTGAGCAGGGGGTGATCGTACGTCATTTTAAACATGAGCGTATAGATCAGTTTTTGAGAATTACAATTGGAACACAAGAAGAAAATCAGCAATTACTGACGGTTTTAGATAGTTTGGTTTAACTTTTCGTTTTCTCAGTAGTTTGAATATCGAGTAAAAACTTTAAGCGCTCTAAATCTAATTCGTATTGCGTAGCTAATTGTCTCTGTTCTTCAGTTGCACGTTGAATATATTGTTTATTGTTGGCAATTTCTTTTTGAGTGGCAGTTAAACGTTTACTTAAATTTGCACTTACTTTTTCGCCACTTATTTCTTGTTCAGCTGCTTGCATTTGTAAGCTGATTAGCTTGTTACGATTATTTTGTAGTTGCTCATCAGTATCGTCAATTTGACCTTGGCGGTAGGTGATATCCGCATCACGAGACTTAGTAAAGACAGCTATTGATGGGTAGCGGGCAAGTAAATTACGATCATTAACTCGTTGCTCTAAGAGACGTTGCTTCTCAGCATCTAGACGGCGTTGAACTTCCTGATTCTCTTGCTCGATGATGGCTTGTTGTTTTTGTATTTCACTGTATTCTTCGCGGGTATAAATTCGTTCAATGAGGCGTAGTGATTTATCATCAAGAATGTCATAGCCTTTTTGAGCGGCATAAGCAGGCAGTGTTTTACTTAGTGTCGAGACGCCATTTGTATCGGTAAAACGATATATTCTGCCAGCATGTGATTGCATACTAGTAAACAAGAGTAATAAGCTTATTGTAATGATTGTCTTCATATTGTCCTATTCTATAAGGAGATTCACCAAAGGTGAACCCCATTGATCAATTAGTTCTATTTTTAGTGTCATTAGTTGCAAATACTTTTTCTGCTTTTAGTGGTGGAGGTGCAGGCTTAATACAATTTCCCGTACTTATTTTCTTAGGCTTAAGTTTTTCCGTTGCCCTAGCGACACATAAGTTAGCAAGTGTCGCCTTAGGATTAGGTGCGGTAATTCGGTATAGTTCGGCGAGTCATTTAGAGCGACAGTTTGTATTGACGATGTTAATTGCGGGCTTACCAGGTGTTGTTCTAGGTGGGCGGTTAATATTAGGTGTGCCGGAACAAGTTTCTATTCTAGCTTTAGGGATTCTAACAGGCTGTTTGGGATTGTATTCGATCTTTAAACCAACGCTAGGGCAAGATTATTCTGCCCAACATAGAAATAAACGAGGCTATTTGTTAGGAGGAGGTATTTTATTCCTGTTAGGGATATTAAATGGCTCTCTAACATCAGGTACAGGATTATTTGTAACTTTATGGTTGATTGCATGGTTTGGCATGGATTATCAGCGTGCTGTCGCTTACACCCTCATCTTAGTCGGTGTCTTCTGGAATGGGGCAGGAGCAATAACGCTAGGGCTTTTAACTGAAATTCATTGGCAATGGTTACCCGCTTTATTGCTAGGATCATTACTGGGCGGCTATATAGGGTCTCATTTGGCAATAAAACATGGCAACCGTTGGATCAAACGATCTTTTGAAGTAGTGACCTTGGTAATCTCATTCAAATTAATTTGGACAAGTATTTCTAGCTATTAGTAAGTTCTAGCTTCCAACACCGTATTGTTGACGATAAGCTTCTACCGCTGGAAGATGCTCTGCGAGATCAGCATTATTTTGCAGATAACTTAATAAATCATCTAAGCAAATAATACTAACAACAGGAATATTGTGCTCAGCTTCTACTTCTTGAATTGCCGAGCGACTATCTTGACCTCGCTCTTGACGATCTAAGGCAATAATAACGCCTGCAGGACTCGCATTTTCTGCTTTGATAATAGTGACTGATTCTCGAACCGAAGTCCCGGCAGAAATAACATCATCAATGATCAGTACTTTGCCATTAAGATCGGCTCCAACTAGCTGTCCACCTTCGCCATGATCTTTCTTTTCTTTGCGATTAAAGACATAAGGCACATCACGTTGATGCTGATCTGCTAAGGCAACTACCGTGGTTGAAGCTAATGGAATACCTTTATAGGCAGGGCCAAAAAGTACATCATAATCTAGATCAGACTCAGTGATTGCTTGAGCATAAAAACGACCAAGACGTGCAAGTGATGCTCCAGTATTAAATAGACCACTATTGAAGAAGTAAGGACTAACTCGACCTGACTTTAAAGTGAATGAGCCAAAGCGTAAAACACCTGTTTGTAGAGCAAATTCAATGAAGTCTTGTTGGTATTGTTTCATTATTTCTTCTTTATTTGATAAAGGGCAATTTGACCGAATAAGTTAGGCAGTAAACGTGTGCCTAAGGTATCTTTATGTGCATGATTAACAATGCTTCGGCTTAAGACTTCGATGTCTTTGTCTGCACAAAGTTTGTTAAAGTCTTGCACGGTACACAAGTGAATATTCGGCGTTTCAAACCATTCATTAGGTAATGTTCTCGATAACGGCATATGACCGCCTAATGCGAGTTGCAGTCGACATTGCCAGTGGCCAAAATTCGGAAATCCTATGATCCCCTGTTTTCCAACACGTGCAATCTCTTGTAATAAAAAATCGGGACGTTTAATGGCTTGTAAGGTCTGTGACAGAATGACAAAGTCAAAGCTTTGATCGGCAAACTGAGGTAGGCCTTGATCAAGATCAGCCTGAATAACATTCACGCCAGCTTTGATGCACTCGGCAAATTTACTATTATCTATTTCTAAGCCATAACCTGTTATGCCACGTTGCTGCAGATGTTTCATTAGGGTGCCATTGTCACAGCCTAAATCGAGTACTCGTGCACCATCTGGGATCCAGTCACTAATAATCTGTAGGTCTACACGTAAAGTCATATGCTTTCACACTCTTTGGCAACTTGTTGCATATAGGTTTGCATGATGTCGATATAACGTGGAATCGGCATCAAGAAGGCATCATGACCTTGGTGTGCTTCAATTTCTGCATAGGTCACTTGTTTTCCTGCACTCAATAGAGCATCGACAATTTCTTGTGAGCGGGCAGGAGAAAAACGCCAGTCACTGGTAAATGACACCACTAAACTGCGAGCCTGAATATTAGCTACGGTTGCAGCAAGATCGTCATCAAATTCTTTTGCGGGGTCGAAATAGTCCAAGGCCTTAGTCATTAATAAGTAGGTATTGGCATCAAAACGTTCAACAAAGTTACTACTTTGGTAACGTAAATAACTTTCTATTTGGAACTCAACATCATAGTCATAATGAATTGTTTCATTACGGAGTTCACGGCCAAACTTCTCACCCATCGCTTCATCAGAAAGATAGGTGATATGTCCGAGCATGCGCGCTAGACCTAAACCTTGGCGAGGCAATGTATTGTGCTGCGCATAATAACCATCATGAAAGTCAGGATCAGATTTAATTGCTGTGCGGGCCACTTCATTAAAAGCAATATTCTGCGCTGATAATTTAGGCGCTGATGCAATAATCAATACATGGCGTAAGCGATCAGGCAAACTGATGGCCCATTGCATGGCTTGCATGGCACCCAAGCTGCCACCGATAACAGCTGCCCATTGTTGAATATTAAGCTTATCAGCTAAAACAGCCTGACTATTAACCCAGTCAGAGACCGTAACAAAAGGGAAATCCGGACCATATGCTTTATTTGTTTCAGGGTTAATACTGATTGGGCCTGTAGAGCCTTTACAGCTACCAAGATTGTTAACACTGACGACATAAAATTTATTGGTATCAATAGCTTTACCTGGGCCAATAGCCGTGTTCCACCAACCAGGTTTTTTGTCTTCCATACTATGATAACCCGCAGCATGGTGATCGCCAGATAGGGCGTGACAGATTAGGATGGCATTAGAAGCATTTTCATTGAGCTCGCCATAGGTCTCGTAAACAAGATCATAACTCGGCAGTGTGCGACCACACTCCAAGGTGAGTGGCGTATCAATATGTAATGTTGTAGGTGTCACCAAACCGACTGAATCGATTGGTATTGTTTCCGGCATGGTACGGCTAATCCTAATTTATTAAGGCAACATTATAGCGGTAGCTAAAGCACTGATAAATACTTAATTTATAGTGGCGCAATAAGTAGAGGTAATACCAACATTTTTAAGACTTGTAATGCAAGTAAAACAACTAAGGGTGAGAGATCAAAACCACCCATGTCTGGTAAGTGTCGACGAACTGGTCGTAATAGAGGGCTGTTCATTCGACTCAGTAAGGGTGTGAGTGGACTTTGTTGATTATGAGGAGCGACCCAACTCATTACTGCTTGAATAATAATGCTGGCAGAAAACAGAGTAATAAAGAGCGAAAAGACATCTGCAACCATTAACCTTAGCAGCCAAATAGGGTGAAGAATGCCGTGTTGTAATAAGACCAGAAGTAGTACTTTAACCAGAGCTAATGAAAACAATAATACAATTGTTGCGCTATCCCAGCGGCCGATTGGCGGAATAAATTGACGCAAAAACTTTACCGGCACTTGAGTGGCTTTGATAATAAATTGTACTAGTTGGTTATGATAATCCCACTGTGCCCACTGCATAATAAGACGCAGTGCCACGATGCCCATATATAAACCAAATAAGGTGTCTATTAGGAAAGTAAGTGGATTACTAAAATAAGTACTAGGCATCATCTTCACCGAGTTGGTTCGCTAATTCACGAGAGCGCAGCGCCGCAGCGACAAGTGCATTTTCAAATAGGCCGCGTACACCACCATCTTCAAGTTCATGTAAGGCACGTTCAGTTGTGCCACCCGGAGAAGTAACTTGTTCACGAAGTGTGGCTGTTGACTCTTCACTTTCTAAGGCCATTTTTGCTGCACCAAATGCTGTTTGCAAGCAGAGTAATCGAGCTGTCTCAGGATCTAAACCCATTTCAGAAGCGGCAAACTCCATGGCTTCCATTACTAAGAAGAAATAAGCCGGACCACTACCAGACAAGGCGGTAACTGCATCCATCTTCGCTTCATCTTCCACCCATAATGCTAGGCCGACGGATCGTAAAATAGATTCTGCTAATTCATGTTGAGGAGTAGAAACAAAATCATTGGCACATAGGGCTGTCGCGCCTGCTTGAACTAATGATGGTGTATTAGGCATTGCTCGAACAATTGCTACATCATCTTGTTCTAACCAACGTGCAATATCATCAAGGCGAATTCCTGCTGCAATTGAGATTAATAATGTGTCTGAGTTCCACTCAGGTGCGAGCTGTCTTACTACAGACTGTAATTGTTGAGGCTTGACAGCGAGAATGAGTACATCACAATCTTGTGCGGCTTGAAGGTTACTACTATGAGTGTTCACAGGATATTTGTCAGTGAGCGCTTGCAAGCATAATGGTTCAGGATCAGACACATGAATATGCTGAGGGTTAAAACCATCCGTCACTAAGCCGCCAATAAGGCTGCGAGCCATATTGCCACCGCCGATAAATGTGATTTTACAGTCTTTCATAATGTAGGTTCCATATAAGGCTTGTTTGGGTTAAGTGATAGTTTACTTCTTATTGTCCTGTGAGTGTATGTCTGTTGCCAAAAAGTGCGGTACCAATACGCACCATCGTGCTGCCTTGGGCAATAGCGGCTTCCATATCTCCAGACATGCCCATTGATAAGGTATCAACAGATGGATATAAGGCTGCAAGCTGTGAGAATAATGCCTGTGCTTTGTGAAATGAAGATTGTTGTTTTTGCACATCATCTGTTTTTTGAGGAATGATCATCAAGCCTCGAAGTTCTAGATTATCAAGCTGACTGATTTGTTCTGCCAAGTTTAAGACTTCGTCTGAATTAACCCCTGACTTACTGGCTTCATCATCAATATTGACTTGAATGCATATATTTAACTTATCAACATTCAAGGGCCGTTGGTCTGATAAACGTCTGGCTATTTTAATGCGATCAATACTTTGTACCCAATCAAAGTGTGCAGCAATATCTTTTGTTTTATTGGATTGGATGGGACCAATAAAGTGCCATTCAAGGTCTAGGTCGGATAGCGCAGCAATTTTTGTTAGCGCTTCTTGTAAATAATTCTCACCAAAACAATGCTGGCCCATTTCAGCTATTTTCCGCAGGTCATCCGCAGGCCATGTTTTGCTAACCGCTAGTAATTGCACGCTTTGATGCGGCCTTTGCGCTTTATTTGTCGCACTTTTAATTGTGTCGAGAACCGTGTGAAGCTGAGTTTTTATCTCTGTCATGTTGCAAGCCTGTAGTGAGCGCGCTACCTTTACGTTAAGTACTTCCTAATGGAAGTGGACCATATAACTAAAAAAAGATTAGGGAACGGGATGGATATTACTGAATTGCTGACCTTTAGTGCAAAAAATAAAGCATCTGATTTACATATATCAGCCGGAGAGCCGCCAATGATTCGAGTTGATGGTGACATCAAGCGAATCAATTTGCCATCTATGGATCATAAAGAAGTATATGCAATGGTATACGACATTATGAATGATAAGCAGCGTAAAGATTATGAAGAGTTTCTGGAAACAGATTTCTCATTTGAAATACCAGGCCTTGCTCGCTTTCGTGTTAATGCTTTTAATCAAAACCGTGGTTGTGGTGCGGTTTTTAGAACAATCCCTTCTGAAGTCTTGAGTTTGGAAGCATTGGGTGCTCCAGAAATTTTCAAAGAAATCTCTGATAATCCTAAAGGAATTGTTCTTGTTACAGGGCCGACAGGTTCAGGTAAATCGACAACCTTGGCCGCGATGGTCGATTATAAAAATGATAAAGATAATGAACATATATTAACGATTGAAGATCCGATTGAGTTTGTTCATAAAAGTAAAAAATGTTTAGTTAACCAGCGCGAAGTTCATCGAGATACACTAGGTTTTAGTGAGGCTTTACGATCTGCTCTACGTCAGGATCCGGACATTATTCTTGTTGGTGAGTTGCGTGATCTTGAAACAATTCGACTTGCATTGACCGCGGCTGAAACAGGTCATTTAGTATTTGGTACATTACATACTTCCTCTGCTGCCAAAACAATTGACCGTATTATTGACGTATTCCCAGCGGCTGAAAAAGATATGGTGAGATCGATGTTATCGGAATCACTTCGTGCAGTCATTTCACAAACACTGATGAAGAAAGTCGGCGGTGGTCGTATTGCTGCCCACGAAATTATGATTGGTACACCGGCGATTCGAAACTTGATTCGAGAAGGTAAAGTGCCACAAATGTATTCAGCGATTCAAACGGGTGGTGCAGTAGGTATGCAAACATTAGATCAATGTATGCAAGACTTAGTTCGTAAGCAAAAAATAACCAAAGCAGAAGCACAGCCACGTGCGATTGAGAAGAATTTATTCCAGTAGGAGAATGATAGATGGATATCGTAACAATTTTAAAAGCAGCGGTGAAACATGACGCATCAGATATTTTCATCACTGCCGGACGCCCAGCCAGTTTAAAAGTAAATGGCCGCTTAGCGACTTTATCGCAAGATGTTTTGTCGGATGATGATGCGCGTGACTTAGTGATAAGCACGATGAGTGATTCACAAAAGAAAGAGTTTGAGCGTGATAAAGAATGTAACTATTCGATCAGTTCTGCTGGCGCGGGCCGTTTTCGTGCGAGTGCTCTTTATCAACGAAATAAAATAGCGATGGTATTGCGTCGTATTAAAGATGAAATTCCAACAATAGAAGAATTAAATGTGCCAGAGATTGTTAAAGAATTAGCAATGACCAAGCGAGGCATGATTATCTTTGTTGGTGCTACCGGTTGTGGTAAGTCGACAACCTTAGCTGCAATGGTAGGTTATCGAAATCAAAATAGTACGGGTCATATTTTAACAATTGAAGATCCGATAGAGTTTGATCATAAACATGGCGGCTGTGTGGTAACTCAGAGAGAAGTAGGGGTCGATACAGCGTCATATGGTATTGCCTTAAAAAACTCACTACGACAGGCACCTGATGTGATTATGATTGGTGAGATTCGAGCACGAGATACAATGGACTACGGTATTACTTTTGCTGAAACAGGACATTTATGTCTATCGACATTGCATGCCAACAACTCAAATCAGGCAATGGATCGAATTATTAACTTCTTCCCTGAAGAGCGACATAAGCAATTATTATTAGATTTATCTTTGAATTTGAAAGCGGTTGTTTCTCAACGCCTAATCCCTAGAAAAGATGGGGCAGGACGCTGTGTCGCAGTTGAAATTTTAATTAATACACCTTTGGTGGCGGACTTGATCGAGAAGGGAGATATTCCTGAGATTAAGGAGATAATGAAACGGTCTCGTGAACAGGGCATGCAGACTTTTGATCAAGCTATTTATGATCTTTATATGGACGATCAAATTACCTATGAAGATGCCTTGAAAAATGCAGATTCAGAAAATGAAGTACGTTTGATGATTAAGTTGGGACCTAAAGAAGGTGAAACAATAGGCGGCGATATTGATGGTTTGACTATTCAGCCAGATGAAGACGAATCAGGTCATGTCAAGTCGTGGTAATATTTGATAGAAATGCAGAGTTTAGACTAAGATAGACAGGCACTATAAATACCATTATCATATGGTTGGAATATAGAGATCCAGAGTTTGGATTAAAATACAGAGATTGGGTTCACATAAGTGACTCATTAAAATTTTTGAAGGACATAAAGAATGAAATCATTAGTTAAACTATCTGCAGTTGTACTTGCTGCAAGTTTATTAGCTGCGTGTGCTGGTCCAAGCAAACAGGCAGATCAAAACAACCTATTCTGTGCTATCGCTGGTGGTTTAGCGGGTGGAGCGGTTACTGGACTTGCTGTTGATGGTGGTGCTGCTGGTGGTGCTGTTGCCGGTGCTATGTTGGCATTACTTATATGTCCTCAAGATGAAGTCGCTGCCGCTGAGCCTGTAGCTGCCACAGCAGTATGTGCTGAAGAGCCAACTGCAGGTGCATTGTTGGATGCGCAAGGTTGTGCATTTGATTCAGATAACGATGGTGTTTTAGATGGCATCGATATGTGTGCTGATACACCAGAAGGTGTAAAAGTTGACCGTGTTGGTTGCCCACTAGATTCAGATAAAGATGGCGTAGCTGATTACCAAGACTTATGTCCAGCAACACCATTAGGTACAATCGTTGATACTGATGGTTGCCCGCTTCCAGGTGAAAAATTACTATCATTGACTGGTGTTAACTTTGCAACTAATAAAGCAGTGTTAACTACAGATGCTAAAAGTATTTTAGAGCAAGCAGTAACATTGCTTAAGAATACTGATTCTGTAATTGATGTGCGTGTTGAAGGTCACACTGATAGCCGTGGTTCAGATGCTTATAATATGACATTGTCACAAAAACGTGCTGAATCAGTAGTGGCTTACTTAGTATCTCAAGGCGTTGCAGCAAGCAGCTTAGTTCCAGTTGGTATGGGTGAATCAAGCCCTGTAGCAAACAATGACACTACAGCTGGTCAAGCGGCAAACCGTCGTGTTGATTTTGTTGTAAATCGTTAAGCTCTACTTCAAGTAGTTTTATAGAAAAGGCCCTTTATAGGGCCTTTTTTTTGGCTGATGATTATTGCATGACATCAGATTGTAGAACCCTAGATTTAATTAAGTAAGCGATATAAACCTTGCTGGTGGACTAGCTGTTCAGAGTCTTTGATGAGTTGTTGAAAGTCTTTTTCATTGATGGCTTTATCTAACTGGTGGTGGACCTGCTTAATATTCATTCCCGCTTTCATCTCTGGTCGATAGAGCAGTTTGAGTAATAACAAGTCTAAACCTGATAAATAGTCATCATGTGACTTATCATTAAATATTGATGGGAAGACTTTATCTGAATCATTAGGAAGCCCCATGATTTGGGTTAACTCTTCTACTACGCATGATAATAGCTTGGCATGTGCCCGAGCACGATCTACAGGGATAATAATAATTGCCTGTTTAATACTGCTATCAGGGAAAGTAGAAAAATGAGCTAGACATACGCTGTTACGAGAAAGGTCGATAATCAGCTGTTTATTATCGAGTAAGAAATCTTGTTTAAGCTCTTGGCTGATGAGTTCCTCTGTAGAGAAGATAATCCTTAGGTTTGCTTTATTGTCAGCTGAGGCAGGCTGTATTGTAGTATCAGTAATGCTTGCTAGATGTCTAAGATGTGTTTCGGTAATACGTTGGTGAAGATCTTTATCAGCTGTACGGTGAATGATGGAATAATATATGGGCTGAGTCCATTTCCGGACGGTACTGACTTCAGCAGAATATTCATTATTGAGAGCAATCTCAATGAAGCTATTGTGAATATATTCAGATTCTTGCCAGTGATGCTCATGAGCTATGGATGAGGTGCCAAATGCAAGTAGACCAGCGAATAAAAAATGGCGCGCCTGACAGGAATCGAACCTGTGACCCCCAGTTTCGGAAACTGGTACTCTATCCAACTGAGCTACAGGCGCATTCCTTGTAAACACTTGGTATCTCTACGAAAGCAAGAATGATCATTATACTAGTCATCCGTATCAAAAACTATATATTTCATATCTTAGAGTAAAAGAGTAATTATGACTTTACCTTCACCTGTAGAAGGTTGAGAGGTAAATAAGGAGGGGGTTTACTATCTTAAATTATAGTAGTATCTGCCTAGATACATGAGAAGTGATTTTAGAAAGGAGGTGAATTCTAAAATCATAGTATCAAAGCCGACTCTTGAGAAACGGCTTTTTTTATAGTAAATTACGCCTTGATATTCTTTAAAAGTGGTTAAGCTATGAAAGCTAGAATTACAGTCCTTACTCTGACTATTTTTATCAGTGCTTGTGCCATGGACTCCGTTCCAGTTACTACAGCTGATGGCAAGCAGGGTTATACTATAAACTGCAATTCAGGTGTTGATTTGTGCCATAAAAAATCTGCTAAATTATGTCCTGCGGGCTACGATATTGTTGAGCACATTAAGGAATCATCTACAGTCATACCGCATTATGGTGAGTACCCAATGACACTTAATACTGAGAGCCTTATCATTGAGTGTAAGTAATAGAGCATAGAACCTTTAAATCACTCGATTTCACGGCCGTGAAACCGAGTAGTAGGTACCCAATAAGCAAAAAGCCGAACTTCTATAATGGAAGTTCGGCTTTTTTATGAGAGCAATGAGATAAAGAGCATTGCTAACCCAGCGATGGCATGACAGCCAATCGCTGGGTTATTTGAGATGCTTTATTTATGTTTTGGAGCTACTTTTTCAAGTTTCCAAATATCATTATTGTATTCTTCCATCGTGCGATCAGTAGAGAACTTACCACTGTATGCAGTATTAAGAATACTCATTGTCGTCCAACGTGTTTGATCTTGATATGCTAGGCCAGCTTGATGTTGAGCATCAATATAGCTACGGAAATCAGCAATGGTCATCCAAGGATCATTGTGGCTTGTGAAGGCGTTAATGATATTACCAAAACGATTTGGTTCATTTTGGTTGAAATAGCCACTTTCTAATAATTCAACAACACGTTTTAAATCTTTATCTTGAGCAATAACCGCTCGTGGATTGTAATTAACACGCTGTTGTTCAACTTCTTCTTCGTCTAAGCCAAAGAGGAAGAAGTTATCGTCACCGACTTCTTCACGAATTTCGATATTGGCACCATCTAATGTACCGATAGTCACTGCACCGTTCATCATGAACTTCATATTACCGGTACCAGATGCTTCTTTACCTGCAGTAGATACTTGTTCTGATAAGTCAGCAGCAGGACAAATAACTTCCATAGCAGATACTTGGTAGTTCGGTAGGAAGACAACTTTTAATAAACCATCAACATCAGGATCGTTATTAACGATATCAGCAACATTATTAATCAGTTTGATAATATCTTTTGCCATGGCATAACCAGGCGCAGCTTTACCACCAAACAATACAGCACGTTTAGCAATACCTTCTGAATCACCACGTTTAATACGATCATAAAGATGGATAACGTGAAGAACATTTAATAATTGGCGTTTATATTCATGGATACGTTTTACTTGAATATCAAACATAGCATCAGTATCGAAAGTTACACCAGTACGATCTTTAACAAGATCTGCTAGACGTTGTTTGTTTGCCACTTTTGCTTGATGCCATTGTTGCTGGAACAATGGTTCTTCAGCATGAGGTGCTAATTTGCTTAACTGACTAAGATCGGTGATCCATTTGTCACCAATAGTTTCAGATAATAATTGTTTTAACTCTGGATTACACCAAGCCATCCAACGACGTTGTGTTACACCATTGGTTTTATTGTTGAACTTGTTCGGCCAAAGTTGGTAGAAGTCGTTAAATAATCCTTTTTGTAATAACTCTGAGTGTAATGCTGCCACACCATTAACTGAGAAACTACCTACAATAGCTAAATGAGCCATGCGAATATTTTGCTGGTCGCCTTCTTCGATGATAGACATGCGAGCAAGACGCTCTTTATCTCCAGGCCATCTGCGAGCTACTTCACTTAAGAAGCGAGCATTGATTTCATAAATGATTTCTAAAACACGAGGCAATAAACGACCAAACATATTTACAGACCAACGCTCTAATGCCTCAGGCAATAAAGTATGGTTGGTGTAAGCCAGTGTGTTTGTTGTTATTTTCCATGCTTCATCCCACTCAAGACCATGTTCATCCATTAACAGGCGCATTAATTCTGCTACTGCTACAGTTGGATGAGTATCGTTCAGTTGGAAAACATTTTTCTCTGAGAAAGTATCAAATGATTCGCCATGAGTCGTCACCCAGTAATCAAGAATATCTTGTAAGCTAGAAGAGGCTAAGAAATACTGTTGGCGTAAACGTAATTCTTTACCGTTTTCACTTGTATCATT
>ENA-ORXI01000147-ORXI01000147.1-sediment-metagenome-genome-assembly--contig:-NODE-147-length-53964-cov-9.786646_pt1 | contig 53964 bp, 47 predicted proteins | sample MGYA00237861_ERZ511468 | MGnify/ENA primary metagenome ERZ511468 (study PRJEB26299, sample SAMN06266213) | sediment metagenome | isolation source: Hudson Canyon methane seep mesocosm | place: USA:Hudson...
AACCAAGTTGCTGATGAAAAGCAATGTGGTCACCAGGACGGTAAAGTAACTGTTCCTCACGCTGACTTCCATTCTAAAATCCGCGCTTTGCGTTACGCTTTCCTAGAGCTAGGCATCGACAACGGTATCATCGTTGCTCGTACTGACTCTGAAGGTGCTGGTCTTACTAAAGAAATCGCTGTTGTTAAAGAAAAAGGCGATTCTGGTGATATCTACAACTCTTACCTAGATGTTGAAGAAATCGATGTTGCTGACATGAACGAAGGCGATGTTGTATTTAACCGTGACGGTAAGCTAGTACGTCCTAAGCGTCTACCTTCTGGTCTATATCAGTTCCGTCAAGGTACTGGCCATGAGCGTTGCGTATTCGATTGTATCGGTGCTATCAATGCTGGCGCTGACATGCTTTGGATCGAAACTGCAGTTCCAACTGTTAGCGAAATCGCTGGCATGATGGATGACGTTCGTAAGGTTCACCCAGATGCGAAACTTGTTTATAACAACTCTCCATCTTTCAACTGGACTCTAAACTTCCGCCAGCAGACTTTCGATGCTTGGACTGCTGAAGGTAAAGACGTTTCTGCATACGATCGTTCTAACCTAATGTCTGCTGACTACGACGATTCTGAATTGTCTGCAGTTGCTGATGCTCGCGTTAAGACTTTCCAAGCTGATACAGCTCGTGAAGCGAACGTATTCCATCACTTGATCACTCTTCCTACTTATCACACGACTGCATTGTCTGTTGATAACTTGGCTAAAGAGTACTTCGGTGAAGCGGGTATGTTGGGTTATGTTGCTGGCGTACAGCGTAAAGAGATCCGTCAAGGTATCGCTTGCGTTAAGCACCAGAACATGTCTGGTTCAGACATGGGCGACGACCACAAAGAATACTTTGCTGGCGAAAACGCTTTGAAAGCAGGCGGCGCTAAGAACACTTCTAACCAGTTCTCTTAATCGAAACTTGTTAGTCCGGCTTACCTAGTAAGCCGGAATGTTCTAAAAGAGGTCATCCTTACTTAATGTGGGGATGGCCTTTTTTTTTGCTATTTTTTTGATTAGTTTTCTTGCTTCTTAACCCAGTCGAATACCGTTGGGAAATGGTCACCCACACATTCAGGTGCGGTAAGCATATTGATATGGTCATAATCCAAAGTATTGCCGTGTTTCTTGGCTAATAATAGATACTTTCTCTTATGTGGACCTGACTCTTTCATAAAGGCATTTACGTCAAATCGATGGCCCATGCTGATATCGCGAATTGCGGCGATATGCAGAGTAGGCGGCAGCATCGTTTCTTTCGCTGCGGCGCCATAATCAAAACCATTATCGCTATCTATCCAAGCATCGTTTCTAACCCACTCCACGCATTGGCGATGAGTTTTATGACTTTCGTTCTCAGAGCCTAATTTATAGTTAATGGCTGGCAAATAGCCTTTGCGTTTACTGGCGGCCAGAGAAAGGCGATTCCAAATTAAGTCGATTTTAAAATAGCGTTCGAACGTTCTAGCCCTAACCGTTCGCTTACTGCCAAAGTAGGTAGCAGACAGTACATGAGGTATTAACTCGGTTTGAAAGAGTAGAGAGGAGTTTAAATACACACCACCCCAAGAGTGAGCCATGAGATGTAGCTTCTTATGGCCACTATGTTCTAGCACGAAGCGAATGAGTGCCGGAATATCTTGCTGGATGGTCTCCGTTTGACCGTGGGTACTGGAAGCATTTACTTTGGGCGTGCTTAACCCCATACCGCGTAAATCAGCGACATAGACATCATAGCCTTGCTGCGCCATATAACTGCCTAAGCCTTTGCCGCTTTTATGATAAAAAATGCGCCCATCTTCCACCATGCCATGAATCATCAAAACAGGAATGCCTTGCTGTCCCGGTTGGCTGATATGCATTAGGTGAAGCTTGTGTGTTTCTTCATCTAGAAACAAAGATTGGTAGCGCATAAAAAGCCTTAAGCAAAGTAAGTCAGTAGCTAGGGCTTGGTTTGACCAAGCTGCAAGGTTGGAGAAAACTCAAAAGTCGAGCCGATTTCTTTTGGGATCTTAGGGTAAGGGTTCGCCGCGAGAGCTGCCTTTTTGGCCCAATCATCAAGGTCAAAATTCCCACTCGATTGAACAATATTCACGCTGGTAGCAAAAGAGCCATATTCCAGTTTTATTTTTAATCGCACGGTACCTTTTAGGTTGGCATTGGCTTCAAGCCTTTGGGTTAGGTACTGAGTCGCAACACGGCGATAAGCACTATAAGTAGGGTCTTCACTGCCTTCTAAGGCTTCAACTTGGGCGCGGCTATCACTACTAACTTGGCTGTTTTGCTGTATTTTGGGCTGTGCGGCAATAACATCTGGCTTTTCTATAAGCTCTTCAATTTCAGTATCGGGTGTGGTTTCTTCAATCGGCTTTTCAACGGATTCAGTGCTGGCTTTCTTCTCGGTTTTGGCAGCGCTACTGATTATGGGCTGTTCTTGGTTTGTTTCTTTTGTTTTAGCCGCTTCTTGCTCTACCGGTTGGTCTAAAGCGACTTCCGATGGGGTGCTTGCTTCAGATATTTGCTCATTGTGCTGCTGAGCAATTTGGCCGGCTTGGGCTTGTTGTATTAGTTCTCGGTCTTGCTTATCAAGGCGAGCGTGGATTATGGAGTGCTGTGATAGATACTGGACAGACGGCTCACCCGGAATAAATAATAAGCTATGCAGTGCTAATGAAAGCACAAGCGCAAAGATAAGCTTTAGGGTAGGTGATTGCACGTTTTCTATTCAATCCTGATTGACGTACCTTCCATGATAATCGAGCAAAGGGCTAGGCTCCATCTTTTTCACGAAATAACCTATGGTAGCAGTAGGATTTATAGAGTGAGCAAGGTATGATTATCGGCTTAAATATTTAACGTGGATGCCTTTGGTATTCGCAAACCCCCCCTCATTAATGGAGATTCTCAAATGAGCGTATTGGTTGGTAAAAAAGCCCCTGATTTCACAGTTCCTGCAGTACTAGGTAACGGCACTATCGTTGATGAGTTTTCTTTATCTGAAACCATCAATGGCAAATACGGTATCGTATTTTTCTACCCATTAGATTTCACTTTCGTATGTCCTTCTGAGCTGATCGCTTTGGATCACCGTATGGATACTTTCAAGAAGCTAGGTGTTGAAGTAATTGGTGTTTCTATCGATTCTCACTTCACTCACAATGCTTGGAGAAATACTCCAGTAAATAACGGCGGTATTGGCCAAGTTAAGTACACTTTGGCTGCTGACATCGATCACGGCATCGTTAAAGCCTACGACGTTGAAACGGAAGGTGGTGTTGCTTTACGTGGCGCATTCATCATCGATAAAGAAGGTGTTGTACGTTCACAGATCATCAACGATCTTCCACTAGGTCGTAACATGGATGAGCTAGTACGTTTAGTTGAAGCTCTACAGTTCCATGAAGAGCACGGTGAAGTTTGCCCTGCTGGTTGGAACAAAGGCGACAAGGGTATGGACGCTTCTCCAGAAGGCGTTGCTAAGTACCTAGCTGACGAATCTGACAAGCTATAATTGTAGCTTTCAGTATTTGAAAAAAGCCCTGCCTTGCAGGGCTTTTTTTTGGCTGAAATTCATGATTTAGGATGATAATAAGTTATCTGCTAGACTCAGTATAAGATGGGTTAGGTAACAATTTATGGCAAAAATTTGGATGAAATTAACAGCTTTTATTTTAATCCTGCTGCCGTTGCTAAGCTTGGCAGATAAGCAGGATGTCGATAATAGGCAAGGTATAGATAGGGATGTTATTTGGAGTATTATTCCTTATGCACCCATACATATCTTAGAAGGTAGCTTTAAAGGCCAGGGGATTGCGGATACGTATTTAAAAAAAGCGCAAAAAAGCCTTCACCATTATCATCATATTAATCAAATCATGACGCCCGCACGAGCTTGGCATCAAATTGCCGCTGGGGAGTCGACAGTCTGTCATCCTAGCGCGCTAAAAACGGCAGAACGTGAACAATATGCGTATTTTAGTGATCCAGGGTTGATCACCCCGGTTATTCGAGCCTTGATGCGAAGGGATATTTGGGAAAAATACTTTCAGGGCCGAAAGACGCTGAACTTACGTGAATACCTCTCAATGAATCGTGGCCCTTTGGGGATCGTCTCTCATCGTTCTTATGGTGAAGTGGTTGATCAGGTCTTATTGCAAGCGATGAGAGGGGGAAAGAATATTGTCCAAGCCTCTGGTCGTTATGGTAGTCGTCAGCTCTATGAAATGCTGACCAATTCGCGTATCGAACTGATGCTGGAATACCCCTGGGTTTCTTCCTACTTTAAAAAAACGTTAGGCATAATTAAAGCAGAAGTAGTTAATTTACAAATCAGTGATTTTCCTCGATTCAGCCCAGCGTATGTTGCTTGTACCCGAAATGAAAAGGGGCTGGAGATAATAAAGGGAATTAATCAATTCCTTAAACAAGAAATCCCTACTGTTAATAATCGACGTCGAATGACGGACTGGCTTGATGATGAAGAAGCCGCAGTCTTTGAGCAAGATTATTTTGAGTTTTTCAAAATTGCGCATTAATAGATTTTATCTAGACTTAAATAAGAACAGATCATAAGGAAATCCGTATGCCAATAATTCGAATTAATTCATTACCCCTTGCTGAAACTCTTGATATGAAGCAGGTCATGCAAGCGTTAAGTAGTGGCGTATCAAGGGACGTGCGTATTGAGCAAGCCCAGCTTTCGATTAGCTGGCAAATCATTGCCGAAAATCATTATATTTCTAAGGGCGAGCTGGCCGAGACGCAATCAGGTCATAGTCATCCAATATTGGTTGAATTATTAGTGCCTGAAGTATTAAGCTCTGATTTGACGGAAAAAATAATGCATTCTTTAGCGCATCGCTTAGGCAAAGAATTAAATTTCCCTGTCAGTAATATCTTTATTTATGAGCGTAAATTAAAAGCAAATCAGGTATTTGAAAAAGGCATGCTAGCGAACTGGGCTTAATAAATACTAATATAGTATTACACTGAGTTGATTCTCTTAAAGTAATTGTTAAATAGTATGTGACTTACTTTCTGTTGAGTTACTTGCCTGATACAAGTCAATACGCTCAGGCTAAGACTCTGCGATCATCTATCAAAATCTCAGAGATAGACACATGATTGTATTTAATCAGCTACCCAATATTGGCTTAGAGTTCATGAATATTGAACATCAGCAAGCAGCTGACTTATTTAATAAGATTGAAACTGACTTCAAAAGACACGATGTGGATGCTGTCATCGCAGGGATTCTAGAAATACAACAACATTGTATTGAACACTTTGCTCATGAAGAGAGGGAGATGAAAACTTACGAGTACCCTCCTTATAACGTGCACAAGCAAGCGCATGATCGAGTATTAATGGAAATTGATATGGTGGTGAAGCAGCTGCAGAGTCATCGCACGTTGAGCAAAATTTCAAGCTATATTGAACATGGCTTTCCATCTTGGTTTTCTCATCACCTTGCGACAATGGACAAGGTGACGGCCGAATTTATCCTTAGCCAGCAAGCGGTTAAATCGGCTTAAAAATAATTGGTTTCAGTTAGCGGTTTAGGCAAACTGCATTAAATCCAGATTCATTCATAATATAAGCGGCTACTTCACTGCGGCGGCCGCCATCACAATAAACCACGTAATGAAAATCATGACTCATGGTTTTCAATTTTTCACGTAAGTGATTTAGCGGTAAGTTTTCACCACCTTTTAAGCGGTCATGGCGAAACTCTTGAGGTCGACGTACGTCAAGTAGGATGGTGCCAGAATCCCCCTCATCCATTTGAATATGAAGCTCTTCCATGCTGATGGTCTTAATGATGGGCTTCTTCAATAACTCATCGAAGTCCTGCTTTCCTAAAATCATTAATGAACCATTGCTGGCCATGGTTACCGTCGCATTCCGTTCGCTTTCAGCAATTAGGGCGTCCTCTCCAAAGCAATCGCCGGTTTGAATAGCAGCAACGGTTTTTTCTTTGTGTCCATCCCCTTGAGTCACAACCGCTCGGCCAGTCTTGATCACATAGAAGTTCTCACCATGTTCGCCTTCTTTAATGATCTGTTGACCAATTTGAACTTCTTCTTCTTGAAAGCGGACTAATAATTTTTGAATATTAGCCGCAGGAACCTGTGCAAAAAGAGGGGAGGTTAATAATGCATCCATCCAGTCTAACGCTTCAGAGTCATCAAAATCAGGGTCTTGCTCTTCCATGTCTTCCGACAATTGTGACCAAGTAGTGACTAGGTCCAAATAATCACGATTAATGCTATAGAACTGGCATTCTGTCGTCGTAATCGCAGACGTACGGTGAATATGGGAGCTATTATCCAGTGCAAGATAGTTATCATCACTATCAGCAGAAATTTTACTGATATTAAAACTATCGTCCGCTAGGTCAATTTCGCCATTAATTAGAAAGTGGCACTCTTTATCTTCACTGCCGCGTTTAAAGAGTATTTTACCCTTGCTTAATTGATGCTGACGAAAAGCACTGGCAAGGTCTTGAACACAGGCAGAGGTTAAATAATCAAAAGGGATAAATCCTTCTAGGTGCTTAATATCGATACTGCTCGAATCCGTCATAGTCTCTTCTTCAAAATAGCTTATGGCTAATTATAGTTGATGAATAAACTATAGCTAAACTTGCAGTTCGGGTAAATTTTTATACAAATTTAGTGCTTCAGGATTTTTAAGCGCATCGGTATTTTTAACCGTCTCATTATGCACAGCCTTACGTACCGCGAGTTCGACAATTTTGCCCGATATCGTCCGCGGAATATCCGTAACCTGAATGATCTTAGCCGGTACGTGCCTTGGGGTTGTATGGCTACGTATCTGCTGGCGAATGAGCTGCTGTAAATCTTCGTCCAAGCTCAATTCAGGCTGTAAGATGACAAACAATACAACCCTTACGTCATCTTGCCATTGCTGGCCGATGGCGATGGATTCGATTACTTGATCCAGCTGTTCTACTTGGCGATAAATCTCTGCTGTTCCTATACGAACACCACCAGGATTAAGCACGGCATCAGATCGGCCATGAATGATCAGACCTTGATGCTGGGTGATTTCACCATAATCGCCGTGAGCCCAGATATTATCGAATAAAGAAAAGTACGCCTGCATAAACTTGTTATTGTCTGAATCTTGCCAGAAGCCAATAGGACAAGAAGGAAAAGGTTGGCTGCAAACCAGCTCACCTTTTTCTTCTCGTAAAGACTGCTGTGAATCATCAAAAATATCCACTGCCATACCTAGGCCTAAGCACTGTAATTCACCCCGGTATACGGGCAGGATAGGGTTACCTAAAGCAAAGCAAGAGATGATATCCGTGCCACCGGAAATAGAGGAAAGGCAGACATCCTGCTTTATATCGCGATAAACATAATCGAAGCTCTCATGGGCGAGGGGAGAACCCGTAGATAATACCGCTTTTAAGGCCGAAAGATCATAATCTTGTTTAGGCTGAATATGCGCTTTTTCTAACGCGGCCAGATACTTGGCACTGGTCCCAAAAATGCTAATATTATGCTGCTCGGCCATTTGCCATAAGCGATGGCCATTGGGGTAAAATGGGGAGCCATCGTACAGTACGATACTCGCGCCAATACTTAGGCCGGAAATCAGCCAGTTCCACATCATCCAGCCGCAAGTAGAATAATAAAAAAGGCTATCCTGCTCTTTTACATCGGTATGCAGTCTTAATTCTTTTGCATGCTGAATCAGAGTTCCACCAGCACTATGAACAATGCACTTAGGAACCCCAGTGGTGCCTGAGCTGTACATAATGTAGAGAGGGTGATCAAAAGGCAGGCGAACAAAATCGATTGAGTCACATCCATTACAGAGTGCTTGAGACCAGCTTGTAACTTCCACATCGGCTAAGGTGGGGAGCTCGGGTAGATCTTGTTGAGCAAGATGGGTATGAGGAGCCACGATGATCTGTTTTAGGCTAGGCAGTTGCTGGCTGATCTGCTCAACTTTGGCTAATGAATCTAAGGTTTTTCCGCCATAATAATAGCCTTCTGTTGTGAATAGAACTTTAGGTTCAATCTGACCAAAACGGTCGATAACACCTTGCAAACCGAAGTCAGGAGAGCAAGAAGACCAAATGGCCCCAAGACTGGTCGCGGCGAGCATGGCGACGACGGTTTCTTGGGTATTGGGCATAAATGCGGCGATACGATCTCCGGGTTCAACCCCCATCTGTTTCAGCGAGAACGCTAGCTTAGCGACCTGTAAATAGAGGTCTTGGTAACTCAGGCGGCGATCAATACCGTTATTCAGTTCAGGCTCCCCACAAGAGATTAGAGCAATGCCTTCATCGCGGCGCTGTAAAAGGTTCTCAGCGAAATTCATCTTCACCTGGCTAAACCAGCGCGTCGAGGCAAAGTGATCACCTTTGATCATCACTTGTTGCAGTTGCTCGGCATCGGTAAGGGGCTTCTCCAAGGCGGGAATCAGCTTGGAATATTGCCAAATATTCGACCAGAATAAGGCAGGCTGATCGATGGACCATTGATGCAATTGAGGATAATTATCTAAGCCTACTTGCTGCATGAACTCGTGCATATTACTGCGTTCAATGCGCTGCTTTGAAGGGGACCAAATTGCTGATGAAGTCATGTCGCTCGCCAATAGAAAAATCAATTACGTTTACGTTAACGTAAACCTTTGCCTAAACATACCATTGTAAGGTGAGTTGGGGCAAGGCTAAAGCAAGTAGCAGATGGCTTGAGTTAAACGGATCTAGGCAGCTGAATATGCTCGATTAATTCAATCGCTTGGTGATTAGGGCTATAAGGTACTCTGCCCAAGCAAGGCGCTTGAATATGCTGCTGCAAATAGTCGAAATTAGCCTCCTGCTCACTCATATTGGGGTCAATATGATTGGCGACCCAGCCCGCTAGGGTTAACCCTGAAGCTAAGATAAGTTGCTGGCTCAGTAGGGCATGGTTAATACAGCCCAGCTTCATCCCGACCACAAGGACTATCTGGTATTGATAATCATCGGCTAATACCTGAGCAAAATCCGCTAAGGTTTGTTGATTATTTAATGGAACTAACCAGCCTCCGGCGCCTTCGACCAAATGAAAATCGACCTCTTGAGCTAGGCCTTGCTGGCATTGGTCGATTAACCCAGAGACCGATAAGGGCATACTCTCCAATTCCGCGGCAATATGAGGTGCAATGGCGGGTGCAAGCGCAATCGGATTATGGCAGTGATAGCCTTGCTGAGGATGACTGGCTGCCTGCAACTGTAAAGCATCGTCATTGTGCCATTCCTCTGTGGCGCTATTCCATTCACACCCAGCGGCGATGGGTTTGAGGCCAAAGCAGGTTAAACCTTGGCTTTGAGCTTTTTGTAGTAATATAGTTGCTACCCGTGTTTTACCCGCGTCGGTATCCGTTCCAGTAATAAATAATTTATGCATAGGGCTTCTACTTTCGCTTACGGGCAATAACCCAGATGAGGTCATAAGTTAGAGGAAGGTAATCGTTATTTTGTTGCTGCAAATAGGCTTTTTCTAATTGAGCTAAGCGTGCTCGGCCACCTAAACCAGACCGACGGCCTGAATTCACATTGGTCGCGCCAATCGCTTTCAACTCTTTCAGTAAGGCTGACAAGCTAGAATGTTGTTGCACCATTTCTTGCTGGTGAATGGATTCAATATCAAAGAACTGTTCACACGTTGCGATTAAATTGTCTCTCGTCTCAAATGAATTCACGTGGACATAGGGATCAACTTGCTGCCAGGCGGTTTTTAACTCATGCATGGTATTAGGCCCTAGAGTCGCAAAGGCAAATAACCCGTCTTCTTTTAAAACCCGACTTGCTTCATAGCATAAATCACTCAGCTGCTCGCTCCACTGGATCATTAAGTTAGAGAAAATACCATCAAAAGACTGGGCAGAAAAAGGCAGGTTTTCAGCATCACAAGCAATCGCTGAAAAAGGAAATTGAGTCAGTTTTTCTTTACTGGTAATGCACATCCCTTCGGCAATATCGGCCCCTACAACCTGTTCGGCTCCTTGCTGAATTAAGGTGGGTACGGCAAAGCCTGTGCCGCAACCAAGGTCTAGCCAGCAGCCATTCATTCGCATGGAGTTTTGACTGCATAAAAGCTGAAGTTGCTGAGCTAATTCCAATGCGGAAAAATGCTGTACTCGAGCTGCTTCATCGTAAGAATGAGCAGCACGACTAAACTGACTGGCGACCTGCTGTTTTTTTCTCAGAAAGGTTGAGTTGGGCATAAACGTTTAAAATTTGATCCTTAATAATTTCAGGCAGCTGAATAAAGAGTGCATGGCAAGCCCCTGAGATTAACTCATAGTGTCCTTGGCCATGGCTATGAGGCGGTGCCACGAGGGCATCGTGTTCAGCAAATAAGTGCAGACAAAGACAGCTTGCCTTATCCATATCGGTAAAGTCGTATTGATCTAGCCAAAGCAATTGACGTAATAGTGAATCACTCGCTTCTAATTGCTGGTGGGCGAGATAACGGATAATTGCTTTTGGTTTTTCAGTACCTTGAACATTCAGTGCTAAGAACCGAGTTTGAGTTTTTTGGGTATTTTCTTTTAAAGACGAAACGAAACCATCAAAGCGAAATTGTGGCATACCATAAGGCCATTGTTTTGCACGGCAAAATTTAGGCGGTGTGGCAAGGGTAATCAGCGCCGCAGGGGCTGGCTGGCAATGGGCAGCGGCTTCTGCCAGTGCGCCACCTAAAGACCAGCCGACTAAAATCGCATCTTTGGGTAAGGAATGGCAGATTTCTTCAACCGCTTGATCAAAGTGTTCGCAGTCGTGCCAGCGATACCAATAGTGCTGTCCTGGAAGGGTATGGGCCAGCTCAGTAAATACCTCTGCATTGAAACCCCAGCCAGGGAACCATACCCAGGCTTGTTGGGAATTACATTCAGAAGAAAAAGCAAACTCAAGCGCCATAGGCCGACTCTCCAACAGACTTCAAAATAGCCACTAAGCTGGCTAATAAATATTCGATATCTGATTCAGTATGGCTGGCTGTCAAAGTAATGCGTAATCGAGCACTGCCTTTTGCTACGGTAGGGGGACGAATGGCAGTTACCAATATGCCTGCTTGCTGTAATTGCTGGCTTATTGCCAGCGCTTTTAGATCATCACCGATTAATAACGGCTGAATGGCCGTCGTCGAGGGCATGATGTTCAGTGCCAAACGTTCTGACTGTTGGCGGAAATAGTCGATATTCTGTCTTAATCTTGTTTGTCGCTCACCCGACATGACGATGGCAAGGTTATCTTGCATCGCACTGGCTAATGCCGCGGGAATGGCGGTTGTATAAATATAAGGACGGGCAAATTGAATGAGGTACTCAATGAGTTCTTCAGAGCCCGCAACAAAAGCGCCGTAACCTCCCAGGCCTTTGCCAAGGGTGCCCATATAAACGTCAACGTCTTTAGCGGATAAGCCCTGCTCAGCTAAGCTGCCGGTTTGCTGAGTATTGCCTAATACTGCAAAACCATGGGCGTCATCGACCATTAAAAGGCCATCATGTTGGCGACTGATGTTGGATAATTCGGCCAAAGGTGCTTGATCACCATCCATGCTAAAAACCGCATCGGTAGCGATGAGGGCTAAATTGGACGGTGGCTTTTGCTGTAAAAAGTGGCTTAGATGCTCAACATCATTATGGCGATAGCGCTGCATTTTACAGTTGCTCAGCTGCCCTCCATCAATCAGAGAAGCGTGATTTAACTTGTCTTGAAAGAGTGAGTCTTGACGTTTTAGCAAGGTTTGTAGAATGGCCATATTCGCCATATAGCCATTGGCGAATAATAATGCCCGTGGATAACCGACGGATTGAGCAAGAGACTGTTCAAGCTGCTGGTGGGCGCTGCTATGGCCACAGACTAGATGAGAGGCACCACTGCCCATTCCCCAAGCCTTGGCTCCGGCTATTAGAGATTCACTTTCTTGGGCTAAACCGAGGTAATCATTACTGGAAAAATTTAATAGTACAGCCTTATCAACAAGAACCCGAGCCCCCTGCGGGCTGGCCACATTAATACGCTGACGCCAAAGGTTATCTTCTTTGCGTTGCTGTACGGCTTGTTGAATTCTTTGCTGCCAAGACATGCTATTGAAGGATCTCAAACTCGACTTAATGGATAGAGGGCATCATAATGCAGGTAGATAAGCAGTCAACCAAGTTTGGCTCCGTAGGTTTACTAATGATGTTTTTAAGTGAATTACCATGACATTGAATCCAGATTACAGCTTTCAATCTTCTTGCGAACAAGCCTTAGCGTACGATAAAAAGCATCTATGGCATCCCTATTCATCGATGCAGAAGGAAGAAGAGCCTACAGCAATGAATGTGTGGCCGGTAGAAAGTGCCAAGGGCGTCTATTTAACCTTGGCGGATGGCACAGAGTTGATAGATGGTATGTCATCTTGGTGGTGTACGGTTCACGGCTACAGTCATCCTCGATTAGTACAGGCGATTACGGAGCAAGCGCAAAAAATGTCTCATGTGATGTTTGGCGGTTTGACTCATGAACCGGCAATTAATCTGGCGCAAAAATTGGTGCAGCTCACCCCAAATGGCTTAGAGAAAGTCTTTATCTCTGATTCGGGCTCTGTTGCGGTTGAAGTGGCAGTAAAAATGGCCATTCAATACCAGCAGGCACGGGGAAAATCTGAAAAAACAAAACTGATCGCCCTGCAGCGTGGCTATCATGGCGATACCATCGGCGCGATGTCGCTCTGTGATCCCACTACCGGTATGCACCACTTATTCAGTGGTTTATTGGCGAATCAGTTTTTTATAGCTGAGCCGAAAACGGCCTTTGATGAAACTTGGCAGCAAGACGATATTCAGCCATTGAAAGCCTGTTTAGAACAAAATCACCAAACCATCGCCGCTTTAATTTTAGAACCCGTGGTGCAAGGGGCGGGTGGCATGCGTTTTTACCATCCCGAATATTTACGTCAGGCACGATTATTGTGTGATGAATACGATGTGCTCTTGATCGCCGATGAAATAGCCACCGGCTTTGGTCGCAGTGGAAAAATGTTTGCTTGCGAGCATGCTGATATTAGCCCAGACATCATCTGTGTAGGCAAAGCGCTTACCGGTGGCCAAATGACCTTGGCAGCGACACTGACAACCGAGTCGATTGCACAGACGATCAGTGCGGGTGAAGCGGGATGCTTTATGCACGGCCCAACCTTTATGGCCAATCCACTGGCCTGCGCGGTGGCGAATGAAAGCCTCGCATTGCTGATAGAGAACGATTGGCAAGGGCAGGTGCAGCGCATTGAGAAAGGCTTAATCACGGGCTTGGCAGCGGCAAAAGAGCTTGAAGCGGTCGCCGAGGTGAGGGTGCTGGGGGCAATTGGCGTGATTGAAATGAAAGAAGCCGTTGATATGGCTAAGATACAGCCAGCCTGTATTGAGCAAGGAATATGGTTACGGCCTTTTGGCAAGCTGGTCTACATCATGCCCGCTTATGTTATGACGGATCAGGAGTTGCTAACTCTGACAACAGGTATGATAAAGGTCTTAAAGTCAGGTCAATTTTAGCGCGCTCAATGAATGTGCTTAAAAAACGTACAAAATACCGTCTAAACTATAAATGATACAGCTGATCTGCCTGCGCTGTATCTGCTCTTTATTAGGTGACTGATAGTAAAGGGTACGAGCGATGCAGTTGTCCCGCTGTAAGCTCGGGTTTGGCTCTCGAATTTACGATGCTTGTTCCCGGATCGTAAATCCGGGAGTTTTTTACCTTTCTTTTCTAAGCAAGTGTTCCACAGCAATATCCTGTATGCTTTTGCTTCTATAATTCTAAATATAAATTAATTCTTTATGGCAATTCTTTGGCAAGAAACTCGTGATGGTACGCTTTATCAAGTGCGTAATGCGGGTAAAACCCTGCGTTTATATACCGATAATGTTCTGCATAGCCAATATAACCCCGATAAAAAACTCACGGGCAGCGTTTGGGATTTATTATTTCTGCCTGCATTGGCTAAAAAGTCAGATAAACCGTTACGCATTTTAGTATTAGGCGTCGGTGGTGGTGCGGTGATTCATATGCTGAATGAGTTTTTAAACTGTGAAAAAATTACTGGCATAGAATTAAATCCGACCCATATTGAAATTGCACAAAAATTCTTTTCGCTCTCGTCATCCAATATCGAACTGGTTGAAGCGGATGCTATTAGCTGGGTTGAAAATTGCAAAGAAAAATTTGATATTATTATCGATGATTTATTTTATGAAGAAGATGATGAGCCGATAAAAGTCGCGCCACCGAATGCTACTTGGTTTTATAATTTATACAGTTTATTAAAACCGAACGGTTTAGTGATCATGAATTTTGTTGCACGTCATACGGCAATGGCCGCTGCACCTTTATATGATGATTATGTCGCTAAGTTACTGCCTAATACACTGCATTTTACCACCCCGCATTATGATAACCATGTACTGGCTTTTTCAAAAAAAGAACTCAATGTAAAGTCCATTCGCAAAGCGATTGATCAGCACGAAGACCTTAGGAATTTAAAAAAACACCTAAGATTCTCGTGTCGAACGCTATAAATCGCTTTTTATAGTTTTTCAAACTCAACGGTAATAACACCACTGGTACCCGGTGCCGGAGTCGTAGATGTCTGCGGTGCGTAATAGCTCAGAATACGCAGCTTGTATTGACCATCGGCAGTATCAACGGCGTAAACACGGAAGTTTGACCAGATGTTATGGCCGCCGTTGATTCCATAAGCCCACCAAGTGCTATCACTATCGGTGAAGGTGCCACTCATGGTATCGCGGGCAAGTTCATAAGATAAAACTTCAGTTTTAGCGCTAATATCAGCGAAGCTAGCCGCTGCTGTTGTTGCTGCTGCGCCATTACCGTGAATGCCACCGTTTAGCCAAATTTCAAAAGACGCATCAAAGCGCACATCCCAAGTTCCTTCGTTTGAGGCACAGTCCAATTCTGCTTGAGTATCTAGGTCATAACAGATTTGATTTTTACTGGTGAAATCCGCAACAAACTCGATGCCGGCTTGAGGAAAAATAAAATCCTCACCTTGACTCGCTTCGTTATTAAATAACTCAACCGTATAGCTAGCAGCGGCGCGACCTGAAGTAGCTGTTGTAATATTTTTAACCGTAAAAATACTCACGTTATCTTGTTCGGCGTTTTGCAATAAAAAGAAATTGTCGGTATTAGCACTCACCGAATGGTTTTGGGGATTATAAATATACCAGTCAGAGCCTAAAGCAGGTTTAGCAGCATCGGCTTTAAACTCTACCTCGCTAATTCCTTCAGTGGTTATATCGATAAATGATTGAGCTTCACTGGCCGCGGTTGCATTAATAAAAGAGGTGTTAATTGCTTTGCCGGCTTCATCATAAAAATCATCTTGGCTTGCAACCAAAGCTGCCTTAGCGGTATTTGCATTGACGATTATTTTGTTACGCTTAAAAGCTATATCCCAAGCATTGGATGCTTCTGCTTCACTATCTTGCAACTCAACGACAGTACCAGAGGCAAAATTAAAGTAGCTGAATTTATTTTCAGGGTCAGAATCGGAAGCACCAGATCCACCGGCACTAGCATCAATAACCAATTGGGTAGCGGTTGGGATGCCACCATCCGACGGCCCTTGTTCGTCTGTTGTATTGCTACTGCTGCTGTCTCCACCGCACGCTGTCAGTGCTAATGACGCCGCTAAAATGGCGCTAGAAAGTATCTGCTTATTCATCAAAAAATGCCTCTTATTTAAACTATGTGATTACTAATTTTCAGGCATGCTAACACTAATGATAATTATAAGTAAATACGAATGATTATCATGTTGTGTGGATATTTAATATATAACTCCCTATAAGTGCTATAGATCAATAGGTTATAGAATTGTTGAAACCAATCCGCTAATGCAAATGATTTCCATTTGTAAGTCTTACTCATTTAGATTAGGATTCACGAAAATATCCTTTGTCGAGTAGTAATAGATGAGTCGTACAACACACACGCTGAATCTAGTAGCCGGGCTGTTAACGCTCAGTGCTATGAATGTTCAAGCGGATAGCTTGATTGAATTGGATCACCAAGTGATTACCAGTACAGGTCTGATCAGTGAAGTGGATGATAGTGCTATTCGAACGGAAGTCATTTCTGCACAGCAGCTTGAATTTATGCAAGCCAAGGTTTTAACTGATGCCCTGCAGTACAGCACGGGCTTAAAAGTCCATAAAACAGTGAAGCAAGGCAGCAAAATTTCAATTCAAGGGATCGATGCTAATTATATTTTAGTATTGAAAGATGGCCTGCCTTTTATATCCCCTACGGGCTCGGAAACAGATCTATCGCAAATATCCCTAGCAGGGATAGAGCGTATCGAAATTATAAAAGGTTCAGGCTCTGCACTTTATGGCAGTTCTGCCATGGGTGGGGTGATTAACCTTATTAGTCGTGAATCCGATATTAATATTTTGGAATTGGATATCGTTCAAGGCCAGCATGAAACAGGAACCACTGATTCGCTACAAGAGCACAGCCTATACGCTAGTCAGCAATGGGGAAATCAACGTTTCTCTCTGTTAGGTTTTCAAAAGTTGAGTCCGGAAATCATGCTGGATAAAGACAGTGGTAAGGTCGATGGCGCGAGTCAAACCCTGCAGAATGTTGAATTAAGGTTGGATCATTATCATCGAGCTGGCTGGATAACCACAAATCAGAGCCAGAGTTATATGCGTTTTAATTATCTATTGGATGAAAAAAACCAAAGGTTAGGAACCCTAATAATTCCAGGACAGGGTGAGTTTGAGCAGGAATATAATACCGATAGTAAAAAAATGAGCCTAGATCTAGGTGTTCGCCGACTGGATGCTCACTTACTGGGCCAAGGCTCCATTATTTCTCGTTATGAGCATTATGAAGAGCAGTCGGGGAATCGAGATGAGTTATCAGAAGATAATAAGCAACGCAAAGTTGAGACTCAACTATTTAAAATAGAAAGCCAGTTTAATAACCAGTTTCAAGCTTTCTCTAGCCAGAATATTTTAAGTTACGGTACTTCGTTGCAAAGAAATACCATGGATCAAGTGAAAATAGAAACCGGCGATGAAGAAGTTGATGATAAATCAACATCCACCCTTGAAGCGTATATTCAAAACGACATTATTACCGCAAATCTAGGGGAGTTTGTTCCGGGCTTGAGAGTACAAGAAGATAGCGACTTTGGTTTTCACTCCAATTTAAAAATGAACTGGATGAAAGAGGTTGGAAGCTTTAATGACTACCATTCAAAGCTACGTTTATCCTATGGCCAAGGTTATCGAACCCCCGATCTAAAGCAACGTTTTTACCTGTTTGATCACAGTAATTTAGGCTACATCATCATTGGTAATGAGTCGCTGCAGCCAGAAGAATCACATAACTTAAATGCGACCTTTACGGTTAGGCATCATGATAGCCGCTTTGAAGTCTCTGCTTTTCGCAACCAATATAAAAATAAGATTGAGACCACAAGCATAGGCGCAGTGAATCAAATTCAGCAATTCGAATATACCAATGTCGGTCGGGCGATCACCCAAGGGGCTGACCTCAGTTTAATTATTCAGCCGAGTGCACAACTCTATTGGCAGCAAGGGTTGATGTATTTAGAAACCGAAAATCTAGATACCGGAGAGCGCTTAGAGCGCCAGCCATTATGGGGCTACAAAACCCAATTTAATTATTCCTATAACCAATATTTAGTTTTCAGCTTATATGGCAGCCTTGAGCGTGATAGCTATAAAGGCACCGATGAGGATGAAAATGGTAATGAAACTCAAATCCTGACGACCAAAGACCTCATTCAAATCTGGGATTTAAAAACCAGTTATCGAATTAATAACAATATCAAACTGAATGCCAGCATCGACAACCTTCTAAATGATACAAGAAATTCAGGTTTGAATCCTGAGATTGAAATCGATGATCGACCTATCGAGTCGCGTTTATTGAGCCTTGGCTTGAATTTAACCTTTTAACTCCCTGTAACCAGTTTAAAAATCTTACTTGAATATAAAGAGAAATCTAGATGAATGTATATGCCATTGAAGAGCTGATGTACCGTGTCAGCGACATATTTTTAGCCCCGGTTTTAATTGCGCTATTAGTGCTATTTGTATATGCCTTATTTGCCATGGGGATGTTTTTTACCAAGTCGTGGCAGCGCAGCAGTCGATCGCTGGAATATAAAAGAGCGCAAACAGATTTAACCCCAGTCCCTGGTTATGAGTTATTTAGCCATTATATTTTAGCCAGTAAAAATGCCTTAAATCGCATTAAATTTGATGATCTAGAAGTCTTTGCTTTGAAAAAACTTGAGAAGGTTCGGCTAGTGACCCGGATCTCTCCGATGTTGGGTTTGATCGCGACTATGATCCCTATGGGGCCGGCACTTAAATCCTTAGCCGACGGTAATATTCAAGGCATCTCAGATAATCTAGTGATCGCGTTTTCCTCGGTTATTTTTGGCTTAGTGATCGCAACCTTAACGTTCTGGATCGCGACAGTTGAAAAACGCTGGTTAGCGGTTGAATTATTAGATTGTCAGAAGCTAATGGAAGCAAAAGAGCTGGCCCTTGCGGAAGAAGCTAAGCAGGAAACATCGCTAGAAGTCGAGGTGATGCATGCGGTTTCTTGATGAAGATGAAGAGCTAAACCCAATGATGTCGACAGTGAATCTGGTTGATGTTTTCTTAGTGGTCATCGGTGCATTGCTAATCTCAATTGCGCAAAATCCTTTAAGCCCGTATTCCGCAGACAGTGTCACCATCATTAAAAATGAAGGTAAAGAGAATATGGAAATCATCGTTAAAGACGGTGAGAACATAGAAACCTATAAGTCGAATGGCAGCATTGGTAGTGGCGATGGCAAAAAAGCCGGTATTGCTTATCGCATGGACGATGGCTCGATCGTCTACGTTCCTGAAGATAAAGCGCCTGCAGATAAAGTGCCTGAAACCAAGACTAACAAATAATTAATACGGACCCAATATGAACACCTTCTTGCGATTAATACTCGTCAGTATCATTTGTATACTGAGCAGTTTCTCAGCTCAGTTAATGGCGGCTGACAATAATGATCATAATCTTGATGATCAAGCTGCTAAATATACTAATAGCCTATTAATTCTTGGGGATAACCACATGTCGGTTGCCAAGATGAAAATGCTTCAAGCTTACGCAAAAGATAAGAACCTGAAGCTCGACTATAAACGCTTTAAGGACTTAAAAGCCAAGCAGGCGACCAGCGAGTTTTCACAGTATGAACTCGTAATCTTCGATGTATTAAGTGCACGTTTAGCCAGTATGATGTTGGGCCAATATAAAGCTGCAATGATCGCTAATCCAACTGTGAAGTTTGATTCTCCTAGAATTTTAGCCAATAACGAATTTCGCCAAGGTATTGATGCTAAGCAGGCGGAAAACCTAACCGGTTATTATTTTAATGGCGGTCGTGAAAATTATCAGCAAATGATGTCTTATATCAGTGCTGAAATATTCTCGAATGGCAATATGAGTTATGCCCCGTTTGTTGCCATCCCTGAAACAGGCTATTACCACTATCGTTTAGCCGATAAAGTAACCGATAAAACAGACGTGTTACAAAATGCCATTAGCTACGATAAGAATAAACCTGTCATTGCCGTGGCTATTCACCGTGAAGCAGTTGAGTCTGATCAAACTCAAATCGTTGATGCAACCTTAAAGCAGATTGAAAACTCCGGCGCTCAAGGTTTCGCTTATTTTTTTGCTAGCAAAGCCGATTATTCAAAACTATTAATAGCTGAGAAGGATTCTGAGAAGGGGGTTGCGGAAAAAGCTTGGATCGATGCGATTTTAAATCAGCGCATGATTCACTATATGGATAAGCGTAAAGCCGATTTTGAAAAATTAGATGTGCCGGTATTACACGCCTTGGCTTATAACGATGGCGACCAAGGTGATTATGAAAAAGATCACGCGGGTTTATCGGCGACTATGTCTCCGTATTTCTTAATGATGCCTGAAACTTCAGGAGTAATCGATCCAACCATTATTACTGCGCAAAACCCGGTGACTCACCAGCAAGAGATTATCGATTATCAGTTTAAAGCATTTGTTGAGCGTGCAATTCTACAAGCAAAGCTTAAGCATACGGCTAACCGTGATAAAAAAGTCGCGATCATGATCTGGAATTACCCACCAGGGGAAAAGAATATCGGTGCTGCGTTCTTAAACGTGCCTAAATCATTAGATAATATTACCAATGGTTTGATCGCTGAAGGCTATAGTGCAGAGCAAAAGGATGAGCAGTTTTTCATCGATAATGCCGGCGGTCTATTAGCACCGCTGTATCGTACGGGTCATATGGAAGCACTTAAAAGCAAAAATCTGACAGGGCATTTACCGCTAGCGGATTATCAAGCTTGGTTTGCAACGCTACCTCAGACAGTACAAGACGAAATTAATCAAGATTGGGGGCTGGCGAAAGACCAAGAGTTTATCGAATTGAAAAACGGTAAACCTCACTTTATGGTTGCCCGCATGCAAAATGGCAATATCATCACCTTACCTCAGCCAAGTTCGTCTTCGAGTGACGAAGAAAAAGATCGTATGTATCACGATACCAGTTCACCGGCCAGTCACTATTATTTAGCCGTTTATTTGTATGTTAAAAAAACTTTTGGCGCCGATGCAATTGTTCACTTGGGTACTCACGGCTCGCAAGAGTGGTTGAAAGGAAAAGAGCGTGGTCTATCAATTTATGATTCACCTTCATTATCGGTAGGCAACTTACCTGTGATCTATCCGTTTATTATGGATAACGTCGGTGAAGCGATGCAGGCAAAACGTCGTGGTCGTGCGACGATGATTTCCCACCTAACCCCAGGTTTTGCCGCCGCGGGGATGCATTCTGATATTAAAGAAATCGATGAATTGGTTCATCAATACGAATCATTGGATGAAGGGCTAACAAAAGAGAATACGCAAAAGAGCATCCGTGAAAAGATGGATCTTCTGAATATTACTCAAGAGCTACGACTTTCGGAATCAGATGACTTTAAGGGTGTTCTGGCAATATTACACCGATATCTACACGACCTTGCCCAAGAAGCTCAACCTCTAGGCTTACATACGTTTGGTATTACGCCGCAAGATAGCCACATCATTACTACGATTCAGCAAATGCTCGCGGCCGAAACCATTGCTCTCGCTCACGATTTTGAGAAAGATAATAATCTTGAAGCCATGATGCCAAAAGAGGTGGTCGGTGAAATCTTTAGTGCTGAAATGGAAAAGCTGGATGGCACGCAATTAACCGATATCGATGGCTTTAAATTATTGTGGCTAACTATTATTGAAGGCAAAACTTTCGACCTTGATGATGAATTAGCGGCTGGTATTGTTGAGGCGAAAAAATATTATCAAGGCTTTATTAACCAGCAAGAAATGCCTGCCTTAGTGAATGCCTTACAAGGGGGTTATACGCCTATCTTAACGGGGGGAGATCCCATCCGTAATCCAGAAGCCATGCCGACAGGTAAAAACCTAATCGGATTTAACCCTGCCAAAGTGCCATCGCAAGCGGCGTATGAAGCCGGTAAAGCCTTGGTAGAAGATAGCATTGCTAAATACCATAGTGAGCACGGCCAATTCCCTGACAAGCTAGCGTTTTCTCTTTGGTCGTTAGAAACCATGCGTCAGCATGGAGTATTAGAATCTCAAATCATGGCAGCCCTAGGGGTAAAACCTAAATGGGATCGACGAGGCATGGTAGTAGGCACCGAAATCATTGAATACAGTGAATTGAAGCGCCCGCGTATCGACGTGGCTATTTCAGCGACAGGATTGTACAGAGACGCGTTCCCAAATGTGATGTTGTTATTAGCCAAAGCCATTAAAGATATCGCTGAGTTAAAAGAAGAATCTAATTCGGTATATAAAAATGCCCAGAGCCTGAAAGCTGAATTCTTAGAAAACGGTGCCAGCGAAGAAGACGCTCTGTACTTATCTTCGGTGCGTATCTTCTCTAATGATACTGGTGCTTATGGAACCGGTTTAGATGGTGCGACGTTAGCAACCGATACTTGGGAGCAAGACGATAAACTCGCTGACCTCTATATGTCCCGTATGGGCTATGCCTTTGGTGCTGATGCCAGCCGTTGGAGTGAAAAGGTCGATGCAAAAACCATTGGTAACCTTTATGGTAAAGTGCTGACGGGTACCGATGCGGTGATTTTTTCTCGTTCTTCTAACCTCTATGGCATGATCACCAGTGATGACCCATTCCAGTATTTTGGCGGCATTGCCTTAGCCGTGCGCAATCTCGATGGGGAAAGCCCTGAGATGTATATTTCTAACTTGCGTAAAACCAGTGATATGAAAAATGAAACCCTAGATAAGTTTTTAGGTCGTGAATTACGTACCCGTACTTTCCACCCGCGTTGGATTGAAGAAATGCAAAAAGAAGGCTATTCCGGCGCGTTAACCGTACTTGATCGCATGAATAACTTCTGGGGCTGGACGGTAATGGATCCTGATTCGGTTAATAATGCGCAGTGGCAAGAATTTGTTGAAGTGTATGTGAATGATAAATACGACATGCAAATGAAAGAATTCTTTGAAAAGAATAACCCGTATGCGTTAGCACAAATGGTCGAGCGTATCTTAGAAGCTGAGCGTAAAGAGTATTTCCAAACCGATGAGGCGACGTTAGAAAAACTCACCGAGACCTATTTGGAAATGGCAAATAAATACGACATTTATACGGATAATGAAGTCTTTAAAGATAAGCTTGAAAATCTAGCCCAAGGCTTTGGCTTAGACTTTACCTTGCCCGAAAAAATGTCGCAGCAGGCAATGGAGGCAATTCAAAATACCCCGCAGCCTAATGAGATGAATGCAGAGCAAAGTGATACGGCGACTGAATTTGTCACAGGGCAAAAGCTAGAAAAGCAAAGTGAACAAGAAGTGGAAACCGATTACCAAGTTTTATGGGTAAGCTTAGTGTGTTTATTGATTATGTTAATGGGCGGGCTGTATCAGGTTCGCTTTAAGCGAGAAAGGGTTGAACTGGTTTAGATAAACCAGCATCGATAAAAAGGCCCTGATGTCGATCAGGGCCTTATATTAGTTATTTAACTCCCCAAACTTCACCGAAGATAGCACCGTTAGCGGTTTCTAAATCCGCTGCACTGCTGGCTTCTTGATTAAAACTCTTAATGCTAATCTGGCGAGTATTCATTTCCACTTTAGCCAAGGTTAAGCGTAAGAGAGCAGTGATCGTTTCAAACTCTAAGTTGGCTAGAACCGTAGGGTCTAATTCCTCAAAGTTGATATCTTCTAAGTCACCTTCAACCCCATCAGGAATAACTGGAACTTCGAAGCTAGTTTGCGCGTTCACGACGATGAAACCATCGGCATTAATAACCCAAGTGAAATCCAGTACCGCTTTATCATCATTACCCACTTCCCCTAAGAAGGTACCATTACCCTCAGGAAGGAAGGTTAAGAAACCAAAATCCGTGACCAGAGTATTATTGGTCACATCAGCAGCAACAAAGGCGGTCGCTTCACAATCTGTATCCGCAACCTCTTTAAACTGTTGATAAGTAGCACCTGGGCGTTCTGCTAGATTATCTTCATCGAAATCAACATCGCCGGCCATGCAAGGCTCTAAAGGTGTGGTTAATGAGAAATCAAAAGCCGCCTTGATTTGATCACGACCCGCATCATTAAATACCCATTCGTTATCGCCTTCTTCCCCTACTGGTTGAATGCCACCTTGGCGCACAGCGCCTTCATAGACGACGAAGAAACGTAAGCGTTCATCATTGCGCACATCACCAATTTCAGCTAATAGTGGAGGAATGCCGTATTCAATAATGGTCTGACCCGCAACGGTGGTTTGAACCCATTGAGCACTAACCATCACTTCAAGCATTGGCTGTTGGCTACCCGCGGTACCTTCCATAGGTTCACCCATGTTTGGATCTTCCATTGGAGGTTGTTCGCCGTCAGGACCTTCTTCTAAGGCTTGCAGCTTATTTTCTTCCGCAGGAGGCATTTCTTCCATAGGAGGTTGTTCTCCAACGGTCCCATCGCCATTCCCATCACCCGCTGTACCATCATTCATATCACCGTCATTATATTGGTGCTTAAACAGGTAATAATTAACGGTACCACCGGCAACAAACTCAGCAATGATGTCAACCCCATTACGACCACCAACGGCAATACCTTTTATATCACTGGCATCCGTAGGGTCGACGGCCGCAGTCGCCGTTGTTAAATCGGCAAGAGCGATGGCTGGTTGGCCATCCGTATCATGCTCACCATCACCGGTACGTAAGAAGACGTTATTACATAGGGTATCGGTAGGGTTCCATGCGCCGTTTTCATTGCTTTCAAATTGACCATCCCAGCACTGATCAACCGATTCTACATTTTGATCAAAGATGGCATACATAGCATTAGGGCGTTTAAACGATAGTTTATAGCCCGTTGCACCGGCGGCAAAACTTGCCATAGGGTCCATAGCCCGGAAAAACTCATCATCCATAAAGGTCAGGATATTTTTACCGGTAAGATCAACACTGATCCCGGTAATCTCCTGGCGTGTTGCCTCTACACCACCAATTTCAACGATAACGGCATCACCGGAAATTGAAATCGTCTCATCATCGTCAGCAATACAGGACACACTGCCGTTGGATAATAAGCAGATACGACCATCGTGATCACCTTCTTGCTCGCCACCGGCAGTATCTTCACCTGCATTATCACCTTCGCTAGCAGGTTCTTCTTCAAGTTCCCACAAGCTGGTTAGAGGTTTGTAGATGGTTTTAGAAATGGTCACTAATGCAGAAGCGGCATCTTTCATAACCGTGCCATAAGAAAACTCAAGCACCTCTTGCTGGATCGATGAATCGTAAGAATGATCCGACTCAAAGAAATGAATGCCTTCACCGGACTCTAAAACCTGTGCAATATTGGCTGCAGCGGTTTCACGCTCAGTTTCACGCTCTTCAATTTCTTCTTCAATGGTTGTGGTATCCACATCAACCACATCCAGCTCTTCGCTTTCCGCTAAAGCAGAAGGGTCAAAAGTATCACCGCCTCCTTCTTCAGTTTCAATCGCGGTATCAACTTGTTCAGCAATGGTATCTAAAGAAGTCACCACCTCTTGAACGATGATAGCGACCAGGTCTTCAAAGGAGACTTCGGCATCTCCCAAAACCTCTTCCACCAGTTCTATGTTCTCTTGTAGAACCACGACCGTAACTTGAGCAACCTTATGCAAGCGTTCGAACTCTTCTGCATTCTCAGTTCCATCTTCCGAGCCAGCCACATAGTCAGCTTCTAAATCTAAGGTCGTTCCTAATTTTGCTTGCACGCTACCCGCTGCTTCTTCAGGCGTGACATCATTTTCTTCTATTTCACTTTGCACCATAGTGGTTAATGGGCTAATGAACTCATAACCGGCAGGAGCGGTTAAGGTATATTTTTTCTCAATCGGAGTATCTGGTTTATCTTCGTCAACGGTTTCGCCAACAATGATTTCAACTAATAGGGGGGCACTTGCTAATTGTGCTTCGGTCACGCTGTCTAATGAAAATTCACCTCCGGCGGTAGAAATTGTAGAAGGTTCACCAGGGTCACAAACTTTATTTGAATTTAAATCTAAACAGACCTTTGCTCCCGTAAGATAACCATCGGCTACTTTACCGGAGAAACTGGTCGTTTCTTCAGGGGGTGTAATAGGATCATCATCGTCGTCATCTCCAAAATCTAAAGAGAAGCAACCATGTAATAATGTGGATGATAGTGCTACCACCAAGGCTTTTTTTAACGCAGGCATATTCAAACTCCGATCTTTTTTGGCCAGACCTCATTAGTAAAGCAGGTCTATTACGTACTGCTAATAACTTGTAGTTTCTAAAATAAGATGATAAATAAGTCAATAGTGTGAGTGGCGCATTTCGTGGTTTAAAAGGGAGATATATGAAAGTTATGTTATATTTCTGTAACTAATTAGAAAATAAAATAGGCGAGTTTGGGACATGGAACACACTTTTTGGCACAACAAATGGGCGATAAACCAAGTTGGTTTCCATCTCGATTATGTCCATCCGTTACTGAAGCGTAACCTTGCGTTATTTGAAGTAAATGGACGGTTAAGAAATTCGGGAAAAATATTTATACCCTTGTGTGGTAAGACGTTAGATATTGAATTTCTTTTGTCTCAGGGCTATCAAGTTGTAGCGGTTGAATTAAGCGAAATTGCAGTGAAAGAAATCTTTTCTCAATTAAATGTGCAGCCGACTATTAGAGCTTGGCAAGGTGGAAAAGTTTATCAATTTGAAAAGTTAACCATATTCGTTGGAGATTATTTTTCGTTAACGCAAAAAGATTTAGGCGAAGTTTCTTTTGTTTATGATCGAGCTGCGTTAATCGCGTTACCAGAAAAGATGCGCTTAGAGTATGCGCAACATATGGTTAAAATAACTCAGCACAGTCCTCAATTATTAATTACTTTGGATTATGATCAAACCATTGCAGGCGGCCCTCCATTTGCGGTCCCTGCGGCCGAAGTAGAAGCACTGTATGGAGGAGCTTACCCCATACAATTGATTGAAGAGGCCGATATCATAAGCGAAGAACCGCGCTTTAAAGCGAAAGGTTTAACATCGTTTTATCAACGCGCTTATAAGTTGAAATAAAATCACCCTGACTTTGAAATTGAGATAACAGTGATCAGGCCCTGTTGTGGATATAGCCATTTCACTTCAAGGTCCCAAATTTTAACGCCATAGATTCGCTTTGGGTCCGGATTTTGATAAGCCGGCTTAGGGTCTTGCGCCAGCATTTGTTCAACTAACTCTTTTACTGGTTGACCTAATCGTTTGCCTTGATCAATTGCAGAGCACAGAGCGTCAGGCGTAAATTCTATCAGGATAAGCTCTGGGCTTTCATTGGCGATGGCATTACTTGCCGTTGGCAAAGCATCTGCATAGGGCACGTAAGGTTTGATATCGACAATAGGCGTACCGTCTAATAAATCAATCCCAGAAATCTGCAAGCGGCCGTTTTTGATGCCATCGAGCTTCACCACAGAAAGCCCCAAGGGATTAGGCCTATGGGTTGCACGGCTCGCAAATACCCCAATCTTTTTATTGCCTCCTAAGCGAGGAGGGCGAACTCTTAAGCGTACCTCACCGTCTTTTGGCATGGCTTGGTGAAAAATAAAGCTGAGCCATAAGTGACTCACCTCTTCCAAGCCTGCAATCGCTAATGGGTCATCATAAGGGGAAAATAATTCAATTTCTCCACGGGCAGCAAGGGCAAGTGATGGCTGGCGAGGAATGGCAAACTTTTCTTTAAAGCAAGAGTGAACTGTACCAATGGGGTTGATTGAGAAGTTAAGGATGGGTGAATCCATTGCCATGTTTACCTAGGTTTCATTTGTTGTCTGTCGATATTATTGCATGTTTGGCTATTCAAATTAATTATATTAAGTATTTACAATAGGGTTTAAATCAAATATAAATGATAATCAATATCATTTGTATTGGGTGGCACAATGCAATCTTGGAAAGAAATCGTCTTACAAGGCAACTGCTGTTTTGATCAAGAGCGTTGGTATGATGCTCAAGCTCATTATTTATCGGCTATCGAACAGCTAGAGACTTTATGGCAACACGATATAGAAAATAGTCAGCTGATGATGGCATGGATTGCTGTGATGCATAACCTTTCCAGTTTAAATAATAAAATGAATAAGCCTAAAGCCGCCTTACAGCCTTTGATGCACAGCTATAAAACAGTAATGAATTTATCCACTGATAAATCCTTAGGTGAAGACTTTCATGTCTCTGTGATGAGGGCGGCTCGCACCTGTTTAATCACGCTAATGGAGTTTTCTAAGAACAACCCTATTTGTGATTGTTGCAAAGCTTCGCTAGAGGCTTCTTGGCAACAAGTTCAAACGTCGGAATTTGTGCTGCACTAATAAAACTGATTAACCCCTCTTAATTACTTAGGACATTTTATGTTATATCGATTGCTATCAACCTTAGATGCTAAAAAAAGCTTTTCTCGTGTTTCAGCTCATTGTGATATTCCTTGCAAAATATATGATCCCAGCAGTGCACAAATTGCCGTATTAACTATGATTCGAATGGTTGATCTTCTTGAAGAGATAGCGGCAAAAGATACTTTAAGTGCTAATGATCAAGCGCAATTTTCACGCCTTGTCGCACAAAAGGAAGAGCATGGATTTAAAGTAAAAGAAGAAATTCGCGTAATATGGGGGGATTATATTAAGCAGCCACAATTAGAAAAATTTCCTGAATTACACGAATTATCTCATGGCATTATGTTAGCAGCTTCAAAAGCGAAACAGCATATTGATAAAGCCGCAACCTTGGATTTGTTGACTAAGGTTAATCGTTTTGCAGAAATATTCTGGGCGACTAAGGGGGTTGAAACATTTACCGCTACCTGTCCTTATCCTCCGGAGCAAAGCGTTGTATACCCTAAGCTTAACTAGAATTAAATGTTAGGTTTGTCGATTAATCGAGTGACGGGGATGAGTATGCATCCCCGCTTGACCGACGGAAGTTTTATCTTATTGCGCTCACTTCAATGCCGCTTACGAAATTCTGCTGCAAATTTAAAGGTGGGGTGTATGGTCAAATGTCGTCATATTCGCTATGGATACATTATTAAAACCATTGTTAAAATTGATAATGAAGGCCGCTATTGGCTGGAAGGAGAGAACGATTCCAGCCTTACCACTGAGCAAATGGGTCCGATATTACGCGAGCAAATCATTGCTCGCGTAATATTTACCATTGCAAGCCCTTCTAAATATATGGCCTCTACATATTAGGATAGTTAGGCCCGTCTCCTCCTTCAGGAATCTTCCAGTTAATATTTTGTGCTGGATCTTTGATATCACACGTCTTGCAGTGTAGGCAGTTCTGAGAATTAATTTGAAAATGAACCTCTCCAATATCATTTTCAAGTTTTTCATATACTCCGCCAGGACAGTAAAATAAAGAGGGCTCACTGCGGCCATCATTGAATTCAGCCAAATGCTTAATCGGTATCGCTTTATCCTTGAGTTGTAAGTGACATACCTGATCTTCGCTATGATTGGTACTCGACAGAAATACAGAATCGAGTTTATTAAAGGTTAATACCCCATCCGCTTTGGGATAACGTATCGGTTGCGCGTTTGCATAGGTTTTTTGCGCGCTTTTGGAGAGTGTCGCGGCAAAGTCAGGTTGTGGGTCTTGTAAGGTAATCGGTAACCTGCCATTAAATAAATTAATATCAATAAATGAAAAGATGCCCCCTAGAATTTCACCGAGGTGATGACGCGCGGGGCCCCAGTTTCTTTGCTGATGCAATTCTGTATAAACCCAGGATTCCTTAAAAGCTTGTTCATACTCTTCAAGGTCTGTTTGAATATAGCCAGAGGCGAGGGCGTGATTGATTGTCTCCGCTGCGAGCATGCCGGATTTCATCGCAGTATGGCTGCCTTTAATCTTGGCATTATTCAATGTTCCCGCGTCACAGCCAATTAATAACCCACCAGGGAAATGCATCTTAGGTAGCGATTGCAAACCGCCTTTAGCAATGGCACGGGCGCCATAACTAATGCGCTTTCCACCCTTTAAAAATTTGGCAATAGTCGGGTGAGTTTTCCATCGTTGCATCTCTTGGTAAGGATCAAAGAAGGGGTGCTGATAGGCGAGCTCAGAAATAAAACCGAGTGAAATCTGGTTGTTTTCTAAGTGATATAAAAAACCACCACCACCGGCTTTTTCTTTTGCCAGCGTTTCACTCACCGGCCAGCCGGCGGTATGCAATACTAAGCCTTCTTTATGAAGGTCATTTACCTCGGGGTCAATCTGCCATAGCTCTTTGATGCCTAAGCCATAATGTTGCGGGTCTTTCTTTTTTCCTGAGGAGTCTACATCAAGCTGGTAGTGCTTAATAAGTTGCTTGCCTAAGTGTCCACGGCAGCCCTCGCTGAATACGCTATAGCGGGCATGAATTTCCATTCCCGCCATAAAACTCTCTTTATGTTCACCATTAGCATCAATACCCATATCCCCGGTAATAACCCCAGTGACTTGGTTATTCTCACCGATTATTAATTCACTGGCGGCAAAGCCCGGATAAATCTCGACCCCTAATTGCTCGGCTTGCTGCGCGAGCCAGCGGCAGACATTCCCTAGGCTGACGATATAGTTATCGTGGTTCTTTAAAAGTTTAGGCTCCAGCAGCTTAGGGAATTTAATGCCATGATTTTGGCTGAAGTAATAAATCTCATCGTCGATAACAGGGGTATTAAGCGGGGCACCAAGGGTTTTCCAGTCAGGGAACAGCTCATCCATCGCGGTGGGTTGTATGATTGCTCCGGACAAAATATGGGCGCCGACTTCTGAGCCTTTTTCCAATACCACAACATGGGTATCAGAGTTCAGTTGTTTCAAGCGACAAGCGGTGGCTAATCCCGCAGGTCCCGCACCGATGATCAGAACATCCACATCCATGCGGTCACGATTTATATTGTCATTATTCATAAGCAGCTCTCTTTATACTGTTATTATGCTTAGGCCTGAATGGATCAGGCAATAACAGCGTATAAAAGAGAGATAATGAATAGATCACCCCTAGAGGTGATTTGTAGGAAAAAAAGAGAATCTTGGGTATTAGTAAATAAGTATTGCTTTATATGAAGGTAAGCTTAGTTTATAAATCTATTTTTTAGTATATTTGATATTATTCACAATATTAGATTTTAATCAGGGCAGTAAGGTAATCGTATGGATGCGAAGTTTTCAGTAATATATCAAGGGAAGCTTGTTGAGAGCATGTTGGTTGAAGATATCGAGGAAAATTTACAAAACCAATATAAGATTTCTGCTGATAAATCAAAACAATTTCTATCAAAGAATAGAATTGTTAAAAATGGTTTAACCAGTGTGCAGGCGAAAAAATTACAAACTAATTTACTAGCTCTAGGGGTGAAAACTCGACTTCTAAACGAGAGTGAAAAAAAATCGACGACCTCTTCAAAGAATAAACTATCGCGAGATGAAATAGATAAGATATTTCAACACAAAATGTCTCCGATAAAGACCCCATTTTCGTATAATATCGGCTTGATTGTAACGTTTATACTTACCCTTTTCATACCTTTGCTTTATCTGGTGATCACTTCATTCTCAGTTTATGGTACATACTGGTTTATTAGTAGTTTAACTTCGATTATAGATTTTCATGGTAATGTGGCTATTAAGGGCTTAGTGGCCTTTAGCGTAATCTTTATGGGCGTATTGTTAAGCCTATTTCTATTGCGGCCCTTGATTCCTCAAACTAGAAAAAACAATGATGAAATATTAGATGAACAAGATCATCCAGAGTTGTTTTATTTAATCGCTAAATTAAGTCGTTATATGTCGGTGCCAATGCCTTCTGAAATTCGTATTAATAAATCGGTTAATGCGTCGGCAGGGATGAAGGATGGCATGCGCAGTTTAATAACAGGAAATCTAGTCTTAACGTTAGGTCTTCCTTTGCTTTCTGGTATGAATATGAGGCAGTTGGTTGGCGTGATTTCACATGAATTTGGCCATTTCTCTCAACGCTTTGGTATGACAGTGTATTATGCAATAAATACTATTAATTATTGGCTGCAGGAAAGAGCATTTGCCAATTATGGCTTAGCCCTTTTGTTAAAAAATTGGCGTGATAAATATGAGAATGGTTATGTTCTTATTCCTATTTGGATGGCCAGTGCCGGCATTTGGTTAACTCAGAAAATTTTTAAGTATCTATTTCAAGCTAGTTTATATATAAGTCAAAATATGACTCGCCAAATGGAATATAATGCTGATCATCATGAATGCAGGGTAGTAGGTAGTGATTATTTTTCAACAACCTCGATTAGATTGCATGAACTCAATTATGCTCGGGAAAAAGTGAAGGATATTAATACTCATTTTTGGAATGAGAATATGCTTCTTAAAGATATCCCCAAGGCTATCAATTCCATCGCCAACGAGCTCTCTGCACCTGAAAGAAGATATGTTAAAGAATCAATGGGAAACCAAGAGACTCATCCGTGGGACTCCCACCCTGCAGATCATCAAAGAATTGAACATGCACTAAAACAGCAAGAACCAGCTAAATTTATCTGCGAACTTCCCTCTTCACTATTAATGAACCGATCAAGGGGTCAGAGTACTTGATTTTAGACTTATTGCTGTTTGATTCCTGAAAGTTAAACTGATTTTATAAGCGTGGCATATTATTTAGAAAAGGAATTTCTAATGGCGCGTTTACCTCGTATCTGTGCATGATCAAGGAAATCTGATCAAGTAAATCAAAGACTCTGACCCCTTGATTGGTTGTATTAAATGAACCCTTGTTAGATAATTGGAAAAATATTTAATATGGATTGTTAATTTTGAAATTTATCTTCGCATTACTCTTGTTGTCTTTCACCCAACTCTCTTATTCTCATGATCCTATTAACTTTAATACACAGGATGTATATTTGATTGCTAATGTATTGAATCCTAAATATGAAGGAGGAGATATGTATGAGGTCTTTGAGTTGATGCCGGGTATTGGAATTGGCACTGCATTGACGGGCATAAAACTTGGTTATGGACAGGTTTTTGTGGAGGCCGGCTATAACTATTTAGGGACCTATCATCGAGATGTATATGAAGGTGGTACAGAAACTAATTATTATTTATATGATAACGAAGAAACTCTGCAGAATATTTATGCCAATTTTAAATTAAGTTATCCTCTATCGGATAACTTTTTGATGAACCTAAAACTGGGTCGTGGCTTATTTTATACTCAAGTTGAAGCGACGAGTAGATATGAAAGATCCAAATTATATGACATAAAAGAAGGATCGGATTATTCAAACAAAAGTATGGTAGGTTTTGGTTTTGAATATTTATCAAATGATAAATTTTCATATTCATTTGAATATATTGAGTACGGATATTACCTAAGGACTTGGGTCGGGAGCTTTTCTTTTAGGCTATAACGCTGATCGATCAAGGGATCAAGGGGGCAGAATGCTTGATTTTAGACTTATTGCTGATTGATTACTGAAAGTTAAACTGATTTTATAAGCGTGGCATATTATTTAGAAAAGGAATTTCGATCAAGGGGTGATCAAGGGGTCAGAGTGCTTGATTTTAGACTTTTTGCTGATTGATTGCTGAAAGTGATCAAGGGGTCAGAGTGCTTGATTTTAGACTTTTTGCTGATTGATTGCTGAAAGTTAAACTGATTTTATAAGCGTGGCATATTATTTAGAAAAGGAATTCTAATGGCGCGTTTACCTCGTATCTATGTACCGGGATGTTCATATCATATTGTTCAGCGTGGTAATAACCGTGAACCTTGTTTCTATACCGAGCAGGACTACGCAACGTATTTAACCTACCTAAAAGAATCAGCAGAATCCTGTGATGTGGCCATACACGCCTACGTTTTAATGACAAATCATGTACACATGCTAGTGACCCCAATGGATGATGGCGATATAAGTCGCATGATGCAGAGTTTGGGGCGTAAATACGTGCGTTATTTTAATTCGGCGAATCAACGTACGGGCACTCTATGGGAGGGTAGGTTCAAATCCAGTGTGGTGGAAACCGAACGTTATTTATTAACGGTTTATCGATATATTGAATTGAATCCAGTACGTGCGGGGATGGTAGCCCATGCAAGTGAATATCCGTGGTCTAGCTTTCAATATAATGGGGCAGGTCGTGAAGTAAAATTAATCACACCGCATAATGAATATTTAAAACTTGATGAAAATAGTGAGAAAAGACAGCAGGCTTATCGGAGTTTATTTCAAGGCTTGATGCCTGAATTGGATTTAGAAGAAATTAGAGAGGCACTTCAAAAAGACTGGGTTCTAGGAGATGATCGTTTTAAACGAAAGATAGCAGAGAAAATAGGCACTTGTCGTGAAAAACATGGAGGGGATCGTAAGTCTTTAGGGTTTTTAAAAAATCAAAGACTCTGACCCCCCTTGCTCAGGGACCCCCCTTGCTCTAGTCGAAGGGGTTAAAACTGGTAATGCACACTAATGTTATAATTCTCTGCGTCGACCTTATAATCAGAAAAAGAAACTCCATTATCTTCCTCATCATTAACAAGGGTTCCAAATAGACGGTCATAACCAGCACGAAGTTTTACCCCTTTAAATAGGCTGAATTCAGCGCCAAGGGCATAGGTGGGTAGTGTTCCCATCCAAATTTCTTTCTCGCCATCATTCAAGTTCGCATCGTATTCTTCCACATAGCCGGTAAAGGCATAGCCCGCTTTTACGTACAAGGCAACTCTGGGTTGTATATGGTAAGTCAGCTTAGGGGTAACCGTAAGGCTAATAAAGGCGGCGCTTTCAACAAAAGATCGATCGTCTTCAGTCGATTGCGATGAAAATAAGGTGCTCTCTAACCCTAACCAATTGACGAAGTTTACTCCCCAGAAAACACTGCTACTAAGATGAGTATTACTATTTTTTGCCCCATTTTCGTATTCAATCGAATTGTCTAAATAGCCATAAGGCGCTATGCCAACATGCCAGCCGGTTTTATCATCAATTTTCGAGGATGCCATCCCTAAGCTGGGAGTAAGCATAATAAATACTAGGGTGAGATATTTTAAATACACAACAAAATCCTTTTGTAGGGGAAACCAAATCGGGTTAAATAAAGCCGTATGATATCAATAATCGACAAAATGTTATACGGAACGATAGGATCATTGGCGTTATTAGCTCCCTGATTGTCAGCTTCTTCTCTTTACTTCATTTTTGCTTTCGAACACACTTTATCCATTAATAAATAGGGATTATAAATCATGACTAAAAGCGTAGTAATTACAGGTGCATCCTCGGGTATTGGTGCGGCATTAGCCCATGAATTTGCCAATCGTGGTTACAATATTGCTTTGTGTGCGCGTCGTACAGAAAAGCTAGAGTCGCTTAAAAACACCCTGACAGAACGCCATAGTCAGCTGCAAATAATAACCTCCGCACTGGATGTGAACGAACTTGATACTGTTCCTACTGTACTGAACGAGTTAAAACAAACTCTGGGAAATATTGATATCGTAATCGCTAATGCGGGTATCACAGGGGTGCGTAGAACCGGTAATGGTGATCTAACAAAAGATAAGCAAATACTGCAAACCAATTTGTTTGGTGCCATTGCAACGATTGATGCCGCCGTGGCTATCTTCCGCCAACAAGGCTTTGGCCAAATTGTGGGCATATCTTCCTTCTCGGCATTTAGAGGAATACCGGGCAGTGCTGCATACTCAGCATCAAAGGCGGCATTAACCAATTATTTACAAGCGGTGGGCACCGAGCTCTACAAAAAGAAAGATATTAACGTTACGGCCATTCATCCGGGTTTTATTCGTACTGAAATCGATGAGAATATAGAGAAGTTCCCTTTTGTTATTGATGCCGATGTAGCTGCAAAAACCATGGCGAATGCGATTGAAAAGGGCAAGAGTGATATTGTCGTGCCGAGCTGGCCGTGGGCCTTATTGCGTAATGTTATGCCAAAGCTGCCAGAGTCGGTTATTGCGAAAATATTCTAATTATTATTCGTTATTTGCCTCAATATCTTCGATCATCTTCTCTTTAATATCTAAATACTCCATTTTAGGAATTTCTAAAAATTCTAAAATGGGAATTAAATAATCAGAGAAGTGATCGGCACTGGTTAAACGCCAGAAATAGCGGTACTCACTGCTGATATCTTTAGCGAGCATCAATATGGCCAAATAACTCAATAAATTTTCGTGTACTTTAATCGAGTGATCAAATGCTTTTTCAAACAGTGGCTGCAGCAAAATGACCTTGCTGACGGTTGTGGGCAGATGCCACTCCTTGGTCAAACGATAACCCAGTGTAAAATGGTCGACTTGAAAGTGATCATTTTCTAATGAAGAGAAGTCTCTTAAACTGAGTTGTGAAGCTTCCTGTAGGAGGTTCTTATAATTAGGAAAGTTAGCCATCATGACTGGGATGCCAATATCGTGCAGCATACCAATACTATAAGCCTTATCTTGATTGATGATACTGAATTGAGAGGCTAAGCGCATGCATAAACCCGCGACTTCAGTGGCCGTATCCCAAAAACGGTCCAGTCGATCATATTGATCCATTGAATTCTTTAATACCACGGATTGTAATAAGGTAAACGTTCGCTTATGACCTAATAAAGTGATTGCCTGAGGAACAGATTCAACGGTTTGCTTTAGTCCAAGTGCTGGGCTATTAACGGTCGCTAATAGACTTGAATATAGACCTACATCCGCATTAACAAGGCTCGATATTATTTGAATATCTGGCTCTTGCTGTTTCATTGTAGCGTTCAATTCGATTAGAATTTCTGGACAAGAAGGGATGAGCAAACTATCGGGCATAATGGGCCTCAAGTTAAATTACCTGACTGTTTTACTATAGTATTATTTCATCGATTCGCTTTATTTTTTTACTAACTAATTGGTTAAATCAATGCCGCTTAAGTTATGACTTAATTTACGAATTAATGCGCCATCTTGAGTAAGGCCTGTGTCCGGTTTTCTACCCCCATCTTGCCATAGAGATTGCGAATATGAACTTTAAGGGTATTGAGTGAGATATGCAGTTGCTCGGCAATGTCTTTATTGCTCAACCCTTGCTGCACAAGGGCCATCACCTGCGCTTCACGTTTAGTCAATGGCTCTACTAGATCGGCTAGGGCCGGAATTGGCTTATTCGTCGGTAAACGATCTAACTGGTACTGTTGAATTAGCGCTTCAGCCAAGGCTATTGGTAGTTCTGGCAAAAACTGAACGAGTGAATGTGCTAAGCCTAAGTCCTTCTTTTCTTCGGCTATTTGGCTAAAAAGCCGCTCACATTTAGACCAGTCTTGTAATGCAATAGCATGGGGGAAAGCTTGCTCGTAATAACCTGAGTTCTCAAACCAGTCGAGAGCTCGGCTATGCAGAATATTTTGTTTTTTATTCGGTAAGTCTTGTAGCTGTAATAATAAAAATTGGCGAAATAGGTCGTGGTAGCGATACCAACTTCTATGGTTATCTAAAGCAATAATGAATAAATTGGCAGCTTCCAATTGTTTGATCACATGATAACTACCATCAATTTCACACAATGCATTGGTTAGCGCGGGGCAGAATTTCTCAATACCTGCGGTCGATAATAAAAAGTTTTGCAATGCTTTTGGCTGTTGGGAAAACACTTCCTCGAATAAATAATCCGCCATATCACGGTTTAATTTTTTCTCTTGGCCTTTATCCCCCTGAGCTGGCAGAACTGATAGCGCAGGCAAGGAGGACATCGCCGATAATTGTATGCCGGTAATCCAGCCTTCCGTTGCGTTAATTAAATCTTCGGCAAATTCTGCGGAAATCTTAGTCTTCAATTTTTTCTGTAAGAAATGTTGGCACTCTGTCGAGTTAAAGGCTAAATCCTGCTGCTGTATTTCAATCAGTTGGCCATTAGCGCGACGCCGGGCTAGTGCTAATGCGGGGTCTTGGCGTACTGTCATTACAATACGCAAGCTGGGGGGCAGATGGTCGAGAAACAAATTTAATGAAGACAAAATCTCATCAGACTCAGCTTTATGCAAATCATCCATTACTAGGGTATAAGCATGGTCTGATTCTTGGGCAATATCCAAGCGATCAAGATCATTCAACAGGCTAATCACCGAAGCTTCTACACCTTGGCCGCTCAATAGATTTAAGGCTTGCTCCCCCATATCGGGGACTAGGGTCTGCAGTGCGCCGATGACATGCTGCCAAAATACTTCAGCAACTGTCTGCTGGGCATCCACAATCAGCCAAGCAAAGCTATGAGAATGGGTGTGCAACCACTGACTAACTAAGGTTGTTTTACCATAGCCTGCGGGGGCAGAAATCAATACCAGCTCACCCCCTCGGGATTGCTGCAATGCTTGCATCAGCTCGGTGCGCACTAAGTGGTCGGGCTTCAGGGGTGGAATGTAAAAGCGGGTGCGTAATAGCATCGAACGGGCCAATGTCCTTATTCACAATATCTCAGTCAGGCCCTACTGTAGCGAATTGAATTGGCAAGTGCTAGCGGGCGGCCAATCTGGTAGAATCCGCGCCATTATTTCCCCTATTCCTATTTGTTAGCGGTTTAGCCAGCTAGAGGCCTTAATTATGAGTCTTGCAGATCAAATTTTAGCAGTGAATGACGACCTTCCAATCCGTAGCGATAAGCCTGTTCATAGCGGCAAAGTACGCTCGGTCTATTGGTTAACCGAGGCTGATAGTAAGCGTCTAATCGCTGAAAAAGGCTACGATGTCGCCAGTGATGCGCCTTTGGCCATAATGGTGATCAGTGACCGTATTTCCGCCTTTGATTGCATCTGGCACGGGGAAGGTGGCATGAAGGGAGTTCCAGGCAAAGGGGCGGCACTGAATGCCATCTCCAACCACTGGTTCCGCTTGTTCCGTGAGCAAGGTCTAGCCGATAGCCATATTCTTGATATTCCACACCCATTCGTTTGGATTGTGCAGAAAGCCCGCCCAGTGATGATTGAAGCGATTTGTCGCCAGTACATCACAGGTTCTATGTGGCGCTCTTATAGCAAGGGCGAGCGTGACTTCTGCGGAATTCAAATGCCAGAAGGGCTGACAAAAGACCAGAAGCTACCAGAGCTGCTCATCACGCCTTCGACCAAGGGTATCTTAGAAGGTATTCCTGGCGTTCCAGCGGTAGATGACGTGAACATTACGCGTGCCAATATTGCAGATAACTTTGCAGCGTTCAATTTCACTAAAGCCAGTGACATCGAGCAATATGAGAAGCTATTGCAAGAAGGCTTTGGCGTGATCTCAACGGCTTTAGCTAACATCGATCAAGTCTTTGTCGATACCAAGTTTGAATTTGGCTATGTCAATGACGCTGCGGGTAATGAAAAGCTAATCTACATGGACGAAGTGGGTACCCCTGATTCTTCCCGTATTTGGGATGGTGCTCAGTACCGCGATGGTAAGGTAGTAGAGAATTCTAAAGAAGGCTTCCGCCAGTTCTTATTGAACCACTTCGAAGACTCAGACATCTTATTAAACAAAGACCGCATGGATGAGCGTTCAGCGCTTGCCCGTGATAATGAACTACCTGCCAGTGCTTTGATGGATTTGTCGAAAACTTATTTAAGCATTGCAGAAAAAGTGATCGGTGAAAAAATCGTTTTATCGGATAACCCTAAAGCAGAAATTATCGAAATTTTACGAGACCAGTATGGATTGGTTGACTAGTTACCTGCTTATCTTTGCAGCCGAGATTGGCGATAAAAGTCAACTCGTCTGCATGGCTTTGGCTATACGGTATCGCGCATTGCCGGTGGCCGTTGGGGCGATTCTAGCTTTTTTAGTTTTAAATACTCTTGCCGTTGTCTTTGGCAGCGCGATCGCTAACTGGATTCCCGAGCTGGCTATTTATCTGGTAGTAAGTGCCATGTTTTTGTTATTTGGTTTTCATGCTCTTTTATCGCAAGAGGATGGGGAGAGTGAAGAAGAAACAGAAACAGAAGCGTTGGATGAAACTGATCTCGCCGTTAAAAGTAAGCAACATATCATTTTATCTACCTTTGCCTTGATCGCCGTCGCTGAATTTGCTGATAAAACGCAGCTCGCCGTGGTGGGATTAAGCAGCCATAGCAGTCCTTTATCCGTGTGGATAGGTTCTACTTTGGCGTTAATAACGACTTCGATCATGGCGGTTTGGGCAGGGAAAACAATTTTACAGCGTTTTCCTATCGCGTTATTACATCGTTTCAGTGGTGCTTTGTTTATTATTTTAGCTTTATTTGCCGCTTATTCCGCTTTTCAATTGTTATAGGTTTATTATGTTTTCCGGTTTTGACTATGGCACATCCAATTGTGCCATGGGTATTATTTCACCCAATACTTCTTCACAGGTTCAATTATTAGCTTTAGAGCAAGGAAAGGCCTTTATGCCTTCAACGCTTTATGCCCTAGAGCGTGAGCTTATTTGTGAGCAAGTTGGGTTCAATATTCACAATAGCGAACTCAAGCAAGAGTTCTTAACTTTACGCGCGAATGCACTGGCTCAGGCCCGTCGTATTCGACAGCAAGAAAGTTTGGATAGCGGCGACCAAAGTTTATTTTTTGGCCGTGCAGGCTTCGAAGAATATTACGACTTTCCCGAAGAAGGCTACTTTGTTAAATCCCCTAAGTCATTTTTAGGGGCTAGCGGTTTACGCCCAGAACAAGTTTTTTTCTTTGAAGACATTGTCACAGCGATGATGCAAAACGTGAAGCAGCAAGCGGAAAAAAGCGCCGCAGCCCAGGGTATTAATTCTGCAATAGAACATACCGTGATTGGCCGTCCAGTAAATTTCCAAGGACTCAACGCCGAGCAAAGCAATAAACAAGCGATTGATATTCTTACCATCGCGGCCAAGCGCGCGGGGTTTAAATCGGTCGAATTTTTATTTGAACCGATTGCGGCAGGATTAAATTTCGAAGCAGAACTAAGCGAAGATAAAACCGTATTAGTGGTCGATATTGGTGGGGGGACCACCGATTGCGCGATGGTGCGCATGGGGCCAAATCATAAAAATCAAGAACAGCGCCAGCAAGACTTTATTGGTCATAGTGGTGAAAGGGTCGGCGGCAATGATTTGGATATCACCCTAGCGGGCCAGTGTTTAATGCCATTATTTGGTATGGGGACTGAGCTTAAAAACGGCAAGCCGATCTCAACTAAAACCTTTTTAGATGCGGTTGCGACCAACGACATCAGCGCCCAGAGTAATTTTAATAGTTTGCAAACGGAACTCTATCTCGATCAACTCGTGCGTGATTGCGCCGAGCCTGAACTGATTAAACGCTTTGTAAAACTGCGCGATGATAAACAAAATCATCACCTCGTGCGCAGCAGCGAGCAATGCAAAATTGGGCTATCGAATGATCAAGAGCATCAGGTTGATTTGTCGTATATCGAAAAAGACTTTTCTGAGCAGATAAGTCGTGAACGCTTTGCCGAAGCGGTTAACCGCCCAGTAGAAAAAATGGCCGCATTAATGGACGAAGCGATTAAGCAGGCGGGCTGCAAACCAGACCTGGTTTATGTCACTGGCGGTTCAGGCCAATCGCCTGTTATTCGTAAAGCGATTAAGCAAAAGATGGGCGATGTTGACGTGGTTGATGGTGATCACTTTGGCAGCGTCGCCTCAGGCTTAACAGTCTGGGCTGAACGTCTTTATTGCTAGTAACCTTGATTCACATCAGGAGGACTTGATGTGAATCGATTAGAGTCAATTCATCGCTTTTAGCAATTGGCTAGCTTGTTATGGAAACCTTCGATCAATTTGTGCTCGCACGAGTAGTGCATATTCTCGCCGTGGTGATGTGGATCGGGGGCGTCGCTTTTGTCACCACGGTATTGATTCCCGCGTTAAAGAACCTAGCCAGTGATGATAAGCGCTTAGAACTCTTTGAACGGTTAGAAGGGCGTTTTGCTTTTCAGGCCAAAGCCACTACCTTATTAACCGGCCTCTCTGGTTTGTGGATGCTAGATTATCTCAATGCTTGGTCGCGCTACTTAGAGCCCCAGTTCTGGTGGCTGCATTTAATGACCTTTATTTGGTTTGTCTTCAGCCTAGTTTTATTTGTCTTAGAGCCTCTTTTTTTGCACCAATTTTTCCATCGCCTAGCGCAGCAAGATAGTAAAGCAGCGTTCCAAAAGTTACACCTCATGCATGTTATTTTATTAAGCTTAAGCCTATTGGCGATTGCTGGTGGAATGGCCGGAGCCCATGGCTACTCTTTCTAACGGCTTTTTATTTAAAACAATATCGTTTTTATTCCGCAAAGCATTGGCAATAAAAAAGCCCGACAATTGCTTTGAGCAATTGTCGGGCAAGGGGTGCTGCTTTGGGAATACTCTTCTTATAACGGCATACGCATTAGTGAATCCAAACCTGATCATCCATGTTACCGGTTAGAGCACGTACCGCTTTGGAGCTTAATCCTCTGTTGTAGATGCGTACATCCTTCATCTTGCCGATAAACTGGTGGCCGTTATCGTCTTGATGGCGAGCGATGTGTAAGTCTTCATTGCCGGAAGAGATACTATTGCCTTGATGCGCAATGCTGGCTTTTGCCATGCGACCATCTACGTACAAACGAATCTCGTTGGTCGTACGGTTGATACTTGCAGCAACATGGTGCCATTTATCGACAGTATTTAAAGGCGCACTGATCGTCGTGCCTTCATTGCCGTTATCTCCACGGATACGGAAATTAATATTGCCGCCGCCATGAAATATCATCCAGCCGCGACCATTAACATCATCCCTAGATGATTTATTTACATGATGATGCCAACTGCTATTAGTTTGTGTTGCCATAAAGCGATAACTGACGGTAAAGCTATCTTCATCTGGATTCCAATCGGGATTATGTCCCAGGCTGATACCATTACTGCCATTAAAATCTGTGATAGTGTCGAGGAACTGATAGTCTTGATCGTTGGGGACAGAGACTAAGTTGGTCGATACGGTATCTTCATTATTATCGGTTAACCAATCCATCGTAAAATTCACATAGCGTATTTCATCCATGGTATCGGTTGAAATACCAAAGTATTGCTCTGGTATTTCATACACTAGCCCTACGCGGCGATCGTCCTGTAAAACCAAATCCGAATACGCTGCGCCACCCCAAGCCAGGGTCTTTGCAATAGGCCAGGTATTACCTTCGTCATAACTCATTTTTAATTGCAGTTGATCTCGCTGCCAACCTGCTGCGGGCGCTGAATAAATAAGGCGATTAATGTCTTGCTTACCTTGCTCACTGACACGTAATAATCCAGACGCAATACCAGCGATACCATTGAAATAACCTTCTAAGACTTTTGGATCTTCAAGTTGTTTTTCTTTAATGGTTTCACCCCAAGTGCTACCGCCATCGCGGCTTAACGTATGATGACGATAAGGGCCGAGGGCGCTGGTATCATTTTGAGAATCCCGTGCACTGGCAAGAATCCAACCATTAGCAAGCTCAACTCCGGTCGCTTCATTGAGCTTATTACCCGCAACCACATTACTGCCCGGACCATCAACATAAGTCGGCATACCTTCACTAAAACTATAGCTCTCACCATGGTCATCGCTGTAGATCGAATAATTATTACCACCGCCATAACTGTAGTAACTAATAAACATTAAGCGTCCTGGGTGAGGGCCATTCTCCAGCTGAATAGCATGGCCTAAGGTCGCAGTACTGCTGCCCCAAGCATAAGGCGCATCGTATAATTTATTACCTGCATCATCGGTATAATACAGCCAGCTAGAGCGACGGTGGGTCACTTGATTGGTAATATCTTTCATCGGTGTCCAGCTATCACCACCATCATCCGTCATTCGCATCATGTGTAAGCGGGCTGCTTTTTCCGTGGTGCTATTGCCTGCCTGATAGTTATAAAGAATCACAGTGCGATCTGCGATGGCATCATAAACCGGAGCGACATTTTGCACTTCGAAATTACCATTCTCGGCGAGAATCGTGAAGTCTTCCCAGCTGCGGCCATTATCAAAACTACGTTTCATCACGATATCAATTTTATGGTGATGATCAGCGCAGCTTTCGGTGCGCGCTTCGGCAAAAGCTAATAAGCTGCCATCACTGGTATCGTTTACAATCGCAGGAATACGGAAACAGGCATAACCCAAATCGTTTTGGCGGAAAATAGCACTATTCACAAAATCCGCAGACTGAGACAGAGAAGGAGTGAGAGAAATATGCTGCTGGTAAAGTTTGTCGCTATTATCGATTAGGGTAAGCGTTAGCTTATATTTACCGCCATCGCCATAGGTATATTGACGGTCAGCTAAGAACGATTCCAAACCATCTCCCATTTGCCATTGCAATAAATCATGGCTTTGATTTGAACGTTCAGCGATTTGGAAAGTACCGTTAGCAATTTCTTCAACGCGGATACTATTGCCAGGCAGTTTATGAACTTGGGCTAAGGTTTTTGCTTCTTGCCAGCTTAAAGCGCGCTTATAAAGGCGTAAATCGGTGGCGATATTACCGGCAAAACTTTCAGTAAGTTTCAAACTTTGGCTGCTGGTAATATTACTATTGGCCGGAATTCTGCCGGACCATTCACCTTCATCAACGAGCGTTGGTGAACCATCCAGGTAAGCAAATAGACGATCTTTATCTGCATCAACGACACCAACAAAATGATGCCAGCCGGGATTGCTGATATGAGCGACCTGGTCAGAATTGAAGCCGGGGGAGCGGGTACGGAAATAAATTTTATTGCCATTCATAAATAAGCTCCAGCCAGTACCTTGGCTATCGGCATTACCTTTACGGGCTATCTTTTTAATGCCACTTAAATTATCGACATAAAACCACAGACCGACAGAAAAAGAGCCTTGGCCTGGTTCATAATCCGCGCTGTTTGAAATAGTAAAGCCCTGGCTATTGGGCTTGCCTAAGCTACGATAGGTCCAGCGACGGCTTGTATCATTTGGCACAGAGCTTAAAACTTCAGGTTCTTCTGCCTTTAACACATTAAAGCGAGAAAACTGCATGGCATTGCCATTGGGCTGCCAGATCATTTTGTCTTCAAAGCTGCCAACACAGCGATAGCTCCTCTTGCTGGTATCCCACTTTACATACCCTAGGCCATGAAAGTTCTCATAGTTTTGGTATTCATCAATTTTGTGCTGCACGGAACATACAGGGGCATTGATACCATCTTCAAACGTTGCTTCGATATAGCGGCCAAAATCATCTTCGCGAAATTCGGTCCAGCGCTGCTCGGTGCCAGATAGGGCGGTTTTGGGCAGTACTCTAAAATGAGATGTTCCCCAAGGGTTGTTGTTATGCCAATAAATCTTATTGGTTTCAACGCTGCCAACACAGCCATAACTGCCATTACTTTTTTGTTTTAAATAACCTAGGCCGTGAAATGCTGAGTAGTCGGTACCTTCGCCATGATAGTACTGACAAATCGCCGAGGCTTTACCTTCGCCTCGATCATCTTGGGCACTGACAAGGCTTGAGATTTGATCCGTGCCGGTAAAATCGATCCAACGAGAATCATGGCTTGAAGAATGGGACGTGGCTGAGAATGCCAAGGCGGTGAACAGTCCGCCATATTTTAGTATTTTCATGTTGAGCTCTTTATTATTTTTAGCCATCCTTAGCCTTATTATGAGAGCTTGAACCTTAACAAATTATTTTTGGCAAAAATTACCCATACCGTTCTTTGACTTATCCAATCGGCTCAAATGTATTGCTTGAGGTTCAACGAATACCGCATACTAGGGGACAATGACTCAAGACAAATTGATTAAATACTATAGGTAGAGGCTCGATGCAATTTACGGTTTCACAGCTGTATATCCAGATGATTAAACAGGCGTACGAAGCGAAAGGACGAGACTTTTCTCAGCTTTATGGCCAGCTGTTTGATGATCAGGCTCAGCAAGGGCATCGTAGTAAAGATTTACGTATTGATATAAAAGAAATTAATACGCTGTGGCAAGGAGTGGCTCGGTCGTTAAAAGATCCGCTATTCGCCTTGAAAATGGGAGTCGATATCCATCCATCCGATTATGGCATATTGGGCATCGTATGGATGAATAGCCAAAATTTATTAGAGTGTTATAAGTTGGTGGTGGAATATAGCCAATTAATGAATGATGCTTTCAATGCCAGTTATCAGATTGTGGATAATCAGTTTATTTATAACTTAAGCGTATCGTCACTAAGTGCGAATGAAGAAGCTGATTTTGTTGATCATAATATTGCTTCCATTTTTCACATGGGCAAGTTTCTCGTCGGATCTCGTCATAGTAAGGACATACTATTCAAGTCGGTTAAATTACGACATAAACACAATATTGAATTACAACGAGAATACGAGCGCATTTTAAATTGCCCGATAATAATGGGGCATAATACAAATCAGATCATCCTAGATATGTCAGTATTGAATTTACCGGTTTATCTACCCGATGCAGGCATGCAAAAGTTGATGCTGAACAAATCAAAAAAGCTGGTAAGTAATAAAGAAAACTCGACTCCTGTGAGTAAAAAAGTCTTGTCGTTTATTAATGAGAACTTGGGGGCTAGCTTGCCCACTGCAGAGATGACTGCAAAACATCTGGGGTTAAGTTTAAGTTCGTTTAAACGGCAGTTAGCCAGTGAAGGGACTCGTTATCAACAGCTCATCGACGATGAGCGTTATCGCCATGCGGTTGAAATGTTGAGTGCCCGAAAAAATTCGATTTGTGAAATCAGTTTTTTATTGAGCTACTCCAATGCCAGTTCCTTCAGTCGAGCCTTTAAAGCAAGAACCGGCATTTCTCCCAAAGATTATCGTATTAAACACAGCTCCTTTTAGACAACAGCTTTAATCATGACAGCCGAAAGCCATTAATGACCAATTTAGTACAAGTGTACATTGGCCTAGTCGGGCCTATTCTTGGCTTGAACAGATCCATTATTATGCACTGATAAGTTGGTAGGGACACCGATTTTGATAGAACGATTCACTAAGAGATCGTCTATAGCGTAAATGCCGAATAACTATAAAAACGTCAAAACGGGATCCACCATGAAAAATAAAACCACCTTATGTCTCGCGATCAGCGCGACATTAGCCAGTGGCTTTGCATCTGCAATGTCCAATACACCAGAGCCGGTTGTCGAAGTTGAGCCGACCCCAACAGTCCCCGCGCCATCGGTGCCAGATGAAAGCACGGGCTTAGCTTATGCCGATGATTTCCGCTTATTAGCCTATAACGTCTACATGCTACCCGAGCTATTTGCCGGTGATTGGAGTCATGAAAATCGCGCGCAAATGATTCCGCAATCAGAAGTAGTTAAAGGCCAAGATGCGATTTTATTGCAAGAGCTGTTTGATAATGCTCCGGCGACGACATTAATGAATGGCTTAAAAGCCGATTACCCCTACCAAACCCCAGTTATGGGTCGTTCGAAGAGTGGTTGGGATCAAACATTAGGCGCTTATGCCGATCTATCACCAGAAGATGGTGGCGTCGCAATCGTGAGCCGCTGGCCAATTACAGAACAAATTCAGTACGTTTATAAAGATGCTTGTGGTGCAGATTATCTGTCGAATAAAGGCTTTGTTTATGCACGAGTCGACAAAAATGGCGCGGCTTACCACCTAATCAGCACGCATGCGCAAGCAGAAGATAGCGCTTGTACTGATCCAGCGGCGACCCGTAAGAGTCAGTTCACTGAAATGCAAAACTTCATCGCGGGCCATAATATCCCAGCCGACGAAGTCGTCTTTATGGGCGGTGATTTCAACGTGATTCAACATACCGCTGAATACCCAGACTTGATCGAAACTTTACAGGTGAGCGAGCCAGATGCTTATGCCGGTTTCTCGACCAGTTGGGATCCAGAATCTAATGGGATGGCTGCGTATAACTACCCAGATCTACCGAGCGAATACCTAGATTATATCTTCGTATCCCGTAATCACGCGCAACCTAGCCACTGGCATAACCAGTCGTTGGATGTGACGTCGACAAACTGGAGTACCGGAAACTACCGTTTCCAAGAACTGTCTGATCACTATCCGATTGCAGGCTTCTCTTACGCGAACGAAGAGACACGTACCGAGAGCTTCCGTGCGGTGAACAATCCTTACCAAGGCGTGCAGTTCCAAAATAAAGCCAATGGTAAGTTCGTTAAAATCGATAGCAATGATACCAATGGCTGGTTAACCGTGAAGGGTGACGCAAGTGATCCCGCGACGGTGATGAATCTAGATAACTGGTATCCAAAGAATCGCGCTTTCTGTATCCGTAACGACGATTGGATTCAGGTGCAGGGTGCCCAGCGTGCGGGTTCTTATTGGAACTGGTGGATAGGCGGCGGTGGTGGTAACTACGCGTTCTACACTAAGCAAGATGATGCGTCGAACAAGCTGCGTATTCGCATCTTAAATGACGATGGTGATTGTCTGAAGAACGGCGACCAGATTGCCTTTGTGGATCGCAGTACCGTCAATGGCGTTGATTATTATCTACAACGCTGGCCTTCAGGTTCATGGCAGGATTATCTATACCTTTGGTCTGACTCAATTGGTGATAACGAAACCTTCACGATTCATATGGGCGAAGCTCAAAAGCAAGACTTCTCGGCTAACTTACGTTACCAGAACTAATCTTGCAGCAAGCCAGTCGTAGCTTGCTGACGTAAAAAGGAAGCGGTCGCCGGGGCAATCCCGAGCTGACCGCTCACCTCTACATTCAAAGACTTAGCAATGGCGACTAATAGCGCTAAATGATGGGTTGCATGACTCGAAGCAAAACACAGTTCGCGGCCAAAAGTTGAGGTAAAGCGTTCGCTGCTTTGCTGCGATAAACACACTTCAGTAGTAACAATCTTTACTTCGTTAAACTGATCTTGGCTTAAGCCTATTAACCAGTTTCCAACGGCGACTAATTCTTTCAACGCTTCACATCGCTTTGATTCCACCTCGCCACCACGGCGACGCAGGTCATAATCAATCAAGTTATGTTCGCTGAGCATCAAAGCCTGGTACATATCTAATATATGACGAACATGATGGCCTATGGGGCTATCAAATAAAGGCTGAGGAGAGCAGCGATAGCATTCATCATCAAGCTGCTGAATAAACTGCACCAGTTCATGTAGCACTTCAATACTGCCTAAGATTATCTTATGCATGGCGATCTGCCTTTTTCATCAGAAGATATCCCCATGGCGTATGTCGTATTGTTCGAGTTGATCGAAATAAGTACTTAAGTCTTCTTTTTGACCAAAGCGTGGGTAATCGTGCATTTTCAAATAGGGGCGAGAGTTTACCTCTAATAAAATACAATCCTGAAGATCATAAGGTTGTTCGATGCCCTGTTGCATAATGACATCTATGCCTAAAATATTGGCCTTAAACAGAGTTAATACATGGTTGAATAAGTCTTTATTTACTTGAGGGATCGTCTGCTGATCGATCACCGAGACTACGCCACCAGGGGCTAAAGAAATACGATAAAATAGCGTAACCAGCTCGGCTTTATCGGGAATCGTCGCCAAGGTATAAGCTTGCTTGGCTAAATATTTCTGGGTAACAGAGCCTTTGCTTAATGGGTGTATCACCGGATACAGCCCCATGCTTTCACGAACAGCGTTCTCTTGATCAATTAATTGCTCAATGGAATGTATACCATCGCCCAAAACAGTGGGGGAGAAACGCTCAATCACCGACATGATTTCAGCATTGCCTTGATCATTTTTTACAACCACCACACGATAGTTTTTACCCAATAAATATTGTTCAACCACGGTTGTTGGCCACCACAGTTTAGCCAAAAAAATGGCCTTCCATAATTCAGCATAACTGTTAATAGGAAAATGGCTGCCGCGAGAAAAACCACTGACATTGGGTTTGATCACCAATGGAAAGCCATGTTGTTGAGCAAATCGAATGGCCTTCAAAGGATTTAAAAAGATAAGTCCTTGAGCATGGGGAATATTATTGTCGGCAAATACGGCCCGGGCTTGAGCTTTAGAGCGACAGTTACGGCGTACGGTTAAATCGTTATAACTGCTACAGCCATCCATAAAGCGCTGGCTGATCCATTGGTAAATTGTTTTCTTAAGCGACAGTATTAACGTTGGCATTCGTTACTCTCTTTTTGTTTAAAATCTTTTACTTGGTAGAAAAAGCTTAGCTTTTTAAAGAAGATGTCTTTAAAAGGTTGATCCTTCGGCATCGCTTTGGTGACTTTGGCGAGTAGCCACATATTACGGATCATGAATTGATACTTTTTGATTAATGAAACATTTTTGCACAATAAAATTAACGGCATGGGAAAGAATAAATTAATCTCAATAATATGAAATTTTCCTGCTAATACATCGTCAAGTGAATTGGCACGCAAACCGATACGGCAAATATTAAAGGGGCCAAGGGTGCGTAATAAAGCGTATAGCTTTTGTTTTTCTTGCACGGATAGCTGGTCGCTAACATCCACATACTCAGTCGCTGAGTTATAGATGCCATTGATAGGATATTGCTCGTTGCTGCGGTTAATAACTTGAGTAATTGAAAGCGTGCCCACTAACTCATTAGAAGTATCCGTTGGTGAAATGGTTGGCATACAATGAGCGGGCTGAGGAATTAGGAATACCTCAAACTCCCCATTTTGCTGAGCGCCTTGCTGTACTAAATACTGCACAGAAGAGTGTGGCTTTAATAAACGTAGTTGCTTAAACATCCGCAGATTATCAGCCCTTTGAATACCTTTGGAGTTTTGCCCCCATTCCGGTTTCAAAAATACAGGGTAGGTTTCGGGAATAATGGCTGGGTGATCAACCCATTGTGATAAACGCCAATTGGGCGGAATGAGTTGATCCATATCCAGTTTGGAAAAGATCCCTTTGTTGTGATTAAAATACTTCGCATTCAATTGAAAGTAGCGCCAAGGGCCAATACGTAAAAGAGTGCAAAAAATAAAATAGAGACAAATCTGTGTTATGCGGATGGTCATCTAACCTCCCTGTTTTTCATGCCAATGTCACCCCAAAAATTAATCTAAAAACTAATCCAAAACCTGTGGCCAATTGGCATCAGCGCGAGTAATTAAAGCCTCTTTATCTTTTAACCATTGTCCTCTGATCTTAATGTCATAATTTAAATACAACTTACCGTTGGTGATATGCCATTGTTGGGGATCACCCTTAGCAGTATTTTCATGAGCGACGGCCCAAGCACAATACCCCCCATATTGTGGTGCATAGCTTTCAGGGGAAAGTAAGAACGCATCGAGGTTAGATTGATTTTTGAACTGCCATGTAGCCCCTTTATGCTGAGTACTAAATCGTTCAATACCTTCTATGGCTTTACCTTCGCGAAAATAAGCGACAGTATCGTAACCAGACACGGCTAAGTCACTGAAAAAACCAGTATAGAGTTCGGGCTCCGCTTGAGCGCTAAAAGGTAGGGTGAGCATTAAGCTAAAGAATAGTTTAGGCAGTATTGAAAAATTCATATCATATTCTCAAGGTTCATTAAAAGTTTGAAAAGAATGCGCCATTGCCGAGAAGTTTTTGATCTTCTAATATGGAGTACGGACAGCAAGTAAGCAGTTCTCGCTCGGCATCATTAAGGAATCAGATGCCTAAAGTAGCAGTTAGTTCACCGATGTTTAAAAAGGACAAAAATGATGCGCAGCGCCGAACATGAAAAAATCAATTACATAGAATTCCCCGCCAAAGATTTAATCGCCAGCAAAGCATTTTTCCAGCAAGCCTTTAATTGGCAGTTCACCGATTATGGCCCCGAATACAGTGCCTTTTCTGCGGACAGTGCTGGCTTAGAGGGGGGCTTTTACAGTGCCGATCTTTCTGCTTCAACCTTCAGTGGTAGTGCGTTATTAGTGCTATTTAGCAATAATTTAGAGCAAACACAGAAAACCATCGAAGCGGCAGGGGGCAGCATCGTCAAAGCTATATTTCCATTTCCCGGAGGCCGACGTTTTCACTTTACCGATCCTAGTGGTAATGAATTCGCGGTATGGTCCAACAATGAATGATCTCTGCTAGAATTGAGTGAACGCTATCATTCAAGGCAATGAACAGAGCAATGAAGCCCAAAAGCAAAACAAGTAGAGGGAATTTTGAACATTAGACAGGTTGTATTAATACTATCTTTCGCCTGTGTCACGCTCTTGTTGGCGAATACAAGCAGCGCAAAGCAATATCGTATCTCTTCATTCAATCATGATACGACCCAAATTGACGTTACCTACAAGGTCATGCGTAAAGTCTACCAACGGCTCGGGCATGATTTTGAGTTGATTCGTTACCCGGGTAAACGCTCACTTGTAGAAGCTAACAATGGCCAAGTTAGCGGCGAATTAATGCGCATTAAAGCACTAGAGAAAACGCTCAATAATATGATTCGTATTCCTGTGGCCATTGGTAGTTTAAAAGTCATGGCCATCACCCGTAAGGGCGAGCGAAAAGTGACGGGCATTGCGGGGTTAATCGGTAAACATGTAGGGGTTGTACGTGGGGTAGAGCTGACGGAGCGGTTAACCAAGAACCATCAGCGTCAGATAGTGAATAGCATCGACAGCTTGTTTAAAGTGTTATTAAGCGAACATGTGGAGGTGATTTTATTTCCCAAGCTGGATGCTGAGAAGTATATCGCTGCCCATCAAATGGAAGGTAAGGTAAATATTAGTGAAGCGTCTATTTTAGAAGTGAAGCTGTATCACTATATCCATGAAAGTCGAGCGAAATTAGCCGCCGAACTAACCGAGCTACTGCAGGACATGGAGCGTACTGGGGAGCTGGATGCGTTAAACCACCTAACCGAACAAGCCAGCTATTAAGCTTAATCAAAACTGACATACGCTAACACTTAAATACTACAAAAATATGAGTGAATCGGTATCATAGTCATTAATAAAAGCCCTTCCTGCCGTATACAATAATAGGTAATTCAAGTGACCCAAGCTTCCACCGCGACTACATCCGTTGAACTAACCGATGAACAAACCTCCAGCCTAAAGACCTTAACTATTATGGGGTATCTAGAAGGCACCTCATTTTTATTATTATTGGGCATCGCCATGCCATTAAAATACATGATGGGGATCCCAGAAGGGGTTAAATACATTGGTATGGCCCATGGCCTATTATTCATCGCTTACATCGTTATTTTAATGGGCACGGCCAATAAGGTGAAAATGCCACTTTGGGCGATGCCGAGCGGCGTCATTGCGTCTATCTTGCCATTCGGACCTTTCGTATTTGATGCTCTATTAAAGAAAAGCTTAAAAAATTCTTAAATATCAGCATAAAAACGAGCTGAAACCCAACACGCGTCTACACTTAAACAAATATGTCTAGGCGCGGAATCAAAACATGAGCTTTTTTAGTAGCAAAAAACATAATAAAAATGAAACAACAATCAATAACTATGAGCTAGAAGAGCTGCAACGAAAGGCTCAATGCTATGATCAATTGATGTCGAACCACCTAGTTGATAAAGCAAAAAAAATCGCTCAAACCGCGAGTGAAGTGAATCGTTCATCGAGTCATCGCTTGAGTAAGGTGCAAAATAATTACAACTTAACCGAGAACTTTGTTTCTTCTGCTCAATCCATGGCGGAGATATCAAAAGAGTCGGTGAACCTCGCCGAGCAAAGCGCTAGCCATAGCGGTGACAGCCTAAAACACCTAAAGACTCTCAGCACCAACATCGCCCAAGCCGAACACCATATTGAAGAGTTCACTACCTTGTTAGAAGGCTTTAATGCCAATAACCAAACCGTGACCCAGCTGGTGGATAATATTAAAGGCATTGCCGACCAAACGAATCTGCTGGCTCTCAACGCCGCGATTGAAGCCGCGCGAGCAGGGGAGAACGGACGAGGATTCGCTGTGGTGGCCGATGAAGTACGTACCCTAGCCAGTACGGCCAATGGCTCTGCAGAAGAAATTCAGCAAGAGATGAATAAAATCTTAGACATCTCGAATAGCATCATGAAACAGCAGCAAACCGTGGTGAATAGCATCAGCGAAAGTAAAAATATTTCGGATGAAATCGCAGGCAGCTTAGAAAATGTAAACAGCTTCTCACAGCAAAGTGCGAGTGCGGCCAGTACGGTGATTGGCCATGTTGACTCTCAAGTGAATGACGCTACTCAAATACTGCAGAATATCGGTGAAATCTTAAAAGATACTGAGCAAGCGATGGAAGGTTCGGC
>ENA-ORXI01000148-ORXI01000148.1-sediment-metagenome-genome-assembly--contig:-NODE-148-length-53858-cov-4.922724_pt1 | contig 53858 bp, 57 predicted proteins | sample MGYA00237861_ERZ511468 | MGnify/ENA primary metagenome ERZ511468 (study PRJEB26299, sample SAMN06266213) | sediment metagenome | isolation source: Hudson Canyon methane seep mesocosm | place: USA:Hudson...
AAATACTTTTTAGACCTCGGAGAAAAAGAATATAGGGCGACACAGATTATCAAATGGATGCATCAAAGAGGGGCAAGTGATATTTCTAAGATGACTGATTTATCTAAGGAGTTAAGAGAAAACCTCAGCAAGAAATGTGAGATTCGAGCGCCAGAAGTAATTTACGAAAGAGACTCTAAGGACGGCACAAGAAAGTGGGTAGTTAGTGTTGGAGAGGGGGATTTAATAGAAATGGTTTTGATACCTGAAGGCAAAAGGGCAACCCTCTGTGTTTCTTCTCAAGTAGGTTGTGCAATAGATTGCAGTTTTTGTGCAACAGGGAAACAAGGCTTCTCCAGGAACCTGACCTTGGCTGAAATTATAGGCCAGCTTTGGATAGCAGAAAATTCATTTGGCAATTCAAGAGAAAAAGGAGAAAGAAACATCACAAATGTAGTAATGATGGGAATGGGCGAGCCCTTACATAACTTCGACCCAGTGGTAAAAGCAATGCAATTGATGTTGGATGATAACGCCTATGGCCTGTCAAAAAGAAGGGTCACTTTAAGCACTTCAGGTTTAGTTCCTCAAATAGACAAGCTATCAAAGCTTTCTGACGTATCGTTAACCATCTCCTTGCATGCGCCGAACGACAAATTAAGAAATGAGCTTGTCCCCGTTAATAAGAAATATCCCATAAAGGATCTTCTAAAATCAGTGAAAAACTATGTTGACCAATGTAGCGATAGCCGCGTAACCACTTTCGAATATATTCTTATAGACAGGGTTAATGATTCATTAGAGCTGGCAGGAGAGCTGGCAGATCTACTTCAAGACTTCCCATGTAAAATAAATCTAATTCCTTTTAATTCATTTTCTGAATCTACTTACAAAAGGCCTTCAGGGAATAGGGTTAAAAGATTCCAAGAATTCTTAAAATCAAAAGGCTATGTAGTTACCATAAGGTCAACAAGAGGAGACGACATCATGGCCGCATGTGGTCAGCTAGTAGGAAAGGTTAATGACAGGACCGGGCGTAAAGAAAGGAAAAAAAAGAAAGAGTTAATTGAAACCAAATCAATTTAAAGGATTTAAAAATGAATAGAGTATTGCAACACCTTGGATCTAAATACCCAATCATTCAAGCTCCTATGGGCTGGATTGCACGAAGCAAACTGGCCTCGGCAGTATCTAATGCGGGGGGCTTTGGCGTGATAGAGACCTCATCAGGAGAGGTAGAAAATTGTAAAGCTGAAATAAAAAAAATGGCTGAACTTACGGACAAGCCCTTTGGTGTAAATTTACCACTGCTTTTTCTACGAGACGACAGCATGGTAGATTTCTGTGTTTCTCATGGGGTAAAGTTTGTAACCACCTCTGCAGGAGACCCTTCTAAATACATAGACGTTTTAAAATACGCTGGCATAACTGTTTATCATGCTGTTCCAAGCGTGGAAGGCGCTATAAAGTCCGCAAATGCTGGAGTCGATGGCTTGGTAGTAGAAGGAACAGAGGGAGGGGGGTTTAAAAATCCAGAAGAAGTAGGTCTATTGGTGCTTATTCAAGCAATAAGAAAGGAATTGGATTTACCAATAATAGCAGCTGGGGGCATTGTTGATGGAACAGGAATGGCCGCTGTGTTTGCTGCAGGAGCTGAAGGAATACAAATGGGAACAAGATTTGTATCAAGTAAGGAAAGCCCCGTACATGATAACTTTAAAAATAAAATTCTAGACTCAAAGATTCAAGGAACCTGGATTTTGAATAAAAACTCTAAGCCAGTAATAAGGGCCCTCAGAACAGACTTCACTAAAAAAATCCACGAAGCAGGCATGATGGAAATGAACGACATGTCAAACATACAAGATTTATATTTTGGAGGGGACATGAATGCAGCTCCGGCCTTATCCGGTCAGTCTGTGGGCCTAATAGATGAGGTTAAATCAGTTAAAGACATCATAAACCAGACAGTTTCAGAATTTAATGAAGCCTGTACTAATCTTTCTAAGTACAAACTTGAAGTCTAAAGAGTTAATTTAGTTATAGATCGCCCTCAGCCCTGACCTCGCTTTGATTGATAGTGAATTCTTCTCCATATCTAGCTTCTAATTTTTTTTGATTTTCCAAAATGACTTCAACCGGGTCCAGCTTAAGGGCCATGCAGGCTGTAACCCAGTACCACATGATGTCGCCAAGCTCTCTTTTCATATGAAATATGTTTTCTTGATCGGCCGGCTTTCCTTGTAGAAACATTTTTTTGACTATCTCTACAAACTCTCCTCCCTCACTACTCAAGCCAAGGGCAGCAGTCATTAATCTAGGAACATCAATGTCAGAATTATCTTGAATTTCCTGTAAAGAAGCCTTAAGGGCTTTAATGTCTAGGCTTGGATTACTGGTTACTTTGGTTACAAAATCGCAGTAGGTATCAAAGAATTCTTTTGGATCTGTCATGGTGTTTCCTATGATTTATCTTAACTTAAGGGGAGCCAATTCTCATGGGTTTTTTTTCAACTTTTTTAAAAACCTCTTTAAAGCTAAACCATATAAAATAGACAGGTGGATGTTTCTGATATATTGAATAATCTTAATGATGCTCAAAGAAAGGCAGTAACCTCTGAGTCTCCCCATTTGCTCGTGTTAGCTGGCGCTGGATCTGGCAAAACAAGAGTCATTGCACATAGAGTAGCTTGGTTAGTTCAGGCCCTCAACAACAGCCCTTACTCCTTGCTGACAGTAACTTTTACCAATAAGGCAGCCAATGAAATGAAAGGCAGGATTGAATCCATGCTAGGCCAGGAAATGTCAGACTTTTGGTGTGGAACTTTTCATGGTATTTCTCATAGGCTTTTAAGAAGACACTGGGAAGAGGCGAACCTAAGAAGGGAATTTGCTATTTTGGATAGCGAAGATCAGTACAGGGTTATCAAGAGAGTTTGTAAGTCCATGGGCGTTGATGTTGGTAAGTGGCCGGCAAGGCAAATCCAGTGGTACATAAATAAAGAAAAGGACGAATGTCGAAGAGCTAACCAAGCTGAATCTAGTGATGATTACTTTGTTGAACAAATGACAAAGGTTTATGTGGAATACGAACTGCTCTGTGAAAGAGAGAGCCTTGTGGATTTTGGTGAACTGCTACTTAGATCGCTGATTTTACTGTCTTCTAATGAATCCCTGCTTTCTCATTATCAAAAAAGATTTAAACACATCTTGGTAGATGAATTTCAGGACACAAATGAAGTCCAGTATCGACTCCTATCCCTTTTAAAGGGAAAAGAAAGTAGCTATATGGCTGTAGGAGATGATGATCAATCCATATACGGTTGGCGGGGAGCAAAAAGTGAAAACATTGATAGGTTCACAAAGGATTTCTCTAAAACAGAGGTGGTTAGACTAGAGCAAAACTATAGGTCTACACAGACAATTCTTGGTGCGGCCAACTCCGTTATTGAAAATAATCAATCCAGAATGGGAAAAGAGCTTTGGACTGAACAGAAAGAAGGAGAAAAGATATCCATTTACTCCGCTTATAACGAGGACGACGAGGCCAGATATGTCGTTGGAACAATACAGTCTTGGATGGACCAAGGGAATGCCCTTGATGATGCGGCAATTCTTTATAGGTCTAACGCTCAATCTAGAGCTTTAGAAGAAGCAATATTAAGAGAAGGTCTCCCTTATAGAATTTATGGAGGCCAGAGATTTTATGAGCGAGCTGAGATTAAGAATGCCATGGCTTACATACGCTTGGTTTATGGACGAGAAGATGATGCAGCCTTTGAGAGGGTCATCAATCTACCCCCTAGAGGCATAGGAGCTAAGACCTTAGAGATTATAAGGAACCAAGCAAGAGATCAAAATTGCTCTCTTTGGAAGGCTAGCACAGGTTTAATTGAATTTGATGGATTGACCGCAAGAGCTAGCAGTTCTTTATCTGGATTCATAGGAGACCTAGAAAGTCTTCAAGCTGAAGTTAGTGGCCTAGAACTAAAAGAAACTGTTGACCATGTTATCCAGAGAAGTGGATTAATTGATTACCACAAAAAAGAGGCAGGGGAGAAAGGTAGAACTCGTATAGAGAATTTAGATGAACTCGTCAGTGCTGCGGGAGATTATGAACCAGACATTCAAGAAGAAGACACTCCCATCTTAAAATCATTTATTGATCATGCAGCACTTGATGCAGGAGAAGGACAAGCAGAAGAGCATGAGTCCGCAATACAGCTTATGACCCTACATTCAGCGAAGGGCTTGGAATTTCCTTTAGTTTTCATAACGGGTTTTGAAGAAAACCTTTTTCCTCACAGACTGTCCATAGAAGAGCCCGGACAACTGGAAGAAGAGAGACGGCTTTGTTATGTGGGGATGACCAGAGCCATGGAAAAGCTTTACATAATCTACGCTGAAATGAGAAATTTGCATGGGAATGAAACATTCAACCCCCCCTCTCGATTCTTGAGAGAAATACCACCTGAGTTAACACAAGAAATCAGAACAGGTGGTGCAATAGGCAGAAAATCTTATAATTCAAAGGGGATCATTGCCCAAGGAGAGATACCTGAAACAGACTTGGTTTTAGGTCAGAGGGTAGTCCATGAAGTTTTTGGTGAAGGCGTTATTCTTAACTATGAAGGCCAAGGAGCTAATGCTAGAGTAGAAGTTAATTTTGATTCGAGCGAGACTAAGTGGCTCATGGCTTCTTACGCGAAATTAAGGCCAATTTAATTAAGGAAAATTATGAAGAAAAAACTCTTGTCCTCCTTTCTCATTTGTCTTGTTTGGGGATGTTCTGAGAGCTCAACTACAGCAATACAGGAGACCACAGAAATTGATTTAAATAAAATCTACAAGTGGAACATGGTTACTACCTGGCCCAAAAATTATCCAGGCTTAGGACGGGCTGCCGAGAACCTTTCTAAATATGTAGATGAGATGAGCAATGGCAGGTTAAAGATCAAGGTTTATGGTGCAGGGGAGATGGTTCCTGCAATGGAAGTTTTCGATGCAGTTTCGAGAGGAGCAGCACAACTAGGGCATGGAGCCTCTTATTATTGGACAGGAAAACTTAAATCTTCACAGTTCTATACAGCCGTTCCTTTTGGGTTAACAGCGCAAGAAATTAATTCTTGGATCCATTGGGGAGGTGGCCAAGAGCTTTGGGAAGAAGCCTATGCTCCCTTTAACTTAATACCCTTTGCAGGAGGTAATACGGGAGTTCAAATGGCAGGCTGGTTTAAAAAGGAAATTAACTCCCTAGATGATCTAAAGGGGCTAAAAATGAGAATACCTGGATTGGCAGGAGAAATTTTTTCACGGGCAGGTGCTGAGACAGTACTGTTGCCTGGAAGTGATATTTTCTTAGCTTTGCAACAGGGGGTAATAGATGCTGCAGAGTGGGTCGGCCCTTTCAATGATTTAACATTTGGGTTTCATCAAGTTGCAGATTACTACTATTACCCAGGATGGCATGAGGGGGGCTCGACCTTAGAAATAATAATAAATAAAGACGCTTATTCGTCTTTACCAGACGACCTTAAAGCCATAGTTAAATATGCTGCTAGAGCAGTAAATCAAGAGATGCTTGATGAATACACAGCAAATAACAATAGGGCGTTGACCGAATTGGTTGAAGTTCATGGGGTAGAACTAAGAAAGCTACCTGACGATGTTTTAATTGAGTTAAGAAGAATTTCTGAAGAGGTAATGGAAGAGTTCATAAAAGATGATGAAATGGCCACAAAAATTTATAACTCCTACCAAGCTTTTAAGCAAGATGTGATCCAATATCACGAGATTTCTGAAAAAGCCTTTATTGAAATGAGAGATTTAGAGGAATAAAAAAGTCAGAATGGAGCAATAAAAAGAAATTGGATCTTAAATTAAGAAAGCTAGGCTTGCAGGACTATCATAAGACCTGGGCCTCGATGCAGAATGTCATTCTTTCAAAAGGCCAGGGTGACCCAGACGAGCTCTGGTTGCTTGAACATTTCCCAGTTTATACTCTGGGGTTTGGGGCTTCAGAAAACAACTTGCTCATTGAGAATGATATACCTGTTATAAGATCAGATAGAGGAGGAGAGGCCACCTATCATGGCCCCGGTCAGATAGTAGCCTATTTTTTAATTAACCTGCGTCGCAAGGGCTGGGGCCCAAAAAGGTTTGTTAATGAGCTGGAATCTTCAGTAATGGACTTTTTAAAAGACTACGGGGTTTCTTCTAAAAGACAACAAGGAAATCCCGGGGTTTACATTGGAGATAAGAAAATATGTTCAGTTGGTTTGAAAATTAAAAGAGGCTACTCTTATCATGGGCTGAGTATCAATATTGATATGGACTTAAGCCCCTTTGAATCTATTGATATCTGTGGCAAACAATCTTTAAAAGCGACAGACCTTAATGAATTTGCCGAGGTTCCGATAGAAAAAGCCTTTAAGGACTTTGAAAAAACAGTAAAAGCAAGATTTGAAGGAGGTATGGACACATGAATCAGATCATTCCTTCTAAGACCATTAAAGAAAACGGCACTATAGCCATAAGAAATGGAATTAAACCAAATAAAAATATAAACATTCTTCCAACAAGAAAGCCCTCCTGGCTCAGGCTCAATTACGTGTTTACACCTAAATTTAAGGAAGTTAAAAAGATTGTTAAAGACTACCACCTAAAGACAGTTTGTGAAGAGGCTATGTGTCCAAATATTGGGGAATGTTGGAGCCACGGAACCGCTACTTTCATGCTTCTAGGGGATGTTTGCACAAGAGCATGTAAATTCTGTGCAGTAGATACTGGAAATCCAAGAGGCAGGCTAGATAAAAGAGAACCTTTTAAGATAGCTCAATCTATAAGAAAAATGTTACTCAAATATGTGGTCCTAACTTCAGTCAACAGAGATGACCTTGAGGATGGAGGGGCAAAACACTATTCCAACACAATAAAAGCCATTAAAAATATTTGCCCAGAAGTAATGGTGGAAGCACTAGTTCCTGATTTTGAGGGAAAAAAGAAATCAATCTCTGTTTTGCTCAATTCTAAGTTGGATGTTTTCGCTCAGAATGTAGAGACAGTCGAGAGGCTAACCAAAAGAGTTAGAGATCCTAGGGCCGGTTATTTTCGGACTCTCAATGTCCTCAGAGAAGCAAAGAAGATCAGCCCAGGGGTTTTAACTAAAACCAGCCTAATGCTGGGACTGGGGGAAACAACAAAAGAAATAGAGTCTACTTTAATTGATGCCTTTTCAGTCGGCGTAGAAATCTTAACCCTAGGCCAGTATTTAAGACCAACCCTCAATCACTTGCCTGTTGAAAGATACGTTCCGCCAGAAGAGTTTTTATATTATCAAGAGATGGCAAAAGGAATAGGCTTTAAAGAGGTAGCTTCGGGACCTATGGTTAGATCGTCTTACAGAGCAGATAGAGCCGCTTACCTATTGAAAGACATTTAAAGTCCGTAAACGGCATTAGGCAGAGCGGTTACTAGTGAGGGGAAGATAGCTAAGCCTAACAAGACCAGTATTTGGATTATTATAAAAGGAATCACACCTCTATATATGGCTCCAGTAGGAACAGAGTCAGGCGCAACACCTCTCAAATAAAATAAAGCGAATCCAAAGGGAGGGGTGAGAAAAGATGTTTGTAGGTTAATGGCTATCATAATTCCTAGCCAAAGGGGATCTATGCCCATCGCCATTAAAACTGGACCGACAATAGGGACTACCACGAAAGTAATTTGAATAAAGTCCAATATAAATCCTAAGAGAAAAATAATTATCATGACAATAAGCATGGCTCCGAAAACACCGCCAGGCATTTGATTAAAAATACTATTAACTAAGTCATCGCCCCCAAATCCACGAAAGACAAGAGAAAATATTGACGAACCCAGCAGAATCATAAAGACCATTGATGTTATTTCAGTAGTACTTTGGACAGCAGAGGTTAAGTTTTCTCGATTTAAACTTCCTTTACTCAAGGCAAGTCCCATAGCACCAAGAGCTCCAACTCCTGCAGCCTCAGTAGGAGTCGCTATGCCCATTAAGATGGATCCTAAAACAGCTACTATCAGAACCAGGGGCGGCAGTAGAGTGGTTAAAATTATTTTAGCCCTATTTTCAATGGTCCGGACTTCCTGAGCGGGTGCAGTAGAAGGTTGAGTATAGGCTTTGAATAACACATATGAAATGTAAGCAATAACCAGGATTAGACCTGGAACTATTGCACCCATAAATAAATCACCTACCGAAACCGTCCTCGCAGAAAATATACCTAAGCTAAGTTGAGATTGTTGGTAAGCTGCCGAGAGAACATCTCCCAAAAGAACTAAAGCGATAGAGGGGGGAATGATCTGGCCTAAAGTACCTGTAGCGCAGATAGTCCCTGTAGCTAAGCTTTGGTCGTAGTTTCTTTGAAGCATTATAGGTAAAGAAATTAGACCCATAGCAATCACAGTTGCCCCCACTATGCCTGTGCTTGCAGCGATCATAGCTCCCACAATTATTACAGATACAGCCAGGCTGCCCCTAAAGCCCCCCAAAATGTCGGCCATATTGCTCAATAAGTCTTCTGCAAGATTTGATTTTTCAAACAATATACCCATGAAGATGAATAAGGGCACCGCCACTAGATTAGTGTTGGTCATATCCCCAAAAAGCCTATTGGGTATGGTTCCCAAAAGAGAAGCTTCAAAAGTACCCGAAAGGATTCCCAGGCCTGCAAATATAAGCGCAGTTCCAGCTAGAGAAAATGCCACAGGAAAGCCAGCCAAAAGAACTAAGCAAATAACTCCAAACATCAAAAGAGGTATGAACTCACCCATTTTTTATCTTTAAGATGCTTTTTAAAATCTCAGAAAAGCTCTGAAGAGCCACGAATAAACACAAAGCAATCAAGAGGCTCTTTTGTAAATAAACGAAAGGAAGTCCATCGGGCTCAGCCGAGACTTCCATAATTCTCCAAGAGAGTTCCACAAACCCCCATGAAAAGAGAAATATCACCCAGCAAACTGGCTGTAAAAAAAGACAGTGGCCAACAAGATCTACAAAGGCTTTCTTTTTTTCTGAAAACTCTCTGTAAAAAATATCGACTCTAACGTGAGCATTACGTTTTAAGGCAAAAGAAGAGCCTAAGAGAAATAAAGCTCCGTGCAAATATAGAACTACATCCTGAAGCAAGACTGAACCCAGGTCCAATCCGTACCTCATTACAACCACCACGCAAGTGATGAAGGTCATGAGGGCAACGAACCAAGAACAGAAACGTCCTGTCATCTCAGAAAATAAATCTAGTGATCTTGTAATCTGATTCATAGGTTAACTGATTGCGTAGATTTCTTTCTAATTTATAATTAATGGGAGGTTAATTTATATGGACTTGAAATTTACACAAGAAGAACTTGATTTTCAAAGCGAAGTTAGAGAGTGGTTGAAAGAGAACTATTCAGAAGACATGAGAACAAGGTATGGAAATAGCCCCAACGGCCATTTAACCAGAGAGGACCATATGGAATGGCAACAGCTATTATATAAGGGGGGCTGGGCAGGAATTAATTGGCCGAAAGAATATGGCGGAGCTGAATTAACAGCCACTCAGAAGTATTTTTTTAACAAGGAAATGGCAGCAGTAAATGCCCCTTCAGTCATAGCGTTTGGAGAAAAAATGGTTGCCCCAGTGATTATGGCCTTTGGAACAGATGCGCAAAAAGAAAAATACTTGCCAGACATTCTCGCTTCTAAAGTATTGTGGTGTCAGGGCTACTCTGAGCCCGGATCTGGTTCCGACTTGGCATCTCTTAAGACCAAAGCCGAAGACAAAGGAGACCACTATCTTGTGAATGGCTCTAAAACTTGGACAACTATGGCGCAATTTGCTGACATGATCTTTTGTCTAGTGAGAACTAGTAATGAAGAGATTAGACAAATGGGCATTTCGTTTTTATTAATCGACATGCACTCACCAGGAATAAATGTGCAGCCTATAGTGACCCTAGATAAAGCCCCAGAAGGACACCAAGAAGTTAACACCGTTTTTTTTGAGGACGTTAAGGTTCCAAAAGAGAATTTAATTGGAGAAGAAGGCAAGGGGTGGACATATGCGAAGTATCTGCTGGAATTTGAAAGAGGAAACGGATACTCAGCCAGCCTTTATTCATCTTTAGACAGGGTTGTTGAAATGGCTAAAACCCAAATGTCTTCTGATGGAGCTTTAATTGAAGATACTGCATTTTTAGATAAAGTAGCTCAGGCTGAAATCCAAATAAATGCTATGGAAGCTACTGAGTTAAGAATCTTAGGAAGCTTATCCGCAGGACAGAATGTAGGACCCGAGTCATCTTTATTAAAGACCAGGGGGACTGAAATAGGACAGCTAATAACAGAATTAGCTGTTGAAACTGTAGATTATTATGCTTTGCCATTTAATAACTCCGGTCCAGGAGTGGGCCATAATGAACCACCCATAGGTAGTGATTTTGCAAATACTTCAGCGCCAAGATATTTTAATTATCGAAAGGCAAGCATATATGCCGGCTCAAATGAAATTCAAAGAAATATAATGGCCAAACTTGTCTTGGGGCTTACATGATCTCAGTAGTCTCGCCAGCCAAAACCTTAGATTATGAGACCGAGGCCCCTTCTGTGGGTTATTCCGTCTCTGAACACTTGGCAGAAAGTAGAAAATTAATGCGAGAATTGAAGGTTCTAGGTCCAGAGGATCTTTCTTCAATGATGGGTTTAAGTGAGAAGTTGGCTGACTTAAATTTTGAAAGAAATATGAACTGGAAAGGGGATACAGATTTAAGGGAAACTTCCAGACAAGCTATCTATGCATTTAAAGGGGATGTCTACACTGGCCTTGATGCAGGAAGCTTAAATAAAAAACAAATCAAGTTTTTAGACAACCATTTAAGAATACTGTCTGGGCTTTATGGAATTTTAAAACCTTTAGATTTAATGGAACCCTATAGACTGGAGATGGGAACGAAATTTAAGAACGCCAAAGTAAAAGATCTTTACGAATTTTGGGGGAAAAAAATTGCTGCATCCTTAGCAAAGGCTCTCGAATCCCACAAGAACAGATCTATATTAAATTTGGCGTCTGTCGAATATTTTTCTTCAGTTCAATTATCAGAATTAAAACTTCCAGTCTTTAGTCCTGTGTTTAAGGATTATAAAAATGGTAAGTACAAAATAATTAGCTTTTACGCAAAAAAGGCAAGGGGCTTGATGGCTAGGTACATTGCCCTTAACCGCATAGATAAACCAGAAGCAATCTTAGGATTTAACCTTGAGGGCTATAGCTATAGTAAGCAAGACTCCAGTCAGTTTTCTCCAGTGTTCCTTAGGAAGCTAGGTTAAACCTAGTCTCCCATATATTTTTTTCTTGGAAGGAGGTCTTCAAAGTCAGGATCTCTCTTCTCTGACTGGGCTTTAAATGTTTCCGACATTTCATCACTTATGCCCATGGCATTGTTCCAGAGGGCCACGTAATTGAGAGAATCTTCCATAGAATGATCTCTTCCATAATTCAAGATTTCTTTAGTTGAAGTTACTGCAAGAGGCCCTTTTTTTGTTATTTCCTTTGCCACTTCCATAACGCCTTTTAACATTTCTTCATGGCTATCAAAAACCTCATTAACAAGTCCAAACTTAAGGGCTTCCTCGGCTTTAAACCGCCGGCCTGTAAAAGCAAGCTCCCGAACGAGGCCTTCAGGAATTAAATGAGGCAATCTTTGTAGGGTTCCCACATCAGCTGCCAGCCCAATATTTATCTCTTGAATACAGAAAAAGGCATCTTTGGTGCAATATCTAATATCCGTGGCAGTAGCTAAATCTACACCACCGCCTACACAGGCTCCCTGAATGGCTGCTATCACTGGCATTCTGGCCTTCTCTAAGCACGAGATGGTGTGCTGTAAATCTAAAGTTCCTCTGAATGCAGATTCTTTTCTCATTCCTAGATGTGCCTTTGGTGTTTTAGGGTTAGGAGCAAAGTTAGCTAAATCCATTCCTGCACAGAAGTGCTTTCCTTGTGCTGAAAGGACTATTACTCTAGCGTTAGCATCATTCGATATAGAATCAACTAAGTTAGGCAGTTCGGACCAGAAAGCCTTATTCATAGAGTTAAATTCATCTGGCCTACACATTTCAATGTGGGCAATTTTGTCTTTTATTTCACACTTAAAACAACTGTAATTCATAACATTCTCCTCATGATTCATTTTTTTCTTCTTTTAGGCTAACAAGCATCTCTTCCACCCTTTCTTCAAGTTCATCAGTTAGTTCAAAAGTTTTATGATGAGAAAGTACTGTTTTTCTATTCCTACCAAGTAGATTTAAGCCTTTCTTTATAATCTCAGTGTTTTCTATTAGTTTTTCTTTATCATTCATATTACTTTTACAGTAAGGGTTTGTCGGTTATTGTAAAAGAAAAATATCAGCTAACAAATCAAAGATATATGTTTAAGGACAAAGAAAGATTATTAGAACTATCAGAAGAGATAGCTGAAATAGCTCTAAAAGCCTCTGAAAGCGTTATGGATGTTTACTTTAGAACAGAAGTTACTCAAGAGAAGAAAGAAGATGGGTCCCCGGTAACAGAGGCCGACCTTTCTTCGCATAGACTCATAATAGAGGGATTAAATAACTTAAATTTGAAGTTTCCTGTGTTATCAGAAGAAGATAAAGTGAAGCATAAAAAAGGAGATAAGACATTTTGGCTTATAGATCCTCTCGATGGGACAAAGGAGTTTTTAAATAGGAACGGTGACTTCACGGTAAATATAGCTTTAATTGAAAATGGGTCTCCTGTACTGGGAGTGGTAAGCGCACCAGCTAAAGAAGAATTATTTAAAGGCATATCAGGCGTGGGTGCGTATAAGGAAATAAATGGAAACCAAAACCAGATAAAAACTAGAGGCCTAAATCTAGACCTGATTACAGTTACAGTGAGTAGAAGCCATCAAACTGAAAAAGATCATCAATTCTTAAAAAGAGTAAGTAAAAACTTTAAAGAAATAGAATTAATTGAAGCTGGAAGTTCATTAAAGCTCTGCAGAGTTGCAGAAGGTGAGGCAGATATTTATTGCAGAATGGGGCCAACTTCGCAATGGGACATAGCTGCTGGACAGGCTGTGCTAGAAGCTGCAGGTGGATCCTTAAGGGGACTAAAAGGAAACGATTTTCAATATGTTTTTGATTCAGAAAAGAAGAACCCTGAATTTTATTGTGTTGGAGATTCGAGCTTCTCGTGGAAGAGCCTTTTTTCTTAAGGTTTCCTATAATTTGCATAGTTTATTGTTAAAAATGTAGAATTCCGCAAAGAAATGACAAAAAAAACAAAAAAGGAAGAAATTAAGCCAGGAACTTCGCTTCAGGAGATGGACATTGCATCACCTGGAGGTAATCTTGAATCTTACATAAATTCTATTCACAACATTGGAATCCTTACCCGAGAGCAGGAAAGAAAGTTAGCCGAAGACCTTTATTACAGAGATGATCTAGATGCAGCTAGAAAATTGGTACTTGCCCACCTTAGGTTTGTAGTCTATATCGCTAAGACATACTCTGGTTATGGTCTTTCTGAAGCAGACCTAATACAGGAAGGCAATATAGGACTAATGAAGGCAGTGAAAAGATTTAATCCTGAGGTGGGGGTAAGGCTTATTTCGTTTGCTGTTCACTGGATTAAAGCAGAAATTCACGAATATGTTCTAAGAAACTGGAAGATTGTAAAAATTGCAACCACCAAAGCACAACGAAAACTTTTTTTTAATTTAAGAAGTAAAAAGAAGAATTTAGGATGGTTGACCGAAGAGGAAGTTAAATCTATTTCAAAAGATCTTGGGGTTAAGCCTGCAGAAGTAAGAGAGATGGAAAAACGCCTTAGTGGCTTAGATATGTCATTTGATCCACTGGAGGGCGATGATAGTGATGCAACCAATTACTCCCCAGCTAATTACCTAGAAGATTCTTCGGCTAACCCTTCTGAAATAATTGAAAAGGAAGACGATTCAACCCTGAATACCGCTCAGCTGTATGAAGGTTTAAAGCAATTAGACGAAAGAAGTCGAGATATTATTTATGACAGGTGGCTTACAGACCAAAAACTAACTCTACATGAATTAGCAGATAAATATGGCATTTCTGCTGAAAGGGTAAGGCAGATAGAACAAAATGCCATGAAGAAGGTTAAACAGAATTTTCCTTTGGACTAATTTTTAGCAGAAGCTAAAATTCCTAACATGTTTTTAAAAGTAAACGGCGAATCCGTTGATATTAATGATGGAGCTAAAGTAAGCGATCTTTTAGATATGTTTGAGATACCCAAAGCGAAAGTGGCTGTTGAGCGTAATGGAGTTTATGCCGTCATCTTTTAGACCAGGGCTAAAGAATACCAAGAAAAGCTTTGTTCTGAGAAAAGGAAGAACAACATCAGCGCAAAGAAGAGCACTTAAGTGCTTAAAAAAGCTGCATACCATCCAACTTGGAGAAGATAAGGTAGATTTTTCAGCAGCTTTTGAGGGTTCACCAAAAAAACTGATAGCAGATGTTGGCTTTGGTTCTGGAGAAAGTCTACTGTATATGGCTGATAGATTTGACGAAGTCAACTTTGTGGGCATAGAAGTCTACCCCCCCGGAATAGGTTCAGCACTTAACCAAATTGAACAAAATAAGTTAACTAATTTAAAGATAATAGAGTCTGATGTGTTTGATCTTCTAGAGACAAAGGTATCTAACGAAACCTTTGATGCTATGATTTTTTTATATCCAGATCCTTGGCCCAAAAGAAAACATCTTAAAAGAAGACTGTTATCAGAAGATTTTTTAAATCTCCTATATGACAAGGTTGCTATGGGGGGAGTTGTGTTCTGTAAAACTGACTGGGAGGATTATTACACTCAAGTCAAAGAAGCTGTCGTTTCAGATAACAGGTGGCTAAGGGAAGATTTAACAAGTCTACCTGAGTATTTAAAGTCACTACCCCAGACAAAGTACGAAAAAAAAGCATTAATAGAGGGTAGGGAGCCTAGAGAATTACTCTTTCGCAAAACCCCTAGGTAGTTTTTTTATAAGTGACCTGAAGGCATTAGCCCTATGGCTTATAAGGTTCTTTTCACTTTCTTCTATTTCAGCCATATGTAGTAAAGAGCCTTTCGGAATAAAAACAGGGTCGTAACCAAACCCCTTGTTGCCCTTTTCCCCTTCACTTATTTTTCCTTCAACCACTCCCTCTGCACTTATTGGATCGCTTTGGCTGTTCTGTATTAAGACCAAGCAACATTTAAATCTTGCAGACCTATCTTTATCCTGCACGTCCTTCAATTCCAAAAGCAATTTGTCCACATTGGATTTGTCCGTTCCTTCTCTGGAATACCTAGAAGAATGAATTCCAGGCCTTCCATTAAGAACGTCTACCTCTAGTCCTGAGTCATCTCCAATAGAAGGTAACCCTGTTAAAGAAAAGACATAATTAGCTTTTATAAAGGCATTTTCAAAAAAGGTGTGCCCAGTTTCTTCAGGGAAAGTGTGTTCAACCGGAATGGGAATAAATGTTAAACCACTGCTTTTAGAAAGTTCATTGAATTCTTTTAATTTACCTGCGTTTTGAGTGGCTAAAATTATTTCCACTTTTTACCTAGAAAGCCGATAGATGACTGAACTGCCTAATAAATTGGACCAAGTAGAAAAAAGAGTACTAACCGTTCCTTTTGAATCAAGAATTTTCTTTTCTTCAATGACAATATTTAATTCAGCGCACAGATTTTCGAAATCAGTCAGCGTGCAAAGATGTATATTTGGGGTTTCATACCACTTTTCAGGGAGAGATTCCGTTACTGGCATCTTTCCTTCTAAGAAAAGAGTTAATCTAGATTTCCAATGCCCAAAGTTTGGAATAACTATAATGGACTGATGTCCAATTCTCGTTATCTCTTCTAGAGCTTGCTTAGGATTCTTGAGCACCTGTATAGTTTGACTTACTAAAACGGTATCAAAACTTTTGTCTAGGAAGTTAGAAAGTCCTTCGTCAATATTTTGTTCAATTACTTCAAGGCCTTTTTCTAAACAGGATTTAATGTTTTTTCTATCAATCTCAATGCCATAACCTTGTACAGATTTGTTTGATCTTAGTGCTTCTAGGATAGATCCGTCTCCACAGCCCAGGTCTAAAATGCTAGATCCGTCCCTTACCCAGCTTTCAATTACCGTTTCTGTTTTCATGATTGATTTCCTAAGAACGCTTTAAGGACTTCAACATATCTTTCTTCAGGAAATAGAAAGGAGTCATGGCCCAAAGGAGAATCAATTTCTATATGGCTCACTTTCTTTTTTGCGTCTATAAGTGCATTAGTTATCTCCTTGGATCTCGAAGGCGAAAACCTCCAGTCAGAAGAAAATGAAAGCACTAAGGTCTGAGCAAGTATGGGCTTGAATGCTTTCACAAGATCGCCATCAAATTCATCAGCGGGATCGAAGTAATCTAAGACTTTTGTCATTAAAAGATAGGTGTTTGCATCAAAAGTTTTCGAAAAAGCATCTCCCTGGTGCCTTAAATAGCTTTCAACTTGAAACTCAGCATCAAACCCAAAGCTTAACTTCTCTTCTTTTAACTCCCTGCCGAACTTAGCCTTCATTGATTCATCTGATAGATAGGTAATATGACCCACCATTCTAGCTAGTCTTAACCCGCTTTTTGGTGAAGTGTTTGTTTGCATATAGTTTCCTTCCTGAAAATCTGGGTCAGAAGTTATCGCTTGTCTTGCTACTTCATTAAACGCTATGTTTTGTGCACTTAACTTGGGGGCGGCAGCTATTACTCCAGCTTTTTTTATTCTCTTAGGGTAAGCAATACTCCAATCTAAGGCTTGCATGCCGCCCAAACTACCTCCGATCACCGCATGCCAGGTATTAATATCTAAATAATCAGCCAGCAATGCCTGACTATTAGTCCAATCCCTTACCGTTAGGACAGGGAAGTCAGGACCATACGCCAGATTTGTTTCTGGGTTAGTTGATTTTGGCCCGGTTGTGCCATGACAGCCTCCCAGGTTATTTGGAGACACAACAAAATATTTATTAGTATCTACTGCCTTATCGGGTCCTATTAAAGAATCCCACCAACCAGCTTTTACTTCTGAGTCTTTGTGATAGCCGGCTGCATGATGACTTCCACTAAGTGCATGACAAACTAAAATGGCATTTGATTTTTCTTCATTTAGCTTGCCATAAGTTTCATATACCATCTCAAAGCCTTTAAGCTCCTTGCCACACTCTAATAGCAAGGAGTTATCAAATTTAACAGAACTTGGTTTGATTAGTCCTATTGAGCTTTTATTATTCATTTCAAAAAAAAACCTGCCAGCAAATGCTAAACAGGTCTCATTTATAACCTCTTTAGCCGCATTTATATAGCACCCGCAAGCTGGATCAAATCGGTGCTAATGCAATTCTAAGTTATATTTTGGAGGAATTCAAAATTTAAGAGAAAGAAACCAATCACACTGTTTAGTTTAACTGCCCATACTAAGGTATATAGGCAATCCTGCGCTAGTGGAAAGACCGTAGACCGCACTCCATAGAAATTGAAGGATTATATAAGCAAGAATGGGAGAAAAATCTAAACCTCCTAACTGGGGTAAAAATAACCTAAAAGGCTTACAAATTTGATTAGACATTTGTAATAGCAACCGGCTGGGAGGGAAGGAACTAACAGGAGCAACCCAGCTTAAAACTACACCTCCGACTAGTGCCCACCAGGCAACAGTTAATCCTATTAGTAGAACAGAGAATAAAGACCAAGAAATCATAATTCCAAAGCTAAATAAAACAGCACCGTTGAGTGAGATTAAGTAAAAGCAGAAGGCCTGTAGAGCTGCGGCTGTTATAAGGCTAGCTAAATCTATTCCAAAAATAGGTTTAAATATTGATCTTATTAACGAAGTAAAAATATCTGCGAATTTAAGCATCCCCTGCACCAATGGGTTGTAGTAATCAACCTTTAAGAGTCGAAAGAAAAAAGTTATAAGAATTACTACAGAGATTACATCTAAAATAGCTTTAAATAAGTATATGGTGGCTTCAGTCAATTTTAAGAACCTCCTAAGGTTTTAGATTTATCAGTGGCCTCTAAAATAGCTTCAATAATAGAGCGGCCTACCTCTTTTCTGTTCAATACTTCTAGGGCCTTTTCTGTTACTCCTCCTGGGGAGGTTACCTTTTCTCTTAACAAAGAAAGGCTATCTTCACTTTGATTCGCCAGAGTGGATGACCCTTTTATCATTTCAGTTATCAATTCTTTTGTGGTGCTTTCGTCTAGATTCAGTCCCTTTGCAGCTTCCTGAAGTGCTTCTATAAAATAAAAAATATAAGCTGGTCCCGATCCTATTAGTGCTGTGAATAAATCAAAGGCACTTTCTTCTAGCCAACAAGTTAAGCCGATTGATCCAAATACTGATTCAGGCACCGATTTATCTTCTTCAACAATCCATTGGTTTGCAGTTAGAGCACTGACACCCATACCTATACTGGCAGGAGTGTTTGGCATGGCTCTTACAATCTTTAACTTAGACTCTAACTTGTCTTCAATAGAAGCGATTTTGTAGCCTGCAACTATGGAGATCAATAAAGGATCGTTTTTAGGAATTTCCGTTGAGAGTTCATCTAACACAGCTTCAACTACATTTGGCTTGACTGCCAACACAAGGGTTGAAACAGAGTTAACTACCTCCCTGTTATCTTTACTTACATTGACAGAAAAATTGCCTTTAAGCTTCTCTAAATGGTCTTCTTCGGGCGAACTAACAAAGACATGTGAATTATTAAATTTATTTCTGATTAAGCCAGAAATTATAGCGGTTGCCATATTGCCGGCACCTATAAAACCTATGTTTGATATATTCTTTTTCAATTTCTCGCACCGAAAATGTTAGTTCCAATTCTTATCATTGTAGAACCTTCAAGTATCGCTGCCTCATAGTCTTCTGACATTCCCATCGACAGGGTGTCCAATTGAGGATAGATTGCCTTTAGGTCTTCAAAACAAGAACGAATTCTACCAAACCCCCTTCTCTGTTGTTCAAAATCTTTGGTAGCCGCAGGAATAGACATCAGCCCCCTTACCCTAAGTCTTTCCAATTGAACCAATTCTCCTATCAAGTTTTTAGTTCCAGAAAGAGGAATCCCAGACTTGCTTTCCTCATTGTCTGGATTTACCTGTACACAGACATTCAGTTTTTCCATTTCCTGGGGTCTATTTTCATTAAGCTTCTTAGCAACTTTAAGTCTATCCACTGTTTGAACCCAATGAAATAAAGAGGCTATTCTCTTGGCTTTTCTACCCTGAATAGAGCCTATAAAATGCCAGGTGGGAAGATTTCCAATTTCCGAAATCTTTTGTTCAGCTTCCTGAAGAAAGTTTTCCCCAAAATGCTTAATACCTTTTTCAAATGCTGACTTTATGGAGTCTGCTTGTTGGCCCTTGCTAGCTCCTATAATAGTTATGTCTTTAGGGTTTTTTCCTATTCGGCAACAGGTCTCATTAAATTCTGTAAGAAAAGATTTAAATTTTTCAACTTCCGCCATACAACATCTATCACATGGTTTCTGGGGCACTAATGCCCAAAATCGTTAAGCCATTAAAAACAACCTGCCTTACAGCAGAAATTAAAAATAATCTTGCTTGGAGTGTGCTTTCTTCCTCAACTAATATTTTTTCATTGTTGTAATAACTATGAAAAGTTCCTGCCAACTGCCTTAAATAATAACAAATCAAATGGGGTTCATAGTTAGCTGCAGAACGAATCACAACTTCAGGAAATTGAGATAATAGTTTCTGAATTTCAATTTCTTGTTCACTGTTCAGCTGATCAAGTGAGTCCATGGCAATAGATTCTTTGTATGATTTCTTGTTTTCTTCTAACTTATCAAAGATGCTACAAATTCTAGCGTGTGCATACTGAACATAATAAAGGGGGTTATCTTTACTTTGTTCTTTTGCTAAGTCTAAATCGAAGTCTAAATGCTGGTTGCCTTTCCTGTTGATGTAGAAAAACCTGGCAGCTTCAGATGTCACTTCTTCAATTAACTCGCTCAGGGATATAAATTCCCCAGCCCGGGTAGACATAGAAAGCTTCTTGCCGTTTCTAATAAGGTTAGCAAATTGAATAAAGACTACCTCAAATTTATCAGTATCTTCATCTAGAGCTGACATAGCTGCTTTGACTCTTGGTAGATATCCATGGTGATCTGCGCCCCAGATATTTATGATTTTTGAATAGCCACGATCGTATTTATTAGCGTGGTAAGCAATGTCAGAGGCAAAATAGGTAGTTGCTCCATTTTCTCTTTTAACCACCCTGTCTTTCTCGTCACCAAAGTCGGTAGACTTAAACCAAAGGGCACCATCTTTTTCATAAAGCTGTTTCTTTGCCTCTAAAGAATCCAGGGCCTTAAAAATCAAAGGGGCTTTGTTTTTAACAGCACTAAACATAGTAGATTCTTTAAACCAACTATTGTGTTCTACTCCAAAATCTTTCAAATCTCCCTCTATGTTTTTCAAAATCCTGCTAAGGGAAAAGGATTTTATTTCGTCAAAACTTTTATTTAGAGCTTCTTTACTTTGAGATATCAAGCTATCCAAAGCTTCTTCTTCCATATCTAGCTGGAGAATTTGAGAAATCTGATTTTCAATTTCTTTAGTAATAGAAAACTTTTCCCCATAATCTTTTTCAAGTTCTTTCGCTAGCTCTTTAATATAAGTTCCTTGGTAACAGTTATTTGGGAAAAGGTTGATTTGATTAAAAATCATTAGATATCTTAACCACACGCTAAGGGAAAGAATTTCAATTTGTCTTCCTTGATCATTTACATAATATTCTTCATCAACATGATTTCCAGTCGCTCTAAGTATGCTTGAAAGTACAGATCCAAATGCCGCCCCCCTTCCATGGCCAACATGTAAAGGGCCTGTGGGGTTACTAGAAACATATTCAATTAATATCTTATCTGGCTCGGTCTCTTTCTTTTGGCTAAAACCAAACTTGTTCTTTTCTTTATTAACAGTTTTAAGAATTTCAGTTCTGGACGTTTGAGACAGAAAAAAATTAATGAAGCCTGGACCGGCAATTTCAATACTATCTATAAACTCCTTTTTATCTAATTCTCCTAAGAGAATTTCAGCAATTTTTTTGGGTTGCTCAGAAAGTTTTTTTGATAAAACCAGGGCTAAGTTAGTTGAAAAATCTCCAAAGTCCTTTTCTTTATTTTCTTTTACTTCTATTTTTATAGTTGAAAGATCAACGTCATATTGTTCTTCCAGTGATTTTAGGCTATCTGTTAGAGCGTCTCTTAATAGTTCTTTCATGGCCACTACTTACTTTCTTCCTTGATACTCCCCATTTCGGGTATCAATAGTAATAACATCACCCTCAGAGACAAACAGAGGAACCTTAATTACAGCTCCGGTAATAAGAGTAGCTGGTTTACTTCCCCCGGAAACTGTATCACCTTTAACACCCGGGTCAGTTTGACTAATCCTTAAGTCCACAAAATTTGGAGGAACTATAGAAATAGGAGAGTCATTCCAAAGAAGCACTTTACAGACATCTTCCTCGGTCAACCAACCCTTCTTATCACCTATTAAATCCTCCGGAATTAGAACCTGATCATACGTTTCTTGGTCCATAAAACACCAGTTAGAACCCTCTGAGTACAAGTATTGCATTTCACGCTCATTTATATCTGCTGATTCTATCGATTCTCCAACTTTACAGGTTTTTTCTCCCGATCTACCAGTTACAAGGTTTCTAAATTTAACTTTACTAAAGGCCTGTCCCTTACCGGGCTTAACAAATTCATCTTCAATAATTTCACAGGGCTCACCGTCGATTAAAATTTTTAATCCTGGCTTAAAATCACTAGTTGAATAAGAAACCAAAATTTACCTTGTAATTATTTTCTTTTTGAAAGATTTATTAACTCTTCCCCAAATTTTACAGGTTTAGCCTCATACAAGAAATTTTTATCTATTTGTATATCAGAAGGAAACAACAAAATAACTGTAGAGCCCATTTGAAAATAGCCTAGTTCTTCGCCTTTGCTTACTCTCAACAAATCTTCCTCCGGTCCTTGGTTCCACAAATCAACTAAATGTTCTTTTTTAGAGTTAATTTCTTCGTTCCAAAAGGGCACAATACTGCCCACCATAGCTGCCCCGACACTGACTAATCCATAACTTAAAGACTCAGACTTTACAAAAGTGAACGTTCTTTCATTTTTGCTGTACAGAGACTTTATTCTCCTTGCTGAACTAGCATTAACACTATACAAATTACCTTTAAGGTATTTAGTTTTTTCAATAGTTCCACCAAAGGGAAAATGTATTCTGTGATAATTTATAGGGGCTAAATAAATAGTTACATAACAGCCATTTTTGAAATTATTCTCGAGCGCCTGGTCTTGTATAAGTTCACTAACATCATAGCTAATGCCCTTGGCTTGAATAAGAGCTCCCTTTTTTAAATTTCCTAGGCTGACAACCATCCCATCAACTGGAGAAATAATTATGTCGGTCTCTTGATTAATAGGTCTAGATTTGGACTCAAGTTTTCGTGTAAAGAAATCATTGAAACTTCTAAAATCTTGAGGCTTTTTATTAACAGATTCATCAAGATTTGGTTTATAAAAGTAACAAAACCAGCTTATAAGAATTTTTTTGATCAACTGATTCTCCGACCGAGAAATTAATCCAGCAAAGGCAGTTAACTGCCTAAAAGGTACCAAGGAACGTATTGCATCTAAAGCTTGATTTCCTCCTTGGAAAACTTCAGGTATCAATTTATTTGTACTATTTATATAACCACTATATTCAGGAACATTAGCTAGCATTCGTTTTTCTGTACCTTTAATAACTACTTTTAAAGTGTAAAGGGACATAATTAAAGGTCCAAAGAAACTCCATGCCCCTCCAATAGCATTACAGGCTACTATGTAGAAGGCCCACCACTGCAACAAATGACCAAAATAATTGGGATGGCGCGAATATTCCCACAAACCAGCACTTAAAATTCTTTTTTTCTCTAAGTTATTAACTTTAAAGGTCAATAAGTTGTTATTAGATTTTGTTTCTATATAAAAGCCCAAAGAAAAAAGTATAAAACCTAAGAAATCAAGAAAGTTAAGACTGTTTGTACCAGGAAGATAGTTAATGGATATGATTGGAGAAATGGCAAGAACTTGTAATAGTCCTATTTTAAGAAACCTCTTTCTATAGGAATTGAGATCCCTTTTATATTTTTCAGTAACCAGATCAGCAGGGCCTTTGGATCTTATTTTTTCTTTCCTGTAAAGGAAGAAGGAAAGCTTAATTCCCCATAGGATTACTAAAAAATTAACTAAGTATTGCCTAATATGAAAGCTAGAATCTTCGAATATACCCTCCATGGCCATAGCTGAAACTATAAGCAGAACGAAACCAGTTCCCCAATAAACATTTATTAAATAAATTTGGTTATTTTTTTTTATAAAAATCCAAAGAAGGGTGACTATTGACCAATTGACCAAAGTAATATAAAGAAAAAATTCTAGAACTGACATTCAATGTTGCGTGGTTAAATAATAACCTTTATAGTCTACTTTCCTCGGATGGGGAGGTAGGTATTTTCGGTGATAGGATCATATCATTTTAGGTATGAACACTGGAACAAATTACTAAATATAGAATTACAAGTTACTAAATATAGAATTAAGGAGATAGTCTAATGAAGCGTCTTAGCACTTTTCCACTCATTGTAGTGGCAACCTTACTAGGATCATCGCTTGCTTTCGCTGATCAAATACAACCTCTGCTAGATGTAGGCGAACAGCGGCAGAATTCAGAGCAAGTTTCTCAAACAAAGATAGACTCAATGGACGATGACACCTCCTTGATAATCAATGAATTTAAAACAGTAAGCAAGCAGATAGAGGGCCTAAGGGTTTATAACGCTCAAATGAGAAAACAAATTGAGCGTCAAGAAGAACGGTTAAAAGAAATTGATAAAACCATGAAAGAGGCTCAGGTTATGCAAAGACAGATACCTCCTTTTACGAGACGCATGCTAGCTGGAATTGAAAAGTCCATCGAATTGGATATGCCTTTTCACTTAGCCGAAAGGAAGGAAAGAATTTCTTTCGCTAAAGCAGCAATCGACAACCCAACCGTTTCTCCTGCTGAAGGGCTAAGACAAGTCTTAGAAACTTTCAATGTTGAAATGGAATACGGAAGGAAGTTGGATAGCTATAAGGATACTATTGAAATTGAAGGCCAACAGAGAGAAGTCAATGTGCTTAGAGTAGGAAGACTTGCTCTGGTTTATCAATCTTCAGACAGAAGTCTTACGGGGGCTTGGGATAATAAAAAACAAGAATGGGTACCTTTAGATAACAGTTATAGGAACCCCACAAGAAAGGGTCTAAGGATCGCAAACAGACTTGCTACGGTGGATATGCTCGAACTGCCAATACAAAATCCGGAGGCAGCCAAATGAATAAATTAACTTGTAAATTACTGCCCTTATTTGTTATTTCTTTACTGGTTTTTCCTGTTTATGCAGAAGAGACTGCTGAAGACAATGTTAAGGATCCTTCATCTCCAGAAGAGCTATTAGAACTTGTCCAGAAAGGCCAATTTGCTGACACCCAAGAGCAGAGAGACAGAGAAAGGCAGTTCAGAAATGAAAAAAATAAACAAGCTAAACTATTAGCTGATGCTAAAGCAGAAAGAGCTAGACTTGAAAGAGAGGCGGCTAGATTAGAACAAAAATTTGAGGCTAACGAAGCTTTATTGGTTGTAGCTGAAGCTCAATTAAAAGAAAGACTTGGTTCTTTGAATGAGATCTTTGGACACTTAGCAGGATTAGCAACAGAATCTAGAAACATATTTGAACAATCTATTAGTTCAGCTCAATTTGGTAAAGAAAGGGAAGAGTTCCTAACAAAATTAGCTGTAAAAATGGGTCAAGGGGTTACGCTGGCTTCTATACCAGAATTAGAAAGACTTTGGTTTGAGCTTCAAAGGGAAATTAATGCTACCGGAGAAGTAGTTAAATTCACTACGGATGTTATTGCGTTAGATGGTACGGTTGAATCTAGAGAAGTGGTAAGAGTAGGTGTTTTTAATGCAGTTTCTGACGGCAATTACCTAACTTACGCTTCAACAAGAGGGATGTATGAGGAATTGCCTTCTCAACCGGCAAGACGCTACACCTCTACAACTTCTGATGTGTTAGATGCAGATACCTTCCCGGTGCAATTTGCTGTTGATCCAACAGGACCACAGGGTGGTTCCTATCTTTCGAGTTTAATAGCCATGCCGGGATGGGGCGAAAGAACCCAACAGGGAGGAATTGTTGGTTACATCATACTGTATATTTTAGGATTGGGAGGATTGGGTCTGTTTGGTTGGAGATTATATTCTCTCATGGGTATAAGGTCTTTAATAGACTCTCAACTTGCCGCCTCTACGCTTAGCATAGACAACCCTCTGGGCAGGGTGCTTAAAGTAGCTGAAGACAACCCGAAAGCTGATACTGAAACCATAGAACTTAAAATGGCGGAACAAATTCTTAATGAGAGGCCTCCAATTGAGAAACTCAATTGGCTTATAAAGCTAATCTCTATAGTTGCTCCTCTGATGGGTCTTTTCGGAACCATAATTGGTATGATCATAACTTTCCAAATGATTACTTTGTTTGGAACGGGGGATCCAAAGACTATGGCTGAAGGAATATCTATTGCTCTTGTTACTACTTGGCTTGGGTTAGCAGTAGCTATTCCAATGACATTCATGTCAGCCATTGTCTCTAATTTCTCAAAAGGAATTTTGGAAACAATTGAAGAACAGGCTATAGGGATGGCAGCGGAAAGGTCAGAACAGTAATTTCTGCTAGGAAAGGTAAAGGGTTATGTTTTTCTTCTACGATGCTGCAGACGCTCTTTTTGAGTTTATGCAAAAAGGGGGAGACGTACTTTACTTGATAGGCTTATTGGCCTTCTTGATGTGGTTTCTCATTTTCGAAAGGCTTTGGTATTTTAACTTTAATCATCAAGTAAACGTGGCTGGGGCTGTTGAAGATTGGGCTAAAAGAACAGATAAAAGATCCTGGAATTCGAAAGCCATTAGGGAGATGTTAATTTCTAAGACTTCATCGAAAATTAACCAGAACCTGACTTTGATAAAGTTGTGTGTTGGAGTCGCTCCGCTTTTAGGACTGTTTGGAACAATAACTGGAATGATGGAGGTCTTTCATCTATTAGCCATTACTGGAGGGGGAGATGCTAAAGCAATGGCGGGAGGAGTTTCAAGATCAACAATACCTGCAATGGCGGGACTTTCTGTAGCCATTACGGGAACATTTGCTAGCACGTTTCTTAGAAATAAATCTAATAGAGAAACGGAGCTCTTGTCAGAACACTTAGTTTCTGAATAATAAAGGTAATAATTATGAGAAGATCACCCATAAGCCAAGCTACTGAGGTAGAAGAAGAAATAAGTTTAACTCCCATGTTAGATGTAGTTTTTATACTTTTAATCTTTTTTATTGTTACCGCTAATTTCATTAAAGAACCGGGATTGGAAGTTAATCGTCCAGATGCAGAGACTGCAACTATTCAAGATAACGCCGCTATCCTTATAGCAATTGGTGCAAATGATGATGTGTGGATTGATGGTCGTAGGATTGATGTGAGACAGGTAAAAGCTAATGTTACTAAATTATTAGCTGAAAATCCTCAGGGGTCTGTGGTTATACAGGCCGACGAAAGAGCAACTGCTGATGCGATTATTAAAGTAATGGACCAATCAAGGGACGCTGGAGTCTATGCTATATCTTTAGCTTCTGAACCCAAATTTTAGTTTCTTATGGATTTTTTTGCTCCGCAAAATTTTAAAAAGATATCAGTTATATTTACTGGGTCAGCCGTACTAACACTCATTATTTTTTACTTAATGCAGGCCTTAATAGCTGTAGGAGATGTTGAATTAAACGAAAAGGGCATCAGAATTGCAGATGTAACTATGCCTGAAAGGGACCTTGAATTATTGATGGATATAGAAAGACCTGAAGAAGAAGAGCCGCCTCCTGAAACTATGCCACCAGAATTTGATATGACCCCTCCAGCTGATTTAGATAATGCAACTCCAAGACCAAAATTTGATTTCAAAGGTAGAAAATCAGGAGTTTTTGCTGATGGATCTTATGTTCCAATTTTTAAGGTTCCTCCTATTTATCCTAGAAGGGCGCAAGAAAGAGGCATTGAAGGTTGTGTGATGCTGGAATTTACGGTTACAAAAGTAGGATCTGTTAGAGAGCCTGTAGTTCTGTGGTCTGTACCCAGCGGAATTTTTGACAGAGCAGCGATGCGATCTGCTTTGAAGTTTAAATATAAACCTCAAATAAGGGACGGAGAGGCCATTGAAGTACCGGGAGTGTTAAACCAGATTACGTTTATAATTGAAGACAAAGATAAGTCGCCTGACTACAGCCCGGAAGGTTGTGCTTAAAAAGATATTTGTGTATAAACATGTTATGAATTTCTTAATTAAAGCCATTGTTATAGTGACTGTGATAAGTCTCATGCCACTTGTTACAAGTGTTGTGGTTCCTGAATATGCTGGTTTTAATTTAGAGGCAGCAGATGACAAGAAAAAGAAGAAAAGAACAAGAGTAAAGCTACCAAGTAAAAAAGCACAAAAGATCTTACAAACTGTCCAGCCTTTTCTAGAGGAGGAGCTATGGATTGAAGCAACGGAAGTCCTCGCTGTCATTGGAACCGATCCTAAGTTTACAGACACTGATAGAGCTCGATTGAACTGGTATATGGGCTACATTTATTTTGCTCAAGAGAAATATGGATTGGCTATTGTTGAATATGAGAAGCTACTTAATTCTGGTGGAGCCGATGATAAGATGCAGAATCAAGCAAGATTTTCTTTAGCTCAACTTGCTTTTATTCAAGAAGATTATAGAAAATCTGTTAAATATTTACTGCAATGGATAGATAATGAAGATGAACCGAGCTCACAGGGTTACTCTCTTATTGCTACTGCCTATTTTCAACTTGAAGACTTCAGAAAATCAAAAACCTTTATTGAAACAGCTATAGAGCTTGCAGAAAGTAGAGACATACCCATAACAGTAATAAATGAAGAGGGTGTAGAGGTAGAAACTGGAGAGACAAAAAAGGCGGTAGCAAGGGAAAATGACTATTTATTAAAGATGGCTGTGTACACTGAGCTGAAAGAAAATCTTGATGTTATGCCGATATACAAGATCTTGGCTGTAAATTTTCCCAAGAAAAGATATTGGGTAGGTTTATCTAGTCTGTATGGTCAAAGGGATCAATTTTTGGATCAACTAGGGGCCCTTGAAGCAGCTCATGAAGATAGGCTGCTTGATAAACAAAGAGAATATGTTGCCTTAGGTCAATTGCTGTTTATGCATCAAAATCCACATAAAGCAGCCCATGTTATGAGTTATGGTTTTAAAAATGGGTTCATAAAAGAAGAAGAAAAAACACTAAAAGCGATGGCGCAATACTGGCATGCTGCTAAAGAATTGGAAAAAGCTAAACCTGCATATGCTAAAGCGGCCAGCTTATCTAAAAAGGGTGAGCTTTACATATTTTTAGGGCAGGTTCATTTTGGTTTAGATGATTTTGGATCAGCTGAGAAAGCAATTAGAGCTGGGATTAAGAAAGGGAAACTAAAAGATGAAGCCAATGCCCACATGCTCTTGGGCCAAGTTCTTTTTGAGTATCAGAAATGGGATGATGCCATCAAATCTTTTAGAAAGTGTATAGATGTAGCTGAGAAGCAATTAGACGATAAGAAAGAAGTTCAGAAAAAGAAAAAGAAGAAAATACAAGACCAAGCCAGAAAGTGGATTACTTATACAGAAGGTGAAGAAGAAAGGGTTTTGGCACTGCAACTCAAAAGAAAAGCCTTGGGCCTTGGCTCTTCCTCTTAGGCTACGTTCTTACATACTCAAGAAAACTATATTCGATATTCTGATTAAGGTCTTTACAGTCTTTTCTGGACTGCTCCTTCCAATCATTTAAGTTCCAATTAGGAAAGAAGGCGTCGCCGTCTACTTCAATATTAATCTCAGTGAGATACATTTTTGAAGCTAAAGGAAGAAATTCTTCATAGATTTTTTCTCCACCAATGATAAATATTTCTTCTGAAAAGGTGGAAGCTATTTCTATGGCTCTTTCTTTATTAATGACTTCTGTAACGCCCTTAATCTTCTTGGGTGTCCTAGTCATCACAATATTCAGCCTATTGGAAAGTGGCCTGCCTATTGACTCATAGGTTTTTCTACCCATTACAACAGAACTACCTTCAGTTTTATTTCTAAAATGCTTTAAGTCTTCCTTGAGGGTCCAAGGAATTTTTCCATCTTTACCTATGACCCTTTCTTTAGCGAAAGCAGCTATTAATGATATTTTCAACTTAAACAGCTATTGGAGCAGAAATGTGAGGATGCGATTCATAGTCTTTCAAGGAAAAGTCTTCATACTCAAGGTCAAGAATATCTGTTACGTCTTTAGTTATTTGCATTTTAGGAATAGGGAAAGACTTTCTTTTCAATTGTTCATCTACTTGACTAAGGTGATTTAAATAAAGATGTGCATCTCCCAATGTATGGACAAAGTCGCCGGGTGTTAATCCAGTTACTTTAGCAATCATAAGAACCAATAAAGCATAAGAAGCTATGTTAAAAGGGACTCCCAGGAATATGTCTGCACTTCTTTGATATAACTGGCATGATAACCTTCCTTCTGCAACATAAAATTGGAATAAGGCATGACATGGTGGTAAAGCCATGTTATCAATTTGTGAAACATTCCAAGCACTTACTATTAATCTCCTAGAATTTGGATTAGTTTTTATTTGATTAATGACCTCTGAAATCTGATCTATTGAATCTCCATCTTGAGTAGGCCAAGATCTCCATTGTGCTCCATAGACTGGCCCAAGCTCACCCCTTTCATCTGCCCAATCGTCCCAGATGCTGACACCATGTTCCTTTAGATAATCTATGTTTGTAGACCCCTTTAGAAACCATAAAAGTTCGTAAATTATAGATTTTAAGTGTACTTTCTTTGTTGTAACCAAGGGGAATCCATCTTCAAGATTAAAGCGCATCTGATAACCAAATACACTTAGAGTTCCCGTCCCAGTTCTGTCACCTTTCTCGGTTCCAGACTCTCGAACATACCTCATTAGATCAAGATATTGTTTCATCCTTTTTTACCATATTTCTGTAAGAATAAAATAATAACACGAGCCCAATCGCAATCATTGGAATAGAAAGTACCTGCCCTCTAGAGAGTAATCCAAACAGATCTAACCCTATGTGGGCATCTGGTTCTCTAAATGCTTCGGTAAAACACCTAACTACACCGTATCCAATTAAAAACATAGAAGATACGGCCATATTTGGTCTTGGCTTTTTGGAATACCACAACATAAATAATAATAGAACTATTCCTTCACCCACTGCTTGGTATAACTGAGAGGCGTGTCTAACAAGACCCAACGGATCAGAAGGAAAGATAACACCCCAGGGTACTTCCGTTGGTCTGCCTAATAATTCAGAGTTTAAGAAATTACCTATTCTCACAGAGCCAAGGCCTATGGGCACATAAGGGGCTATAAAATCCATAACCTCAAAAAATTTAAACCCCCACTGCTTGCTTAACAGGAAACAAGAGAATAAGACTCCTAACAAGCCACCGTGGAAAGACATTCCTCCTTGCCAAAAATAAAATATTGATAAAGGGTCTTGTAATAACTGTCCAGAATTATAAAAAAGCATGTAACCAAAACGGCCGCCTATTACTGCTCCAAGAAGACCATAGAACATTAAATTCTCTAACTGATCTTTAGAGAACTTAGATAAATTTCTAGAAGCTAAAAAATAAATGAGCCCAAAAGCAACTATCCAAGTTATGCCATACCACCTTATGGCCAGCGGACCAATCTGAAAAGCAATAGGATCAATTTCTGGAAGAATCATTACGGTTGTCTTATTTCCTCTACCATCATAGAAACTTCTTTAGGTGGTGGGGAAGTTAAAGAAGAAACAATTAGTGAAACGGAAACATTTAATAGCATTCCTACGAAACCAATTCCTTCTGGGGAAATAGACAAGAACCAATTATCAGCTGTGTTTAACTCGGGGAACATAAATTTATAATAAATAATATAACCTGCAGTAAAAATCAGACCTACCAACATGCCCGAGATAGCGCCTTCTTTATTAAGGCGTTTAGAGAAAATCCCTAATAATAAAACTGGAAATAAAGTAGAGGCAGCTAAACCAAAAGCAAAAGCAACAACTTGAGCTACAAAAGCCGGGGGGTAGACACCAAATAATCCAGCAATTCCGATGGCAAAAGCTGTAGCTAATCGGCCATATAACAGTTCTTGTTTGTCACTAATTCCAGGCATAAACGTTTTTTTAAGTAAATCGTGGGAAATTGCTGAGGAGATAGTAATAAGTAAGCCAGCAGCTGTTGATAAAGCTGCAGCAACTCCACCGGCGGCCACTAGAGCTATTACCCAAAAAGGGAGCTTAGCTATTTCTGGATTTGCCAATACAATAATATCTCTATCAATATAGACTTCGTTTTCATTAGTTAAGTCAGGTTTATTTAAAACAACCCTTTCTCCTGAATTTCCTTTTTCTTTAGCGTAAACAGGCTTAACTCCTTCCAAAGCGTTGCCTGAAGAATATCTAATCAATCCATCCGAGTTTTTATCTTTCCAAGCAATAAGACCAATAGTTTCCCAATTTTGGAACCACTGGGGCGAGTCAGAGTATTCCTTGTCTTGAATAGAATCTATCAAGTTCATTCTGGCAAAGGCAGATACAGCTGGAGCAGTTGTGTAAAGCAGGGCGATAAAGATTAAGGCATAACCAGCAGACTTTCTAGCCGCACTAAAACTAGGAACTGTAAAAAACCTTACTATGACATGGGGAAGCCCTGCTGTTCCCACCATTAAAGCTGCGGTTATGCAGAAAACATCTATTTTACTTTTTACGTTTTCTGTATAGGCAGTAAAGCCAAGATCAGTAGTTACTTTATCAAGTTTATCTAGTAGAAATTCTGGACTATCCACAAGAGTACTTCCAAAACCCAACTGCGGCACCGGGTTATTAGTCATTATTATTGAGATGTAAATGGCGGGTACAAGGTAGGCAAATATTAATACGGTGTATTGTGCAACCTGGGTATAGGTTATTCCTTTCATGCCTCCCCAGACAGCGTATATAAAAACGATTCCCATTCCGATAAGCACTCCTAAATTGATATCTACTTCAAGGAATCTAGAAAAAACTATACCAACACCTCTCATTTGACCTGCGATATAGGTAAAAGAAATAAATATCAGACACAAGACTGCAACTACTCTAGCTGTATTTGAGTAATATCTTTCACCTATAAAATCCGGTACTGTGAATTGTCCAAACTTTCTAAGGTAAGGGGCCAGTAGTAAGGCCAATAATACATAACCTCCAGTCCAACCCATTAAATAAACGGACCCATCTTTTCCTAGAAAAGCTATTAATCCTGCCATGGATAAGAATGAAGCTGCCGACATCCAGTCAGCGGCAGTCGCCATACCATTTATTATAGGATTAACTCCCTTACCGGCCACATAAAAGTCCGAAGTTGATTGAGCTCTAGATTTAAAAGCAATTAAGATGTAAACAGCAAAGCTGATACCTACCATTAAAAAAGTCCACTCTTGTACTGACATTACGAGTCCTTCTCTTCTCTGTCTTTAGAAAACTTCTTATCAAGCCTGTTCATTAAATATACATAAGTAAAGATAAGAATTATGAAGACATAAATACTTCCTTGTTGTGCGAACCAGAACCCTAATTTGAAGCCCCCAATCCTGAATTGATCGAGCCAATCAGAAAATAGAATTCCGAAACCAAAGGAGACAAGGAACCAGATGGTTAAAAGGCAGATTAATATCTTAAGATTAGCTTTCCAGTAGTAATCCATTTATTGAATTTTATCTTAGAAGTAGGTTTAGTCCCATAATCATTAGAAGAATTGCAAAGGCCAATCTGAGCTTCTTTTGCTTTATTCTGTGTGCTGCTCTAACTCCCACTATGGCGCTCCAAGCACTCGCTAAACCAACCACGATAGCTCCGGGCAGGTATACATAGCCCACTGAATACTCAGGAAGGTTTGATATATTAGAACCAACAATCATATATGAGATTGAACCAGAAACAGCTATGGGAATTCCACAGGCAGCAGAAGATCCAATGGCTTGAGTCATTTGTAATCCTCTGTGATAAAAATAAGGAACCGAAAATACACCACCACCGATTCCAAAAATTCCTGAAAACCAGCCAATACCACTGCCTACTACTACTGGCCCTATGATGCTTGTCCTTGGGTTCTGACTTGGTGGCGGAAATTCAAATGCCATCTGAATCGAGATAAGAACCAGAAATATAGCCACGAGTATCTGAAGAGTCGAACTTGGGATATAACTGGCAGTTACAGCCCCTAAGGCAGCGCCAACGCAGATGCTGGGAGCTATGACCTTCAAGACATCCCAAATAACTGCGTTTCGTTTATTGTGAGAATAAGTAGAGGCCAAAGAGCTAAAGACAATCACACCCAAAGAAGTACCTAAAACTGTATGAGCTAATGATTCTTCAGGGATTCCTACTAGATTTTTAAAAATGGAGAAAAAAACAGGAATGATAATAATCCCTCCTCCTATCCCAAAGAGTCCCGCTAAAATACCGGAAAAAATTCCCAGTAAAAAAAATAAAAAAAGTTCTAACACGAAAGAAACGCCATTATCGCTTATAGCTAAGATAATAAGAACCAGAAAATAACCCCATTAAAATTTATTTAATTAAAAAATGTGTTTAATATTTTTTTTAACAAAGAAAATAAAAGAGCCTCAATTGACTTTCTTGGATCCTTAATCCTGGCACTTAATAAAGACTAGTATTAGGAAATCATTCCTTAGAAATAAGCTTATTGTATTCAGGTAGAATTTGAACCAAAGCCTCCCTATATACTTCTCTTTTAAAGGGAACAACAGTCTTAAGGGGATACCAGTAGGTTGACCATAACCACTCATCAAATTCTACTGGCCTTGTTGCCTTGAGGTTGATCTTGCTCTCATCAGCAATCAGTTTTGCTAAGAACCACTTTTGCCTTTGTCCCTTATAAATATTTTTTCTAAAGTATTTGGGTCTCTTGTCTTTTGGAACGTCATATTTAAACCAATCCTCTGTTTCAAATATGATCTCAATATCTTCTGGCCCTAAACCCACTTCTTCTTGAGTTTCTCTAAGAATTGCTTCTCTGGCAGACTCTCCTTGGTCTATGCCGCCCTGAGGAAACTGCCATCCATTATGATCTATTCTTTGACACCACAAAACCCTATCTGAAGGGCCTACGATAACCGCTACTACGCACGGCCTATATTCATCTTGTAATGACAATCTTTAAATTCTAATATTTATTAATATAGCTCTTCCATAGAAGGGCAACTACAGACTAAGTTTCTGTCTCCAAAAACATTGTCGACTCTGCTAACCGGACACCAGTACTTATCAGCTCTTAAACTTTCAACAGGGTAAGCTGCTTCTGAACGTGAGTAAGAATGGTTCCAATTATCATCTGAAACGTGTTCAGCGGAATGAGGAGCATTTTTTAACATATTATCTTCTTTGTCTAAATCTCCAGTCTCTATTCTCTTGATCTCTTTCCTGATGCCAATCATGGCCTCACAAAATCTATCTAATTCAGCTTTAGATTCACTTTCGGTAGGTTCTATCATTAAAGTACCTGCTACAGGCCATGACATAGTTGGGGCATGGAAACCATAATCTATGAGCCTTTTTGCAATATCTTCAACATCGATGTTTACACTTTCTTTTAAATTTCTCAGATCAATTATGCACTCATGGGCCACTAGACCATTTTCTCCCTTATAAAGTACTTCATAATGCCCCTTCAAACGAAGAGCTATATAGTTAGCGTTCAAGATAGCCGATTCAGTAGCTTTCTTTAATCCCGACGCTCCCATCATCTTTATGTACATCCAGCTAATAGGAAGAATACTTGCACTGCCCCATTCAGTAGCACTTACAGGGCCGACAGAAGATTCTTCCACGTGATTGCCAGGCAGGAAATCTTTTAAGTGATCTGCTACCCCAATGGGACCAACTCCAGGGCCACCACCACCATGTGGAATACAGAAAGTTTTATGCAAGTTTAAATGAGATACGTCTCCCCCAAATTCCCCGGGGTAACACAAGCCCACCATGGCATTTAGGTTTGCTCCATCGATATAAACTTGACCACCATGCTTGTGAACAATATTACAAACTTCTCTTACATTTGTTTCAAATACTCCATGGGTAGAAGGGTAGGTGATCATAATTGACGAAAGGTTATCTGAATACTCATTGGCCTTTCTTTCCAGGTCACTCAGATCTATATTTCCTTCTTTATCACAATCAATAGCGACAACTTTCATGCCAGCCATTTGTGCCGATGCTGGATTAGTTCCATGTGCAGACATGGGTATTAAACATATATTTCTAGCTTTATCTCCTTTACTCACATGGAAAGCAGCTATTGCTAAAAGCCCTGCGTATTCACCTTGAGACCCTGCATTTGGTTGTAGAGAGATTTCTGAATAACCTGTAATCGTTGCCAGTTGTTGTTCCAACTCTTTCATTAATTTTTTGTAACCCAATACTTGGCTCTCAGGCGCAAAAGGGTGAATGGACGAAAATTCTGGCCAACTGACGGGTAGCATTTCAGATGTAGCATTTAATTTCATAGTACAAGACCCGAGGGGAATCATGGCTCTATCAAGGGCAATATCTTTTTCGTACAGTTTTTTTATGTATCTCAGCATTTCTGTTTCAGAGTGATACTTATTAAAAACAGGATGTTGTAGATAATTACTCGTTCGAACAAGATCTTCTGGAATAGAAGTTATCACCGCTTTATTTTTTTCTGGAGATTTAATAGAAAATATTGAAAGAATATTCTTAAAAACTTCATCGTCGACACTTTCGTCTAAGGAAATACCTATAAGGTCTGCTTTAATTTTTCTTAGATTAATCCCTTTATCCGAAGCAGCCTCTAATAAAGAGTCTGTTTCACTACCTGAATCAATCACTAGGGTGTCAAAGAATTGCTCGGATTTTAAGCTATAGTTCTTTGCTTCAAGCAACTGAGCCAATTTGACAGTCTTATCATTAACTTCTTTGGCAATTGCCCTTAAGTTCTCTGGTCCATGATATACCGCATAGAATCCTGCCATAATTGCCAAAAGAGCTTGTGCTGTGCATATGTTGCTTGTGGCTTTTTCTCTCCTTATGTGCTGCTCTCTGGTTTGTAGAGCTAGTCTGTAAGCTACCTTTCCTTTTTGATCTACGGAAGCGCCAACCAATCTGCCGGGCAGAAATCTCTTAAATTCTTCCTTTACAGACATGAAGGCAGCATGAGGACCGCCGTAACCCATTGGAACTCCAAATCTTTGTGACGAACCTATGGCTATATCTGCTTCTAGCTCACCAGGGGGCTTTAGTAAACACAAAGCCAGAAGGTCCGTAGCTAAAATAACTACGGCGTTTTTTTCTTTTGAATATTTTATTTCTTCGGAAAAAGAATTAATGTTTCCTTCAGAATTTGGGTACTGAAATATAGCTCCAAAATAATCTTCCTTCTTACAAGCAGTTGAAGGCCCTACGATTATATTGATATCTAATGGTTTGGCCCTAGTTTGAATAACTTTAATAGTTTGAGGAAAACACAGCTCGTCCACAAAGAAACTATTTGATTTTGATTTAGAAACTCTTTTAGCCAAAGTCATGGCTTCGGCAGCAGCAGTCGCTTCGTCCAGTAAAGAAGCATTAGATATATCTAAACCCGTGAGGTCACTGACCATAGTCTGGAAATTTATAAGGGCTTCCAGTCTCCCTTGAGATATTTCTGGTTGATAGGGAGTATAGGAAGTGTACCAACCGGGGTTCTCAAATACATTTCTTAAAATTACTGCTGGGGTAAGGGTGTTGTAATAACCCTGACCAATGAAGGAATGATGTAAGGTATTTTTTGAAGCTATCAGCTTGAGTTCTTGCAGGGCTTTCTCTTCAGAAATACCTTCCTCTAATTTCAATGGTGAGTTATTAAGAATATCTTTGGGTACAACGTCTGTAATAAAAGCCTCGAAGGTTGAATAACCAAGGTCATTTAGTATCTCGTCTCTTTCATTGTCACGCAGGCCTATATGTCTTGAAGAAAATGATCTTAAGACAGAAGAATGAGTTTGAGATGAGTTTTTTTTAGATTCAGACATTCAATCAGTCTTGGCAATGCTCACTATATTGCTCAGGTAAAAGCAAATTTTCTAACTCAGAGATATCTGTTGCTTCTATTTTAAAAAACCAACCTTCTTCAAAAGCAGACAAATTTACAGTTTCAGGGGAATCTTCTAAGGAAGAATTCACATCTATTACTTTACCGCTCACAGGGGAGTAGACCTCAGAAGCCGCTTTAACAGATTCAACAACAGCAGCCTCATCTCCTTGGTTAACTTCAGAATCTATCTCGGGGAGTTCAACAAAAACAATATCCCCCAGTTGATCTTGTGCGTAATCGCTAATTCCTACTGTAACTTTTCCATCTTCTTCTACCTTCGCCCATTCATGGCTAGATAAAAATTTATAATTTTCGGGTATATCTTTCATGAAGCTTCGTCCTTAAAAACTATTTTTCCTTCTTTTACAAACCTAGGTTCACCTATGGAGGCCCTTACCGTTTTACCCCTTACTTCTGCTAGGCAATTTTTTAAGCTTGAAGGCGGTATTCTAGCTAAAGCTATAGATTTTTTCAGTGTTGGAGAATAAGTTCCGCTAGTGACCACGCCTTTTATCATCTTTTGTTCGTCCATAAAAATCTCATGATCCGACCTAACTATGCATCTATCTTCAAACAGAAGGCCTTTTAGAACGTGATATTCTCCCGTTTCTTTTTTAAGCTTAAAAGAGTCTTTTCCTATAAAGTCTCTTTCTTTATCCTTTAAAGAAACTGTCCAAGCCATATTGCATTCTAATGGAGAAATCTTCTCATCCATTTCAAATCCATAAAGATTCATGCCAGCTTCCAACCTAAGCGTATCTCGTGCACCAAGGCCAATGGGTTTGGCTCCAGATACTAAGGCTTTCTCCCACAAAGTTTTTGCTTTCTCATGATCTATCATTACCTCGACACCTTTTTCTCCAGTGTACCCGGTAGTTGTGACTAAAGTTCCTTCTTCCATTAATCCCTGGAAGGGCATTCTTTTGATTAATTCGTTAGAAGCATCAGGAGAAAAACATTTGGATAGAGTGTCTAAGGCTAGAGGGCCTTGAATGGCTATCATGGATAAATCAGTACGCTCTGAAAGAGAAATATCCATATTGCCTAACTGAGATTCCATCCAACTTATATCTGATTCTCTGGTCGCGCAGTTGACCACTAGCCTATACCCCGATTCAAGCTTGTAAGCTATCAAATCGTCAAGAATACCCCCTGTTTCGTTTAATAAAGCTGAATACATGCCGTCAAAGTCTCGCTCTAGAGCATTAATATCGTTGGCTAAAAGCTTTCTCAGGAATTCTTTTGCATCCTTACCCTTAACATCAAGAATAGTCATGTGAGAGACATCGAAAATACCACAAGAGTTTCTAACAAATTCATGTTCCTTGAGTTGAGAACCATAATGTATGGGCATATCCCAGCCATGGAAGTCGACCATCTTTGCAGAAGACCTCAAGTGTAGTTCGTGTAATGCAGTTTTTTTCAAGGCTAATATTTAGATTTCCGTATTTTACTTCTTATTCCGTTTTTTGTTATCTGTTATCCACTCTTATTGTGGATAACTCTGTGTAGTTTTTTACAAGAACCTTTAGCAACGTCTCTTTTTGGAACTGGTTAATAATTAACCAGATACTCACAAAGCTGTATAGAAATGTTTCGTAATGATATTATTTATTGAAGGTAAAAATATTTACCAAATCCAAAAGATGAATCAAAATTTAAGTGTTCAAGAGGCTGAAGAGCATTATCAAGAACTAAAATCAAAAGGCTTTCAATTAGATTTAACTAGAGGCAAGCCATCAAGTGAACAATTGAATCTTTCTGCTGAATTAGAGAATGTTTTGGCAGGCGACTTTGATCAGGATGGAATTGATATAAGGAATTATGGAGGATTACTAGGCCTTGAAGGGATGAGGCAATTAGGTTCAGAGATTTTAGGGTGTAAAAAGGAAATGGTCATTGCTGGAGGTAATAGTAGTCTTACTTTAATGGCCCAATATGTTTCAAGTTTATTTTTTCAAGGAAATGGCGAGGGACCCTGGTCAATGAACGAAAGAAATTCTTTTCTTTGCCCAGTTCCTGGATTTGACAGACATTTCACTCTATGTGATGAGTTTTCACTCAACATGATTCCAGTTCCGCTTACAGGGAAAGGGCCAGATATAGAAAAAACAAAATCCATCGTTGAAAGTGACTCTTCTATCAAAGGTATATGGTGTGTCCCTAAACATTCAAATCCTACAGGCGAGACTTATAACGAAGAGTCTATAAATGGGTTGTTAGAAATTGCTGGCTCTAGAGAAGGGTTCAAAATATTTTGGGACAATGCTTATGCAGTTCATGATTTTGCTGAATCTGAGCCGCTTCCAAATATTTTCTCTTCAGCCAAAGAAAAAAATCTACAAGATTCAATAATAGCCTTTGCCTCCACATCAAAAATCACTTTTGCAGGATCAGGTGTAGGCTTTATAGCGATGAGTAAGAATAATTTAGAAAAGTTTATTAAACATTACTCTTCTATGGTTATAGGGCCAGATAAAGTAAATCAAGCTAGACATATCAAGTTCTTTAAAGACTTTAAAGGTCTTAAAAGTCACATGAATAAACATGCTGAGATAGTAGGTCCTAAATTTGAATTAGTTCAAGAATGGCTTTCAAAACAAAATTATGGCTCCTGGACTAAGCCAACCGGGGGATATTTTGTCACTTTTAAAGCTGAATCAGGTCTTGCAAGAGAAATAGTGAATTTAGCTAATAAAGCTGGATTAAAACTAACTCCAGCAGGGGCAACATTTCCTTACGGAGTAGATCCTAATGATGAAATTATTAGGCTAGCCCCCACTGCTTGTACTAATCAAGAGCTGGAGGAAGCAATGAAGATATTTAATGCTTGTGTGGCTTTGGCTACTCTAAAGAAAAGGGTTAATTCTTAGTTGCGTCCAGAATATTGTATGATTCTCCATTAAACTCACCGAAGAAAACGGGTACATCGGGGTGTTCAATAGGAGTTTGACTATCGTCTATTAGTAAATTTTGTTGAGACACATAAGCGGAATAGAAAACCTGATCATTCTCAGCAAAAACATGATAAAAAGGCTGTTCTTTCTTGGGTCTAATTTCAGCAGGTATTGATTCATACCACTCTTCAGTATTATTGAATTCTGGATCTACATCGTAGATCACGCCTCTGAAATCTAGGTATTTGTGCTTAACAACTTGTCCTAAGGAGTATTCAGTTTCAACTATTTCTTTCATTTGAGTAGGCCTTTAAGGTCAACTGATTGGTCGCAAAGCACATCTGAACTTATTTTTAACTTATTTGCAACCAGCTTTTTTGAAATTAAAAAATCTTTCGGATTATTGACAGAATCAACAGCGATAAGTTCTCCTTTTTTGAGGTAAAAGAGCAAAAATGTTCCTGCTTCCACAGACCCTCTAGTAACTATTTCATCATGATCTCCGGACAGGCCAACTATTTGAAGTTTGTCATCGTATTGATCAGACCAGAACCAGGGTACTTGATCATATTTTTCAGGTTTACCCATCAATGACAGTGCAACTGTCTTAGCTTGCTCTAAAGCATTGTGTACAGATTCCAGTCTGATATTTTTTTTCATATAAAAGCTGGGGTGATTAGTGCAATCCCCACAAGCAAATATAGAGGGGTCTTCTGTTCTGCCGTATTCATCAACCAGGATTCCGTTGTTGCATTTGAGTCCTGCAGACTCGGCAATCTCTTGATTAGGTAATATACCCACTCCCACGACCACTCCGTCTGCTTCTACAGTCTTATTGTTGGTGCAAATGACCTTTTCGACACCACTTTTTCCTTCAAACCTTTCCAAAGCTGATTCCAAAAAGATTTCAACCCCATTGTTGCGGTGCAAATTATCAAAATATTCTGAAATAACTGGATCTACTGTCCTGTTCATTACCCGATCAGCCATTTCCACTACTGTTACCTTCAATCCTTTTTTCACAGCAGCAGCAGCAACTTCTAGACCTATATATCCCGCACCAATAATTACTAACTTTTTTCCGCTCTTAAAGTACTTCTTAAGATCATTGGAGTCGTCAATTGTCCTTAAGTAATTGATATTCTTTAAATGTGAGCCTTCAACATCTAATTCTCTTACTCTACTCCCCGTTGCAATGACCAGATTTTTATATTCAATATTGTCTCCGCTAGATAAATTAATGGTTTTGCTTTCCCGGTCTAATGAAATGGCTTTCATTGAATGTTTTATAACAACATTATTTTGATCAAAGAAATCTTGAGATTTCATGTAAACCCTATCTAGGCTGACTTCACCTGCTAAATATTCTTTGGATAGAGGTGGGCGCTGGTAAGGTAAATGGTGCTCTTCCGAAATTATTGTAATAGGAGCTTTAAAATCATTTCTTCTCAGAGTTAATACGCATTGAGCAGCTGATTGGCCCCCACCCACAATAACTAGATTTTTCATTATTAGAAAAGTACTCGATTATTCCTTTAAATAGAAATAAAGTTTACATTTAATTTCTAATAAGTGAGGACTAAATGATAGGAATAATTGCAACCATGAAAATTAAGGAAGGAACCAATGAAGAATTTGAAGAAGTTGCTTCAAGGTTACAAAGCGCGGTTACTGAGAATGAACCTGGTGTTGTTTACTATGATTGGTATAAGGGTCAGGATGACACTACTTATGTTGTTTTAGAGCGATACGAATCTCAAGATGCTTTAGATGCCCACGGACAAACAGAATACATGAAAACAATAGGCGGTGAAATGGGCCAATATATGGCAGGTCGTCCGGAAGTTAGTATTCTTAAAAGTATCTAATCAAGAGAGATGGGGTAAAGAGAGAAATTCTCTCGACTTCATCTCTTCAAGTCTACTGAGGGTTCTTTGTATTGGTTTTAAGAGCTTAGACCCTGAATAGATCTCTTTGATCTTTTTTTCTGAAGAAATAATCAGGTTTACTTTTCGTTCATAACATTCATCAACAAGAGCAATAAACCTTCTGGTTTCATTCTCTTTTGACTTTGAAAGAATGGGTATATCTGATACCAAGAGAGTATGGAACTCTTTGCTAATTTCTATGTAATCCTTAGAGCTCCTTGGTCCATCACAAATGTTTTTAAAACTGAACCAAGCTACGCCTTGAGAGAGACGTATAGTATCTATACTTCGCCCTAATATCTCTATAGATTGAGAATACATCACCTTTCCCTGAGCAAGTGAATTAAAGTGTTTAGATAGTATTTCTTCGACTTCCTTAGTTCCAGAGATAAGCTGGATCTTCTCTTGTTCAAGATTCCTCAGCCTATAATCTTGGGAAGCTTCAAGCAGATAGACTTTGCAATGATTTTTTAGAGCATCTATAGCTGGATAGAATCTATCTCTATGAAGACCCTCTTCATATAGTCTCTCAGGATGAATATTAGAAGTTGCAATTAAAGGTATACCAATTTTAAAGAGTTGATCTAAGAATCTGGCTAACATCATTGCATCACCAATATCTTCCACAAAGAATTCATCAAAGCAGAGAATATCCGTTTTCCTAGATAATTTTTCAACGACTGTCTTTATTGGGTCTTCTTGCTTGGCATGATTATTCATATCTTCATGAAGTTTTTGCATAAATCTATGGAAATGAAGCCTGGTCTTGTTATTAAAATCCAAGCTTTTAAAAAAGATATCCATGAGTTGAGTCTTGCCAGTGCCAACAGTTCCGTAAATGTATAACCCTTTAAGAGGTTTCTTGTTGAACCAAGATCTAGATCTAGACGTAACCCTGTTGCGCAATCCGTCTAGTTCAACTAATAGTTTTTTTTGAGCAGAGTCGTTAATTAACTCTTCAGTGGAAACCAAATCTTCATATATCTCAGAAGGTTTCAACAAAAGTCCCTTTTAATTAGATTTAAGTTTGAGGATTTTTATTGAAACTATGTAGAGTTTCATCAACAGGAGACCAAACTCTTGCAGTTGAACTCCAGAAATTAGAATCTATTTTTAACCACGATGAGTCGTCTAAGCTTCCTGCCTTTATCAATCTGATACCTTGCATTTCTTCGATGTAACTTATCAGGGGAGAGCCACACGATTCACAAAAGCCTCGACTTACATGACTTCCGTCAGTTCCAGTTACGGTATAGATCTTGATTTCTCCATTCATCTGCAATGCATTTTCAGGGATCATAATAATTGTAGCCTTTCCCGAGCCTGTTGATTTTTGACAGTCCTTACAATGACAATGATGGGCTGATATGACTGATGATTCATTAAAGCTATAACTAACTTCACCACATAAGCAACTGCCCGTTTTTTTATCTTCACTCATTTTTTTTCCTTATTTTTTTCTTTTAGCTATTGGAATTAGGGATGAAGTGGTTTCCTTATACAACTGATACTCTGGATCGTCACCCCATTTTTTATCTGCTCTTCTCTCTAACATGGTAACTCCACTGATTCTAGTTAAGAGAATATAAACAAAAATCGGAGAAATCAAAGTAAGTAACTGCCATCCTTGTAAAACAGGGAAGGCTATGAATGCTATTCCAAGCCATAAAGTGATTTCCCCATAATAATTTGGATGTCTTGAGAGAGACCAAAGACCTTCATTAATAAATTTATCCCGATTTTCTTTTTTTGATCTAAATCTAGTCTTTTGGTGGTCGGCAACTACTTCAAATATGAATCCTTCTAACCATAAAACTATTCCAATTAAGGCATACCAACTTAACGGGACAGCCTTAGCTGAGGTCATCGCTGCTAAGCCAGCTGCCATGGTAATGAAAACCCACAAACCTCCTAAGGTCCAAGTAAATAGAAACCACCAAAATTTTGTTTTCATCACAGTGAATCTATTATCTTTTCCGTCTCTTTTAACCCTTGCAAAAAGAAACGACCCCAGCCTTACTGCCCAAACCATAATAAGCAGACCTATTAAGATCGATCTGATATCTAGATTATTAAGGGCGAGGAAAGTGAAAAGAACTATGGATATATAGGAAATAGAACCAATTAAATCGAAATAATGTTCTGTTTGGTAAATGTATGAAGGAATAAAAATTAACCAATGAAGTATAAAGCCTATGGATGCGGCCAGTGCGAAAGAGGGTAGGCCATTAAAAGTAATCGAACCCGGGCTACCCGCTAAAGCCACAATCGCCCCTAAGGCCAAACATGCAAGTATAGAAAGTATAGATGCGGCATTACTCATTTAAAGCTTTCCAATTGATTTAAGATCGTTATTGTATTGTATAAGTGTAAAGATTCAGACTCTTATGGACCTAAAAAAATACATAGATTCAGTTAAGGATTGGCCAATAGAAGGTATTAATTTTAAAGATATCTCTCCATTACTTTTAAATCCAAAAGTATTTGAAGAAAGCATTAAAGGTATGTGCAACCTAATTAGTGAACATCCAAGTTTGCTAGCAGGGGTTGATTCAAGAGGATTTATCTTTGCCTCAGCGATGGCAGAAAGATTAAATCTAGGCCTTCTGTTATTAAGGAAAGGGGGGAAACTCCCACCCCCTAAAATAGATATTGAATATGAACTTGAATATGGTTTGGGTAAGCTCGAAATTAAGGAAGCTCAAAAAAAAGGCACTGAAATTGTGCTGATTGACGACATCCTTGCTACAGGAGGGACTATATCTGCAGCATGTGATTTATGCCTAAAAGCAGGTTATAAAGTAAAACAAGCCCTTGTTTTAATAGATTTGATTAGTATCCACCCAGAAGAATTAACTCTGTCTAATGGCATTAGAGTTGAGAGCTTGATCCAGCTAGATTAGCTGTTTGCTTAGGTATTCAGAAAATATCTTGCCTGCATTCTTAACGTTTTCACTAAAATCATTAGCTGCACTGTTATCAGCAAAATCAGAAATGAATTTAAAACAAGCAAAGGGAATCGACTCTAAATAGCAGACTTTAGCTATGGCATAAGCCTCCATATCAACCACATCTGCTTTTAGTCCAATTTCAGATTGAACGAAAGAATCACCAGTTGCGCAAACCAAGTTCATATTGATGGTATTGATAGGGTGATTAGGAGTTTCAATAATCCTTGGCGGATCTGTTTCAAAGGGTGTTTGCCCTAATTCTGCTCCCAAAGGCCTTGAGTCCATATCTCGTTGAACAAAATATTTGCAATCAACTAGGCCTGAGACATTCTTTTTTAATGAACCAGCAGTACCAAAGTTGATAATTAAGTCTGGTTTTCTCTCTCTAATAGTTTTAAAGGCCGATAGTGCAGCATTAACCTTGCCCACTCCAGTGAGGATAATTTCATATTCAGTGTCTAGAGAGCGAATTTCTGGCTCAATTGCAGACAAGATAATTATTTTCATGAAAAGGTTATAAGATGTACTAAGGACAATAGCTTGATTATACAAGGCTAACTTCAATTTGTTACAGAAGGGAGAGGTGAATTATGTTTGAACTAAATTTATTTAATATGGCACAAGGCTTAGACCAAGGTCTGTCAATTCTCGGGACTTTTTTGCTCACCAGCTTAAGCGCGAAGCTACGAATGTACGGGTTTATTGCTTTTTTCTTGGTGAATATCCCCGGTATCTATTTATTGGTTGTAACAGAGTTGTGGTGGATATTGTTGGTTACACCTCTATGGTTATATCTAAACTACAGAGGTTTCATTAATAACTACAGAGAGCAGAAAAAAGTTATTTTAAGTTAAGCAAAAATATTTATATTTTCTTCTACTACCTTTTCTAAATACGGAGAAGGTTTAAATTCTGGACCCAATTCACTTTCCATATTTTTTAACCACTCTAGAACTTTATCAAAACCGATCAAACTTCCATAGAACATAGGACCGCCCTCATAGGCAGGCCAGCCGTATCCATTGATCCAAACAATATCTATATCACTTGCTCTAATAGCCATGCCTTCGTCTAAGATTTTGAATCCTTCGTTAATCATGGGATATAAACATCTTTGCAATATCTCCTCTTTAGTGATCTCCCTCAATCGTATCTGTCTGGCTTCAGCAAATTCTCTGATAATGGTTTCAACTTCTGGATCAGGAGATTTATTTCTGTTTTGGTCATAAAGATAAAATCCTTTTCCAGATTTTTGTCCTAAACGACCTGCTTCGCAAAGTAGATCTCTTAAAGTTTCTCCCTTTGAAGTTTCTTTGTTCCAACCTATATCTAGTCCCGCAAGATCCGACATAGCGAAGGGCCCCATAGGGAAACCAAAATCAAATAAAGCATCATCTATATCCCAAGGCAAGGCTCCTTCCAGAATCAATTTGTTAGCTTCTCTTTGTCTCTGAGCTAGAATTCTATTTCCAACAAAGCCAGGGCAAACGCCTACAACGGCTGCAATCTTGCCTATCTTTTTAGCAATCGACATAGAACTAGCAACAACTGATTTAGAGGTCTTTTCTCCTCTAACGATTTCTAATAATCTCATTACATTGGCAGGACTGAAAAAATGAAGACCAATCACATCCTCTGGTCTTTTTGTTTCGGCCGCTATTTCGTTGACATTAAGCGCAGATGTATTAGAAGCAAGAATAGCCCCTTCCTTGGCAATACCATCTAGTTTCTTAAAAATCTCCTTCTTTAAATCCATGTTTTCAAAAACAGCTTCAATTATTAAGTCTTGAGAGTTTAAAGCCTCTACAGATAATTCACCTGTGATCAACCCCATTCTAGTTTCCACATCTTCCATAGAGATTCTTCCTTTATTGGCAGTATTCTCGTAGTTCTTCTTAATGATGGCTAAACCCTTGTCTAAACGTTCCTGATTTTGTTCAACTATGGTTACTGGTATACCCACATTGGCAAAGTTCATTGAGATGCCACCGCCCATCGTTCCTGCTCCTATTACACCCACAGAGCTAATCTCACTTATTTCAGTTTCACGAGGGATATCTGGAATTTTATTGACCTGTCTTTGAGCAAAGAAGACATATCTTTGGGCTGCTGACTGACTACCAGTAACAAGTTTAGTAAAAAGATCCCTCTCAACTTTTAGACCCTCTTCGAAAGGCTTGTTAACCGCCGCCTCTATACATTGGATGTTGTATTCTGGCGCTAAAAACCCCCTCGTTTTTCTTGCAATAGACTTTCTAAAATCCGCAAAGAGAGCTTCATTCCCTTTGTCACCCTTGATGTTTTCTTCATTTTCTCTAACTTTAACCAAAGGTTTATTCTCATTTACTATTGAAGAAGCAAATTTTATGGCATCTGCCAATAGGTTCTCCTCATCTGCTATTTCATCAATCAATCCCATTTCAAGGCATTGTTTTGCAGGAACATGTTGTCCGGAAGTAACCATCTCAAGGGCTTTTTGAGCGCCAACTATTCGTGGCAAACGCTGGGTTCCACCAGCACCTGGAAGCAATCCGAGGTTTACCTCAGGAAGGCCACATCTTGCAGAGGGGATTGCAATTCGATAATGACAAGTAAGAGCTACTTCTAAACCACCTCCAAGAGCCGTGCCGTGAATTGCCGAAATTACTGGCTTAGGAGACTCTTCTATCATGTCTTGGACATCAAAAAGAGAAGGGCCCTTAGGGGCTTGTCCAAATTCAGTTATATCAGCTCCGGCAATAAAAGTTCTGCCTTCACAAATTAATACAATTGCTTTTACGCTTTCATCTTCTATGGCCTGTTTTACACCAACATGCAATCCTTCTCTGACATTAGCTGAAAGCGCATTAACTGGTGGAGAATTTAAGGTTAGGACAGCTATATTAGATTCAACTTCTAAATTTGTTACTTCATTTATTGTAGGCATGTTCGCTCCATTTACATTGTCATGAAAATACACTCTAGCTTATGATGACTTTAAATAAAATATGGATATAAAAAATTCTTCTTTAAACACAAATAGCTTTTAAAATATTTATAACGACTTAAGAAGTGATCAACTACTATTCGTAAAATAATCTTCAGGAGATATTCATGGACGCACAACCCGAACCAAAACCTTTTAATCCCTGGTGGGCTGTCATTTTGGTTTTATTGGTATTTAATATTCTACCTATTCCTTTTTATCTTATTCTTGAATCGATAGGCGGTGATTGGCTCATGCAAAATCCCGTAGAGGTGGAAATACTTTCTGTTCCTACACCCATGCATCCCGTGTTGGATAATCTCAATTCGGTAATAGCAGCACCACTGATCGTTTGGTTCTTGTACTGGCGTATGCAAAAGCGTAATTTGAACCTTTCTAAAGAATTAGGGCTTCAATCAGTCACAGCACAAATCGCAGGCTTGTCCGTAATACTCTATGGAATCATTGTAGTAATAGAGTACTTCTACATGATTTACTTTGACCTTCAAATACCGGAAGCCTTCCTTCAATTTATTCTGTCTACTCCTACCTGGTTAGCTCTGCTAAGTCTTGTGGTTGCGGCACCTATAATGGAGGAATTTATTTTTAGAGGCTTTCTTTTTTCGCAATTAAGGAATACAAGGCTTGGCGTATGGGGAACAATAATTACAACCAGCTTTCTTTGGACAGTAATTCATTTTCAGTACGAACCAATGATCCTTTACGTTTTGTTTATATTCGGCATTTTGTTGGGCTACTTTAGATACAAATACAATTCTTTGTATCTGGTGATGGGAATTCATGCTCTGAACAATACGATTCCTTTCCTCTTTGGGTTTGAGTAAAACACACTAAGCCAAGCTAGTTTTATTAATGCATGTATTAGATATTATAAATTTTGATAGTTCTGATGAGCATTTTTCTTTGTTGGTGAGCTTGCAAGATGTTCTCTGGCCCTATCCTTGGAAAAATTGGGAGTCCGTTGAAATGTGTCGCTACGACGCAGCATTAATCCCGCTTAAATGCAAAGCTCAATTAGATTTTATCCGACACGGAGGGCAGGTTATTGGCTGGGGAGCTACTCATCATGACCAATGGGGCTTTGACCCAAATCTCTTAGACTCCACTCTAACAATACCTCAAGAAGATAAGTACTTAGACTGTGCTCAACAGTATCTAGAACATCAAATTAAAAGAGCTGGAAAAATGAAGGTTAATATTTTTCGTGCCTGGTCATATACAGGTAGTAATTGGTATAAAGACTTTTATCATAGGAACGGGTTTGAAATATCCCTTCTAGAATATATATCTGAAATTAGTCTAGATAAGTTCTTTATTGAAGACTTTGAATCTTCAGTATCAAGATTTAAAAAAAGTACGTACGTTATTTCAAACCTTCAAGAGCTAAAAAAATTAAATGCTGACTGGGAAACAAAGCTGTTCGATCTTTATGAAAGGGTTGAACAGGATGTTCCTATTGATCTAGTTTTAGATCTTGATTTTGATTTTTGGAAATCCAGTATATTTTGTCCTTGGTTTAAAGAAGAGGATGTTTACATTGTTGTGGATGGTGAAAAGTGGGTGGCGCTATCTACTTATGCAAGATCGCTTCGCTCAAGGGAAAACATTTCAACAGGGCTTACTGGTGTTTTACCTGAGTACAGGCGCCAAGGCTTATGCAGTGCCGTGAAAATCCATGCTCTGTGGGATTTAAAAAAGAAAGGCTTTAAAAAAGTATTCACAGGAAATGAAGAGAACAACCCCATGTTTCAGATTAATTTGATGTTGGGATTTAAAAAAATTGGAGAAGAATTCGGTTGTAAACTCGCTTTATGAAATAACATGAGTAAAGATCGTACAGTGCGTTTGGGAGTGTGTGTGCTATTTGCATTGCTCTCAGCTTGTGGAGGAGGTGGCAGTGGAGGCAGCGCTCCAGCGCCGGTTGTGGTGGCCACCGGTGATAGTATTGGTTCTACGGATTCCTCAGACACTGCTCACGATGTCATCGTCGTGGGTGCAGGTAGTGCTGGTCTCTACGCTACTAAAACACTTCAGAGTTACGGCTACGATGTACTGATTATCGAAGCAACTGATCGAATTGGCGGTCGAATAAAAAGCGCATCTCTGGGCGATATGCGGGTGGAACTCGGTGCCGAGGAGCACTATTTGGACGAAGGTAATAACCCAGTCTGGCCAGCTATCAGGGCAGAGTATGGTGACGGAGTCTATGTTCAGGCATACCAAGGCCTAAGCGCTTATTCGATGGATAATGGAACTAGCACGTGCTGGACAAAAAACTTTGCTTTTAAGCCTTGTTCTAATGATGCTGATGTAATAGCGATGGGAGATTTCTGGGGTTGGTACTGGATACCTGAAGAGCACCAAGATCCATATTCAAGTCTTGCCGATGATGTGCGGGATAAGTATGGGGTTGACCTGGATCATCGCGGCTACCACCTATATGACGCTGGTATTGCCGGAGCTTCGTTTGCTACCAACCTTGACAAGTTGGGTGCTAGGAGTTTGGCTCTACAGAGCAGTGAATGGACACTCTCGGATAGCGTCAGAGTTATTGGCAATAAAGATCTTGGTTATTTGGATGCTCTTGAAACAGTGTGGTGGGACAAGGTGGTCGCGAATAGTGACTTATTGTTAAATAGCCCTGTGGTGACAATCGACACAAGTGGAGATGATGTCCTTGTAATCGATTCTCGAGGTGACAGGCACGCTGCTCGGCAAGTAATCGTGACCGTCTCCATCGGGGTGCTAAAGGCCGAAATCATTAATTTTACACCCGATTTACCATATTCTACGGTGGCCGCGTACAACGGTATCGGCATTGATAAAGGGATGAAGGTGCCAATACGTTTTCGGTCAGCTTGGTGGGAAACCGAAGGCGAAAGGTTGGCTTGGCTGGTAACCGAGGGAGTCGCCGGTGCTTGTTGGGCACCTAGCAATTACAAAATAGATACGTTCTCGTACATACTCATGTGCTACCCCATGGGGAAGAACAGCGAGGAACTAAGCCAGATTAGTGCTGAAGCTGGAGGGGATACTGCTGGAGATGATGCTATTATTGAAGCTATCTTGGCAGACCTCGACAACACGTTTCCGCAGGCTCAAAATCAGGCTTCGTCAAACTTTATTGAAGGACTGGTTCAGGATTGGGGCAGTGCACCCTACACTCTCGGAGCATATTCCTATCCAAAGATAGAGACTTTTGTTTCAAGTCAGGACAACAAGCGGCGTGAACTCAAGACCCCCGTCGCTGAAAGTCGAATCTTTTTTGCCGGTGAAGCGACACACGAGACACACCCTGCGACCGTTGTAGGAGCTTTACATGAGGGAGAGCGTGCGGCGAATAAAGTTCACAGTGTGAATGGTGTACCCAATAATCCGCCCTCACTACCATGATAGAACCGCTGCCTACCCTTTCAGATAAAAAAACTAAAAGAAGTACCAATCGATTTACTAGTTCTATGATGACTTTAGAGGACTAGATAAATTACTAATCGTCTAAAAGCCTTTAAGTAGTGGTGCCCAGAGGTGGAATCGAACCACCGACACAAGGATTTTCAGTCATCTTGCAGAAAGAAATGTTCTGGATTTATCGAGAATCCTAATCCGCCATAAGCTCTATAACCAATTAGCTCAGCAAGATCCTTAGGAAGTTTTTTTACGTCTTCTGAAGTTACGTCTAGATATTGATTTTCTTCCTGACGCAACCAACCTAGAGAGTAACTAAGAATGACTCCATATCTCCAGTCATTAGAAACATTTGCTCCTGCACCATGCAGAGTTCCACCCAACCAATACAAGACTGATCCTGCAGGCATTTCTGCCGATAGTACTTCTTCATCTTTTTGCTTTCTATCTTTCCCCCATGTGTGACTACCAGGTACCAGCAAAGTAGCTCCATTGTCAGCACGAAAGTCAGTTATCGCCCACATACTTGCAACAATTAAATTCGGTCGCGGAAGATCAAAAAATGGGAATGGGTCTGCCTCTCTATGTAATATTTGTTTTCGAGAACCAGGACCAACTTCCACAGCAGCACTTACATGAAGTTGATAACCGCAGTTTGAGTTAGGCAATAAAAAATGGTCACAAATGTCCATAGACATTCTATCAACTGCTAGTTTTCCAGTAGTTTCAGATAATGCGACCAAGGCACTCATTCGTCTAGTATTTCCAGGATAAAAAGCTTCAGGATCATCAATCTGCGCGGGGGACATTTCCATCGCTGGTTCTAGTTCGGTTTTAACTTTCTCTCTTATATTCTCCGATATGGCATTTTTTACAACTAAACAACCGAATTCTGAAAGGTTTTCTATTTTATCCTGAGTTTTATCAGTTATATCTAAGACAGGTATTTTCATTTTGACTATTTTAAGATTAATAACTCTAACACAGACCATTTAGATTCATGTTAAGGCTTAAATTTAAAAAAATTTAGAAATGGTGCCCAGAGGTGGAATCGAACCACCGACACAAGGATTTTCAGTCCTTTGCTCTACCGACTGAGCTATCTGGGCAAAATGTTGAGCGGATTGTATACAAATATACAGCCTTAAAGAAGCTACTATTCTTTTGGAGGAGTATAGCCTTCAGGTCTTGCGTAATCCTCTCCCGAAAGAAATAAATCCATTTGTTCACTTAACCATTTCCTTGATTCTTTATCTGTGAGGTTAATCTGGCCTTCATTAATAAGCATCTTTTGATGATTTAACCATTCTTCCCAAGCCTGTTTCGAGACATGGTCATATATTTCTTGACCTTTTGGTCCAGGGTAGGGAGGTTGATCTAAGCCGGGCAGCTCTTTTTTATATTTTCTGCAATTTACTGTTTTCGTCATGGCTTTGTTATCTGATTTATAGTTTTTTTAATCGGTGCCGGTAGGCCTAACGATTCTACATTCTTGTAGTCAACCCAAACAGAATTTTTATATTTTTTATTACTTTCAAGCTTTGCTAGATAAGGAATCGCTTCTAAGTTGTAGTGACTAAAACTGTGTTTAACTTTACTAAGCTTTTTTATATTCAAGCAATCTGTTTTAAATCTCCTAGATAGTTCCAATTCCAGTTCATTTTTCTTCTCAGCTTCTATAAATGCCCATAGACCACCCCAAATCCCTTTTGGTTTCCTTTTTTCTAATAATACTTCACCAGATGGGCCCTGAGGTAAAAGCCAAACTACTTTTTTAGTCGGTTTTGATTTAGGCTTAGTTTTTGAAGGCAAAACTGTCACTAAGTCTTCTTTAAGGGCTAAGCAGTCTTGGTTAAGGGGGCAAAGATTGCAAGCTGGACTGGATTTGGTGCACAAGGTTGCACCCAGGTCCATTATGGCTTGTGTATAAACTTCTATCTTGTTGTCAGGTAACAGGCCTTCAGAAACCTGCCACAGTTCTTTTCTTTTTGATGAAGTTTCAAGCTTACCCTCAATTTTAAAATATCTTGCCAAAACTCTTTTAACATTGCCGTCTAAAATAGGTGCTTTCATGTTGAAACCCAACGCGAGAATAGCTCCAGCAGTTGATCTGCCTATGCCAGGTAGTGCCATTAATTCACCTCCTGTACTTGGAATTTTCCCGCCGTGATCAAGATTAATTATTTTGGCTGATTTATGAAGGTTCCTGGCTCTAGCGTAGTAACCTAGACCCGACCAAAGGCTTAGTACCAA
>ENA-ORXI01000150-ORXI01000150.1-sediment-metagenome-genome-assembly--contig:-NODE-150-length-53545-cov-8.865583_pt1 | contig 53545 bp, 44 predicted proteins | sample MGYA00237861_ERZ511468 | MGnify/ENA primary metagenome ERZ511468 (study PRJEB26299, sample SAMN06266213) | sediment metagenome | isolation source: Hudson Canyon methane seep mesocosm | place: USA:Hudson...
TCTCTAGCCCCTACTCCAATATCTCCAGCAGGTACATCGATACGAGGTCCAATATATTTATGAAGTTCTGTCATAAATGCACTACAGAACTTCATTATCTCAAAATCCGATTTTCCCTTAGGATCAAAATCACTTCCACCTTTTCCCCCACCAATAGGTAGTCCAGTAAGTGAATTTTTCAAAATTTGCTCAAAGCCTAAAAACTTTAATATTCCACTATTTACACTTGGATGAAATCGTAAGCCACCTTTATATGGGCCTAAAGCATTATTAAATTGTACTCTATATCCAGTATTTACTTGTATATTTTGATTATCATCCATCCAAACCACTTTGAATTTAAACTCTCTGTCTGGATTTGTTAATCTATCAATAATTGAATTCCTACTATAGATTGGATCACTATCTAATACTGGTCGAATACTATCTAGAACCTCTTCTACTGCTTGAAAAAATGTTTCATCTGTTGAACAGTTACTTTTCCTAATCTTATTAATTATATCATTTGATACACTCATTCTATGGTGTCCTTATTGTTCTTATATATTAGTAATTATATCTAAAAGTAAATTATTTTATAACTTTACAAAAAAAGGTGTTATAATGGATTCATGGAAACACATGACTTTTTTTTAACACTATTTCTAATTTTAATTGTTGCAAGATTTTTAGGTGAATTATTTGCACGATTTGGAATACCTTCTGTATTGGGAGAGCTTTTTGCTGGTATATTGCTAGGCTCATCTATTTTAGGTATTGTAGAACCAAATGAAATTTTAAAAATACTTGCAGAAATTGGTATCATATTACTTTTATTTGAAGTAGGTTTAGAAACTGATTTTAGAAGATTAAAAGATGCAGGACCGAAGTCATTAGTAGTAGCATTATTAGGTGTGTTTTTACCATTTGGAGCAGGTTTATCTGTATCATATTATTTATTTGATTTATCATTTAATATATCACTATTTATTGGGGGAACACTAACTGCCACAAGTATTGGTATAACTCTTCGTGTGCTAAAAGATATCCATATGGAAAAAACAAATATAGCTCAAATAGTTATTGGAGCTGCTGTTATAGATGATATTATAGGCATTATTTTATTAGTATTTATCTATGATTTTTCGATATCACAAGAAGCCAACTTTTCACATACATTATCTGTTGCTGGTATGATTGCAATGTTTTTAGTTCTTGCTCCTGCTTTTGCAAAAGCTTTATCGTATATAATTCATAAGTTTCATGCAAAACATTTAGTTCCAGGTTATATACCAACAATTATCATATCACTTATATTACTGTTTTCTTATATTTCACATTTAGTAGGAGCTCCTGCAATTTTGGGTTCATTTGCAGCAGGTATAGCACTATCGAGAAGATTCTTTTTACCTTTTGGAGCGTTTTTAAGTACAAATGCAAAATTACTTAAACATGTAAAATCAAGTATGACTCCTATAATACAGATATTTACTCCAATTTTCTTCGTTATGGTTGGGTTATCAATGGATTTAACAATTATAGATTTTTCATCTTCAGAGTTTTGGATTATGGGATTAACATTTGTATCATTAGCATTTATCACAAAATTTATAGGTGCTTTTTTTATATTTCAAAAGTCTCTTCGAAATAATGCAGTTATAGGTATCTCAATGATTCCAAGAGGTGAAGTAGGACTGATTTTTGCGGAGATGGGAAGAATAAGCGGAATACTTCCAAATGACATCTATGCAATGCTTATTTTTGTAATCATAATAACAACAGTGATACCACCATTTTTATTGAAGAAATATTTTAAAGCGGAGTGTGTTTAAAAAATATTATTAATTATTACATATTATCCATAATTGCTTTTACAACTAAATATTAACTTATTATTTTTTTCTAATATCTTCCATACCACCTTTACAACACATTTGAATTGTATACTTCAGTATGAACATAAATCAAAAAGAAAACCGAATTTACTTTAACGAAAATGATACATCATATGGAAACATTTCTATTAAGGAAGGTCTCGTTAAAATTGAACTTATTCGAGTTCATGAAAAATATAGAGGACGAGGACTAGCAAGTAAACTTTTAGAAAAAATGATTCAATATATTAAAGATCACTATCATCATGTAAAAATTGTACTCTCACCTATGCCTATGTCGTTTGGTGGAACAAATGAATCAATATTTGACTTAGAACAGCTAATCAAATTTTATAAAAATCATAAGTTCAAAGAATCCAATAATAAAACGAGAGAAGAACCATACTTGATGGAAAGATATGTGTAAGAGAAGAAAAAGTATCTTCTCTTTAATTATATTTAGTTTTTATCTTTATTAAAAAATACATTATCTAAACTAAATTTACCTGCACCATGAGAAACAAATATCATTAAAAATACCATATAGTATAAAGGTATTTCAAACCCATTTGTACCTGCACTAAAGCCATTATCAAGATGAACTGTAAAAATAGCAACAATCATAATAACAATTAAAGGTAATGAAATTAATCTAGTAAATAGTCCTAATACTAATAATCCTACCCCTAATATTTCTGTACCTGCTGCCATATAAGCATTTACCGTAGGGAATGGTATTCCCATAGAAGCGAACCAACCTGCAACTGAATCGATATCGTTCCATTTTGACATTGCTGGCTCATAGAAACCATAAGCAATGATAAGTCGTGCAATTAATAAAGCTATTGATTGAAAATATTCTGTAACAAATGAAAATCTCATATATAATGAATGAAAATGCATTTTAACTCCTTTTTGTCGAAATATTATATTCTTTTTATGTGTAAACTACGTGTAATTTTATTAATTATTTTACACTTTTTAATTTTATAATATAAAATAGTGATGGAATAACCAAAAGTGTTAATACTGCTGAAGTTACCATTCCCCCTATCATAGGAGTTGCAATAGCACGCATCACTTCACTCCCTACACCATCTATATATAAAATTGGAATAAGTCCACCAAGTATTGCAAATACAGTCATAAGTTTTGGACGAAGTCTTAAAGCAGCTCCATTTATCACTGTTTTTTTAATTTGTTCTTTTGTAAATACTTTTGTTTTCTGTTTCAACTCTTCAAATGCTTCATCTAAATATACCATCATCACAATAGAAGTTTCAGCTGCAATTCCTAACAACGCAATAAAACCAACAATTACAGCAACACTAATATTGATATGAGCAAAATATACACCCCACACTCCACCAGCTAATGCAAAAGGTAAAGTAAAAAATATAATTGTTGTATACAACATATTTTTTAATGCAAAATAAATAAGTATAAATACAATAACTAAAGTAAATGGTATTATATAAATTAGTGTTTGCATAGCACTTTCCAAATATTCACTTTGCCCTGCCCACTCATAATAATATCCAGTAGGTAATTTTACTGATTTTAAAAGTTTATCTGCTTCATCTTTATACTCTTTTGGAGAAACTCCATTTTTAGGTGTTATATATGTAAAGTTTACATTCATCCCTTTTTCAGATTTAATAACAGAGGCACCTAACTCGTATTTTAAAGTTGCAAATATTTCTAAGGGAAAGTACCCAACTTTTGTTTTAATAAGAAGTTGATTTAAATCATTTATATCCCCTCTTTTATCTGTATCATATCGTACAGTTATCGGGTATCTTTCAAGTCCTTCATACATAGTAGAAATTTTTGCACCACCTACTCCATATGAAATCGTATTTAAAATATCTTGTTTTGTGATACCATATCTACTTAAATTTTCATCAATTAAATTAATATTTAAGTAGTAACCATTACTTGTTTTATCCGATGAAACAGATAATGTTTTATTAAATTTTTGTAATGTTTGCTCTATTTCTAAAGAATGTATCGCTAATTGTTCATTATTATTTCCATATAATTTTATACCTAATGGAGTTCTGATACCAGTTAAAAGCATATCAATTCTTCCTCGTATAGGATATGTCCACGAATTTATCAATCCTTCTACTTGTAAAGCTTTATCCATTTCAGTCATAAGTTTTTTATATGTCATACCCTCTCGCCATTGATCTTCTGGTTTAAAGTTAATAATTGTTTCTATCATAGCTAATGGTGCAGGATCTGTTGCAGTATCTGCTCGTCCTGCTTTTCCAAATACAGTATCTACTTCAGGAAAACTTTTGATAATTTGATCTGTTTTTTGCGTTAATTCTTTTGCTTTATCGATTCCTAAACCATAAGGAGTAACAGGCATATACATAAATGTTTGCTCATTCATCATAGGCATAAATTCCCAGTTTTGTTTTTCATACAATTTATATGATACAACTAAGAATACAATCGAAATTAACACAATCACATATCTTAATTTTAATGATAATTTAATCATAGGCATATAAATAATTTGAAAAAACTTATTAACAGGGTTTTTCTCTTCTGGTATAATTTTACCTTTAATGAAAAAAATCATTAATATTGGAATAAGTGTAATAGATAATATAGCTCCAACTAACATTGCAAATGTTTTAGTAAAAGCAAGAGGAGTAAACAATGCTCCTTCTTGACCCTCTAGTGCAAAAATTGGCATAAAAGAAGCAACTACTAATAATAGTGCAAAAAAGATAGGAGGGCCTACTTGTTTTGCAGATTTAATAATCGTTTCTACTCGTAATTTTTCAGTAACTTTAATACCATCTAATTCTAATTTATGTAAATGTTTATGCGCATTTTCCACCATAACAATACTAGCATCCACCATCGCCCCAATAGCAATAGCAATACCCCCTAAAGACATAATATTTGAACCAATATCAAACATATTCATCAGTAAAAAAGTTATAAGTACAGTAATAGGTAATGAAATTATAATAATTAATGAGCTTCTTATATGAAATAAAAATAGTGCTGTAACTATTAATACAATTAAAGACTCTTCAAATAATGTATTTTTTAATGTATCTATAGCTTTGTCTATCAACGATGTTCTATCATATGTTTCAATAATTTCAACACCATCTATTTTAAGAGTTTCAAGTTTTGCTTTAACTGCTTCAATTACTTGATATGGATTCTCTTTAAATCGTACGATAACTATACCACCTACAGTTTCACCTTGCCCATTTAAATCAGCCATTCCACGTCTATTTTTACTAGTAAGATTAACTTGCGCAATATCTTTTATTTTTAAAGGAATTGTTCCATTTGTTTTAATAATAATATTTTCAATGCCTTTAATATTTTTAAGATAACCTTGTACTGTTATAAGATGTTCAAAGCCATTTTCTAAAATAAGTCTTCCACCCTTATCGGCATTAAATAAACTTATCTTTTTTCGTACTTCATCTACGCTAAGATTATATTGCACTAATTTATCTTGATCTAAAGTGATCTCATAACTTTTTACAAATCCACCAATAGGTGCTACTTCACTTACTCCATCAACACCAAGCAAGGCATATTTAAAATAATAATCTTGAAGTGTTCTTAACTCATCTAAACTTTTAGTTTTTGAAGTTAATGCATACTCATACGCCCAACCAACACCAGTGGCATCAGGCCCAATTGTAACACTAGCCCCTTTAGGAAAAGTAGGATTTAATTCTGATAATTTTTCTAAAATTCTATCTCTAGATTTATATAAATCAGTTCCATCTTTAAATATTACGTATATCAAACTATTTGAAAAACTACTCATAGCACGAACAGTACTAATATTTGGTAATGATAAAAGAGCAGAAGTTAAAGGATAACTAACCTGTTCTTCTATAAGTTTTGGAGCTTGTCCCTCCCATTTAACTTGAACGATTACTTGAGGAGGAGAAAGATCTGGTAATGCATCTAAAGAAGTATTTTTTAGTGCATAAAACGATCCACCTACTAAAAGTAGCGTAGATATAAGTACTAAAAATAAATTCTTAACACTATAATCAATTATTTTTTCAACCATAATTTATACCCTACCAGTCATCATCATCTGATGATTCATATAAACCATTTGTAATTGCATCGCTATCTAGTAAAAATGCTGCTTTATCTATTACAAGTTCATTTTCACTTAAACCACTTACTTCAAATTGATTTGAATTTATTCTTTTAGCTGTTATCTCTTTTGGTTCAAAATATTTTCCTTTAGGAATAAATACAAAATGTTTATCTGCTTTTGTTAAAACAGCTGTTTTAGGTAAAACAAGCATACTTTTTTGAACTGTATTTATTGAAACTTTAGCAAACATATTTGGATATATTTTTAAATCTTTATTTTCAATTTTAAGTCTTACATCTATAGTTTTATCTTTCACGTTTACATTAGGATAAATAAAATCAACTTTTGTAGATAAGGTTTGTAAACCATCGATAGTTATTTTTGCTTTCATATCTTTTTTTATACTTGAGATATCTTTTTGATAAACTTTTGCTATTACCCAAAGATTATCAAAATTTGCAATTTGAAATAATGTTTTTCCTTTTTTTGCATATCCACCATCATTTACATTTTTAGAAATTAAAAAACCTTTATAAGGAGAATATACATTGATATATTCTTTGACTTTTCTATTTTTTTCGAGTGTAGTTAATACTTTTTTATCTATAGCAAAACTTCTAAATTTTTGCAGGTAATTATGACGTAAATTTTTATTACTCATAAGATATTCGTGCATTGCTAAATTTATATCTGCTGAATAAATATCAAATAGTTTATCGCCCTTTTTTATATATGTATATTTTTTATCAGTTTTGATATCTCCAATAAATCCATCAAATCTTATATTTATATCTTTTATTGCACCATCAGGTATTGTAATATCACCATAAAAAGTCTTTGCTAAATTGATATTTTGTTTTGTAACTTTTACAGTTTTTTTGTTAAATAATTGTGCTACTTCTAATGGTTTTGCATTTGTAATTGCAAGCACCAATATCACATATATAAAAATTCTCATAAATTTCCCTTAAAGTATAATAATTTTGATATTGCATCAAAATAATTTATTTTTTCATCTTTGCTTAATAATATTAAATCATATTTACTATTTACACTCTCATATACACTTATACTGTTCATCATATTTGTGCTTAAGTGTATAGTGTGTGATTCTTCTAATGTATCATTTAATGGTATCATTGTATTTTCAATCAAATCAAAATTTTGTTTACTTATATCTTTTTGCTTTTCTAAATCTTTTATTGTTGTTTTTATTTGTTGTTGTAAACTCTCTAAGCTATTTTGTATTGCTATTTCATTTACTTTACTTTTTCTAACTTCTAATTTTTCACGCCCTTGAATACTTAAAGGAATAGCAATATTAAAGGACATATAGTCATCGAATTTTTTCCTATTATAATATCCAACAGTAAATTTTACATCAGAAAAGTTTTTCTTTTTTGCTAAATCAGTTTTTTCTTGTTGTTGTTTTATTTTTTCTTTTTGAATTAAAACCAATGGATGTTTTTCAAGAGTATCATCTATATTTATTACCATTTCAGTTATATGATTATTTATTTCAATAGTATCTATTTTTGTATAGACTATATTTTCTAAAGCTAATTTTATTTTAGATATTTTATACTTAATTTTTTGCTTTTTTAATTTTAATTTATATATACGCAGATCCAAACCGACAACTTTACTTTGTGCTATTTTCCCATTTTCATAGAGTAATTGCATCAATTCTTTTTGTTTACCTAAATTTTCAATATACCTATTTACAATTTCAAGTTTTTCATTTTCATAATAAACTGTATAACTATATCGCAAAGCTTGAGATTTTAACTTTTGTTTATAATTATTAAATTCGATTTGATTGATATTTAGATCATATTGTTTGATCTCTTTTTGAGATTGTAACTTTCCATTTGTCGGGATAACTTGGCTATAACTTATAAACTGAGTCTGCATAGCTTCAATATCTCTTGAAGTTGGTTCATCAAGATTTATATCATTTACTCCAAAACCCAAAACAGGGTTTTGCCAAGTATTCGATAATTCAATATTAACTTTACTTGCATTTATAAATGCTTGTTTTTCTTTTAAAGAAGAATTGTTTTTATCAACTAACTCTAAAATACTTTCTAAACTTTGTCCGCTTACAAACTGCAAACCCAATGTAACTAAAATTAACGTCTTTTTGAACATCTTGAATTGCCTTATATATTAACACTACCTCTTACAGTATGTACTTTTTTATCACTTGTTTTAAACTTTAAATGATATTGCCATGTTCCACCCATACTAAAATTGATCATCATTTTATATTCACCATCAATTAATTTAGCTTTTGCTTTATAATCCATATACGGCATACCAGGCATCTCTGGCATAAAAACTTTGATTTTCATTTTTGCATCTTTTATGGCTGTACCATCTTTAGATAACTTTACAAAAAACTCATTGTTTCCACTGATTGGGGTACTTTTTGTATATAAATTTACATTATATCCATCCATCTCACCATTTTGTTCAATTACATCTGCATTTAAAAATGTAGTAACAAAAATAGCCATCATAGTAAAAATTATTTTTTTCATCTTTTTTCCTTTTTTTATTTTTAAATTATAGGATTATAATGTGTAAGTACTGTGTAGTTAATAAATAATTTATATCTAAACTAATTAACCAAAAACTCATTAAATAAATTATATAATTACTTATATAACGCAAAATAAAGGGAATATTTATGAAAAATATTACTATCAAATTAAAATTATTAATACTTGTAATTTCTACAATATTAATAATTTCCGTAATTATAGGTTTTGAAGCAATCTATAATATAAAAGCAGTAAGTGATGCCAATATTAATGGATACAGAGCAGAATCATATAAAAATAAAGAAGCAGAATTAAAAAACTATGTTGCTATGGTTGTAAAAACTGCAGAGTCATACCACAAAAGAACAGAACCTGCAAGAATTAAAAAAGAGGTTTCTCAATACTTACGTGAACAAACAAGTTTTATTTTTTCTATTATTGAAAAAGAATATGAAACGAATAAAGGAAAACTATCAGAAACTGAACTTAAAAATAGAATTAAAACTATAGTAAGTGAAAGTAGATATGGTAAAAATGGTTATTTTTGGATTAATGATACAAATGCCGTAATCATTGATCATCCAATTAAACCAAAACTAAACGGTAAAGACCTTGCAAATTTCAAAGACAAAGGTGGTAAAAAAATATTCTCAGAATTTGCAAGAGTTGCATCAGCAGATGGAGAAGGTTTTGTTGATTATGTATGGCCTAAACCAGGATTTGACAAACCACAACTAAAGATTTCTTTTGTAAAATTGTTCAAACCTCTTAATTGGGTAGTTGGAACAGGTTCTTATGTAGCTGATGTAACTGCAAACATGCAAAAAGAAGCATTAACAACAATTGGTCAAATGAGATATGGCAAAAATGGTTATTTTTGGGTACTTGATACTAAAGGTGGAATGATTATGCACCCAATTAAACCAGCATTAAATGGTAAAGATTTATCTAAATTTCAAGACAAAAAAGGGACTTATTTATTTAGAGACTTATCTGCTATTTCTGTAGAAAAAGGTGAAGGTTTAGTGAAGTATCACTGGCAAAAACCAGGGGAAGATATACCGAAACAAAAATTTTCTTACACTATGTTATTTCAAGAATGGGGTTGGGCAATCGGTACTGGTGCTTATGTAGATGATATTGAAGATAAAATCCTAATAATGGAACAAAATGCACAAGATAAGATTAGTGAAGTTATTTTTGCTATTATACTTTTAAGTGCAATTATCGTTATCATTATTACTATAGTTATAGTTTTCACTTTAAATAAACTTATTATCAAACCGATTAATGTTTTAAATGATGGGATACAAAGTCTTATCAAAGATACAACAAATACGAATATGACAATTAAAAAACAATCTAATGATGAGTTAGGTGATATAGTAGATAGCTTTAATCAATACTTAGGAAAAATCGATGAAGGTATGAAAGAAGACCAGATTTTAATTGAGGATGCAAAAAGAGTAATCGGAAAAGCAAAACATGGTTGTTTTGAACAACATATTGAAAAAAGTACTGCAAATCAATCATTGAATGAGTTTAAAAATGAAGTTAATGATATGATTAAGGCAACTAATCAACATTTTAGTAATCTAAATACGGTACTAAAAGAATATGCAAATTTTGATTACAGAACAGAACTAGTTTTAGAAAATGTTGAGAAAGATCGTGCATTCGATATCTTAGCAAAAGATATAAATGCATTAAGAGACTCTATAAATGGTATGTTATCAGATAATAAATCTACTGGATTAACACTACAAAGTAGTTCTGATGTATTATTAACAAATGTAGATACTTTAAGTAAAGCATCAAATGACGCTGCAGCTTCACTAGAAGAAGTTGCAGCTGCACTTGATCAATCAACAAATAGCATCTCTAATAATACCAATAATGTTGTTCAAATGGCAAAATATGCTCAAACGGTAACAACTTCTGTAAGCGCAGGTCAAGAGTTAGCAAATCAAACAACACTGGCAATGGACGAGATTAATACTGAAGTAACAGCAATTAATGATGCAATTACTGTAATTGATCAAATTGCATTCCAAACAAATATCCTTTCACTTAATGCTGCTGTTGAAGCTGCAACTGCTGGAGAAGCGGGTAAAGGTTTTGCTGTTGTTGCTCAAGAGGTAAGAAATCTTGCTTCTAGATCAGCAGAAGCTGCAAATGAAATTAAAGCTTTAGTTGAAAATGCAAACCAAAAAGCAAATTCTGGTAAAAAAATTGCTGATAATATGATAGAAGGTTATGCTGGATTAAATGAAAATATCAGTAAAACAATTGAACTCATTTCAAAAGTTGAGTCTATATCTAAAGAACAACAAGCAGGAATAGAACAAATTAATTCTTCAATCAGTCAACTAGATAGACAAACACAACAAAATGCACAAGTAGCAAGTGATACAAAAGAAGTTGCAATACAAACTCAAAGTATTGCAAAAGATGTTCTAGATGATGCAAGTTCAAAACAATTTATACAAAGACAAAGCGAAAGAAATAAATCTTCTTATAACATTGAAAAAAAACCAAAAGTAAAAAATGAAATCAATACTAATCGAATAAAAAAAGAAGCTATTAAACCAGTAAAAAAAGAAACTTCTTCTCAAAAAATAAAAACAATAACTTCAAACAATAATGATGATGAGTGGGCTAGTTTCTAAATCTTGCACCACGAAAGTAAAAATGGGTTAAGAATGTAATATTCTTAGCCTTTTTTTAATATCTTTAAGTACTAATTACTACTTCTTTTTGATTATAAAATCTTTTATATTTTTAAATAATTTTTCATTATCTTCAGTAATAATAACATGACTATTTGATTCGATAATCTCTATTTTTTTATTTTCATTTTCTATTGCATCATATATTTCATATGCTGAACTTGCATTTACTACGGGATCATTATTTGACTGAATAATGTATGTAGGAGTATTTATATGTTTTAAACTTTTTTTTGTTTTATCCATCAACAAACTTAGTTGTGAAATTGAATCTATATAGTGTTTATCATAATTTATTTCAGGATTTTGCGCTTTATTAATGATATACTCTTTTGCATATTCATTTACATTAAAAGAGTGTACTAAATCATTCCAAAATGACACTGCAGGTATGAGTGTTTTTACACGTATATCATTTAAATTAAGCGCAGTATTTATACAAATCAATCCTTCAAATTTAAAATCCTTCTTCTTTGCACTTAAAATTGCGAGTAATCCACCAGTTGAAAAGCCTAATAGATAAATTCTTTTATATTTTAAAGTAGCAATTGTGATAGCTCGAGATACACTATCATACCAGTCATGGTATGTAATATCTTTTAAATCCTCAGGTACTGTTCCATGACCTTTTAGCCTTGGTGCATAAACATTTAAATCATACAAATGTAAATACTTTGCAATTTTTTCTACCTCTTTAGGTGCGGAAGAAAATCCATGTAATGCAATAACACAAATATCACTATTTGCTTCTAAAAAATATGGCATTCCTATCTCTTTAGTTTTTATCCCTTTTTGATGCCAATATTTTTTGTAATCATACTCAAATTCATTTATCTCTTCATCTTTTAAATACGAATAAAGAATATCATTTAAAAATAGAGTCTCTAAATCTATATAACACTCAGATATACTTATAAGCTCTTGTATAAGTAAAACTTCATTTAACACTACACCAAGTATATTTTTTAATCTAATTGTATCATGAGTGTAGTTATTTGTTAAATTACCTTTATTGATAATATAACTCTGTTCATTATCAATAATAATATCATCTTGGATTGCCACAGCTAACACATCATCAAATAATTTAAATTTTTCATACGAAATTAAATCTAAAAATGAATCGTTAAACTCATCAGTAAAAAATAGATTTGATCTCTTCATATCTTTAATTATAAGGTACAAAAGTCGCTTAAAATGATTTTTATCAATCACATCTTTTGGAAATAAATATAATACTAATACAAAAATATGTTCAAATGATATAGTAAGATTTTCATATATATTAGTCATAAAATGCTGTGTCAAATTTTCTCTATATTTATTAATTATATTTGTGTGATTTAACTCTTCTTTATACATAGTTTGCAAAATATCATTTGTTCCTATAGGTTTCAGAATATTTATAATCATAGTAGAATTCAAAATAATATTACTCTCTATTTCTAATTCTTCTTTAAAATTATCATCCATATTTGCAAATAGTTTTTCAACCATTGTCATCAAAAAATTTTCTCCTGTTCTTCGTTTTGAATAGGAGATATTTATAGGAATAATTTTTGTTTCATTTTCTTTTATATCTGCACAATCTTTTATAAAATATTTTCTTTGAAATTTTGTAAGATTCTTAATTTTTTTATTATGATAGTTTTTTCGTAAAAGCTGTGAATTTAATGCAAAATAAGAAGAACCAGTATGTACACGTTGACAGGCATCATTTATATTTACACAATAATGTTCATCAACTTTTGTAATATCTTTAGCTTTTACCATTCGACCTTCTGGAAAAACCATCCAATCTTTTGTACTCGTTAAAAGATCTCCCAAAATAATATTATTACGATAAGGTTCAGATTTTTTTAATGCACCTAGTTTAGTTAACAAATTTCCAATAGGAGTACCAAATAATTTATCATCAGCTATTACTCCAACTTTTTTATTTGTAGTGTTATATAAAGCAAAAGGAACAAGCATAGCTTCAGCTCGTGTAAAATGATTTGCTACAAAAATTCTAGGATAACCTTCAGGGATATTTTCTATCCCTTTTATCTCAATATTTGCATCTAGTATTTTTTCTAAAACACTTAATGCAAAACCACTAGAATCAATCAACAAATCATTTTTTTTCATTTCTGTTCTTTATACTCTTTCGCATCAAAAGAATCAACACGTACTACTTCATCTTTTAATTGTTGTGCTTTTTTCATACCTATTAATTGTTCTTCAGTAATAATCTCTTTTTCAAAGGCTTCTTGAAGTACATTTAACATCAAATCTTTTTTAAGTACTTTTGATTTTAGCGACTTTTTAATAACTTTAAATTGCGCATCATATTTATTATTTAAAATAAAGGCTTCTTGAATCACTGTTAATCTACTAGTTTCATCTTTACTGATAAAAATATTTTTACATAATTCATCTAAGAATTTTTTATTCCCTAAATTTTTTACAATCTTATTATTTAATGCATCATCACTTTTTAAAGAGATTGGATTGATACGAAGTAGTGGTAAAAATATTTTTAATAACCCAATATTTTTTACAATCTCTTCAAATGCAATTTGAATCTCATGAAAAGCATATTTACAAAAATAATCAACTAAAACTTTGTTATCTTCATTTTTGTTATTATCATACTCTCTTAATGTTGCAGTTATCAAATAACAATACGATAAAATATCTCCAAATCGTCCAGACAAATTTTCTCTTTTTTTCAAAGCAGGTCCAACAATAGCTAATACAATATTTGTTAATAATGTATACTGAGCACTTGCCCAGAATAATTTTCTTTTATAGTTTTTAAACTCTCCACTTGTAGATATAAATCTTGCTCGTGTAAAAAAACAAACAAATGTTCTAAAAAATGATTTTGAAACCATTCCAGTATGTGCAAAAAAAGCTTCATCAAATGCTTTTAAATCATCATTTTCTATAGCATTTATTTGTGCATTTATATATGGATGAGATTTTATAAGACCTTGTCCAAACTGCATAAGATTTCGAGTAAGTATATTTGCACCTTCAACTGTTATAGAGATAGGTATAGCAAAATAAGGATGAGCCAAAAGATTATTTGGACCTCTCATAATAGCACTTCCGCCTAATACATCCATAGAATCATTCATAATTTCTCTGAATTTTTCTGTTGCATGATATTTCATAATAGAGTTTACAACTCCAGGACGTGAACCATTATCAATAGCATCTAAAGTATAATTTCGTGACGCATTTAACATATAAGTAAAAGAAGCTATTTTTGCTACTTGTTCCTCTACTGCTTCAAAATGTTTAAGGCTTAGACCAAATTGCTCTCGTAAACTAGAATATGAAGAAACTACATTTAAAGCTAATTTACTTCCACCTAAAGCAACACTAGGTAAAGAAATACCTCGTCCAATAGATAATGACTCAACTAACATCTTCCATCCATTTCCTATACCACTCTCTCCACCAATAACATCATCGATATTAATAACAACATCTTTCCCAATAATAGGTGAATTTACAAATGGTATATTTAAAGGATCATGACGTCGAGAGTTGTCTAATCCTTCAAGTTTAGAATCAATAAGACCGAAGGTGATACCTAAGTCTTCCTCTTCTCCTAATAGATGTTCTGGATCATATAATACAAAAGCCAAACCTATTAAAGTTGCAATATTTCCTAAAGTGATATATCTTTTTTCAAAGTTAAGTTTTATTTTTAATTGACCATCACTTTCATCTTTAAATACAACTCCTGAAGAAGTAATAGAAGTAGCATCACTTCCTGCATTTGGTTCAGTTAAACCAAAACAAGGTACTTGTCTACCATGTGCTAAATCTGTAAGATAATCATCTTTTTGTTTTTGTGTTCCGTGTTTTATTATTAACTCAGCAGGCCCAAGTGAATTTGGAACCATAATAGTAATCGCTAAAACTTGAGAACGTGACACTAGTTTTTCAATAATATGAGAATGAGCCGTAGCTGAAAATCCTAACCCACCATACTCAACAGGGATAATCATTCCTAAAAATTTATTGTCTTTTATATATTGCCAAACATCGGGTCTTAAATCTCTATCTTGGAAAATTTCCCAGTCTGTTGTCATCTCACATAAAGTATTTACTTCATTATCTATAAAGTCTTGCTCCGCTTGTGTTAACACTGTAATTTTTTCATTTTTAATTGCTTCAAAATCTACTTCTGCTTTAAAAAAGTTACTCTCTACCCAATTTGTTCCGGCTTCTAGAGCTTCTTTTTCTGTTTTAGAAATTTTTGGCATTAGATTGTTCTTTTTAATAAAGTTAAATAGTTTTCCACTCACATACTTCAATCTTATATCTTCTTTTAAAAATAACACTCCAAATATCACATAAGGAATTCCAAAAATAAAACCAGCATCCAATAATAAAAATGAATACAATCCAATAAATGTAAACCATACAATTAATGGATACGCAAAAAAGCCAAATATTAATAAAATGGCTATAAAAATTATAACTTCCATAAACTTTCTCCTGTACTAAAATCTTTTTTCTCTAAGGCTAATTGTTTTAATAAATCACTTGGTGTAAATCTACAACCAAATTCTCTTTCGTAATCTTCTAGTTTTGAAACAATTACATCTAACCCTACTTCATTTGCATACGTTAATATTCCACCTTTATAAGGGGGAAATCCTGTTCCTGTTACCATTGCAAAATCTATAATGTAAGCATCACTTACAATTTTCTCTTCTAATATTCGTGAAGCTTCATTTATCATAATAAACATACATCTATTAAGAATCTCTTTTTCACTTATAAGTCTTCTATCAATATTTTGCAACTCTTTTATTTTTTTATTTACTTTAATTTCATTTTTACCATATGTATAAAATCCTTCATTAGATTTTTTTCCTAAAAGTTTTAAATCAAATAATTGGTCTAATAAATGAGACATTGGCATTCTTTCACCATACGCTTCATTTAAAATCTTTGATACTTTATATCCTATATCAATTCCCACAGTATCAGCTAAAGTAAAAGGTCCCATAGGCATACCAAACTCTTTTAAAGTAGCATCTATTTGTTCAACATTTGAAGAGTCTTCTAAGATAAAAGCAGCTTCATTTAAATATGGTAATAATATTCTATTTACAACAAACCCAGCACAATCATTTACTAAAATCGGTGTTTTCCCACATGAGATTAAAAGTTCAAAAACCTTATTGATTGTTTCTTTTGAAGTTTCTTTACATGGTATCACTTCTACTAAAGGCATCATATTTACTGGATTGAAAAAATGCACCCCTAAAAAGTTTTCTTTATTTTGAACACTTTTACTTAACTCTTCAATTGATAGAGATGAAGTATTACTAGCAATAATGGTATTTGCATTCATCTTTTTTTCGATATTTTCAAATAACTCTTTTTTTGCATTTTTATCTTCAACAATAGCTTCAATAACAAAATCCATAGAATGTAAACCATCAAACTTATCTGTATAAGATATTTTATTGAGTTTAAAATCAACTTGATTTTGAGTCATTCGTCTACTTTTTACTAAGTGTTCATATATCTTAGATACACTTTTAAATATATCTTGAACCTGCTCTATTTTTCTAACTCGTATTCGTACCTCTTTTAAATACTTAGAAAATAACCAGATGATTCCTTTTCCCATTACACCATTTCCAAAAATAGCACTATTTTGTATAGGATTTTCTGTTCGTGTAAAGTTTTTATTGAGTTTTTCAAAAGTAAAAAATAGATTGATTAAATTTCTTGATTCTTTTGTTACAGCTAATGATGAAAACTCTTTTGCTTCATATTTAATAGCATCTCTATGTAACATATTATTAAATGTTTGTTCTACAACATCCAAAGCTTTATAAGGAGAAGTGAAATCTTTATTTACTTTCTCTTCTAAATTTTTATATGCTTTTTTGTAAATAATACTTCGTGTAAATGTACATTTTTCTAATAAGTTTTTTTTCACTTTTTTTGCTTTAAAGTTAGAATTTAAAATATCATCTACAAAATTTTTAAGTTTAAACTCTTTTTGACCCTCATCAAATATAGCATTTACAAGGCCAATTCTATATGCTTTTTTAGCATCACACTTTTTAGCACTCAATATCAAATCTAAAGCAGGAATCAATCCTATTAGTTTCGGAGCACGTATAGTCCCTCCCAGACCAGGGAAAAATCCCAATTTAATCTCAGGAAAAGATAAAATAGTTTTACTATTTGTACTAGCAACTCTATACTTACAAGCTAGAGCTAATTCTAGTCCTCCACCCATACATGCACCATTTATATATGCGACAGTAGGTATAGTTAAACCTTCAAGTTTATCTAATACGGCATGACCTTTTAATAATGCTTTATAAACCTCATCTTCTGTTTGAAAAGCATCTATCTCTTTTATATCAGCACCTGCTATAAATATATTTTTTTTAGCGCTATCTATTAAAAGAAGTTTGATATCGTTATTTGATTTAATATCATCTAATATTCCACTTAATTGTTCCAAAACTTCAAAAGAAAGTTTATTTACTTTTTCATTTTCTAAATCAAAAACTAATGTAGCAATACCGTTTTCAATATCTAATTTAAAATTTTTCATTATAAAGCCTCCAATAAAAAAGATGCACCTTGTCCACCACCAACACATAGCGTAGCCAAAGCTCTTTTTTTATTTTCTTTTTTTAGCTGTTTTAAGGCAGTTAAAACAATTCTTGCTCCACTCATTCCAACTGGGTGACCTAGTGCAATTGCTCCACCATTTATATTTAAAATTTCAGGATTTATTTCCCCTATTGCATTACTATTAAAAGTTTTTTGACAAAATGAATCTGATTTGAAAGCTTCTTGATTTGCGATTACTTGTACTGCAAAGGCTTCATTTAACTCAATAAGATCAATATCATTTAATTTTGTACCTGTTTTATCAAATAGTTTTTTGGTTGCATATATAGGGCCTAGTCCCATTCTTGAAGCTTCCAGTCCCGCATACGCATAATCACGTACAATTCCAAGGGGTTCTAAATTTAACTCTTTTGCTTTGGACATAGTAGTAACGATAAGCATACATGCACCATCTGATACTTGAGAAGAATTTCCTGCTGTTACAGTACCTGATACTCGATCAAAAATTGGTTTGAGTTTTCCTAAAGCCTCTTTTGTTTGATTGTATCGTATCCCATCATCTTGTAAAAATGCAGAATCTTTAGTCATGATAGGATGAAGCTCACTCTCCAGTGCATTGTTTTCTTGTGCTTTTTGAGCTTTTAAATGAGAGTTTAATGCATACTCATCTTGTGCCTCTCGTGATATTTTAAACTCATTCGCTAAATTTTCAGCCGTGATCCCCATAATTTTTCCAGAAATTGGATCGGTTAATCCAGATAATAGTCCAATAATAGGTTTTAGTGATTTAAACTCAAAAGTTGACAATGCTGCAAGTTTTCCTTTTACATTTTTGCTATATGTTAATTGTGTCAAAAAGTTTTTGAATTTATCTTGAAAAAGTAAAGGGATACTACTCATAGACTCTACTCCACCTACAAGATATAAACTTCCTTGATCCGATTTTATTTTTTCTATTGCACTTGATATTGCTTGCATACCTGAAGCACAATTTCTATGTACAGTATAAGCAGGTACACTTTGAGGAATTCCGGCTTTTACTGCAATGACTCGGGCGACATTTGCAGCGTCTGCTGGTTGAGATACATTTCCTATAATAACTTCATCAAATAACTCATATGGAATTTGTGATTTTAGTACTAATTCTTTTGCAATAATTGCACCTAAATTATCTGTACTTAAATTATTTAATATGCCGTTTGCTTTTGCAATTGGACTTCTTAGACCATCTACTATTACAATTTCGTCTTTCATAACTCACTCCTAATACATACTATCTATGTCATCTTTATATATCACTTCTATTTTATTTCTACATATCTTCATAGATGGAGTCAACTCCCCTGCTTCTATTGAGATATCATTTGTTATAAGTTTATATTTTATAACTTTTTCTGTTTTACTTATTTTATTATTTGTATATTCTATATGATTTTTAATATCATCTAAAATACTTATATCACTATAGTACTCTTCAATACTTAGATTTTTATTTTTTCGTGCAATATATTTATCTTTATCTACAAAAAGTAACGCACTTACATACTGTCTATTATTTGCAAAAATTACAGCAAACTCTACATATTTATTTTTTGAAAGTTCTTGTTCTATAAATACAGCATTTACATACTCTCCTGTAGAAGTTTTAAATATCTCTTTTTTTCTACTATTTACATAAAGATAACCTTCTTTATCCATATGTCCAACATCACCTGTATGTAACCATCCATCTTTATCTATAGTTTTAGATGTAAGATCAGGGTTATTTAAATACCCATGCATTAAAGATGGTCCTTTTACTAATACCTCATTATCTTCAAATTTGACTTGTGCTGAACTCATCACTTTTCCACATGAGCCTACTTTATTTTGCCCTGGTGCATTTGTAGAAATAACAGGTGAGAACTCACACTGTCCATATCCCTGATAGATGTATACTCCAATATTTACAAAAAAATTACATACATCAATATTTAATGGTGCTCCCCCAGAGACTAATTTTTTTAATCGTGAGCCAAAAATCTCTCTTAATTTCGAATATACTATTTTGTCAAATATTTTATAAATAAGTGAATTTTTATCTATGTCATATTTCATTGCGTATGAAAATGCCAAAGAAGCTATCATTTTACTCACCAATGGTTTTTCAGATATATTTAATTTGATTTTATTAAATATCTTTTCTAAAAGTCTAGGAACTGCTGTCATCATAGTAGGTCGAACTACTTTTAAAAGATTACCAACATTTGTTATCTCATCTACAAAATAAACAGAGACTCCTTTAGATAAATAATATGACATTACAGTTCTTTCGTATATATGTGCTAAAGGTAAAAGAGATAATATAATTTCCTCTTTACCTAAGTTTATCACTTCATCTATATCTTTCATCTGTGAAAGTATATTTTTATGGCTTAACATCACCCCTTTTGGAGTACCTGTATTTCCACTAGTGTATATAATAGAAAATATATCATCTTCATTTGGAACATGTGGAATAAAATTTGTAGTATCACAGTGTTGTTTTGAGATGATAAGTAACTCATCATAGTTATTAAAATTCGGCTCTTTGATACAAAAATTATGGGTAATAAAAGTCAAATCTTTGGCGATATCACTTTCTATATCTTGTATTCTATTTTCATCATCTATAAAGATAAAGGACACATCGGCATCTTTGATTTCAAAGTTTAAATTATAAGTAGATATATTTGCAAAAATAGGAACTGAAATTGCACCCAATTGATGAATTGCAAAATCAAAAATCAACCAAAATGGAGAAGATTTTGAAAATATTGCTACCTTATCTAAAGGTTTTACACCTAAATCTTTTAATGCAAGTGCCAAACAAAATACTTTATCATTAAATTCTTCTACTGAAATACTCTCATATTTTGAGTTATATAAGAAGTTTAGAAATGTTTTATTTTCGTAAGTTTGTGTGATGTTTTCGAATAAATTATTGTAAGTTTTTATTGTTGAAGAGTTCATATTATCTCCTTAAATATTTGTTATTTAAAGTATATCATAAAAATTCAATTGTTTTATACTTTATAATATATTGAGTTATTATCGAATCTATTACATAAATATATTATAATTATGTCATTTCAAAATTAAGTGGGATAGTGATACAATTAATAAAGTTACTAATTATAAAAAGGATTTATTGTGAAAAAGTTAGTTTTAACACTACTAGTAGGATTTAGTTTTTTATTTGGAACGCAAGAAGTCACTGTTTATACATACCATAATCATGCACCATTTATCATTGATAAAAAAGAGGGTTTATCTCATAACTTGATTAAATATTTAAATCAAAATACAGATGGAAAATACAATTTTAAATTAAAAGTTATTCCAAGAAATAGATTAAACTATACATTAAAACCATGGATTAACAAACAATGTGGAGTAACTAAAGAATGTGCTTCAAATTGGATGGTATTATGGGTAAATCCAAAATGGGGATTTGGACAAGATTCACTTACAAACTTCTCTTGGACAAATTTATTTGAAGACTCAAATGCTATTATTTCTTCAAAAAACAACAAAATCAATTATGTAAATCCGAGTTCATTAATAGGAAAAAAACTTGCAGGTATCTCTGGACATAAATATATTGGAATTGATGATTTAGTTAAAGAGGGTAAAATAAATAGAATCAATGGAAATAATGAAAAAGTAAACCTAGAAAAAGTACTAGCAAATAGAGTAGATGTAACTTTACTTCCAAGTTCTTCTTTTAACTATTATTTAGAGAATGATGCTCATCTTAATAATTTAGAAAAATCAAAGATTCCTCATCAAAAATATATGAGAAATATAATGACAACACCAAAAAACATTGAATTAGTTCAGTTTTTACAAAATTTAAACTTTTCAAGTGTTGTAAAAGAATATGCAAAATAGAAAAAAAGAAAGAAAAAAAATTGGACATATCCTATTTAATAAAATTTTTTTAGGATATGTTTTAATAGCAACTATTTTTACTAGTTACCATATTTTCATACAATATTCTTTAGCAAAAAGTTCCGTATTAAAAGAGATGAAAACAGTTGAAAAAGCTTTTTATAATGGAATAGCCACTAGTGTTTGGCATTTGGATAATAATCAAATTAATTCAATTGCTGAAGCTATTACATCAATTCAAGGAATTATTGGTATCTCTATCATAAGTAATAACAAGGAAGTACTAGCTCAACTAGGTAAGATTCCTTTAGAAAATAAAAAATATACCACATTTTTATTTGAACGTAACCAAAATATATCATTTAAAAATAATCTTATTAAACACTCCTTTGATATTACACAAGAAGAGTTTTCTCCAGGAGAATCTTTGGGAACTGTTTTCATTTATACATCTGAAAATGCTATTTATTCTATAGTTAAAGATAGTTTAATTTTTATTTTTATTTATACTTTTATGATGCTGGTAGTTTTATGGATTTTATTTAATCACTTTTCTAATAAACTACTTACTCAACCATTAAATCAACTAATTCAAGCAACAAAAGATTTAAACATCAAAGAATACAATGAGATTTCATTAGATATTCCTACAACTAATAAAAGTGAATTGGATTCTTTAGTTGATACATTTAATATGATGTCAAAAAGAATTACCGAATCATTTGATAAACTCAAAGAACAGAAAAAAGATTTAATAAACGCAAATAAATATCAAACAGATTTTTTGGCAAATATCAGTCATGAATTCAAAACTCCTTTAAATTCTATAAATGTCATTTCATCTATTATGTCTAAAAATAGTGTAAATAATTTAAATGAAAAACAAATCCAAAATCTGCATATTATAAATAAATCTGGGCAAAATTTGTTGGAAATGATTAATGATATATTAGATATGTCTAAACTTGAAGTAGGTGAATTACAGTTAAGTTTAGAAAGCTTTAATATTCAAGATTTAATATTAGATCTTTATGAAAGAATAAACCCTTTGGCTAATGAAAAAAAGATAGCATTAACACAAAACAATACCTTACAAAATCTCAATATAACATCCGATAAAAAAATTGTAACTCATATTATTCAAAACCTTCTTAGTAACGCAATTAAATTTACAAATAAAGGTGGAGTACAACTAAATATTTCAGAAGATGAACTTTGTATTATCATTAATGTAATTGATACAGGTATTGGGATAGAGAAAGACAAACTTACAAATATATTTGATAGATTTAAACAAATCGATGGGAGTACTACAAGAAAATATGGTGGTACAGGATTAGGTTTAGCTATATCAAAAGAGTTTGCAACACTATTAGAGGGTGAATTAACAGTTACAAGTAAATTTAACGAAGGAAGTAATTTTCAGTTTGTATTTCCTAAAAATTCTAATATTATAGATAAAAATACAATTCAAAATATAAAGTCAAATAATGATTCGAATATTTCACAACTTGCTGAAAAAAAGGAGATTGAAATACTCTTAGAAAATGACGATACAAAAATAAACAATGAACACATTAATATTGTTTTATTTGATAGTAATCCAATTACCTTCTTTAGTCTTAGTATTGCTCTAAAAAAACAAGAAGATATTAATTTAATTAGTTTGCAAAATGAAAAAGAGATAATAACTGAACTTAAAAAAAACAAAACAAACGTTCTAATTATAGAAAGTGATATATTAACTAGTAGTTTAGAAAAGCATATACAGAATTGCCAAGGTATTAAAGTAATTGGACTAGGTGACATAGAAAAAAAACATCAATTTATTCACACAATAGTTCCGAAGTCTGTAGATGTAGATACATTAATTAAATTATTTGATTCCTGATAAATAAGTTAAGAGAATAATCTCTTATTTGTCAATAGTGAAAAAGTATTTTTTAAATTTTTGTGGTGTTACATAACCATAGATAGGATTTATTAAAAAAGATTCATCTTCTGTATTAATAAAAAATACAGTAGGATAAGTTAAGGTATAAAACAGTTCTATTGGATAACTTATTTGATTTTCTCTTTGTACTATGATACTGATATATGAGTCATTTATTTTTTTTATATAATCTTGATTATATAATGTTGATTGGAGCATCTTTTTACAATCGATACAATCTCTTTCTTGTAAAAACAACATGATATTTTTATTTTGTTTTTTAGCTGATAATAGTGCTTTTGTATAATCACCATGCCATTTTATAGAAGAAGAGAAAAGAGAAGAGGTAAGTAAAAAAAGAGATATTAGAATTGTTTTCATAAAAATTTTAATATCTCTTTATAGTATTGTGAAGTTTTTATTTTATACCAAAAAATGATTTAACCCAAACTTTTTCATCATCTAAATGAAAAGGTATTGTAGCTATCTCTTTACCATCTTTATCCATTACAATTAAATCATTATCTGCAATTTTCAAGTGCTCTTTTCCCCATCCTTGTTCTAGTTGATCAAGTCTAAGATAAACCTCTGTAATAGGTGGCTTCTCTTTCTCAATAGAACCTTTCATCATGATTTGGAATCCACCAACTCTTTTTTCAAGATAATAAGGCATATATACTTTTAATTGATTATATATTCTATCATTCTTTTTTTCTGGTTGAGCATTTTGTAATGATTGAAAACCCAAGAAAAAAAACAATATTGTTAGACCTATTATAAAATAATTACTTACTTTCATCTGATTTTCTCCATTTTGAAATATATTCTCTTGCTTTTGTATCTAAAAATTCCATTCTTTTTTTTCCTTTAGGCATTGTTTTTCTATAGTTTTTCATCTCTTTTAAAAAACCACTTATACTATCTGGTATTAAATTTTCTAAGTATATTCTTAATTGTTTCGCAACAGCTGGAGAACTACCATTTGTAGAAACAGCTATTGTTAAATCACCTTTTTTAATATATGAGGGAAATATAAAATCACAATAATTAACACTATCAACACTATTACATAAACAGTTTGGATATGTTTTTGATTCTTCATATATCTCTTTTTGTAAAGGGATATCATTTATTGCAATTATAACTATACCAAACTCTTTTATATCTGTTTTTTGGTATGTTCTGTTTTCGTACGTTAAATTATTTTCTTTAATTAATATTTTCATATTATCACTTAATTGCGGTGCTATTATTTTAATATTTAATGTAAAGTCTAATAAGTGTTGAAGCTTTTCACTTGCTATTTGTCCACCACCTATTATTAAGACATTTTTATTATCTAATTTAATAAAAGCTGGGAAATAAGCCATAGTTTGTATCCTTTGATTTATAGTCGCAAGTTTATCATAATATAAATAAATGAATATTGATTTATGTTAACTTTTTATCCTAGAGACTTTGATACAATTTGTAAAATTTGACAATGAGGGATACAAACATGATGACAAAAGAGATTTTATTGAGAGTACAAAAAAACTTTCCTTTAGTAGCTAATCCATTTCAAGCTATTGCTAGTGAATTAAATATTTCTGAAGATGAAGTTATAAGTACACTACAAGATCAAAAAGATCAAAAAATAATAAGACAAACATCTGCTATATTTGACACAAAAAGTTTAGGATATAAATCGTCTTTGGTAGCTTTTGAAATAGATGAAGATAAAATTGATGCAGCAGTTGAAATTATAAATGCACATCCCGGTGTTTCTCATAATTATGAAAGAAATCATAAGTTTAATATTTGGTTTACAATGGCTGTATCTCCACAAACTAAAATTGGTTTAGATAAAACAATTGATATTTTAGCAAAACTTGTAAATGCAAATGCATTTATTATGCTTCCTACTTTAAAGTTATTTAAAATATCTGTAAAACTCGATACAACAGGGAAAGAAGCAAAAAAAGAAAAAGTTGTAAAAAAAGAAAAAATTGCTATCGATGTAACACCTTTACATATGGAAGTTGTTAAACTTTTACAAAACGATATAGAGATAAAATCAGAACCATTTGCTGATATAATAAACAGATTAAATATATCATATGAAGAATTTTTTAATATTGTTGAAGAGTTACAAAAGAGTGGTCTTATGAGACGATTTGCATCAATTCTAAATCACAGAAAAGCAGGTTTTAATGCCAATGCTATGGTTGTATGGGATGTAGATGAAGAAAAAGGTGACGAGATAGGTAAAACTGCAGCTTCATTTAGTGCCGTAAGTCATTGTTACTTAAGACCTAAGTATGAAAATTGGCAATACAATCTTTTTACAATGGTTCACGGTAAAACTAAAGAACAAACAAATAGTATTATTGATGATATGGATAAAGAGATAGAATCAAAATCACACATGCCATTATATTCATCAAGAGAGTTTAAAAAAATTAGACTTAAATATTTTACTGATGATGAGTCACAATGGGAAAATAAATATATTACAGTAGGAGAAGAATCATAATGGGTAATTTTTTAGAACTTGAAGGTGGTTATTTAGCAATAGGACTATTTGCTTTATGTGCAGCAATTTTTGTGGGAACTCGTCCTTTTGTTGGAAATGGCCAAGCATGGAAAAAAACTGTACCTTTTATCCTAATTACTATGTCTGGATTTATAGGTGCTCATTATTTCGTTACTACAGCTAGAATGTCAGATGTAAAAGAGAGATTTATAAAAGGTGAAGCTGTGATTTGTGAAAGTAAAGCACAAAGAAAAGTACAACAATCAATTGTAATCGATCCTAAGAGACCACAAAACTGGACATTAATTGGTGATGAGTTTCATTCTCCAGAATTTGAAAGAAGTTTTCATTCTGCTAGATGTTTAGAGTATTTTTATCCAACGAAAGAAGAACTTACTTTAAAGTAAGTTCTTCTTTTAAAAAAAAGATGTAAATATTATTTACATCTCTCACTTTCTTTATAATGGATAGATCTGTTATCCTTAAAACAAAACTTAGTTTCTTTAACTTCTTCCTTCATAGCTGCTTTTTCCATTCTTTGCTTTTTAAGTTCTTTTGCATATTTTCCAGGACCTTTTTTATGAGGATGAGATTCGTTTGAAGCACATCCTATGAATAAGACTGCCGCCGCTAAACTTATTGTAACACTTTTTAAAATTGAATTTTTCATTTTATACCTTTTAAAATTAACTTATCCATAGTAGCATTTTTAAAGTACTCACATCTTGATATAAATCAAGTTTTATAAAATAAAATTCTAACGATTATTATTGACATATGTCAATGTAATCAACATATAATTATTATATTCTATCGACTTATTTATAAGGAAAAGAATGAAAACAATTTTATTAGTTTTACTATTTCTGGTAAACGTATATTCATCATCTAAATTAGAAACAAATAAAACATGTAAAGGTTGTCATCCTGCAATATATGCAGAATTTAATCAATCTGCACATAGAAAATCTTCAATATATGAAGATAAAATACATAAAGCTGCTTGGGGTATACATCCAGATAAAGCTAAAAATAAATATACTTGTAATGAATGTCATACTCCTAGTGATACTAGAATTACTAACGCATTAGCTCAAGGTAAAATGGCTGTACCTATTGAAAATGATATTCAAAAGCATGAAGCAATTTCATGCGTATATTGTCACTCAATTAAAACTATTGAATCCCATGCTAAATCAAATGATAAAAATATACTTACAGATAAAGAAAAAGTCTTTTATTCTGCTAATAAACATAAAGTAAATGAAAAAATCAAATTTCAAGAAGAAAAAAGTTTCTTTGGAATGATGAAAAAAACTTCTGGTTCACCTTTTCATGAAATAGATTATTCAAATAAAAACTTCTATACTGGTAAAATATGTATGGGTTGTCACTCTAACTTTGAAAATCAACATGGACAAAATTTATGGGCAGTAAATGACACAAAAAGTTGTACTAGCTGTCATGCTGATTTTGAAAATAAAGAAGGATTGATGGAATGTCCTGTCAATCAAGAGAAAAACTGTTTAACTTGCCATATGCCAAAAGTAAAAGGTAGTGCGACAACTATTAAGATTACTAAAGAACATACCTTTCATGGTTTTGCAGGAACAAGAAATAAGTATAAAATGTTATCTAAATATTTAAAATTTAATTTCTTACAAACTGATACTGGTTTTAATATAACTGTTAAAAATGAAGCAACACATAATCTTCTATTAAACCCTTTACGATTAGGGAAATTAAATGTAAGAATAAATAATGGTAGCAAAACAATTAAACTAGACTCTACTACTTTTGTAAGAATATTAGGGAAAGATGGTAAACCTTCTATGTCTTGGGAAGCAACGGGAATATACAAAGATACCATGTTAAAAGCAAATGAATCAAGAACAATAAAATATAATACAAAAGTAGTAAGTGGTAATATTATAGAAGTGGAGTTTGGTTACTATTTAGTAAATCCAGAAATGGCAAAAGAACTTAATCTTCAAAATAGTAAAGAAACAACAGATTTTAAAGTATTAAAAACAAAATTTTTTACAGTAGAATAATTAGATACTAGTGAATCTATATATAAGGATATAACATCAAAACAAAATTAAAAAATATTGTACTATTCCAGAATTTAGATCAAGACACACTTAGTAAAATTGAAGAGTTTACAACTACTCATACTTTACATAAAGACAATATAGTATTTTATGAAGGTGATGACTCAAAATATTTACATCTTTTAACGTTTGGAATTATCAAACTCTATAAAATGTCTTCTAATAATAAAGAGATTATATTAAAATATTTCCATGCAACGGAACTAATTGCAGAGGTTGCAAACTTTGAAGACATCCCTTTCCCTGCTACTGCAAAAGCGTTTACAGATATTGAAGTTATTAAAATAGATTTTGAAAAATTAAAAGATATTATATATTCAAATGTAGATTTATTATCAAAAGTACAAGTTTCTTTAATCAAAAAAATTAAAAACTTAGAGTATCTAATATCAAGACATTTAGTTTTAGATGCAAAACAAAGAGTTGCTCAATATGTTCATGACTATACTGAAGACTTTTTTATTCACAAAAATGTAGATACGGCTGAAGTATTAGGTATTACTCCGGAAACTTTATCTAGATTCTTAAAGCTCTTTAAAGATGAAGATCTTATTAACATGAAAGAAAAAACTATTGATAAATATGGTCTTAGTTTAGTATTTAATTAAGTCCTTTTTCTTTCAATTTTTCATCAAAAAAATCAAATACTAAAAATCTATCAGCAAGGATATAAAATGAAAACAAAATTAAAAAATATTGTACTATTCCAAAATTTAGATCAGGAAACACTTAGTAAAATTGAAAAGTTTACAACTACTCACACTTTAAATAAAGATAATATAATGTTTTATGAAGGTGATGACTCTAGATATTTACATCTTTTAACGTTTGGAATTATCAAACTCTATAAAATGTCTTCAAACAATAAAGAGATAATATTAAAGTACTTTCATGCTAATGAACTGATTGCAGAGGTTGCAAACTTTGAAGAGATAGCTTTTCCTGCTACTGCAAAAGCATTTACTGATATAGAAATTATTAAAATAGACTTTGAGAAATTAAAAGATATTATATATTCAAATGTAGATTTATTGTATCAAATGCAAGTTTCATTAATTAAAAAAGTTAAAAACTTGGAATACTTTATATCTAGACATTTAGTTCTAGATGCAAAACAAAGAGTTGCACAATATGTACATGACTATACAGAAGACTTTTTTACTCACAAAAATATTGAAACGGCTGAAGTATTAAATATTACTCCTGAAACTTTATCTAGATTTCTAAAACTTTTTAAAGATGAAAAGATGATTAATATGAAAGAAAAAACAATAGATAAAAAAAGTCTTAGTTTAATATTTTACTAAGACTTTAACTTTTTAGTCAAACCACTTCAATTCATCTCTTAACTTAACAACTTGACCAACAACTATTAATGCTGGTGTTGGTAAATTTTTAGCTTTTTCTTTTATTGTTTCAAGTGTTCCAACTACAACTTGTTGTGTAGCAGTTGTACCTTGAGAAATAACAGCTACAGGATAGTCTTTATCTTTTCCAGCTGATATTAGATTTCTAGTAATCTTACCTATACTATGTAATCCCATTAAGAAAACTAAAGTCTCTTCAGTGTTAAAAGAGTTCCAATCAACCTGAGATACTGACTTAGATGATTCATGTCCTGTAATAACTCTAAATGAGCTTACTACACCTCTTTGTGTGATAGGAATTCCTGCGTATGCGGGTACACTAATAGCTGATGTAATTCCAGGAACTATATCAAACTTTACATCTCTTTCTTTTAAATATAAAGCTTCTTCTCCTCCACGACCAAAAACAAAAGGATCACCACCTTTTAATCGAACTACATTATTATGTTTTAGAGAGGATTGATATATAATCTCATTTATCTCATCTTGTTTAACAGGATGTGTTCCATCTGTTTTTCCAACATCAATAAACTCACACCCTTCCGGAGCTTCTTTTAAAATCATTGGATTTGCTAATCTATCAAAAATAATAACATCAGCTTCTTGAATCAATCTAAATGCTTTTATTGTCATTAACTCAATATCACCAGGACCAGCCCCTACTAAATGTACAACCTTATTCATATTTTTGTCCTCTTCTTTGAAATTCTGTCGCTGGTGATTCATTACCAGGAGCATTAAACATAAATATACCTGATGGTTTTTCTATATTCATAATATCTCTAGCTCTGTACCATTCTTTTGTATTTAAAACTGTTACAATGTTTGCATCATTTACTGAAACATACAGTAATGGTTTACTTTTTGACCATCTTACATGTAAAACTTTTCCTTCAAATTTAAACTTTTTAATAACTTTTAATGTTGCAGTATCAATAATTTGAATAACCGGAAATTTATCTCCACTATATGTTACAGCTAAGTGTTTTTTATCTGGACTTAAACTTGTAAAAACTGGCATACCTGCTGTTTCAATATTTTTAATAAAATTAAAATTCATATCATATACTAAAACCTTATTATCACCTACAGCTGGTACAAATACTTTATCTCCACCTATTGACCAAAAACCAAAATGTGGTACTTTTAATACCATTTTTCTTGTTTCATCTAAATATATATCTACTTTTTTAAATGTCATTGTGTCTAAATCAACAGCACCAAAATGTTTTGATGTAAAGAATCCAACGATATATTTATTATCTTGAATCATTGCATCAAACGGTAATTGACCAACATTTTTAAATTGTTTAAATACTTTAAAATTTGGTTTATCTTCTCCACCTGTTACATCTACTAAAATAGTAATTGTATCGTTTTCCATTTCTGAAAATATTAGATAATCTTTATATATTTTAATACCAACATTTTTTGAACCCGTTTTAAATTTTTTGATAGGATTTAAATCTCTATCTAAAATATCTACACTTTTATCATCATAATTTGCAACAGCTACATAGTTTTTGCCAATCACAAAACCTATCGCACTTTTACTTGTTTTATATTCTGCTAAAATTTTTTCTTTAATTGGATCAAACTTTATTACATAACCATCACGACTGATTACATAACCATCATTTCCATCAAATTTTACAACACCATGATTCATATTATGCATGTTTTTTATAGTTGAATACTTGATTCCATTTTCAATCACCGCTAAAGATGATGTTTCTCTCTCTACAACAAAGTATTTCTCGTATCCAAATACAGATATACTCAGTGTCGTAAGTAGTAATAAAAGTTTTAAAATTGTTTTCAATTTGTATCTCCTGATTGTTATTTTTACTAGGTAAAGATAATAACATAAGTGAAGATTGATTTTCTTGACTAATGTCAAGATAATCTATTCTAATAATTGCTAGGGAGCTAGTATTTTAGGGATTTGTAAAAGTATTACTAACTTAATTAATAGTACTTTTTTTATAAATTTTTTCTATTTTATTTAACTCTAATACAGGAGGATTTGGTAAAACAGGATATGCTTTTTGTACAGCATTTGTGATCCACTGAGGATATATTCTAAAATTAAGTTTTACAGTTACAGATATAGGGTATTTTATATCTTTTTTTTGAATAATATAACGCTCTACTCTTCGCTCACCTGCAGGAATTCTAGTATCACTTAAAAGCTTTTCATATCTCCAAAATAACAGTCCCACTGGTTCACCATTCTTATTTGCAAAAACTTTTTTAAATGATTTAGCATCTTTATTTAAATTACCATCTTTATCTAACTTACCACTGAGTAGTATAATATTGTTATCTTTATCTTTTATCTCGATATCAAGCCATAACTGTCTAAAATCTGCAACACCGGTAGGTAAATGATGTCCAGCACCTACATTTTTAACACCTACTTTTAAAGTGCCATTTGAATAATCTATATCAAGTTTAGCAGAAGTTTTTAATAAAGCAATACTTTGTTTTTCATGCTCCTCGCTTTTTAGACCTGATAAGAAATGATTTGCTCCTGAAAAATAATGTACTTTAATATCTTTTTTTATTTTTCCACCAGTTGTAGATCGACCTTGCAGTGGGGAAAATTTACCGTCACTCATATTTGTCATATGACAATCTATACAACTCCTATGTTTACTTGGATCTTTAGGGTTATTAAAAGGTGATTTTTCCCACTCTTCATAGGTTGCAACAATTGGTTTCCCTGCATATTTTTTATCTAGCTTTTTATGTTCAGGCATAAACTCATTATGACAAGATGCACAATATTTGCTATCTTTATATAAAGGACTTGAATAACTCTCTTTATGCACTTGTGGTTTTGAGTTTATAAACTTTTCCCCTAGCCATTTTCCAAGTTCAGATTCACTTTCTTCAAACGAATATTTTTCTCTATTTTGTAAGTTTAAAGAATACGAAGCATTTCCTCTTTCATCTGCTTTTTGTATTCTATGACAAGCGACACAAGAAACACCCTCTTCTAGTCTAAAGTTTCCATGATTTTTAAAATCTTTTATTAAAGTTTCAGCATCTTTTTCAAACATACTATTTGAAATCATATTACCACTCATTCCATGTGATGTTGCTCTTTGTTTTGTTGTAACAGCACTTGGATTATGACAACTCATACACCATTGTCTAAAATCTTCACCCATATCAGCAGCTGCTAATGCTTCTGATACCATATAATATGGATTTGATTCTACTAGATTCTTATGATTTGAATTTGCCCATTGGTTAAATATATCTTCATGACATGATTTACATTTACTTGAGTTTGTCCAATCTTCACTATGATATCTTTCTACTTTTTCATCAAGTTCCATTAAAATAAATTTATCATCACTTAAAGATGATACTGGATTAAATATAAATAATGTTGCTATAAAAGCAACTACTACTGTTTTATTACTGAACTTCATTTTTGCCTTACTACTTCTGACTTTTCTTATATGATAAAATAGTGATAATACTAATAAATACGCACCTATAAGATGAGTATAAAAACTAATCTCACCCATTATATCACCACCTCTATTACCAACTAAAAATAAAAATACTCCACTAGCAATCACTAAAAAAAGTATAGTTCCTAATATAAAACCATCTATATTATGTATTTTTTTTACAAGTAAAACATCATAAGAATGGGTATTGGCAAACGGAATTATTAATACTACAGAAACTATTATAGAACCTATAACATGAGTACTTCTGATAGTTGTCAAGTATTCCCAATCAATATTTATTATATCTTGTTGAATAAACCCTGTAAGAAACATAAATAATATAAATATTTTAGTACTTGCTGTTTTCATTAGAGAGCTCCTTTCTCTTCTTGTACATAATTTACTAACTCACCATCAAGTGTTTTTAAAAACTCAACTATCTCATCTATTTGTTTTGGAGTAAGATTTTTTCCTGTTTGATGTTTTGCCATAATATCAACAGCCTCTCGTATTTTAGAAACTGCTCCATTATGAAAGTATGGTGATGTTTTAGTTACATTCCTTAAAATTGGCACTCTAAAAGCTTGTACACTTTCATTTCCTTTAAACCCACCCTTATTTTCAAAAGGAAACTTTGTATCTATTATTTTTCCATCTTCAAGTGAATAGTTAGGACGAAAATCATGGATTCGGGCATGATTTCGAAGAGGAAATTTCTGAATACTTTCACCACCTACTCCCATACCAGTATGACACCCTTTACATCCAAAGTTTATAAAGTTAGCGAAACCTCTTTTTGCTTCTTGAGAAATTGCAGTATCATCACCTTCTAAAAATTCATCATATGAGCCTCTTGTTAATAGTGTTTTAGTATATGCTTCTATTGCTTTTGTTACATTGTTAAAACTTATTGATTCATCAAATACATTTTCAAATTCATCAACATATTCTTTATTTTTATTGAGTTTATTGATAAGTTCACTTTTTGTTATACTCATTTTATAAGAACTTGTAATTGAGTTACCAATATGCTCTTTTAGTGATTTCACTTCCCCACTCCATGTAAAATGTTTTGCAAGTGAAGAATTGAGTATGCTTTGAACATTTAATAAATATGGATGTACAGATTCTCCATGAGCAAAAGTCAATCTATCTGTACCACTATCATCCATAGTATGACATGCTGAACAATTTGTTGCTTCTTTATTTTTACCAAGAAGTGTATCTATTAATACCGATTTATTTTTATCTTCAATTGTATGACACGTATTACAAGAAATATTATTATTTTTTGATAATGAAGTATCAAAATAAAGCTTTTTCCCTAACAAAATTTTCTCTTTAGTTAAAGGATTATTTTTGCTATCTTGTAAAACTACTAACTCTTCAAAAGTTTTTGGTATGGGTTTCATAGCACGGTTTAATGCTTCTTTTCTTAGCTCTTCATCATTGTATTCTTTAAATACCTTTTGAGGTAATAAAAACTGCAATGATAATAAAAAACTAACAATACTAAGTGCTATTAATACTTGTTTCATATCATCTCTTTTCTAGTTATTATACTCTATTATTGTAGATTAAATATAGATATAAATCAAGATTATTTTAGCAACAAAAGGATTTTATTTTAGCAGTATAGGAATTTATTTTTTCAATAAATCTTTTGGATGTACACCAAAATTATCAAAAAATAGTTTACTAAAGTGACCTTGGTGTTTATATCCAATCTCTTTTGCAATTTCACCTATATTCAAAACTTGTTCTTTTAGTAATACATTGGCTTTTTCAAGTTTCAATTTTTGAATGTATCCATATATAGTAATTTTATATACTTTTTTAAAAATCTTTTTTAGTTTTGATTCATTTGTTGCACAAAGATGTGCCAACTCTTGAATTGTTGGAGCATCGATAAAGTTTTTTAAAAGATATTTTTTTGCCATTTTTGCAATATACAACTCATCCTCATTTATACTTTCATCGTAAAAATCTATTAGTGAAAAACGATGAATCATAAACTCCATAACATTATGTTCATATCGAATACTATTCATATTATGAAATGTTTGTGTATTTATAATTTTATTTATTAAGTATATACTTAAAGCATCAATAGGTTGAGAATTAATTCGTTCAAGGGAAATATCACCTTGTATTTTATTATATAAAAAATCGATTGGTTCAGTTGTATTATTAGTTAAATATCTTTTTAGAAAAAAATCTGCAATAAAGAGTATAAACATATTAGATTTTTTATTTTCGTGAACTATTAAATCAAAATCTTGTTTTGAAGAATAATAGATATCTACATTATCTTCTTTTGTTAAAAATTCTTTTTTTGTTATGTTATCGTTAATAGAAAAACTTCCATCTTTAGTTAAAGCTAATACTATCATTCTATCGAGGTTTTTAATAGGAAAACTTTGATTAACATTATTATCCAAAGAGATGTCAAAAAAAACTAATCCATTTGATATATCAGTTCTTGTTATAAAATCAGTACCTTTTTCATATAGTTTTTTAACTTTATATTTACTATCCATAGTATTAAAAAAGAAACTATCCATTATATATTATAATACTCTCTGACTCGTCTTTCAAAATCTTCATCACTTAACTCTTTTTTCATAGGAATAAATTTTTTTGCTTTATCTCCTGCTGTCACTCGTGCTTGAAAATTAGGATTTTTTATGATCTCTAAAATAATCCTTGCAACTTCATCTGCAGTATTTCCATTATTTATTTGATCAACAATCACTGAAGCTAAAGGTGATACTAATTTAGAATAAGGAGATGTTTCTTTAAAAGTTTCATTGTTGATTACCAAATTATCTTTTGCAAAATTTGTATTAAAAAAACCAGGCATAATAGAATGAATTCTTATATTAAAATCATGTAACTCATACCGTAATGAATCTGTAATTCCTTCAACAGCATATTTACTCGAATTATAAAGAGATAAAAGAGGCAATCCAATTTTTCCTAGAAATGAACTAATATTGATAATGACACCAGAGTTTTGTTTTCTCATTATAGGTATCACTGCTTTACATACTCGTAAAACTCCAAATACATTTATATTAAATTGTGCAAACATCTCTTCTTCAGTCACATCTTCTATTGTTGAAACTAGGCCATAACCGGCATTATTTAAAAGGACATCAATTTTATTTTCTTTTGAATAAATAGTACTCACAACTTCTTCTATATTTGAAAAATTTGTAATATCAAGTTTGATTGGTATAAGATTTTTACTTTGTATATCTTGTAATTTATTTGGTGTTCGTGTACCTGCATATACTATAAAACCAAAAGAAGATAAAAACAAAGCTGTTTGTTTACCTATACCAGAGCTAGCACCTGTAATTAAAACAACTTTATTCATGCGTATATTAACTAATCTCTTCGTTTGTTAAATAACAAGATGGATCTTCTGCCCAAAGATCTCCATGTATAGCATAAGCTCTACTTCTACTTCCACCATTACAAATAGATATGTATTTACAATCATTACATTTTCCACTTATTTCTCGAGGACTCATTCGTAATTTCTCCACAATATCACTGCTTTTCCCTGCCCATACATCTTCAAAAGATGTTTCTAAATAGTTTCCAATATATTCTGGGAAAAATGGATCTGGTTTTACATTTCCTTCCCAATCCATATTTCCTAAACGTTTACCAGCACTATTTCCGCCCCAAGATTTTAGTTTTGAAGTTAATGACTCTACAAAATCAGGGTAATCTTTTTCAAACTTTTGAAGTAATAAAACAGAATCCATCTCCATATTACCTGTTACTAAATCAATATCTTTTCCAGCTTTGTAATATTCAAATGCTTTGTCAATAATAAATTCAACGTATTTTCTTCGCTCTTCTTTTGTGATATCAATTTTTAGATTATCTAACCCACGACCAGAATATACTAAATGAGAGATATATAATTTATTTGCACCTAAACTTTCAACTAAATCAAACATAGCGTAAAAACTATCTTTTGTTTCTTTTGTAAGTGTGAATCGAATACCTGCATTTCCACCTGCATTTTGAATATGTTTTATACCTTCAATTGCTTTTGTATATGAACCTTTTTGCGCTCTAAAGTAATCATGTACCTCTTCAGTTCCATCAATACTTACACCAATATAATTAAAAGTGTCTACTATTTTTTGAGCATTTTTTTCACTTATATACATACCATTTGTAGATAAGTACGTCATGATTCCAGCTTTTTTCATTTCAGCAGCAATATCAAAAATATCTTTTCTGATTAATGGTTCACCACCACTAAATATTACAAATTTTACACCTGCTTCTATCATGCCAGGAATTGTTTCACATACTTGCTCATATGATAAACTATCTGTTCCATTTGCATCTGCTTTAGAATAACAGTGATGACATAAAAGATTACATCTATTTGTGAAATTCCATATCATTATAGAACCATTTAATAGCCTCTCTTTTTTATCTTCTAAAGTTGATTTTATTAAGTTTGAAAGTCTGAACATTTATTAATCCTTCTTATTTTTAAATGAGTATATAAAGTCTGTGATAAGGTCTAATTCTTTTTGTGATAATTTATCACTAAAAGGTGGCATAACACTTCTTTTATGACCTAATTGTTCATAAGTTGATTTTGGGCTCATTATATGTCCTTGAATTTCCCCACGTGTTCTTTTGTTAGCAATATCTTCAAACGATGGACCAAAAGCTACTGCTGTTTGATGATGACAACCCCAACAGTATTTTTCAAATACTTTTTTGCCTGAATCACTTGCAGACACCGTACTTATAACGAATACAATAGGTAAAACTACTTTTAAAATATTATTCATATATTTATAATTCCTTCTCTAAATATGAAATAATAATAACACATTTTCAATCACTTTATCTTAACGTATGTCAATAAAAGAAGAAAGATTTTCGGTATAATAAAAACCAATTAATTAGAAACATAAGGTATTATATATGAAAAAAAAGTTACTTGGATCACTCCTATTATCTTCGTATTTACTTGCAGGAAGTTACGATAATGGAATAGAGTTTTATAAAGCAATGAAATATGAAAAAGCAATGAATAGTTTTTTAACAGCAACTAACAACGAAGACAATAAAGCGATGTTAGTAATTGGAATCATGTATGCAAATGGAGATGGAGTCAAAAAAGATCCACTTAAATCTCTAGAATGGTTTACAAAAGCTGCAGATGCAGGAAATATTCATGCATATAGTAAACTTGGAAATATTTATGCTGCTGGTATAAATGTAAAACAAGATTATGAAGAAGCACATAAATGGTTTACAAAAGCGGCTGAGGCTGGTGTTGCGAAAGCTGCATATAACTTGGGTTATTTTTATACTGGTGGGTTAGGTGTAAAGATGAATTTAGAAACATCACTATTTTGGTATGAAAAAGCTGCTATAGGTGGGAGTATCGATGCCCAACTAAATCTTGGATTCATGTATATTGGTGGACAAGGTACTTCAGTAGATTATAAAAAAGCTGCTTATTGGATAAAAAAAGCTAAAGATACAGGTAGTGAAAAAGCTGAACTTATGTGGAAAGAATTTAAGTTGAAAGATTATGAGAAATAAACGATGATGGATATTGTATTATCACTAGTCTACTCTGCACCATTATTAATTATCATGGCATATCCAGCTATGAAAATTACTGAATTTATCGAAAAAAGAAATCATGTAAGTGAAAAAAGTTACAATAAACTTACAGTAATCCTTACTATTATTTTATCATTAATTGGTGGAACTTTATTACACTTCACTTAGACTTTATATAAGAGAGTTAAATCTCTCTTATATCACTATTCCTCTACTTCCATAACAGTAACTCCAACAAACTTTTTCATTATAGATAAAGATATAACAATTATTTGAGCTTCATCACATTCTAGATACTTAATACAAGTTACTTTTCATTCTATAATGTCTTCAGGGAAGATCAAAGTTAGCTTGTTTGAATAGTTTTAATAAAAATCAAGTATAAAAAAAGGGACAAAGTATAAATACTTTGTCCCTTTTTAAAAATTCTTTCTTATCCTTACGAATAAGAAGGAAAGTAGTGCCTATGCACCAGGTATAGTTTGTCTATGCTCAATTGAGTAAGTAAATGTAGGAGTTGTTAATCCTGTAACATACTTAACAAATTTACCAGTTTTAGCTTCATAGATACCGATTCTTCCAGCATTCCATTCAGAAATCATAGTCCAGTTACCGTGGTTAGCTGGCTCAGCATGTAAAATTCTTGGAGTAACTTTTTTTGCAGGAACTTTCCAAGAATCAATAACAGTACCATCTGGTTTAGTTAAAGTACCTTCAGTTTTACCAACAGTAATAATTCTTTCAACTTCTAAATGTTGTTTGTTAATTAAATGAACTGTATTCCAGTTAGATGATCCACCTAAAACATTATCAGCCCAGATCCATGGTGTATGCTCAGAAGTACCTACGAATAGACCTCCACCAGCTGTTGGAATATGTCTAACAACATCCCAGTTATTATCCCATACTGTTACTTGTCCAACATTCATATTAACTGTAGCATGTAATTGACCATACTCTTCGTTATACCAAGATGAACCTTGACCTGGATGTGGCTTAGAACCTGTACCAGTATAAACTTTAGCAGCTAAAGTTTTAGTTTTAAAATCTACAATACCAACAACATCAGAACCTTGAGATGCAATCATGTAGTATCTACCAATTTCTTTACCTTCATTTAAGAAAGCATCGTGAAGAACATTACCAATATTTGCAATATCTCCAACAACTGGGAAGTTTGGTTTAGAGTAATCTACAATATAAACGTGACCAGCATCTTTAAGTGCAAATGCAAAGTAAGGTCCATATGGTGTATCAGCAATAGAAGCAACTCTTGAAGACTCAATGTTACCTTCGTTATTAATTACTGAAGATGTAGGATATACTTTTAATGGCTCAAGAGTCATCGCATCAAAAAGAATCGCTCCACCTGGCTCGTAGTTACCAGCCATAACATATTTACCATCTGGAGAAACAGCTAGTCCTCTTGATGATGTACCAATTCTAACTTCAGCAATTTTTTGTTGACCTTTTGAAGCTAAATCGAACATTGTTAATAAACCATCTCTAGAGATAGAGTATGCATATCTTGGTTGTCTCTTATTTGTTACAGTAACGTGAACTGCGAAACCTGCAGGATGTGTAGATAACTTATCCCCTGTAGTACCATCTAAGAAAGTTACTTTAGAAGCATCTCTTTCTGTTACAAACACAATGTCAGTTACTTTTTTAACATCTACAGCTTTTTGGTACTTTTTGAAAAGTTTCATTCTATCATTTAATGGTCTCCACTTAGCTTTTACATTATCAAGTGTAAGAACCATTGGTTGTTTACCAGTAAAGTTTTTAAGATATTTAACCATTGCATCTGCATCAGATTGAGAGAATTCATGACCGATTGATTCACCTTTTTTAAATGGAACCATTGCAGAACCTGCAACACCATTAAGAATAGCAGAAGCTAAAGTTTGATCATTTTTGTTTCTTAAAACATCTGGTCTTAAATCTGATCCAACACCACCTTGGTGAGCAGGTCCATGACAACCTTGACAATCTTTTTCAAAAACTGCATCTGCGTCAAATGCAGCTGCACCTGTAGTCATTAAAGTTGCTGCTGCAACTGTGCTTAGTACTAGTTTAGATAATTTCATATTTCGTCCTTAATAAATTTTGGTATAAGACTTTTAAATAAATTAAAAATCTTAAATATTGTGAGCATAAACAATTACTTGTTATACACTCACACTACGTTGCTTATTATTTCTCGTCTTACTATTTCTCTTCTTCTAATCTCTTTTTTTCTTGTTTGTAAATTACAAACATCGGTAATACTATTATTGTATGAAGGAATATCGTTAACAATAACGGATATTGATTCAGTGTTCCAAAAAAACTTGGAACTAAGTCTGTGAATGGTTCAAACATAATACTTCTCCTTATCTTTCGTGAATTTCGTTTTTACCAGTTGAAAGTAAATCTTTAACTAAGTAAATAAAACCTACTAGAGTAACAACACCCATTGCAAGTCGCCAACCTAAACCTTGAACGAACCATAACATATCTTGCGATACGAAGAATCCTTCCCAAGTTGCTCCCATTTGTGCACGTTCTACAAGAACCTGTCCATAACCAGCAATTGTAAGTGCAACAGTCATACCAAATACACCTAAGTTAATAAGTACAAGTGCCATTTTTGCGTCAAAAGTAGCTCTAAGTCTTGAAAGACCATTTGTTCCTTGCACAGCTAAGTAAAATACACCGATAAGGATAGTCGCATAAGCACCAAAGAATGCTAAGTGACCGTGTGCACTTGTGAACTGTGTACCATGAGTATAAATATTTACTTGCGGTAAAGTATGGAAGAATCCCCATATACCAGCTCCTAAAAAGTTACCAAAAGCATTACAAAAGAACCATGCTAATGCAGGTGAATTCATAATTGGTGATCTTTCACCTTTAGCTTTAGCATGACCAGTTTGTTTACCCCAGTCATAAGTAACATGTATAAACATCGCAACTAATGGTAATGGTTCTAATGAACTAAATAAAGCTCCAATTTCCCACCAGTACTCAGGTGTACCAATCCAGAAGTAGTGATGTCCCATACCAAGAATACCAGATCCAAATAGCATCGCTACCTCAATCCATAACCACATTTCAACAATTTGTCTTTGTGCACCAATGATTCTAATTAAACCATAAGCAGCGAACACACCAACAAGAACTTCCCATGTAGCTTCAACCCATAAGTGAATTACCCACCACCACCAGAATTGATCCATAGTGATACTGTCAGTAAACCACATACCACATAAATATAAACCAACTAAAGCAATCATATCAGCCATAAGAACAGTAACAATACCAGTTCTTTCACCTTTCATTGCAGTTAAGAATACGTTTGCAAGGAATACTATTAATACAACAGCGATTCCAATATCAGCCCATCTTGGAGCTTCAATATATTCTCTACCTTCTTGAATGAACCAAATAGTCATTTCATCTGCAGGTCCAATTTGAACAATAATATAAACAAGAACAACAACAGTAACAGCAGCAGTTAAAATCCAAAACCCAAGTTTTGCAAGTCCAATACCAACAGTTTCTATTCCTGTTTCATCAGGTAAAAGCCAATAAGAAGCTCCAACCATAGCATATACCATCCATACAACTAGTGCATTAATGTGTACCATTCTAGCAACAGAAAAATCAAAGATTTCAAATAGAAAACTTGGATATAAAAATTGTGTTGCAGCAATAAGACCCATAAGTAACTGAGCACCAAATAAGATAACAGCAACTGTAAAATATTTAACTGCTAATTCTTTTGATTGCCATTTTAAATTATTTGCCATGTATTGCTCCTGTTCCATCAGTTGTCATTCTACCGAAGTTTCTAGGGAAACCATTAGTATCAATTGATGACATATGTTTTAAGAATGCCACTAAACCTTTAGCTTCTTCAGCTGTGATTTTTAAATCAGGCATCATTCTTTCGTGTGTTGGGTATTGAGATGGATGTTGTAAAAATTCAGCCATTGCTTCTTCTTTAGTATCTTTCCCTGTCATACCTAAATATGGTCCATTTGGTCCCCATGCAGGATCTAACCACGCTTTTGTTAAGTCAGGAGCATAATACGCACCATTTCCTAATAAAGTATGACAATTCATACAGTTCTTAGCTTGACTTCCTAGTTTTCCTAAGTGTAATAATGCTCCAGCTTCTTCTTCGCTGTAATCATCTCTACCAAAAAACTTCTCTTTTCCACCAATAACTGGCACCTCATGACCTCTTTTTTCACTCATTTCATAAGTGATTTTATAGTTAATAACTGTAGGTCCTGGAACCCTTTTAGCTATACCATTTTTAAGATCATCATCGTTACCCATCTGAATTTGAGCCATAGTATCAAATGTTAACCACAGTAATAATACTGCAGAAAAACCTGTTACCCAACCAGCTGAACGTTGCCAGAATCGGTTGTCTGTCCATACTGAAACAGTTCTTTTTGACATGTTTCCTCCTTTATTTTTATTGTTCATATCTTTCTTCTGCACGAAGATTTAAGTAATACCACAGATGAGGAAGCACTAAATAACCGAACATTGCGATCATTAAGACTTTCATTGTAAATGGGTCACTTCCAAATGCATCAATTACATAATATAAACAATATGTTTGCAGGCACCAAAAGAAATATGCGAAAGGCATATAGATACTTTTAAGTAACCTCATTTTAACAAGCGTATATATCGCCACATAAAACAGCCCAAATAAAAGAACTGCAGATGAAGCTAAAAATATTGGCAGGAATTGCTCAAGTGGTATCTCTGGGAGATTGAGAAACGGTGCATCTAGTACTATCATTAAATTCATCCTTTAGTTTTTTTAAAAAGCTATACAGAATTTTATCAAATTTGGGAGGGAAACATCTTGATATATATCAACTTTGTTAATATTTTAAATAAATATTTTTTTTTAAGTTTGAGTTAAGATAGCTAGTGATTTTATTAATAACTATCTTATTTTATTTTGTGAGAAAAGGTATAAAGAACAGGTAAGTATATAAGGTTTAGTATAGTTCCCCAAGCTAATCCAAAACCAAGTGCTATAGCGATTGGTTGAAAAATAACGGCTTGACCTGTTGGAAAAAATATCAGAGAACTCATACCTATAAGTGTTGTGATTGTAGTAAGAACAATTGGTCTAAACCTTTTTATAGATTGAATAAAGACACCTTCAACAGTTTTTGTTTTTTTTAAATATGTCATCATAATAATACCATCATTGATAACAACTCCTGCGAGTCCTAATGCTCCAATCATAGCAGGCATACTAAGATTTAATCCCATAATTTTATGCCCTATAAGAACCCCCAAAAGAGAAAAAGGTATTACACTCATTAAAATAAATGTTTCTCTAAATGAATTAAAAAGATACAACATTGCTAACATAATCAGAATAATAGCAAGCCCTGAAGCTAACATCATATCATTCTTTAATTCTTTATTTTTTTGAGCTTCCCCTTTTAGGATTACTTTAACTCTATCTTCTTTTATACTATTTAATAGTGGTTCTAGTTTTTCTAAAGCTTCACTTGCAGTTAATACATCGGGATTAACATTTGCAAAAATATAAAAATTTGTTTCTCCATTATCTTTTATAAGTTTTTCCAGTGATTTTTTAACATTAAACTCACAAATTTCATTTAATCTAACAATAGTTCCATCTTTTAAAGTAATTTCGCTATGTTTAAAGTTTTCAAAATCATCTTTATTTGTACTTTTTATTTTAATATCTAACATACTTTCATCATCAAAAGAAACTGAAAGTTTTCGTAAAAGATACATATTAGATAAATATTGTCCTATATATGATTCATCTACACCCAAACTCTCTCCATATCGATTTACTTTTAATTTAATCTCATCAACACCAAACTTCACTGTATTTGAGATAGCTTTTATTCCATCATACCCCGCTAATTCTTTGGTAAGGATATCGATATATTTAATGATTTTTTGGTTATCAGGAGATACTAACCCTATTTTGATATCTGATTTAACTGGCCCTACTCTTTTTTCTAAAATCGCCAAATCATCTAAATGATATTTCTTTTTATAATCATGTTTTTCAAGAAATACTCTTAATCTTTTTGCTATTTCTCTTGATTTTTCGGTTCGAGTTCGTCCTTTATCATCATAATAAAAACTCAAATAAGGAGTAACATATTTATCTATAATATTATCTGCTTTTAATTCTTGTAACTCCAACGTCATATACATAACGTAGGGATAGTTTTCACTTGTGTTTCCACTGTCTCTTCTATATCCAGCAACGGAATCTATACTTTTAATAAAATATGTATCTTTTTCTTTGATAATATCTTGTTCTATTTCTTGAACAATTTTAAAAGAATCTTCTAAAGTAGTATTTTTGTTTGCTTTCATAGTGATTTTGATGTCAGTAGAATCAAACTTTGGAAACATCTGAAATCTAGAGTTTGTTACATTATATACGATAAGTAAAGGAACAATAATAATAAACAATACTAAAAAAGTTTTTTTCCAATTCATAAAAAAATGTATTATATTACTATAAATTTTATTTGGATAATCCCAAGAAGTAACCTTCGCTCCACTTTTAAGCGTATGCGCTGCATGAATAGGTAAAAAGACAAATGACTCGATAAGTGAAGCTACCACTAAAGCAGATAATGCAATAGGAATAAGTTTCATAACTTCTCCCATATGTCCACTTATCATTAAAATAGGTAAAAAAGAAAATAAAGTAGTAATACTAGCTACTGTTACTGGTTTTACCATCTCAGAAGCCCCTTTCACTGCAGCTTCTTTTGGAGGCATGCCTTCTTCTATATGTTGTTGTATATTTTCACTCACAACAATAGCATCATCAACGACTATACCTATAGCAATTAAAACACCTACAAGAGAGATCATATTCACGGTATATCCAGAAAAATAAAAATAAGTTGCTGCAATTACAAATGATGTAGGAATTCCAATTGCAATAATAAATGACATTCTCCAGTTAATTAAGATAGCAACTAAAATAGTAATAAGAATAATCCCTAACATAACATTTGAAACAACAATATTTAATCTATCTTTGATTCTTTTACTATTATCATCAGCTATTGAGATATCTAAATTATCATCTAATTTATTAGCTTCATCAATAAGTTTTGTAACTTCTTCAGTGATTTGGATAGCATTTCCTGTATCTTGTTGCGATACAGCTAAAGATAAAGCACTTTTTCCATTAAAAGAGTACAGTGTTGAGGAGTCTTCATATTTTTTTGCAATTGTGGCAATATCACGTACATATATTTTTTTGTCGGAGATTTTTATTATTGTATTTGCAAGTTCGGATGCTACTTTAGCACCATTGTGTGTTGAGATATAAAAATGTTGATTTCTATCCTCTATAGTACCTACAGGGAAAATATAGGATAAAGTTGAGATAGCACTAAATACTTCGCTTTGATTTAAACCCAACGCTTGTATTTTTTTTTCGTTGATTAAAATTTCGAAATATTTATCACTATCTCCATAAATAGTAGTATCATTTACCCCTTCAATTGCTAATATTTTACTTTTAAATTTACTTGCAAAAGGTTTCATTTGGTCATTTGTTAATTCACTTGAAGTAAGTGTTATATCTATAAGTTTTTTTGAACGTTCTATTACATTAACGCTTGGTTCATCCATATCACTAGGAAGACTACCTTGCATTAGTGTAACTGCATCTTTTACTTTATTTGAGACGTTATACTTATTAAAACCTTTTTTCAGTTCAAGAATAAGTGTGAAACGCCCTGGAGTTATAACTGTTGAAACTTCATCGATACCATCAATGTTTTTTATATTATCTTCTATTTCAATGACTGCCATTTTATCTAGGATATCAACACTAGCACCTGTATATGAACCTTTTATAGAGATCATATCAAGTTCAAATGAAGGAAATATCTCTTTTGCTGTTTTTGTATAAGACCAAATCCCAACAGCAAAAACTAAAATAAATAGCGTATAATTCATCCGTGAATTATTCACAAAGAAACGCAAAAACTTTTCAAACATTAACTATCCTACTTTACTATATTTTATAATGGAGTATTATATAATAACTATATTAACCAAATGTTACTGACAAGTTTTAAAATAGGATAGCTAACTATATATTTTAAGTTATCAATTCTTTTCTTCTAATACCCTTTGAAGTGTAGCTATTGCTAAATATCTATTGTAGTATGCACTAAAATAGTTTTGTTTTGATTTTGTTAATAAGTAGTTGGCATCAATTAAATCTTTGTTTGAAGAAAGACCTTCTTGTACTTTATTTACAACAATTTCATAGTTTAGTTTAGATGTTTCTAAAGCTTTATTTGCTGTTTTTAAATTTAACTTAGAAACTTCTAGTTGCTCAGTCGCATTTTCATACTGCAGATCAATTTGTAGTTTTAAATCTTTTAATTGCATCATATATTGACTAGCTTTTTTTCTATTAATCATAACATCTGTTTTGTCACTATCCCCATTATATAGATTCCAGTTAAGACTTACTGTCCCTATACTTTGAGAATCAGGATATCCAGATCTATCACTTGGATTTGCATCTTCACCGTATTTATTTACACTAAAACTTGCATCAACTGATGGTAAATACCCACTTTTACTAGCTTTAGAAAGGCTAATATAACTTTTAGATATTAACTCTAAGGCCTTTAGTTCACTTCTATTTGCTATATTTTTTTTATCAAAAGAGATGTTTTCATTTAGCTCTATTGATGCTACCTCATCTGTTATTTTTGTACCCAATACATTTTCTAATTCATGTCTAGATATCTTTTCAGTTGTTTTTGCATTTTGTAAATCTTGTGTAGCTTGTAACATTTGTACTTCTACTTCTAAAAGTTCATTTTGAGCAATTAACCCTTGTGTAAAAAAGTTCGATGAATCTTCATATTGTTTTTTAAATAACTTTAATGCTTCACCAAATGTTTGTGAATTTTTTTGTTCTAATAAATAGTCAATATATTTACTTTTTACATTTAAGATAAGATCTTGTTTAGAAGCTTCATATGTTAGTTTTGAAGATTCGTATAAATGTTTACTTGAATCAATATTATACTTATCCATAAAACCATTAAATAAATTATATGAAACGGTTGCACTCATAGTAGAATCTTTTTTGATTTGCCCAGTGATGATTTTATCTCTACTATTATATGTATAACTCAAATCTAATTTTGGTTTATATCCACTATAAGATGAATCAAGATTTAACGCTGATTCATCTAATACATACTGTTGTTGTTTTAAACTATAGTTGTTTTCTATTGCTGTATCTACCGCTTTATTAATATCTATAGCAAAAAGATTTACGCAAGCAATTAAACTCAAGCTTATAATTTTAGTCTTCATGTTTCACCCTTTTGATTTTATTTTTCGCTTTTTTTGTAACTTCAATCGCTTTTATAAAAAACATTAAAAGTGCTGGTGTTACAAATATTGTTAAAAATGTACTAAAAACTAATCCCCCAGTAATTACAGAACCTAATCCTCTATAAAATTCAGATCCTGGACCTGGTACTAAAACTAACGGTAACATACCAAATATAGAAGTTAATGCACTCATATAAATAGGTTTAATTCTTGTTCTAGTAGCTTCTAAAATAGCTTCTTTATGTGCCATTCCTTCTTTATGAATCAGGTTTAAACTTTGATGTACTATTAAAATAGCACTATTTACAACGATTCCTACAAGAATGATAAAACCAAGCATAGTTAATACATCCAAAGGTTGTGGAGATAAAAATACATTTGTAAGTTTCAATCCTATAAAACCACCTGCTGTTGCTAATGGAACTGTAAACATAATAACTATTGGATATATAAAGTTACCAAAAAGTGCAGCCATTAATAAGTATATAATAATAATTGCCATAATAAAGTTTTGAGCTAATATTCCTATTGTTTCAGATAACTTATCCGCTGTACCACTTAATCCTATTGTTACATTATCTGCAACTCCTGTAGCTTCAATACCTTTAATAACTCCACCTAATATTTCCATAGTTTCTTGGATAGTCATATTTGGTGGAGGAGTCACTTGTAAAGTAATCGTTCTTTTCCCTTTTAAGTGTCTAATTTCACTAATTCCTGTAGTCCCTACACTTGTTGCCAATGATGATACTTGAGTTAAAGTTCCATCAGGTAATGCAATTTGTGTATTTAAAATATCTTGTGGTGTTTGAATCTGATTTGTATCAGCTTTCACACGTAAATCAATCTTTTTCTTTCCATCTTGTTCAAAATCACCTATTTTTCTACCATTCATCAGAACATCTACAATTACACCTAAATCATTTGAGCTCATATCTACTGATTTTAAAGCATCTCTATCTGGTATAATTCTAACCTCTGGATATAACAATTCTATAGATGGTACAGGACGAACTTGAGCACCTTTTACTGCACCTCTTGTTGCCATAAATAATTGTCCACCAACACTAGCAATCTCTTCAATACTCTCTCCAGAGATATCAACATTTACAACCTTACCTTTACCAATACCATCTTCAAAAACTCCAGACTGAATAGAAACTCCAAAAATACCGGGTAAACTATTAATGATTGGTCTAAATATAGGAATCAGTTCTTTTGCTTTATCTTCTTCTACGTGAGTACCCCCAAATAATACAAAGTCCCCTGATGATACATAAAACAATCGACTAAGAACCGGGTTAGTATTTTCACCATTATCTACATAATTATCCATTGATTTCATAAGATATTCACCTATTTCATATCTTTGATCATACGATAATCCTGGAGGTGGAATAAGAATATTAAAAATCAAGTTTTTATTCCCTTGTGGTAAATAATCCAATTTTGGAAATAATACATATATAGTACCAAAAGATAAAACAGCAAGTGTAGTTATCATCAATATTTTTGTTTTAAAACTTTTTAATGACCATTCAACAATACTCATAAAACTATCTACAATTTTATCACCAAACCTAGTGATTTTAGTAGCTTCTTTAGTTCCATCAGTTGAATCACCTGCAAACTTTTTCCATAACATAGGAATTACAGAGATAGAAACAAATAATGAGAATGTTACAGAAGCAACAACCGCAATCGCAATATCTTTAAATAACTGTCCTGCTTCATCTTGTAAAAAAATGATTGGTAAAAATACAGCAATAGTTGTAGAAGCTGATGCAATTAATGCACCCCATACTTCACTCGCACCTACATATGCAGCTTCACTCAGACTTTTACCCATTTTTCTATGTCTATCAATATTTTCTAATACTACAATCGCACTATCGACCAACATACCTACAGCAAAGGAGATACCGGCTAATGAAATAGTATTTAAACTTCTTCCCATCATATCAAGGATGATAAATGTACCAATAACAGAAATAGGAATAGCTACAGCTACAACTGCTGTAGGCGAAATACTTCGTAAAAATAATATAAGAATAAATATAGCCAACACACCACCAATAATGATATTTTGTTGTACTAAATCAACAGCACCTACTATATATGGACGTTGATCGTAAATCCATTTAATATTTAGACCTTTTTCATCTAAAATACCAGCGTTTAGCTTATTTACTACAGCTTCTACTTCATTTGTAAGTGCTACTGTGTTTGCATTTGCTGAAGGCTGAACACCAAAGAAAATACCATCTTTCCCAAAATACATTGATACACTTGTTGGATCTTCATATCCAAACGAAACTGATGCAATATCTTTTAGTTTTATTCTAGTTTGTCTATCTGAATATATTAAAATATTTTCAATATCAGATATCTTAGCAAACTTACTTACAGTTCGAACTCTATAACTTCTTCTACTGATATCTTGAGTACCAGCACTTACATCTACATTTTCACTTTGTAATGTTTTGATAACTTGATCAATATTTAAAGAGTATGATGCTAATTTCTTTGTATCAAGAATAACATCCATTTGTTTCTCACGACCCCCAAGAACCATTAGATCAGATACTCCATCAACTCTTTCAATATGAGCTCGTAACTCATTTTCAAAGAATGATTTGTATTCATCTATATGCCGTGGATTATCATCTTTTGTTTGTAACATAGTCCAAATTATAGGACTTGCACTAGCCATTTTGATGATTGGTTTATCAACATTTGTAGGATATGAGCTTACTTCATTTAACTTATTTGAAACATCTAATAATGCTCGTTGGATATTTGTACCAAGTTTAAAAGTAAGAGTAATCTCACCATAATTATCTTTTGCAGAACTTTCATATTCTAATAAATTATTTAAACTTTTTAAAACATCTTCTTGTTCTTCGATTATTTCACGTTCTATCTCATAAGGTGTTGCTCCACCCCAGTTTGTTGTTATTTTTATCTCTGGTTTTGTTACATTTGGAGTAAGTTGATACGGCAACTTATCTAATGATAAAACTCCAAACATAACAACAATTAACACAGATACAATAATTGTAACTGGGTTCTTTATTGAAAATTTAATTAAATCCATTTTTACTACTTTCTATTATTTATTAAGTGATTTGATTGGTTGTTTAGGAAAAATTCTTTCATTTCCTTTTACTACTACACTAGCACCCTCTTGTAATCCTGGTCCACTTACTGCAACATTATCTTGCGTATATCCTAAGATTTTAACTGGTAACATATTTGCAATTCCATCGACATTTAAGAAAATCACATTTTGACCAAATCTTTTAATTACTGCATCTCTTGGAACCATTAAAGCATTTTGTTTTTTACTTCTTGGAAGATTGATTTTTACTTCCATACCTTCATATAAAAAGTCACTATTTACTTTTGCTTTAAATTTTACAGGAAAAGTTCTTGTTCGTTTATCACCTTTTGCTATACTTGCATATAATTTCGATTGTATTTTTTGACCTTTTAAATTGATATCATAACTATCATTTTTATCAAGTTTATAGATATAAGAAGTAGGTAAATTAAACATCATATCTACTTCATTTGTAGATACAATTGTTGCTATAGTTTTTCCTGCACTTGCCCACTCAGAAACTTCAATATTTTTTTCTACAACTACTGCATCATACGGTGCTTTAATAGATTTTTTTTCTTTATTTATAAGTTGTTCTCTTAGTTTAGCTTGTGCCATATTTAAATCTTGTTCTGAAGAACTATATTTAAAAAAGCTATCATCATACACTTTTTGAGAAATAGATTTTTTTTCTATTAACTCTTTATATCTATTGTAATCTCTTGTTGCATTTTCAAGGTTGATTTTAGATATTTTTACACTAGCTCTTAAAGATTCTATTTGGGCATCTAAAACTTTCGAATCTACTTCTAAAAGGACGTCACCTTTTCTAAGTTTATCACCTGCTTCAAAATTTACACTTACCACTGCACCATTTGTTTGGCTAGCCAATGCTGATGTTTTTGAAAAGTTAAGAGTACCTATAAATTCTTCTAAAGGATTTACAACACCACTTATAACTTTTGCTGTATTTACTAATGATGCTGGTGGAGCACCTGCACCTAAACTATATATAGCTAATCCAGCTAACACTACTAATTTTTTTATCACTTTTTTATCCTTTTTGCAAATATATCAAGTTTACGTTAACCATTTGTTAACATAAATTTAATAAACATTAACAATCTTTTTTTATCTCAATTAAATCAAAAATTGTATTTAAAAATATTCTAAAACTTTGTTTTACGTCTTTATTTTCAGTCCATTTAATTACGAGGAAACCTTTTTCTACTGCCAAAAGACCATCTACTAAGTTTTGAGAACACGCTATTAGTTCACCTTTTTTGATACCATCTTGGACAAACAGTTCCAATATTTCTTTAAAAAATACTCCACATTCACTATCAAACTCACACATATTTGAACACTCACCTGCTATATCTATACTCATATATTCTTTATAGATATTTTGGTGTTTTTCAAACTCTTCATTATCATTTAATATAAAATCAAATAATAAAAAAACTTTTTCTCTTGTAGAATCATCTGGATTTATTTTTTCATTTAACTCTACTTGATAAGCTGATATATGACTTCTAATAATTTCAAAAACTATATCTTCTTTGTTTTCAAAATAATCATAAATACTACCTTTAGATACACCTGCAGTTTTAGCTACTTCTGCAATAGTAAGTTTTTTTATCCCTTTTTCAAGTAATAAATCATTACAAGATAATGCTATATCTCTTCTTTTTTGTACTTTATCAACAATTATCGCCATAAAAACCTCCGTAATTTTAAGAATGAATGACCGTCGTTCATTTATAATTCGAATGATATAACTTTATACCTTAATTTTTACTTGGGTTTAATAATTAGTGTGCAAATCACTTTTAAAATGTGCTAAGTGATGAAAATTTAAGTATATAAAAACTTTCATTAAGCCAATAGTTAGCTCTTACATCTTTTAATTTTTCTATTATTTGAGTATAATTTTCATCTATTAATATACCAAATATCAAAAGGAATAATATGACAAATAATGATAATAATTCTGGATTTAATCCAATTGAAGCAGATAGGAGAATTCAAAGAAATATGAATGAAAACTTTCGACAAAATAAAATCATTGAAATTAATACCTTAGGAGATTATATCGTTCAGTTAATAGAACTTGATAAAAGTAAACAAAATGAAATTATGACAAGTGATGAAGCAAACCACTGGGTGAAAGGGGCAGAGTCTCTAATTAAAGGTTTTTATAGTGATTCTATAGCTGATTTTCGAAGTATATATAATCTAAGAAAAGAAGAA